>Ga0316195_10001041_pt1 | contig 12089 bp, 10 predicted proteins | sample Phised1_MG_FD_204937 | JGI IMG/M metagenome (GOLD analysis project Ga0316195, IMG submission 204937) | Coastal sediment microbial communities from Maine, United States - Phippsburg sediment 1 | ecosystem: Environmental > Aquatic > Marine > Coastal > Sediment | place: USA: Maine | collected... | reverse complement strand
GGTTCGAAGACTCATTTTATATGGCCTATCTGCTGCTCATACTGACGGTTCTTTTCTGGTCGGGCAATTTTGTCCTGGGTCGGGGTGTCAACGAGATGATTCCGCCGGTGGCCCTGGCTTTTTGGCGGTGGACCGGGGCTCTGATAATCTTGCTGCCGTTCAGCATCAAAGGTTTGGTCCGCCAGAGAGCCGAGATTCGCAAAAATTTGGGGATCCTGACCGTTCTGGCCATTTTGTCCGTTACCAGCTTCAATACCTTTATTTATCACGCCCTGCAGACGACCACGGTCGCCAATACAGTGCTGGTCAACTCCACCATACCAATCTTCATTGTCCTGGTCGCCTGGCTCGGATTCAACGACCGCATCACGACCAGACAAACCATTGGTGTGATCGTTTCTTTTATTGGCCTGGTCTGGATTGTATCACGGGGCCAACCGGCTGTACTTTTAGACCTGAAATTTTCCAAAGGGGATCTGTGGACACTGACTGCCGCATTGTGTTGGGCCTTTTACACGGTTTTGCTCCGCAAACGACCTGCAAACCTTGATCCCCTGCCCTTTTTGGCCACCATCATCGGGATCGGCCTGGTGTTTCTATTCCCATTTTATATCTGGGAAATACGATCCGGTGCCACGTTTCAACTTTCCCCAGCAGTTGCGGCAAGTTTTGGCTATGTGGCCCTTTTCCCGTCCGTTTTATCTTACATTTTCTGGAACCGGGCGGTCGGTATCGTAGGTGCCAGCAAGGCCGGGATTTTCATGCATTTAATGCCGGTATTCAGCATCCTGCTGGCCTTCATCTTTTTGGGAGAGACGCTGGCGTTTTACCACGTGGTTGGAATTATATTGATATTTTTTGGAATTGCACTCATAACCATCAAACAGACCTGATCTAAATGGATCGTTTCAAATAAAGGAAAGCAACCATGAAAAAATGCCTTTATGTCATTGCAGGCTTAATGCTTCTTTGCACCGTGGGATGTACGGATAAAAAGGTCGCCCAGGCTGAACTGGCAGCTCAGGATGCGGCCGCAGACTGGCTGGAATTGGTGGACAATGGACAATACGAAGAAAGCTGGCATCAAACCGCCCAGTTTTTCAAAAACGCCGTGCCCAAGGAAAAATGGCTGGAAACCATGCAGGCCCTCAGAGACCCATTGGGCCGCAACCTCTCTCGTGAATTGCAATCAGCACTATACCGCACCACCTTGAAAGGCGCCCCGGACGGTGAATACGTCGTGATCAAAATCGAATCCGTGTATGAAAACAAGGCCGCGGCCAAAGAAATCATCACACCCATGATGGATAATGGGGAGTGGAAGGTGGCGGGCTATTACCTCAATTAAAAGCCGTCTCAAAAATGTCTTTTAGCCCAATCTCTTTGTTGGAACCTTGTTTCAACTCCTCGAAATACTGGAGTATTCCTCCGGATTACGACCCACAGAAAAAAATCGATCGGGTGGGAAGTCCCGCTTCACGGGGAAACTCGGCTCCGCCGCGACCTTGACCCAAAATCCTATTTTTTAGATGGCTTTTAGGCTCATCCACGGATGGCCGCAAAGCCATGTGTCAGGATTTTAATTTTTATTCTAAAGATCCCAAAGGGTTAAATTGACGGCAATGGCCGCACAGGCCATTCAGATCCTGAATCAGGCGGTCTCGCAGAAAAACCGTATTGTCGTCATTAATGGTGGCCAACAATAAGATGACACTGTCCCGGTGAGGGCATTTGAAAGCTCCCCAGTTCATGCATCCAGTAAAAAGGTAGTTTTCGGCAACAGCTTCAGCTCGCATTCAGATTCCCCACTTTCTTTGCGCATCCAAATCCATTCGTTATAAATAGACACGCTCAGTGGCTCTTTCTTGCAGCGGCTTTTTAAAATAAATCAGTTTGTCAACAGACGTGATCGACCGGCTTCATTGAGAAAGGGTAGATCTCAGGGCGCCGACTTGTCGAGGTCGGTTATCTTACTTTGCAGATACTCTTTGGTCTCATCTTTCGTGACCTTCATAAGTTTTCTGTGATGGCACCCATGCGTTCGATTTGCTCTTTTATCTGTTTGAGCTTGTTCAATGACGGCTCATCAGGATTCGTACTGCTAATTAAAATCTTCATTAGGTAACCCCTTCCAGGGCTTGCATTTGTGCCCACCAGCTTGCCTGAACATCGCTAGCGGGTCCTGTTTAAAACATATTTGTCGATGACTTCAAAAACGATCTCGCGCTTGATCGGCTTGGTAACATAATCGTCCATTCCAACGGCAATGCATTTATCCCGGTCACCTTTCATGGCGTTGGCGGTCATGGCAACGATCGGGATTTTGAATTCGGCAGACGACGAGAGGTTTTCACCAGAAGGTTTGGACAGCGAGCTTTCAAATTCCCGGATGGCTTCCGTTGCCTCCAATCCGTCCATTTCAGGCATCTGCACATCCATAAAGATCAAATCAAACTTATCGGGCGCTGCGAAGTATTGATCGACCGCTTCCTGCCCGTTGTGGGCCACCTCGACTTCATAACCGGATTTCGTCAGCATCAGCTCGACAAGTTTCTGATTGATCGGGTTGTCTTCCGCTAAAAGAACCCGAATCGATTGTTTAAGGTCCTCACGCACAGAATATTGGGTTTTTATACCGGCACCGGCAGCTCGATTACCGGTCTCTTTGGCGTGCGTCTCCGATATAATTCTTTCCAACATGTTAAAAAGCTTCGGTCTGCGTATGGGTTTGCTTAAAAAGCCATCGATGTCCGCGGCCTCGCATTTTGCCACCTCACGTTCCATGCGCGCCGACGTCGCGACCAAGGGTGTCGTGGCCAGGGCCGAATCATGAGTTCGAATCTGCTCGGCCAGGGCAATGCCGTTCAGGTCTGCCAATTGAAGATCGATCAGACAGACATCAAACGGGTTCCCAGCCCGCAAGCCATCTAGCAGGATAGGAATAACGTTTTCACCTTTACTCAAAACGATGGCCTGCATACCGGCCGTTTCCAACAGATGCTTTACAATTGCCGAGTGCGATGCACTGTCATCCACGACCAGAACTTTTTTACCCGTCAAGACGGCCGGCTGGTAGCGCCGGCGCTTCTTCTTGATGGTTTTTCCCAACCAGGCCGTAAAGTGAAACGTGCTCCCACAATCGGCCTTACTTTCCACCCACACATCGCCCTGCAAAATCGTGGCAATCTGTCGGCAGATGGTCAGCCCCAAACCCGTCCCGCCATATTTACGCGTGGTGGAACTGTCAGCCTGCTGAAAAGGCGTAAAGATGGTGGCGATTTTCTCAGCCGGGATGCCGATGCCGGTATCTCGCACTTGGGCATGTAGTTTTATCTGGTCGGCGGTCTGTTCTTCAATGTCGACCGTCAATTCGATCTCGCCCGCCTCCGTGAACTTGGAAGCATTGCCCATCAGGTTGGTCAGAACCTGGCGAAACCGCAAGGGGTCACCCTTGACAAGCGGCGGTACCATGTCACCGATGCGACACAGCAGATCAACCGGTTTGGATTGAATTTTGGGTCGAATGAGATCACAGACATCATAGGCCAAGAGTTCCGGGTCAAACTCGGTGACTTCGAAGTCGAGTTCACCCGCCTCTATTTTAGACGAATCGAGAATGTCATTGATTAAAGACAGCAGGATCTCACTGCTGGTTTTAATCGTTTCAGCATATTCCATTTGGGATTCTTTGAGATCGGTGTCCAACAGTATGTCGGTAAAGCCGATAATACCGTTGATCGGTGTTCGAATTTCATGGCTCATATTTGCCAGGAATTGACTTTTGGCTTTATTCGCCGCTTCAGCCGCCTCGCTGGCCCGCAACAGGTGTTCGTTGGTTTTACGCAGTTCGGCTGTCTGTCGCGCAATCTCGGACTTCAGCTTTTGGGAATACTCCAGTTGCTGTTTCTGGATGGTTTGATGGCCCTTGTAATTATCCTCGAGAATTTCCTGGTACCTCTTTTCAATAACACTGAATTTGCGATCAAACTGTTTTTTCCTGATCCGGATAAAATTCTGGTCCTCCTGATGCTTTTCTTCGACAAGCCAAAGCGCCACTCCCAGGTCAAGGAATACGGCCGCGTTCAAACCGGCGTCCCTAGCGGCAAGCCCGAAAGGCTGGATGGCCATTACAGCGGCCTTCAGTTCATTGACAAACCGGACCGTAACCTCGAAACCGTCAAAACTTTCCACTATGGTTGATCCGCTGGCGTTCGTCGCCTTTTTAACCAGCCGCTGCCGCAGTTCGAGGGATAAACCTATGTCGTTGGGACCGGCAAGAATCTCACCTGCCTCAGACACCAACGCCAAAGGCAGGCCCGGCAGGCGTTCTTCCATAAACGCAATGAACTTCTGCGGACTTTCGTCGGCAACCGCAATTTCGCTGAAAAGATCATTCGCAATATCCATCAGGCAACTCCTAATCAACCTCGTACAAGTCTCTGGCTTTGGCCATCTCTTCAGGTAGATCCCGGGTTAAAGTCCTGTATTCCGCCATGTTGTCACGAATATGATCCGTTAAAGGCGGGGAGATGGTCGGCTCCATGCCCGGCAGGGCAGGATAATCCAGCTTGGAGACAATAAGCTCGGCTATTTGAACGATACCGGCGATACTCGATGGCTCGATGTTGGCTAACACCCTGTGATGCTTCTTGATTCCATCTTGAATCTCAACGGGCAGTTTCCAGTCGCGAGCCAGGGTTTGCCCGATGGTGCTGTGATCTACCCCGATGATAGCATTTTCATACTCTGTAATCGGTTGGGTGCCCGGCTCATAAGCCTGGCAGACCTGAATAAGTTGATCGTGGACAACTTGATCTTGTACGATCAGGCCGATGTCGTGCAGGATGCCGCATAAAAAGGCATTTTCACCATTGTCTCCAAAAATACGTTCTGCGATCATCTGGCAGCAGACGCTCATAGCAGCAGAGTGCATCCACAATTGTCGCCTGGAAAAAACGTCCTTATCCGAGCCTTCCTTGAAGATGTCGCGTAACGCTTCAGTCACAACCATATTACGGAGGTTTTTCATGCCGATAAAGACAACCGCGCGAGTAATGCTCTCGATTCTTTGCTGTACCCCGTAATACGGGCTGTTGACCAGGCGCAACAAGCGCAATACCAGCGTCGGGTCCAGTTTGATGATATCTTCAAAGGCCTGGGCACTGCTGTTTTCATCTGCCATTAATCGGGTCAGTTGGATGGCGACATGGGGCAATGTTTTGGTTTTCTTAAAGCGCTTAAGCAGGGCTGAGGCGCTGATCATGGGCTCTGTTCCTTAAGGTTGCGAATCAATTCTAAGTAAACCAACTCCCGCATCGCTCCGCCTATGGCGGAACTGGCGCGGCTTTTCCGCCGCACAAAACGGGAAGAACAAAAGGGCACGACAGAGGCGTCTATTTTCCGTGTTATCCCGGTGCCGGTCACCGTGTTTAGACAACATTAAAAAGCATGTGACGTCCTGTACCAATAATGCTATGCACGTATAATATCGCCGCCCCTCTGAAATGGATCCAAAGACCGGTTTTTCTTCAAGCACAGCCCTATTAATGACTTTATCGGAATTTTTTGCTATTTCTTTAGCACTAATAAAATCGTGAAACGATTTTATATAACGCGACGATGTCGCTCTTTGGTGAAAGGTCTTCCCGCTGGTATTGTGACAGACTAATTTAAAAGCATTGCGGGAATTGAAATAATCGAATCCGTATTTTAATCACGCCATAGCAAGGGAGGCCCTATGAAAAAGCAAACCTTTTATCCCAACCTTTTCAAGACGATAAAAATCGGTGGTATCCGGCTGAAAAATAGAATTACGATGGCACCGTTGTATCTGGGATACGCTGAACCGGGGGGCAAGATCTCCAAGCTGATGCACTATCACTATGAGCAGATGGCGCGCAGCGGCGCTGCCATGATCGTGGTTGAAAATGCCGGTATAGCCCTGCAAGGCTGTGGATCGGACAGGACGCTGCGGTGTGACCACAATCGCTATTTAAAAAGCCTTTCGCAACTGGCACAGACCATCAAAGGCCACTCGACACTGGCTTGTTTACAGATCAACCATGCCGGCCGATTTGCGATGGCACCAAGGGCCGTGGCACCCTCCGCCGTGCCGACCTTCGGCCGCACACCGGAAGCACTCACCGCACGCGCCATCCGGACGATCCAGAATCAGTTCGCCAATGCAGCCCTGAGGGTCAAGCAGGCTGGCTTCGACATGGTCGAACTCCACGGTGGCACGGGTTATTTGCTGTCGCAGTTTGTATCGCCCAGGACGAACAAACGTGGCGACAGGTATGGTGGCACCCTTGCCAACCGCATCACCTTTCCATTGGAGGTCCTGAAAAGAGTCCAGGACAAGGTCGGTGATTTTCCAATCGGGTATCGGTTTCTGGCCGATGAATGGCTACCTGACGGCCTTAAACTTCAAGCGTCACTCGTTTTGGCACAAGCTTTAGCTGAAAACGGCATCGCCTACATTTCTGTGATGGGCGGTACGTATGAATCCTTTTTCCTTCCGGAGGTCGTTAAAAAATCTAAAAGACCCGGTTACATGGTTTCCCTGGCGCGTGCTGTCAAAAACACCGTCGGGGTTCCCGTTATAACCGCCGGTCGCATTTCGACCCCGGCCAAAGCGGAAGCCATCTTGAAAGCCGGCCAGGCCGACCTGGTGGGATTGGCGCGCATGCTGTGGGTGGATCCGCAATGGCCGCAAAAGGCCCGTCACGGTAACGATCGTTCAATCCGCAAATGCAGTCCCAATTGTGATGCCTGCTTTCAACTGGTGATGAAAGGCAAGCCGGCCTTCTGTCCCAAGTGGCCGAAGGCGCATCGTGCCACCTATCGGACGCTTTACCGGTAAGCTTCACCCGCTGGAATGATTCTCTATCTGATGACCTAACCGGCACGGCGTCATTGGAATACGCTAGCCGTTTAAGTTTAACTCCATATATCGTGTCGTTGGGTCCGGGTTGTGACGGTACTGCTCAATGTCCTTGAATCCAAGGCTTTCATAAAGTTGGATGGCCGCTTCTAAGCGCCCGATTGTATCCAGACGCATTCTGGCATAACCTAAGTGTTTTGCCAATTGAATGAGTTGATTACACAACGCTTTACCGATTCCTTTACTTTTAAAGCGGTCATACACATAAAGTCGCTTCATTTCGCAGATATCGGCTTCAAACTTTCGCAGACCAACACCCCCGGCGGCTTGTTTATCAGAAAAAGCCAGCAGGTAAGCGCCTCCGGGAGGGCTGTATATGGATCTGAATTCAGAAAATTCATTCTCGATTCCTTGAAAGGTCAAATCCATATTGAGCCATTCGACATAGTCCTTTGAAATTTTCCTGGCAACGGCGTACTCCGTGTCTGTGAAACATGGCATTATTCGCAGGGTCATAGCATTCATCAACTAACGGTATAAAAAGTAAGGTTCTTGCGTCAAAGGAAATAAAAAAGGCTTGCAACTCATTGATATCGTTGCAAGCCTTTGATGTCCCGTGGAGGCGGCAACCAGATTCGAACTGGTGAATGGAGGTTTTGCAGACCTCTGCCTTACCACTTGGCTATGCCGCCAAAAAAAAATGGAGCGGGAAACGGGATTTGAACCCGCGACTTCGACCTTGGCAAGGTCGCACTCTACCACTGAGTTATTCCCGCTCAGATTGAAAACGTTTTGTTATCTAATTGGTCGTTCTTTGTCAACCCATATATAAAATTGCTGCGCAATTTTATATTATAATATTGTCCGTCCAGTCCCGCCTTGGCGGGATTGGACGGACAATTGGTTAATCCTTGAACAAATGCCGAAAACGAATGAAATAATCCGTGCCCGACCATACGGTAAAAAGCAGCGCCCCCCACAAAAAAAACAGTCCGATGGCATGCATATCGATACCGAAGTAGGGGTAATGAAATAACAACGGGATGAGGGCTGCAATTTGAAAACCGGTTTTATATTTTCCGAGACTGGACGCAGAGACATCACCACCGCTCGCCGAAACAACATTGCGCAGGCCGGTCACCGCCATTTCCCGCCCGATGATGACACAGACGATCCATGCGGGAATCCAGCCATGGGAAGCCAGCATGATGCAGGTCGATGATACGAGTAATTTGTCGGCCATTGGATCCATGATCTTCCCAAAGTTGCTCACCAGACCGCGTTGACGGGCATAATAACCGTCCAGGTAATCGGTAATAGCGGCCAGGCTGAACACGATCGCAGCCAGAAACGTCACCAGGCGATTCGGGAAAAGCATCAGCAAAATGATAACCGGTGCCGAAGCAACCCGAAACAGGGTCAGGCTATTGGGATTCCTGAGGATATCCAAGAATTTAGGACCTTGTGTCATTGGCGTAAGCGCTTATGCTTTTTTCTTGTTCCAGTCGTCCAAAAAGGCTTTGAGGCCTTTGTCCGTCAACGGATGAGCGGCAAATTTTTTCAAAACGCCGAACGGAATGGTCGCAATATCCGCACCCATCAGGGCTGACTCGAGCACGTGCAGCGGATTGCGAACACTGGCCACGATGACTTCGGTATCATACGCGTAGTTGCTGTATATCTCGACGATTTGCTCCACCAGCAACAGGCCGTCCTGGGACAAATCATCCAGACGTCCCACAAAAGGGCTTACGAAAGTCGCACCCGCCTTGGCGGCCATCAGGGCCTGCAACGGCGAAAACACCAGGGTCACATTGGTCTTGATGCCTTCATCGGTCAACATCCGGGTCGCTTTCAAGCCATCGACCGTCATTGGAATTTTGACCACGATGTTCTCGTGAATCTTGGCCAGATGCCGGGCCTCATTCACCATGCCCTCTGTGTCGATGGCGATCACCTCAGCACTGATGGGGCCGTCCACGACGGCGCATATATCGCGAATGATCTCTTCGAAGTCGCGCCCTTCTTTGGCGATCAGACTCGGGTTGGTAGTAACGCCATCAGCCATTCCCATGCGGTTGGCTTCTTTGATTTCTTCGATGTTTGCCGTGTCGATGAAAAACTTCATTGGATATTTCCTCCTGTAACCTTGAAAATCACGCAAGTTGGGTTTGTTCAAGAATGGCTAACGATCAACGCAGGAATTAGCCGCCATCACTCTTTGGGCTTTGCATGTTCGGCAAGAAATTTATCCCGGCAATCCGGGCTGCAGAAAAAAAGCTCCTCGCCCTGGTGTTGCAGGCGCACGCCACTGCGTTTTGGGAAATAGACCTCGCAATAAGGGTCCTTGACCATGACGTCGTCAATCGCCCCCGATGTCCCGCCGGAAACGGATTTGTCGGACGGCATGTTTTGCATCATCCAGGATTTTAGACCCCGGTAGCCCAGGTAAGCAAGCAAAAAAAGGATTAGTAGCTTCATGAAAACGCAACTACTTTCTGGTCATTTTCATCCAGACGGTTCAACAATGTTCGCATGCTGACGTTCATGACAGGGTGAACAATTTTCGGATCTATATCACATATGGGTTGCAATACAAAGCGTCTTTTATGCAGACGCGGATGAGGGATTTCCAGCTCCGGCTTTGCAAGGATCACCTCGCCATACAAAAGGATATCGAGATCCAGAATACGTGGCCCGAAACGGATGTGATGCTGAGTTCGCCCGGCGGCAACCTGAATCGCCTTGAGTTCTGCCAATAGCGGCAACGGGTCCAAGCGGGTATCGATTGCGATCACCGCATTGACGAACCAGTCCTGATCCAGGTAATCGACCGGTTCGGTCCGGTAAAAGGGCGACTGGGCCATTAAATCCGTATGACGGAGTCGCGTCAGGGCGTCGATACCGTATTGGCAATTGGCGAGCTTGTCTCCCAGGTTTGACCCAACCGAAATGTAAACGCTGTTCCCTTTCGCCATGCAACGCTACCGTCTCACCACAAATGGTGTCCATGCACCCAGCGATCTTTTATGCTATTTCCAGGCCTCTTCCCAAAGCTCACCCTGGTAAATAACCCGGGCATCGCCTTCTAAATGGACGTTCACGTAATTACCCGCCTTTTCTTCGAAGTAAATGGTCAACCGTTCGCCACTACGGGTCAGAAGGTTCACGGGCGAATCAAGATCCGATGTGCGCGCGCCGACAATGGCGGCTGCAACCGAGCCTGTCCCGCAGGCCAGGGTCTCACCTTCGACGCCCCGCTCATAGGTACGGATGGCGATGATTCCGTCTGCTTGGGGGCAAGTAAAATTTACGTTTGTTCCGGCTGGAGCGAATTGGGCATGATAACGGATTTCCCGACCCATTGAGTCAACCGGTGCCAGATCGATATCGTCCACGGAAACAACCACATGCGGAACCCCTGTATTGACACTGCTTACTTGCAGTGCACCCTGCTCAAGGTTTAAGGTCAAATCTATTTTCAGATCAAATGGATCGGTCATCTTGATTTTCACACGCTCTTCTCCGACCAGGGCCTGGACGATTCCTGCCTGGGTTTCAAATGCCAGTTCGGATCCGGCTATCTGGTTGAGAAAGGCGTAGCGCGCCGCGCACCGAGCTCCGTTGCCGCACATTTCAGCGACACTCCCGTCGGAATTGAAAAAGCGCCATTTAAAATCGACGGTTTCTGAATTTTCCACCAGAATCAGGCCATCTGCGCCAACAGACAATTTACGCCGGCAAGCCCCCGTGATCAGATCCGCCAGAACGGTCTCATCAATTATATTATGCCGGTTGTCGATGATAATAAAATCATTGCCGCTGCCGCTCATTTTGAAAAATGGTAGGGGTTTCATGATGCCTTCTTCCATCTATTTTGCTAAGCCGCTATCGCGATGATCATCCAACTTGGAAAAACTAAGCTGATAAGCTATTCAGGTACAACTCGCAAACCGAATTTGTGAATCCCTGAATGCGCAAAGCGCATCGCGCAGAGCGTAAGATCATAAGGTGTCGGCGCTTTCCGCTTTGCGTTATGCACGTGGAATCTGCTCACCTTTGATCAGATCTTCATACGATTCCCGTTCGCGAACCACGTGAAACTGATCACCCTTGACCATGACCTCTGCCACACGGGGACGTGAGCAATAATTGGATGACATGCTAAAGCCATACGCGCCGGCACTCATCACTGCCAGGAGGTCCCCGCGACTGACATCCGGCATTTCGCGGCTGGTCGCCATATAATCACCGGATTCACAGATAGGCCCGACCACATCGGCCACGATATTGGGTCGATTCTTTAATTTTACCGGTTGAACGCCATGATAGGCCTTGTACAAGGATGGTCTCAGCAGATCGTTCATCCCGACATCGGCAATCACGAAATCCTTGCCGCTGGTCGTTTTGCGATAAAGGACCCGGGTCACCAGAATGCCGGCATTGCCGACAATCACGCGGCCCGGCTCGAGAATGAGTTTCAATGCCGACCCCTTCAGTTGGCTGATGATCGCACGGGCATATTCGCGAGGGTGCGGCGGCGCCTCCTGATCGTAGGTGATCCCCAGACCACCCCCCATATCCAAATACGAAATGGTAATCCCATTGGACTTGAGCTCCTGGATCAATCCCATCAAGTTCAGTAGCGCATCCTCGAACGGCTGGGCGTCTGCAATCTGTGATCCGATGTGGCAATCGACACCAACAATATCGACATGCGGCATGCGGCTGGCAGTCAGGTAGCCGCGCAGGGCATTCTCCGTATCGATGCCGAATTTGTTTTTTTTCAGGCCGGTTGAAATATAGGGATGGGTCTTCGGGTCCACATCCGGATTGATGCGAATAGCGATCGGTGCCCGACATCCCAAACGGCCTGCACGTTGATCGATCAGTTCCAGTTCTTCCAGCGATTCGATGTTGAACATCAAAATACCGATCTGCAGGGCATAATCGATTTCATCGACCCGTTTGCCCACTCCGGAATAGACGATCCGTTCGGGCGCGAAACCCGCCTTTAACCCACGAAAGAGTTCACCGCCCGAGACGATGTCCAGCCCGCTGCCCAATTCAGCAAAGAGGCTCAGGATGGCCAAATTGGTATTGGCTTTGGCTGAAAAACACACCAACCGGTCCACGCCCTCGAAGGCACTGTCAAAAGCCTTGAAATGGCGCACCAGAGTGGCATGGCTGTACAGGTAAAAAGGCG
>Ga0316195_10001039_pt1 | contig 12089 bp, 11 predicted proteins | sample Phised1_MG_FD_204937 | JGI IMG/M metagenome (GOLD analysis project Ga0316195, IMG submission 204937) | Coastal sediment microbial communities from Maine, United States - Phippsburg sediment 1 | ecosystem: Environmental > Aquatic > Marine > Coastal > Sediment | place: USA: Maine | collected... | reverse complement strand
CCGGCAACGACGTTGCGGATGTCGGCGACGAGATCGGGCTCGGGCAGGTCGCGGCCCCAGTTGGCCCCGGTGTAGTGGAAGTCCTCGGCATTGGCGCCGCAGACGAAGTCGTGCATTGCCGACACCGTGCGGTCGGCCACCACCTTGACCGGCGCCCGCGTGCCGATCGGCCCGAGGTAGCCGGGTTTGCAGCCGAAGTGTGCGTCGATCTCGGCGGCAGTGGCAAAACGGAAGCCGCCTTTCAGGCCCGGAAGTTTTCCGGCCTTGACTTCGTTCAGGCTATGGTCACCGCGCACCAGCAGCAACCACAAGGTCGTATCTTTCAGGTCGCCTTCGGGTGACGTGTCGTCAGTGGCCAGCACCAGCGATTTGACGGTGCTGGCCAGCGGCACGCCGAGCAGCTCGGCCACTTCCTCGCAGGTGGCCTTACCGGGCGTCGGTGTCTTGGCCATTGCCTGCGCCGGTGCAGCGCGCTGCTTGATCAGCGGCAGCGCTTCGGCCAGCTCGATGTTGGCGGCGTAGTCGCTGTCGGGGTTGTAGACGATGGCGTCCTCGCCGGTGTCGGCGATGACCTGGAACTCGTGCGAGGCATCGCCGCCGATGGCGCCGGTGTCCGCCGCGACGGCGCGGTACTGCAGGCCGAAGCGGTCGAAGATGCGGCAATAGGCCTGGTACATCGTGTCGTAGCTGCGCAGCGCCGCCTCGCGGTCGCGGTCGAATGAGTAGGCGTCCTTCATCGTGAATTCCCGACCCCGCATGATGCCGAAGCGCGGCCGGCGCTCGTCGCGGAACTTGGTCTGGATGTGATAAAAGTTCTTCGGCAGCTGCTTGTAACTTCGCAGTTCCTGCCGCGCGATGTCGGTGATGACCTCTTCGCTGGTCGGTTGGATGATGAAGTCGCGCTCGTGCCGGTCCTTCACGCGCAGCAGTTCCGGCCCGTAGGCCTGGAAGCGGCCCGACTCCTGCCACAGCTCAGCCGGCTGAACCACCGGCATCAGCAGTTCAACGGCGCCGGCGCGGTTCATCTCCTCGCGGATGATGGCCTCGACCTTGCGGATCACGCGCAGGCCCATCGGCATGTAGCTGTAGATGCCGGCGCCCAGGCGCTTGATGAATCCCGCGCGTTGCATCAACTGGTGGCTGATTACCTCGGCATCGGCGGGCGCTTCCTTCAGGGTGGAGACGAAGAACTGGCTGGCTTTCATCGGTCAGGCTGCGCCTGCGAGGGCGCTTCGGGCATCGCGCGACCACGGCAAGGGCCGACTGCGGGAAAGCATGACTCGCCTCGAGAGCGGTGTCGATGCAATAATGATTTCAATCAAGAAATCGGGGTTCGATTATGCTCGACCGTGATGGCTTCAGGCCTAACGTCGGCGTCATCCTGCTCAATGCGCGCAACCAGGTTTTCTGGGGCAAACGCCTTCGTACCCATTCGTGGCAGTTCCCCCAGGGCGGCATCAAGCATGGCGAAACGCCGGAACAGGCAATGTTCCGAGAACTGCACGAAGAGGTCGGTCTTCGGCCCGAGCATGTGCAGGTGATCGCGCGGACCCGCGACTGGCTGCGCTACGAGGTCCCTGACCATTTCATCCGCAGGGATTCTCGCGGCCACTACCGCGGCCAAAAGCAGATCTGGTTTCTGCTGCGGCTGATCGGCCGCGACAGCGACATGAACCTGCGCGCGACCGACCACCCGGAGTTCGACGCCTGGCGCTGGAACGAATACTGGGTGCCGCTGGACGTGGTGATCGAGTTCAAGCGCAACGTCTACGAGATGGCGCTGACCGAGTTGTCGCGCTTCCTGCCGCGTGTGCACCACCCCAATCGCTATCTTCGTGCGGGCATGCGTTCGCACCGGCACGAGGACGGCATCGGCACTGCCCTGCCCCAAGCTTCCACCGGCGAAACGGCCGGCGCGCCGTCGGAGCCGCCTGTGCCGCACCCCGGGGGCAAGGACGCCTGAACGCGGATTCAGGTCAGCACGAGGTTCGTGCGGTGGATGAGTTCTGGCTCGTTGATGAAGCCCAGCGCCGCTTCGATCTGTGTCGAAGGCTTGCGTGCGATCAGGCGTGACTCGGTGCTTGAGTAGTTGGCCAGGCCGCGTGCCAGTTCCTTTCCGTTGACGTCGCGCACGGCGATCACGTCGCCGCGCCGGAAGTCGCCATGCACCTCGACCACGCCCACGGGCAGTAGGCTCTTGCCTTCACTGCGCAGTTTCACGACCGCGCCCGCGTCCACCACCACCGCACCGCGCAACTGCAGCTGATCGACCATCCACTGCTTGCGCGCGGTGAGCTTCGGCGTATCGGCAAGCAATGCGGTGCCGATCGACTCGCCGGCGGCCAGGCGCAACAGCACGTCGGGCTCGCGGCCCCAGGCGATGACGGTATCAGCGCCGCTGCCCGCCGCGCGCTTGGCTGCCAGCACCTTGGTCAGCATGCCACCGCGGCCTATCGACGAGCCGGCACCGCCTGCCATCGCTTCCAGCGCCGGATCGCCGGCAATCGCCTCGTGGATGAAGCGCGCCTGCGGGTCCTTGCGCGGGTCACCCGAAAACAATCCGCGCTGGTCGGTCAAGATGACCAGTGCATCGGCCTCGATCAGGTTGGCCACCAGCGCGGCCAGCGTGTCGTTGTCGCCGAACTTGATCTCGTCGTTGACGACGGTGTCGTTCTCGTTGATGACGGGGATGACCTTCAGCCCGAGCAGCGTCAACAAGGTCGAACGGGCGTTCAGGTATCGCTCGCGGTGGGCCAGGTCAGCATGCGTCAGAAGCACCTGGGCGCTACGCAGGCCGTACTCGTGCAACTGCGTCTCGTACATGCGCACCAGGCCCATCTGGCCGACGGCGGCCGCAGCCTGCAGCTCGTGCAGTTCCTTCGGCCGGGTCTTCCAGCCCAGGCGCTGCATGCCTTCGGCGATCGCGCCGCTGGACACCATCACCACTTCGCGCCCCTGCTGTGCCAGCGCGGCGAGCTGACTACACCAGGTGCCGATGGCTTTGGCATCGATGCCCCGCCCTTCGTCGGTTACCAGCCCGGAGCCGACCTTGACGACCAATCGGCGCGCTTGGCGCAGCGGCTCAGCCACGACTGTCTCCGTCGCCGGTATCCGAGACAAAACGCGGATCGGGCGGTGGCAGCGGCCGCTGGTAATGCGACACGTGCTCATAGATTCGATGCACTAGCGGCTGCAGGCCCTCCCGGGCCAGCGCAGAGATCTGGAACACCGGCGCCTTCCAGCGCAGGCGGCGCACGAAGTCCTTGACTCGTTGCTCGCGCTCCTCAACCGGGATCATGTCGATCTTGTTCAGCACCAGCCAGCGCGGCTTGGCATGTAATGCAGGGTCGTACTTCTTAAGTTCGGCAACGATCGCACGCGCGTTCTTCACCGGGTCGACGCCATCGTCGAACGGGGCCAGATCGACGATGTGCAGCAACAGGCGTGTGCGCTGAAGGTGTCGCAGGAAGCGGTGCCCCAGGCCGGCTCCTTCGGACGCGCCTTCGATCAAGCCCGGGATGTCGGCCACCACGAAGCTCTTTTCGGGAGCCACCCGCACCACGCCCAGGTTCGGATGCAGCGTCGTGAATGGGTAGTCGGCGATCTTCGGCCGGGCGTTGGAAATGGCGGCGATCAGCGTGGACTTGCCCGCGTTGGGCATACCCAGCAGCCCGACGTCCGCCAGCACGCGAAGTTCCAGCCGCAGCTTCTTCTGTTCGCCAGGCCAGCCGGGTGTCTTCTGTCGTGGCGCGCGGTTGGTGCTGGTCTTGTAATGCAGGTTGCCGAATCCGCCGTCGCCACCCTTGCAGAGCAGCACCGGCTGGTCGGGATCGAGCAGTTCGGCAATCAGCTCGCCGCTGTCGGCGTCGGTGATGACCGTACCCACCGGCATGCGCAGCAAGATGTCGGCGCCCGCGGCACCGTATTGGTCGGAGCCGCGGCCGCTTTCCCCGTTGCGCGCCACATGGCGGCGAGCGTAGCGATAGTCGATCAGAGTGTTGAGGTTGCGGTCGGCCACCGCACGGATGCTGCCGCCGCGTCCACCGTCGCCGCCATCCGGCCCCCCGAAGGGGATGAACTTCTCGCGCCGGAAGCTGGCGCAGCCCGCCCCGCCGTCGCCCGCAGCGACGTCGATGGTGGCTTCGTCGACGAATTTCATATCGGGATGCTCGGGTCAGTTGGCAGGAGGTCTCGAACGCCAGGGCCCGGAACGACGAAGCCCCGGCTTGCCGGGGCTTCGCGCAAGCAGGTGGAGCGGCTTCAGCGCGGGCTGACGAACACCGTCTGCTTGTTCAGCGCGCCCTTGACGTCGAAGGACACCGTGCCATCGACCAGCGCAAACAACGTGTGGTCGCGCCCCATACCGACGTTCGTACCGGCGTGGAACTTGGTGCCACGCTGGCGCACGATGATCGCGCCGGCGGTGATGCTCTGGCCGCCATAGACCTTGACGCCGAGCATCTTGGGTTTGGAATCGCGGCCGTTGCGGGTGGAGCCGCCGCCTTTTTTCTGTGCCATGGATCAGTACTCCCGAGGTGCGAGCCGCAAGGCTCAGGCGTTGACCGCGCTGATCTGCAGCTCGGTGTAGGTCTGGCGGTGGCCGCCGTGCTTCTGGTAGTGCTTGCGACGACGCATCTTGAAGATGCGCACCTTGTCGTGCTTGCCGTGGCCCACCACAGTGGCCTTTACGCTCGCCCCGGACACCCAGGGTGCGCCAACCTTCAGGTCGCTGCCGCTGCCGACGGCCAAGACCTGATCGATGACGATTTCCTGGCCTACGTCCGCAGCGATCTGTTCTACCTTGATATTTTCGCCGGCTGCAACCTTGTATTGTTTGCCGCCGGTTTTTATGACCGCGTACATATCTGCCCTTTCGTTGAGATCGACGCCAGCGCCTTCCGCCGTGCGCAGTTTTCTCATCTGCGTGCTCACAAGGGCGGGCCATGGCGAAGAACCAAATATTGTAGCACGGGCTGGCCTATTCGAGAGCCTTCCCTTCCAGCGCGTGCTGGATGGCCCGCTGGGGCCGCCTTGCCCCCTTGCGTCACCTCCCTGGGCAGGCCGCGGCACAGGCCCGCGTTCATATAATCGCCGTCCTACCCTGCTGCTGCCGTGATCGAAGCCCAAGCCAACCCTGCACTTCGCATCGACCCCATGGCGGCTGCGATGTCGATGGTCGATGCGACGATTCGCGAGCGGCTGTCATCGCAGGTGGCGCTGATCGATCAGATCGCCAACTACATCATCGGCGCTGGCGGCAAGCGCATCCGGCCAAGGCTGGTGCTGTTGTTCGCGCAGGCTCTGGGCTTCGAAGGGCAAGAGCGCTATGAACTGGCTGCGATTGTCGAGTTCATCCATACCGCGACCCTGCTACACGACGACGTGGTGGACGAATCCTCGCTCAGGCGCGGACGCCAGACGGCCAATGCGATGTTCGGCAACGCGGCCAGTGTGCTGGTGGGCGACTTCTTGTATTCACGCGCGTTCCAGATGATGGTATCGGTCAACCGCATGCGCGTGCTCGAGGTGCTGGCCGACGCCACCAACGTCATTGCCGAAGGCGAAGTGCTGCAGTTGATGAACATCCATGACGCCGATCTGGCCGTGGACGACTACCTGCGCGTCATCCGCTTCAAGACAGCCAAGCTGTTCGAAGCCAGTGCGCGGCTCGGCGCTGTGCTTGCCGAGGTGCCGCCGGATGTCGAGGAGCGCTGCGCCGACTACGGGCGCTCGCTGGGCACCGCCTTCCAGTTGATCGACGACCTGCTCGACTACGAGGGCGACCCGCACGCGCTGGGCAAGAACGTCGGTGACGACCTGCGCGAAGGCAAACCGACGCTGCCGCTGTTGATCGCGATGGAACGCGGCACGACCGAGGAGCGTGAGCTGATCCGCCACGCGATCGAGCATGGCGAAGTGCAGGGGTTGCCGCGCATCGTCGAGGTCGTGCGACGCACCGGTGCGCTGGACGCCACGCGCGCAGTGGCACAACTCGAGGCCGACCAGGCCCGCGACTGCCTGCGCTTGCTGCCGGCATCTCCGTCACGGGACGCTCTGCTAGAATTATGTGTTCGGTCGGTGAGCCGCTCGTTCTGAGCGTTCGATTGAACGGGTAGGCCACGGGCCGGCCCACATCGGGGTGTAGCTTAGCCTGGTAGAGCGCTACGTTCGGGACGTAGAGGCCGGAGGTTCGAATCCTCTCACCCCGACCAGCTTCCAATGCCCGCAATGCTTGTTTCGATGCCACAGTGCGCTGCCCATGGCATGAACGATTGCACGGCTGGACGCCTCTTCGATTTACACGGCATGGGTGATCAGCGATCATCCGTCGGCTTGTAACGCAGAGAATTCCACCCGATGCCCGTTGACACGCTTGTCGAGTCGCCGCAGTCGGCCCTTTCGGGGGTCGCACGGGTGCTCGTGCATGCGGGCAAGCTCAACGCCAAGACGGCCGAGGACCTGGCCCGTGGCGCTAAGGAGCGGCGCACCGGCTTTGTCTCGGCGGTGATTGCCGCCGGTGCGGTGCAGCCGGCCGACCTTGCGCACACCCTATCGACAGCGCTGGCACTGCCGCTGCTCGACCTGAACGCTGTCGATCTGACGCGGCTGCCGCGTGGCATCGTCGATCCCAAGCTCGCATTGCAGTACCAGCTGATGGTGCTGGGCAAGCGCGGCAGCCGCCTGTTCATCGGCGCTGCCGACCCGACGGACCAGGAGGCCGTCGAGCGCATCAAGTTCGCCACCCAGCTGACGCCCGAGTGGGTGATCGTCGAATATGACAAGCTGATGCGGGTGCTGGAGACGCAGGGCGCCAACGTCAACGAGGCGATGGAGCAGCTTTCCAGCGGCGACTTCGACTTCGATGTCACCGACGAGGACAGCGCCGCGGCCGAAAGCGCGGAGGTGTCGCAGGAGGTGGAAGACGCGCCGGTCGTGCGCTTCCTGCAGAAGATGTTGATCGACGCGATCAACATGCGCGCCTCGGACCTTCACTTCGAGCCATTCGAATACAACTACCGCGTGCGCTTTCGCATCGACGGCGAGTTGCGCGAGATCACCCAGCCGCCGATTGCCATCAAGGACAAGTTGGCCTCGCGCATCAAGGTCATCTCGCGCATGGACATTGCCGAGAAGCGCGTCCCGCAGGATGGTCGGTTGAAGCTGAAATTCGGCAACAAGGCGATCGACTTCCGCATCAGCACGCTGCCCACGCTGTTCGGCGAAAAGATCGTCATCCGGATCCTGGATCCGTCCAGCGCCAAGCTGGGCATCGAGGCGCTGGGCTACGAGAAGGTCGAGCGCGAGCGGCTGCTGACTGTGATTCAACGCCCCTATGGGATGGTGCTGGTCACCGGCCCCACCGGCAGTGGAAAGACGGTGTCGCTGTACACCTGCCTGAACATCCTGAACCAGCCGGGTGTGAACATCTGCACGGTCGAGGACCCGGCCGAAATCAACCTGCCCGGTGTCAACCAGGTCAACGTCAACGACAAGGCCGGGCTGACCTTTGCCGCGGCGCTGAAATCGTTCCTGCGCCAGGATCCGGACATCATCATGGTCGGTGAAATCCGCGACCTGGAGACCGCCGACATCGCCATCAAGGCAGCCCAGACTGGCCACCTGGTGATGTCCACGCTGCACACCAACGACGCGCCGACGACCCTGACCCGGCTGCTGAACATGGGCGTGGCGCCGTTCAACATCGCCGCGAGCGTGCTGCTGATCACGGCGCAGCGGCTTGCGCGCCGGCTGTGCGAGAACTGCAAGACCCAGGCCGACTATCCTCGCGAGGCGTTGTTGCGCGCCGGCTTCGCCGAGACCGATCTCGACGGCAGTTGGCGGCCCTATCGGGCCGTCGGTTGCTCGGCCTGCAACAACGGTTACAAGGGGCGGGTGGGCATTTACCAGGTGATGCCCATCACCGAGGCGATTCAACGCATCATCCTGGCCGAGGGCACCTCGATGGACATCGCCAGCCAAGCCCAGAAGGAGGGCGTGCGCGACCTGCGGCAATCGGGCCTGATCAAGGTTCGCGCGGGCGCCACCACGCTGGAAGAGGTCATCTCGGTGACCAACGAATGACGCGGCCGCCACCGCCACGAAACCCAATACTCAACCTTCGCGCGCCGGAGACACGATGGCCACTGCAGTAGCCGCCAGAAGCACCAAGGACTCGATCTTCGAGTGGGAAGGCAAGGACAAGAACGGCAAGCTGGTACGCGGCGAGATCCGCGCCGGCGGCGAGGCCGTGGTCAACGCCAGTCTGCGCCGCCAGGGCATCCTCATCACCAAGGTTAAGAAGCGCCGCACCAGCGGTGGCCGTGCCATCAAGCAAAAGGACATCGCCATCTTCACGCGCCAGCTGGCGACGATGATGAAGGCCGGCGTGCCGCTGTTGCAGGCCTTCGACATCGTTGCGCGCGGCAGCCCGAACCCCAAGCTCACTCGGCTGTTGAACGAGATCCGCGGCGACGTCGAGACCGGCACCAGCCTGTCGTCGGCCTTCCGCAAGCACCCGATGCAGTTCGACGCGCTGTACTGCAACCTGGTCGAGGCCGGCGAGGCTGGTGGCATCCTGGAAGCGCTTCTCGACCGCCTGGCGATCTACCAGGAAAAGACCCTGGCGATCAAGAGCAAGATCAAGTCGGCCCTGATGTACCCGGTGGCGGTGATCGTGGTCGCCTTCGTCGTGCTGACGGTGATCATGATCTTCGTGATCCCGTCGTTCAAGGAGGTGTTCCGCTCCTTCGGCGCCGACCTGCCAGCGCCCACGCTGTTCGTGATCGCGATGTCGGAGTTCTTCGTCGAATACTGGTGGGCGATCTTCGGCTTCGTCGGCGGCGGCATGTACTTCTTCCTCGAAAGCTGGAAGCGATCCGAGAAGATGCAGATCTTCATGGACCGCCTGCTGCTGAAGATCCCAGTGTTCGGCGACCTGATCAACAAGTCGGTGGTGGCGCGCTGGACACGCACGCTGTCCACGATGTTCGCTGCCGGCGTGCCGCTGGTCGAGGCGCTCGATTCGGTGGGCGGCGCCTCCGGCAATGCGGTCTATCGGCTGGCCACCGAGCAGATCCAGAAGGATGTTTCTACGGGCTCAGCGTTGACGACATCGATGACCACCACCGGCGTGTTCCCGACCATGGTGCTGCAGATGGCGGCGATCGGCGAGGAGTCCGGCGCGCTCGACCACATGCTGGCCAAATGCGCCGAGTTCTACGAGGACGAGGTCGACGAGATGGTCAAGGGTCTGTCCAGCCTTATGGAGCCCTTCATCATCGTCATCCTGGGCGTGTTGATCGGTGGCATCGTGGTGTCGATGTACCTGCCGATCTTCAAGTTGGGTGCGGTGGTCTGAGCGCCGGCATGGCGCAGGAGCTGTGGCTGTCGCCCTGGGCCCTGGCCTTGCTTGGGCTTTGCGTCGGCAGCTTCCTCAACGTCGTGGCTCACAGGCTGCCGGTGATGCTCGAACGCGAGTGGTGGCTCGACATGGCCGAACACCAACTCGGAGATGCTGCCGCTTGGCAACGCGTCAGTGGCGCCAAGGGCCCGCCGGCGGCGTTCGCGCAAGCCGCGAAGCTTGTTGCAGACACGGTCGGCGCGCTGTCGCCGCTGAGTCTTGCCAAGCCGGCGTCGCGATGCCCGCATTGCGGCCATGTCCTGCGCTGGCACGAGAACCTGCCGCTGATTGGCTGGCTGCGTCTGAAGGGACGCTGTGCGGCCTGTGGCGCGGCCATCGCGAAACGATATCCACTGGTGGAATTGGCTACCGCGCTGTTGTTCGCAGCCTGCGGCTGGAAGTTCGGCGCCGATCCCACAACGCTGTTGTGGTGCACTGCCGTCGCACTGATGGTGGCGATGGCGCTGATCGATTTGGACACCACCTATCTGCCCGATGACCTGACGCTGCCGTTGATCGGCCTGGGGCTTCTTGGCGCCGGCCTGGGCTGGACCGGCATCACACTCGAGGCTGCGGCCTGGGGGGCCCTCGCAGGCTACGCGTCGCTGTGGCTGCTGGCCTTCAGCTACAAGAAATTGCGCGGTGTGCAGGGGATGGGTGAAGGTGACTTCAAGCTGCTGGCCGGCCTGGGCGCCTTGCTCGGCTGGCAGCAGTTACCTTCGATCGTGCTGCTGGCGTCGGCGGTGGGGGCCGTGGTGGGCATCGCGATGATCGCCTTTGGCGGCCACAGGCGCGAGGTACCGATTCCTTTCGGCCCCTATCTGGTCGGTGGTGGCCTGGTCGCGATGTTCTTCGGCCAGAACCTGACCCGCCTGTGGCTGCCGATGCTTTGAGCGGCGTGCGTATCGGCCTGACCGGCGGCATCGGCAGCGGCAAGAGCACGGTGGCCGCCGCGTTGCAGGACTGCGGCGCCGTGCTGGTAGACACCGACGCGATCGCCCATGCACTGACTGCACCGGGTGGGGCGGCATTGCCGGCACTGGCCGAAGCCTTCGGCGCCGACATCGTCGCTGACGACGGATCGATGCACCGCCAGCGCATGCGCGAACTCGTGTTTGCCGATGCCTCGGCCAAACGCCGGCTCGAAGCCATCCTGCACCCGATGATCGGCGACGAAGCCACGAGACAGGCCGCCGCGGCCGGGACATTACCGGTGGTCTTCGACGTGCCCTTGCTGGTGAACTCCAGCCACTGGCGGCGACGGGTCACGCGCGTGCTGGTCGTTGACTGTGACGAGACCACGCAGGTTCAGCGAGTGGTGAAACGCTCGGGCTGGAGCGAAGATCAGGTGCGCAAGGTCATCGCGCAGCAGTCGCCGCGCGCCGCACGTCGCGCCGTCGCCGATGCCGTGATCCACAACGACGGGTTGTCGCTGCAGGCACTGCGCAGCGAGGTGCAGGCCCTGTGGCGGCACTGGTTCGAGACGCTGCGGTCTAGGGCGCCGGGCGTGTGAAACAATTGGGTTTCCAGGTTGCACGCAGCTTGGTCGGCCTCCCGCAGCGATGACAACGCAAAGCCCGCCCTTGGTCTTGTACGAGTACCCCTTCAACGAGAGCATCCGCACGATGCTGCGGCTCGAACATCTGTTCGACCGCCTGGGGCTGTTGATGGGCCGCGATGCGCCGGTCGATCACCACTTCGCGCTCGCCACCGTTTTCGAGATCATGGACGTGGCCTCGCGCGCCGACCTGAAGTCCGACCTGCTGAAGGAACTGGAGCGTCACCGCAGTCAGTTGCAGGGCTACCGCGGCAACCCGCAGATCTCGGAGAGCGTGCTGGACGAAGTGATCGGGCGCATCGAGCACGCCTTCACCGGCCTCAACCAGCTTGCTGGCAAGGCCGGGCAGTCGCTGACCGCCAACGACTGGCTGATGAGCATCCGCAGCCGCATCAACATCCCCGGCGGCACCTGTGAATTCGACCTGCCGGCCTATTATGCTTGGCAACAGCACCCCGCCGAACAGCGGCGTGCCGACCTGAGCCGCTGGACTTCCAGCCTGATGCCGCTGGCCGAGGCCCTGCATGTGCTGCTGGGTCTGCTGCGCGACAGCGGCACGCCTCAGCGCGTGGTGGCACTCGGCGGGCAGTTCCAGCAAAGCCTGCCGCCTGGACGCAGTTACCACCTGATGCGCGTGCGCATTGACGGCGACACGCAACTGGTGCCAGAGATCAGCGGGCACCGGCTGATGGCGATGGTGCGGATCCTGCAGCCCGATGCCGACGGGCGGCTGAAGCCCAGCGCCAACGACACCGAATTCGAACTCACGCTGTGTTCCTGATGGACGGCCAGCCCGTCAAGGCGCGTTGGGTGCGCTGCCCCGGCTGCGGTCAACAGGCCTTGTATTCGAGCGCGAACCCGGCGCGGCCGTTTTGCAGCCCACGCTGCCGAAGCGCCGACCTGGGCGCCTGGGCCAGCGAGGACTACCGCGTGGCCGCCGAGCCTCCCGTCGACCCCGATACGGCCGAAGATGCACCTCACCGCCCCCACTGAAGCGGGGATTATCGCGCTCGACCGGATGACACGAATTGCCCACCCATCGGCCGCCTTGGTTCGCCGGGCTGCCGTGCGACGGAGAGGCATCGCTGGGAGTCGGCGCGGCGATAGCCCCTGGTCAGCGGGCCAATCTGA
>Ga0316195_10001038_pt1 | contig 12090 bp, 8 predicted proteins | sample Phised1_MG_FD_204937 | JGI IMG/M metagenome (GOLD analysis project Ga0316195, IMG submission 204937) | Coastal sediment microbial communities from Maine, United States - Phippsburg sediment 1 | ecosystem: Environmental > Aquatic > Marine > Coastal > Sediment | place: USA: Maine | collected... | reverse complement strand
AAGCGGAATTGAAGAAAACCTTCGAGAGCCAGTGACATGTCCGACCATCGTCTAAAGAGCGACATCAGAGCTTATGCGCACCAGCAGGGTGCCGATCTGATCGGGTTTGTGTCGACGCGGCATCTCAACGCGGTAACCCCGACCCGCTATACACCCGCGCGCCTGTGGCCGCAGGCCAAAACCGCCATTTCCGTGGGCAAACGTCTGCTTTCCGGCGCCCTGGCGGTGGGCACCGGCGACATGGTTCAAAACGCCCGCTGGGTCGCCTGGCGCACGACGGAATTTCTCAACCAGCATGCCCTGGAAATCAGCCATTTTGTGGAACGGCGAGGCTTTCGGGCGCTTCCGCTGTGCAACGGGACGATGGTGGATCCGGATTGGACCAACTATGACCTTTACGGCGATCTTTCCCATCGGCATGTGGCCGTCGAAGCCGGTCTTGGCACCATCGGCGTGCCTACCTATATTGTGACGCCGCAATTCGGTCCGCGGGTGTATTTCAACACCGTTTTGACCGACGCCGACCTCGAACCGGACCCCAAACTGGATTTCCATCCCTGCGATCAGGGGTGCGACGCATGTGTCAAGGCCTGCCCCACCGGCTCGATCATCCGCGGACGCGGAACGATCAGAAAAAGACTGTGCATGCCCCGGACCATGCCCCACGGCGTCAGGGCTCTGCAGAAATACATTGACAGCATTATGGCAACCCAGGATCTTGAAGCACGGCGCGAACGGCTCGAGGATTTCGATTTTGCGCGTTTTCACAAGGCCCTGGTGCAGGGGGTTGGAACGATCGCGGGTTGCTTTCACTGCCTGGCGGCCTGTCCCGTGGGATTGGACTTGCAAGGGGAATCCCCGTGCCCGAACACCTGAAGAACTGACCGGACGGGTTTGCCAAGTTGGGGGTTTACACTGCAAGAGGTAATTTACTGAACGCGATTTGGTGCCTTGCGTGCTGTAAATTAATCGAAAGGATGGTGCATCAATGCATTCCCGGCTCAAAGACTACTTCCATGCGGAAATCATTGGTGGAAAAGAAAAGCCTTTTAAATGGCGGCGTGTATTTCTAAGGGCGATGCGCAGCAAACGCTGTAATTACATTTTTTGGTTCCGTATCGCCTACGTCCTGCATAAGAGGAAAAGTCGAACGCTGAGATCTCTGGCCAATAGAATCAATAACCGCATGGTGAGAAGGTATTGTGTGGAAGTCATGTTGGGTGCCGAAATTGACGAAGGCTTTGTTTTGCCGCACCCGATTGCGATTGTCGTGGCTAAAAATACCCGGATCGGAAAAAATGTGACCATTCTTCAGAACACGACGATCGGCAATGATGGCAAAAGAGATGAAGGCCTCTGGATAGGGGATAATGTATTGATCAGCGCCAACTGCTGTATCATCGGGTCCGGTTTGAGAATTGGGAACAATGTAAACATCGGCGCCATGAGCTATGTTGGCCAGGATATTCCTGATAACACGACGTTTGTAACCCAAAAAGAGGGGCGCATGATCTCCGGAGGCAATCGCTTTGATATCAACAAATATCACAATCGATGATCGTGACGTAACCCTCGATCAGCTCGTCGCCGTAGCTTTGGAAAACAGTCCGGTCAAACTTTCCAATGATGAGGATTGGTTGGCCAAATTGAACCGGGGGCGGCGGTTCCTCGAGCAGTCCCTGTCCACCGGTAATCGCGTTTACGGGGTATCCACCAGTGTGGGGTTCAGTTCGGGCCGTTCGATCGGCCCGGAGCACTCCCAGGAATTCGCCTACCAGATTATCCGTCAGCATGGCTGCGGGGTCGGGGAACCGTTTACCGAACAGGAGGGGCGTGCCATTGTATTCGCCCGCCTGGTCAGCCTGGCCAAGGGGTATTCCGCCATTCGGCCGGCCCTGCTCGAAGCCCTGTGCCACCTGCTCAACCACGGCCTGATTCCGGTCATTCCCTCATTGGGGTCGGTGGGGGCTTCCGGTGATCTGACCCCCCTGTCTTACCTGGCTGCGGTGCTGTGCGGGGAACGCGAAGCCTATTACGGCGGCGAGGTGCTGCCCGCCGAAGAGGCCCTCCGACGTGCCGGACTGCCAGTCTACACCTTCGTCCCGAAAGAATCCCTGGCCATTATGAATGGTACGGCCGTGATGACGGCCATTGGCGCGATAACGGTCACGCGGTTCGATCGCACCCTGGCGGCATGTGAACGGGCCTGCGCCCTGGCTGCCGAGATCCTTTTCGGACGCTCCCAGGCCTTTCACCCCACGGCCCACCGGCTCAAGCACCACCCCGGTCAGATCGCATCGGCGGCGGCCATCCGCAGGGCCCTGGATGGGAGCCGCCTGATCGACGGCCATAAAAACGAAGAGGGCCGCATCATTCAGGACCCCTATTCCATTCGCTGCGCCCCCCACGTGATCGGGGCCGCCCGGGATGCGCTTTCCTGGATGTGCCAGGTGCTGCAGCGCGAACTGAACAGTGTGAACGACAACCCCATCGTGGACCCGGATCAGGGCGAAACGATTTTCGCAGGCAATTTCTACGGTGGTCACATTGCCCTGGCCATGGATCTCCTCAAAACGGCGGCGGCCTCGGTGGCCGATCTCATAGATCGCCAATACGCCTTGCTGGTGGATTCCCGCCTCAACACGGGCTTGCCGGAAACCCTCGTGCCTTACGAGGGGTGTGGCCTCAAAGGCCTGCAATTGACCTGCAGTGCCCTTGCGGCACGGGCCGTGCAGCGTTCGGCCCCGGATACCGTGCTCTCCCGCCCCACCGAAGTGAACAACCAGGACAAGGTGAGTATGGGACTCAATGCGGCCCTCAACGCGGCCGAAGTGACGACGCTGCTGCAACAGGTGCTGGCCACCCAGATGATTGCGTTGTCCAACGCCGCCGCGCAGCGTGACGAGGCCTTGCTGTCATTCAATGGAAAAAGATTCCTGGAGGCGATTCGATCGCATTCGCCGGTTCTGACCTATGATCGTCGGCTGGATGGCGATCTGCGGTGCCTGACGGAAATGATCGATCAGGGTATGGCCATTCCCGCAATATTAAGGAAAGAAAACTCATGCTAAAGAAATTAATCAGGACCACCGGCTTATCTTTACTGGCACTCATTGCAGGCGTGTTTTTTCTCAATGTCGAGAACCGAGTTGTTTCCGCTGAAGAACTCAAGCTCGCGCATTTCATGCCGACCGTGCACACCCTGCACCAGGAGGTTTTTCTGCCCCTGGCCCAGGATCTGTCCGATGCCACGGGGGGCGCCTTGACCATCAAGATCTACCCCTCGGGCGCGCTGGGCAAAGGACCGGTCCAACAGTACAAGCGGGCCGTCACCGGCGTGGCCGACATCGCTTTCATCATTCAGAGCTATTCGGCCGCCGTCTTCCCCCGCTCGCTGATCGCCACCCAGCCGGGCGTGACCCTCAGCGCCGAACAGGGAACCCGTCGATTGTGGGATATCTATGACCAGTATCTTAAAGAAGAGTACGACGCGGTCAAGGTGCTGGGGATCTGGGTCATGTCGCCGACCGTCCTGATGACCCGCAACAAGGCCGTGCAGGCGGTCGGGGATTTGAAAGGCATGAAGGTGCGCATCAGCTCGCCGGTGGAGTCGCAGTTGATTCAAAGCTGGGGCGCCGTGCCGGTGGCCATGCCGATCACCGAGTCCTACAACGCGCTGAATTCTGGCGTTGTGGATGCCGTCCTGATCCAGCCCAGCGCGCTTTACCAGCCGTGGAACCTGGCCGAACCGGCGCAGTTTGTGACGGTCAACGCGCCAAGCCCCACATCCATTGTCGGCCTGATCATGAACAAGGCCCGTTGGGAGGCGCTTCCGGAGGAGCAGCAGGCGGCCCTGGACCGCCTGACAGGGCCTGAGTTCAGTATCAAGGCCAGCATCATCTGGAGCCGCAAGGATGTCGACGCGCTGGCCAAGGCCCGCAGCGATCAAGGGATAACGGTGATCGATCTGCCGGCACCGGAACGGGAGGCGTTCGACGCTGCGGCCCGGACGGCCATCGAATCTCATCTGGATCAACTGGAAAAAGAGGGCATCCATGCCAGAGACATCTACCAGGCCTTTAAACGCTGACCTGTCACGACAGACGCGGGACCCTTTAATCGACCTTGTCGACCGGACCGTCCGTAATGTGGCCCTGTGGGGGGGCGGCACCATGCTCCTCGGGCTGATGGGGCTGACGGTAGTGGATGTGACGCTCCGTTATCTTTTTAACGCCCCGTTATACGGCGCACGGGATGTGGGCAAACTGATGCTCCTGGCCCTGGTCGCCCTGTCGGTGGCTTACAGCGCCCGAACGGGCGGGCAGGTCGTGATTGAGTTTTTCAGCCACTGGATGGGGCCGCGTCTGGCGGCCTTCTCCGAGGCGGGGGCCCGCATTGCGGCCATCGTCATGCTGACGATTCTTTCCTGGCAGCTCTGGCTGTGCGGCGACAGCGCCGCCATTTTCGGGGAAGCCTCCATGGCCCTGGGGATACCCTTTGGCCCCTTCTACAGCCTTTTGGCGAGCGGGATGCTGCTGTACGCCGTCGTGCTGTCGGCCGAACTTCTTCTCATCCTCCGGGGTCGCGTCGGTGACCTCGGCCTCCCCACCGAATAAGTGTGCTCATGACGCCCGAATGGATTGGCATCGCAGGACTGGCCAGTTTCTTTGTGATGCTGGTATTGCGGGTGCCCATCGCCATGGCCATGATGATTACCGGTTTTGTCGGGATTGCCGTCATCAATGGTTTTGCGGCGGCCTGCGCAACCCTGGCCGCGGAAACGTTCGAAATCGCCTCTTTTATCGAACTGAGCGTGATCCCCCTGTTCGTGTTGATGGGCAATCTGGCGGGTCTTTCCGGTATGAGCCGTGACCTGTACAATGCGGCCTATGCCTGGGCGGGTCATCGACGAGGCGGATTGGCGGGTGCCACCATTATCGGCTGTGCCGGATTCGCCGCCCTGAGCGGGTCGTCCTTTGCATCGGCCGTGACCATGGGGCGCGTGGCGCTGCCCGAGATGCGGCGGTTCCACTATGACGACAGCCTGGCCACCGGCTGTGTGGCGGCCGGCGGGACCCTGGGTTTCCTGATCCCGCCGTCGTCCGGGTTCGTTATCTATGCCATCCTGACCGAGCAGTCCATCGGGAAGCTATTTATCGCCGGGATTCTTCCCGGTATTTTGCTGACCGCGCTCTTTCTCTTGGCCATTTCCGTGGTGACGCGCCTGAGACCGGATGCCGGTCCGGCCGGCCCCCGCGCCACCTACCGCGAGCGATGGCGCACCCTGCGCCAGGCAAGTACCTTTATCCTCATTGTACTGGTGACCATCGGCGGCATCTACGGGGGCATCATGACCCCGGTGGAGGCCTCCGGCATCGGGGCCTTTCTGACCCTGATCGTGGCCCTGGCCCGGCGCTCGCTGGGCCGGGGCGGGTCTCGTCTGGTCATTCTCCACACCCTGCGCACCACCGCCCTGACCTTCATGATCCTGATCGGGGCCCACGTGTTTATTCCCTTCATGGCGCTCTCGGAGATACCGGGGAACCTGCTGGGCCTGCTTACGGGCCTGGATGTCGGCCCGCTGGGGATCCTTCTGATGATCCTGGTCATGTACATTTTGCTGGGGACCTTTCTGGAGGGGATCGCCATGCTGGTGCTGACCTTGCCGGTGGTGTTCCCGGTGATTCTGGCACTGGGCTACAGCCCCATCTGGTTCGGCGTCATCGTCGTGATCGTTCTGGAAATGGGATTGATCTCTCCTCCCGTGGGGGTCAATGTGTTCGTTGTCAAAGGTGTGGCCCCGGATGTGCCCCTGGAAAAAATTTTCAAGGGCATCTGGCCCTTCTGGCTGGCCATGCTGCTGTGTCTGCTGATCCTCGTGGCGTTTCCGCAGATTGCACTGTACCTGCCCAACCGCATGTTTTAGGGGACGGTTGCGTATAACGCCCGATATCGGCGTTACGCTGCGTCCCTCGTCACTGCGGCGTACAAAATGTACGCCTCGCTCCTCCGGACTTGCAAGCCTTGATCTCGGACGTTATACGCAACCGTCCAATGAGGGACATTGCCGTGTTAGGCGCGTGCCCGGGGCTGTTTGCTGAATCGGATGGCGATAACTGCGCTGCGGACCTTTGTGCGGCGAGGATCTGAAAACAAAATCCAAATTTAAAACGGCTTCTAATCAAGACTTGCGAGCCGTATCTCGAGCGTTATGCGCAACCGCCGAAAGGTTTTGATTAACGTCCTGTTTGCGGACGAACAGCGATCATGGTATCCATGACGGACTTGAAATCCGCTGAATGTTTCGCCCTTCGATAGCTTCCTATGATTCATTTGACCTCATTAAGGATAAACGCGAGAACGGAATTCACAGGAGAAAACACATGCCTAAAAAAATATTGATCACGGGGGCCTCGTCCGGCATCGGACGGGCACTGGCTTACGAACTGGCGGGCAGGGGATACGCCCTGGCCCTGACAGCCCGACGCATGGAAACGCTGGAAGAAATCCGGGATGACCTGCAGGCTAAATACCCTTCGGCCACCGTTGTGGTGCACCCGCTGGATGTCGTTGCCTATGATTCGGTGCCCGGCGTGATATCCGCCTGTGCCGAGGGTCTCGGAGGGCTGGACATCCTGTTTGCCAATGCCGGTATCGGGCTGGGCGAGAAAGTAGGGAAGGGGCGTTTCGCTGACGCCCGGCGCACCATCGAAACCAATCTTATCGGCGCCATGGCTACGGTGGACGCTGCGGTGGCCTATTTTCTTCAGCAGGGCAGCGGCCATATTGTCGGTGTCGCTTCCGTAACCGCCTTCCTGGGGCTGCCGCGTATGTCTTCGTATGGTGCCGCCAAGGCAGGTTTTTCTCTTTATCTCAAGTCGTTAAGGGCTGAGGTCTACCGGAAGAACATCCATGTCACGGTTTTGAATCCCGGTTATATCGATACCCCGCTCAACGACATGCTGAAAAGCCGGCCATTTCTGATATCTCCCGAGAAGGGTGCGACCATGATCGCCGGGATGATCGAACGCCAAGTGAAATCCTCCACCGTGCCGATCTGGCCATGGCGTATCCTAGGGCCGGTATTGAGGTGGCTGCCCACCCGTGTCATCGCTGGATTTTGATCCAAACGCTGGAAGGCCTTCCGGGTGAGAGGATGCTGACGTGAACTTGCGCACCAGTGCCCGATGGGGAATTGCCCTTATTCTGGTGGCGACCGGACTGATGCTGGGCGTTTATCTGCTGCGCAGCGTCCTCATCTACCCGCACCTTAAAACGGCTGCTATCGCGGTTTGCCGATCGGAACTGGATCTAAACCTCGGGCTGGGTGACATCCGCGGGTCGCTTTTCGGCAGTCTTGAACTGGCCGACGTGCAGGTCAGCACCCTGGAACCCACTGAAACCCCACTGCAGGTTACCATTGCCAACGTTCGTTTAAGTTATCGCCTGATCGATTTCCTCCAGGGTATCGACACGTTCATTGGTGGTCTGACCATCGATCTTGACCGCCCCATGGTCTCTATAGATTTGTCGCGGCCGTCCTCTGCGGCCCAACAAGACGATGCCCAGGAAGCATTCGGCGGTTTGCCTGAAATTTTTCCCCGCGTTTTTGTCCACGACGGGCAACTGGACATGCAGGGCGACGGCTACGGGAGCCGCTTCGATGGTATCTCACTTTCGTCGCTGACCGGGAGCGGTGACCCCGCCAATCAGTTAACGCTCGAGGTGCAGGACTGGAACTGGCACCTGCCGCCGCTGCGCGACGGCCAGGTCGAAGCCCGTGCCAGGGTTACCGTGGAATCGACCGGTGTGCTCGTTGTGCATCAGCTCGTGTTGAACAACGCCGTCGTTGTCGGAGAAGGACGGGTCGACTTGTCCCGTTTGCCCGAGAGCGTGTCCTTCAGCGCTCAAATCCCGCAAGAAAAAGGCAATCTGACGGTGAATGGCCGGCATGATGATGACGCCCTGTGGTTGAACGTGGCCGGCGAAAACGTGGATCTGGCCCTTATCGAGCATGTCATGGACATCCCGAAGCTGGGCGTGACGGGGCTTGTTGCCCTAGAGACCGATATCCTGCTGCCGTACGCCCATCCGGAATTGCTGCGCGGAAGAATGGATCTGCGCGTCGGTGCCGGGCGATGGCAGATGTTTACCTGGGAGCACGGCACGTTGCAGGCCCTTGCGGGAGAGGGTGTTCTGACCGTGTCGCAGACCGAATGGCAGGGCGAGGGCAACACCGGCCGGATCCGGGATATGTCCCTGCCGACGGCGGCCCTTCTCGGGGGGCCGGTCGATCAACTGCTGGAAGGTCTGACCGCGGCCTTCGATCTTTCCCTGCAGAATATTCCGCCGCTGTTGACGCTTTTTGGTGAAGAAGTCCATCCCGCTGCAGGAACGATTCCATCGCACCGCCTGGTTCTGGAGGGGCGTGTGGAGCGGGGCGTTCTCACAGTCGGCCAAGGGCAGTTGGTGTCCGGGGCCAGCACGATTCGTCTGAACCGACTGCAGGCTGACCTGGGAGCGCTGCGGGAGAGGGCGGTCGCGGCCGACCTGGAGGCTGAAGCGACCCTCGATGTGCCGAACCTGGAAGATCTTGCGGCACTGCTGCCCCTTCCACCGCTGAGCGGCCAACTGCAGGGCGCGCTGGTTTTCACCGGATCACTGCAGGCCCCCCAGGGCACGATTGCGCTGCAAGGGAAGAACTTGACCATCGCCGGCGTCCGCCTCGGCGATCTGGACGTGTCCGGTCGGTCCGATGGGGCCTGGCTGACGGCCGAGACCTTTGCGCTTCGCAACCGAACCGATCGTCTGAACCTCACCGGCCGCATCAGCCTGGCATCCGGCCAGCTGGAAAAAGCCCGGGGGGAGGTACGGATCCAGAATATCGGGGTTTACCTCAATGCCTTTCTGCCCGCCGCGTGGCCCACCGAGGGGAAACTCAACTTCCAGTCCACGGTCGAAGGTACCCTCGCCCAACCGCATATCCGGACCGATTTCACCCTGATGGAGTCCGGCCTGGGATCGCTGACCGCTGAAATGACACAAGGTCGGTTGCAAGCTTCGCGAAACAGCCTGGATGTTGAACGCCTCGAATTGCAGTCATCGCTGGGGAGCCTGATGCTGGCAGGACGGATGGATTTCGGTGAAAGGACGCCGTCTTTATCGGTCGAAATAGAGGAATTTTCTTTCCAGCGTGACGACACGACCATGCGCCTGTCGGCACCGGCCCGGGTTTTGCGGACGCTGGACGGCCGCTGGCGGATAGCCCCTCTGGTGCTGGAGGGCACCGCCGGGCGGGCGACGGTGGTGGGTGATCTGGGGTGGCCGGATCAGACGGATATGACGATCGACCTGGACGGGATCAAGAGCGGCGACTGGTTGGACACTGTCGATGGGCCGATCCGGTCCTTTTCCGGGCTGGTGGCCCGTATCCACCTGACCGGCACGGCCGCTGCGCCCCGGATGGAGATCGAGGGCCAGCTGCCGAACCTGATCGTCCGGGATGTGCCGCGACCGCTGCAGGGTCGCTTCGACCTCGCGGCTACTGGCACAGGCATTGAGATCCGTCACTGGGTCTGGCGCGACGGCGCCAAAGCGCAATTGACCGCTGCCGGCCGTCTGCCGTTGGTCTATGACAACGGGTGGCAAGCGCTGGCGGGACCGCTCCATGTGCAGGCCGCCCTCGACATCGAGGACTTGGGTGTCATACAGGACGTCCTGCCCAATTTCCCCGCGCCCGGCGGGGCCGTCCAAGCACGGCTCGACTTGACGGGAACGATGGCGTCGCCCACCGGTACCCTCCAGTGCGCGATCCACGATCTGCTCCTGGTCCCTCCCGTCGACGGGGCGCCCCAAGGGCCGTTTGAAGCCCAGGCGACCTTGCGCATTCATCGGGAAGGGGTGGATCTGGAAGAACTGCGCATTGATTCCGCGCTGATGTCATTGCAGGGTCGGGGCCGCTGGTGGGTCGACGACCCCCCGGTGCATTGGACGACGTTTAAGGGGCAACCGCCGGCGGGAACTTTAGCGGCATCCGCCGATTTCGACATCCCCAGCCTGGGATGGCTGGTAGGGATGTTGCCCGGTGTTCAAAGGATCACCGGCCGATTGAACGGTTCGCTGAACGTGGACGGCCCGCTCAAAAATCCCGCGGTGGTGGCCAACCTCGCGCTCCGGGAAGGCAGCCTGCGGATGGAGGGCGATGCCCCTCCGCTGAAGTCCCTCCAGGCCGACCTCCAGGCCGATGCCGCCCGGTTGACGGTTCGTTCCTGTCGGGGGGAGATCGGTGGCGCCCCCTTTCAGGTGTCGGGCGATCTCCGGCGGTCGGATGAGAAGGGCTGGGTGACTGATTTTCATCTCAGCGGCACCAATCTGCTATTACACCGCACTGCGGATATAAGGGTGCGGGCCGATACGGAGCTGCACTTGACGGGGCCGATAGAGAGAATGAACCTAAAAGGTGAGATCGGATTGACCAACGGACGCATGTCGCGCAATGTCGATTTTTACAGCATCATGAAAGAAAAGGGCCCGTCCACCGGGACGCCTTCGGAAATATTGTTCTCGCTGCCGGATCCGCCCTTGAAGGACATGGTTTTCGACGTGCGCATCTCCAGCCGGGCACCTTTTGTACTGCGCAACAATGTGATCAAAGGCAGTTTACGTCCTAATCTTCACCTTGGCGGCACGGGCGAGCTGCCTATCTTGACGGGGGACGTCTACGTCGATCCCACCCGCCTGCGTCTGCCGGCCGGTGTCATGACGATCCAGTCCGGTGTCGTGCGTTTTCCACCCTCCCGGGCCAATCGTCCCGAGATGGATCTACTGGGTGAAGGCAAGGTGTTCGACTATGACATTACGGCCCTGATCGAGGGGCCTGTGGAGGAACCGCGGGTGACCCTGTCTTCTTCGCCGCCCCTGCCCGGCAATGAGTTGATGCTCATGTTGATTACAGGCCAGCCGCCGGCTTCTGAAAACCGTACGGCCACCGGCGGGGTCCCCATGAATCTGGCCGTCTACATCGGGCAGGACCTTTTGTCCCAGTGGCTTGGCGGGGATTCGACGGAATCCTGGGGATCCATCCTCGATCGTTTCGAAGTCACTCGCGGCCGGCGCGTGACTCGCTCGGGAGAAGAAACCCTGGAGACCCAGTTTCGCATCGGGGAGGATGTTATCAGGGACGGCGACAGCATTTACATTACGGGTGAAAAAGATATCTTTGACTTTTACAATGCAGGATTGAAATTTGTCTTCCGGTTCAAATAAAGACCATTGCGGGCGCGGACCTGAAACGCGTCCTGGCCTGATCGGGTTGTGGGTTGTGGGTCTGGCCCTGGCAATCTGCCTGGGGACGTCCGCCCCGGTGTCGGCCGAAAAGACCGGCGATGGGCGGCGCTATGCCTTCCAGTTCGAGGGCAACCGCGCAATGACTGACACCGCCCTGCGTCGGTCGGCGAGTACCGAACTGGAGGCCTTCGTCGAAAACGGGGGGCGCGAGGCTGATCTCGAGGATGCGGCCTTCCAGATGGAAATCACCTACCGCGGCGAAGGGTATGCCTTCGCCGTGGTGAGCTACACCCGGACCGCCCGCGAGGATCTTGTGCAAGCCGTTTTTACGATTGACGAGGGGCCGCGCGTGCTGATTGAGCACATCGAATTCCCGGGGCGCACCGTCGTACCGGCCGATGATCTGGAGGCCCTCTTCGTTCCAGCGAAGATGATCTTCGATCGATCGAACAACCATCCCTTCGTCCCATCGGAAATCACTGCGGGCGTCAGCCGGGTGCGCGATTTCTACCTGGCCCGCGGCTATCTGGACGTGGATGTCGGCGCTCCCCGGTTTGCGTTTTCAGAAAATCGCACGCGCGTCCGCATTGCGATCCCGCTTGCGGAGAGACGCCTGTATAGGCTCACCGATCTCCGCTTCCAGGGCGACCTTCCGGAGATGACTGCGAAAAGCCTCGATGCGCTGCGCCAGGAAATGGTCGGGCAAGCCTACAACCGCAGTCAGCGTCTGGTGGTCCAAAGCCGCCTGGAGGAAATCTACGGCGATCTCGGATACGCCGAAATACGGGTGGATCTAGAAGAAAA
>Ga0316195_10001037_pt1 | contig 12096 bp, 7 predicted proteins | sample Phised1_MG_FD_204937 | JGI IMG/M metagenome (GOLD analysis project Ga0316195, IMG submission 204937) | Coastal sediment microbial communities from Maine, United States - Phippsburg sediment 1 | ecosystem: Environmental > Aquatic > Marine > Coastal > Sediment | place: USA: Maine | collected... | reverse complement strand
CCACGCCGTTCTGGATCGCGAACTGGACGTTCATCAGGCCGATGACGTCGAGCGCGAGCGCCATGCGGCGCGTCTGCTCGCGGATCTGGTCCTGCAACTCCTTGCTCAGGCTGCTCGGCGGCAGCGAACAGGCGGAGTCGCCCGAGTGCACGCCGGCCTGCTCGACGTGCTCCATGATCCCGCCGACGTAGACGTCCTTGCCGTCGCAGATCGCGTCGACGTCGACCTCGATCGCAAGGTCGAGGAAGCGGTCGAGCAGCACCGGGCTGTCGTGCGATACCTGCACCGCCGTGTTCATGTAGACACGCAGGTCGTCCTCACTGAACACGACTTCCATGGCGCGGCCGCCGAGCACGTAACTCGGGCGCACGACCAGCGGGAAGCCCACCTCCGCCGCCAGGCGAACCGCCTCGTCCTCGGTGCGCGCCGTGCGGTTCGGCGGCTGTCGCAGGCGCAGCTTCTCGATCAGCTGCTGGAAACGTTCACGGTCTTCGGCGACGTCGATCGAGTCGGGACTGGTGCCGATGATGGGCACGCCCGCGGCTTCCAGCGCCTTCGCGAGCTTGAGCGGCGTCTGGCCGCCGTACTGCACGATCACGCCGAACGGCTTCTCGACGTGCATGATTTCCATGACGTCCTCCAGCGTGAGCGGCTCGAAATAGAGGCGGTCGGAGGTATCGTAATCGGTCGACACCGTCTCCGGGTTGCAGTTGACCATGATGGTCTCGAACCCGTCCTCGCGCAGCGCGAGCGCCGCATGCACGCAGCAGTAGTCGAACTCGATGCCCTGGCCGATGCGGTTGGGCCCGCCACCGAGGATCACGATCTTGCGCTTGTCGGTAGGCGAGGATTCGCACTCGTCCTCGTAGGTGGAATACATGTACGCGGTGGAAGTCGCGAACTCTGCGGCGCAGGTATCGACGCGCTTGTACACCGGGCGGACGCCCAGTGCGCGACGGAGCGTGCTCACTTCCGCCTCGGGAACGCCGATCAGCTTCGCAATGCGGCTGTCGGCGAAGCCCTTGCGCTTGAGAGCGCGCACGCGGGGTTGGTCGAGCGCCGGCTTGCCTGCCGCCGCGATTGCGTGCTCCTCGTTGATGATGTCCTCGATCTGAGCGAGGAACCACGGGTCGATGTGCGAAGCCCTGTGGACTTCGTCCAGAGCCAGGCCGGCGCGGAACGCGTCACCGACGTAGCGCAGGCGGTCCGGGCCCGGCATGCGCAGTTCCTCGAGCAGCGCGTTGCGCGCATCGTCGTCGACCAGCGGCAGCGTCGCGATCGGCGTCAGGCCGTCGATCCCGGTCTCGAGGCCGCGCAGCGCCTTCTGCAGCGACTCCTGGAAGGTGCGGCCCATCGCCATGACCTCGCCCACCGACTTCATCTGCGTCGTGAGCCGCTGGTTGGCACCCGGGAACTTCTCGAACGTGAAGCGCGGAATCTTGGTGACGACGTAGTCGATCGTCGGCTCGAACGACGCCGGCGTGGCGCCGCCCGTGATGTCGTTGCGCAGCTCGTCGAGCGTGTAACCGATGGCGAGCTTGGCCGCGACCTTGGCGATCGGGAAGCCGGTGGCCTTCGACGCGAGCGCCGACGAGCGCGACACGCGCGGATTCATCTCGATGACGAGCAGGCGTCCGTCGGTCTGGCTGATCGCGAACTGCACGTTCGAGCCGCCGCACTCCACGCCGATCTTGCGCAGCACCGCGATCGACGCGTCGCGCATCAGCTGGTATTCCTTGTCCGTCAGCGTCTGCGCGGGCGCGACCGTGATCGAGTCGCCCGTGTGCACGCCCATCGGATCGAGGTTCTCGATCGCGCAGATGATGATGCAGTTGTCCGCCTTGTCGCGGACCACCTCCATCTCGAATTCCTTCCAGCCGATCACCGATTCCTCGAGCAGCACCTCGCTGGTCGGGGACGCCTCGAGCCCGCGCGCGACGATCTGCTCGAACTCCTCGCGGTTGTACGCGATGCCGCCGCCGCTGCCGCCGAGCGTGAACGAGGGGCGGATGACCGTCGGGAAACCGATCTCGGCCTGGATCGCGAGCGCCTCCTCGAGGCTGTGCGCGACGCGCGAGCGCGGGCATTCGAGGCCGATGTCGCGCATGGCGTTGCGGAAAAGTTCGCGGTCTTCGGCCATGTCGATCGCCTCGCGCGACGCGGCGATCAGCTCGACGTTGTACTTTTCGAGCACGCCTTCGCGGACGAGATCGAGCGCGCAGTTGAGCGCCGTCTGACCGCCCATCGTGGGCAGCAGCGCGCTGGGACGCTCTTTTTCGATGATGCTGGCGACCGTGCGCCAGTTGATGGGCTCGATGTAGATCGAGTCGGCCATCTCGGGATCGGTCATGATCGTCGCGGGGTTGGAGTTGACCAGGATGACCCGGTACCCCTCCTCGCGCAGCGCCTTGCACGCCTGGGCGCCGGAGTAATCGAACTCGCACGCCTGGCCGATGACGATGGGTCCGGCCCCGATGATCAGGATGCTTTCGAGGTCTGTGCGCTTGGGCATGCGGGCGGGGACTCCTGCGATCAGACCGTCTTGCGCATCGGCGTGGTGCCGGCCTTGCGCAGCATGGATTCGACGAATTGCGCAAACAGCGGCACCAGGTCGCGTGGACCCGGGCTGGCTTCGGGGTGACCCTGGAAGCTGAACGCCGGACGATCGACGCAGGTGATGCCCTGCAGCGAACCGTCGAACAGCGACTTGTGGGTGACCTTCACGTCCGGGGGCAGCGTCGTCTCGTCGACGGCGAAGCCGTGGTTCTGGGAAGTGATCAACACTCGTCCCGTCTCGATTTCAAGCACCGGGTGGTTCGCGCCGTGGTGGCCGAACTTCATCTTGACGGTCTTCGCGCCCAGCGCGAGGCCCAGGATCTGGTGGCCGAGGCAGATGCCGAAGAGCGGCGTGCCGTTGGCGAGGAATTCACGCGTGGCATCGATGGCATAGGTGCACGGCTCGGGATCACCGGGTCCGTTCGAGAGGAAGACGCCGTCCGGCGCGAGCGCCATGACCTCTTCGGCCGGGGTCTGCGCCGGCACGACCGTCATGCGGCAGCCGTGGTCGGCAAGCAGGCGCAGGATGTTGCGCTTGATGCCGAAGTCGTAGGCCACGACGTGCAGGCGTTGGCCAGCACGACGACCAGGACCCTGCTCCAGCGACCAGTTCGTGCCCTCGTTCCACTGGTAGGACCGGTCGGTGCAGACGACCCTGGCGAGGTCCATGCCCTTGAGGCCCGGGAAGCGGCGTGCCGCCTCGATCGCGAGGTCGGGGCGCAAGGCGGCGTCGCCGCTGGCGATGCAGCCGGCCTGCGCACCTTTCTCGCGCAGGATGCGCGTCAGCTTGCGGGTGTCGATCTCGGCGACGGCGACCGTGTTCCGGCGGCACAGGAACTCGGTCAGGGATTCGGTGGCACGCCAGCTCGAGTGCAGCAACGGCAGGTTGCGGATCACGAGACCGGCGGCGTGCACGAGGCTCGACTCGTGGTCGTCGGGGTTGGTGCCGGTGTTGCCGATGTGCGGGTAGGTAAGGGTGATGATCTGCCGGGAATACGACGGGTCGGTCAGGATTTCCTGGTAGCCCGTCATGGCGGTGTTGAACACCACCTCGCCGGTCGATGTGCCGGCGGCGCCAACGGAGACGCCGCGAAACACAGTGCCGTCCTCTAGAGCCAAGACAGCAGGTGTCGTCACGGGTTACCTCCGGCGCAGCGATCAGTTACTAGCGCGTGCGACTACCGCCGGGGTTGAGCAGTGCTCACTCCGGTGAAGATTTGTCTCACGGGCTAAGTAGGGAATTCTACGCGAGCGATCCGGGTTGTGCCATGCGCTCTTTCGGTTGATGTCGAGCGCCCGGTCCGGCTCTCCTTCCGGCGAGCGGTGGGACGTCAAAGCCCGAGGACGTCGGCCATGGAGTACAGCCCCGGCGGACGCCCGACGACCCAGCGAGCGGCCACCAGCGCGCCACGGGCAAAGCCCGAGCGGTCCTGTGCGTGATGCGAGAGTTCGATGGTCTCCCCGGCGCCCGCGAAGATCAGGCGGTGATCGCCGACGATGTCGCCGCCGCGCACCACGCTGAACCCGATCGTGCCGACCGCGCGGGCCCCGGTATTGCCGTGCCGCGCGTACTCCGCGACAGAGTCCAGTTCGACACCCCGGCCCCTGGCAGCGGCCCGCCCGAGACCGAGCGCCGTCCCGCTCGGGGCGTCGATCTTGTTGCGGTGGTGCGCTTCGAAGATCTCGGCGTCGTACTGCTCCGCCTTGAGCGCCCGCGCGGCGAGCTCCGCCAGCCTGAACAGCACGTTGACGCCCAGGCTCATGTTGGGAGCCAGCACGACCGCCAAACCGCGCGCGATGTCCTCGAGCTCCGCGAGTTGCGCGCCGTTGTGGCCGGTGGTCCCGATGACCATCGGTACGTCCAGTTCGCGACAGCGGGCTGCATTGCGGACCGAGGCTGCGGCCAGCGTGAAATCGATGGCGACACTGGCCCCGGCCAGGGCCCGCCCCGGATCGTCGGTGATCGCGATGGCAAGCGGCGCCGAACCCGCGTACGAGCCCGCGTCCTGGCCGATCGCGTCATCGCCGCGCGCGACCAGCGCGCCGCTCAGGCGCAGGCCGTTCGGGTCGCCCGCAATCAGCGGAATGATGCTGCGACCCATCCGGCCCGAGGCCCCCAACATCGCGACGCTGATCGGATCGGCCATGTGGCATTACTCGCCGAGGCTGGTAAAGAAACGCTTCACGCCGTCGAGCCAGGAGTCTTCGCGCGGGTGATGGTGCTTGCTGTCAGCTCGCAGCGACTCGTCGAACTTCATGAGCAGGTCTTTCTGTTCACGCGTGAGGTGCACGGGCGTTTCGACCACGACGCGGCAGAACAGGTCGCCAGTGGTGCCGCCCCGGACCGGCTTTATGCCTTTCTCGCGCAGGCGGAACACCCGGCCCGACTGTGTCTCGTGCGGCACCTTGATCGTGACGTCGCCGTCGAGCGTCGGCACGTCGATGCTGCCGCCAAGCGTCGCAGTCTTGAAGCTGATCGGCACTTCGCAGGAGAGGTGCGCGCCGTCGCGTTCGAAGATCGCATGATCGCGGACGCGCACTTCGACGTAGAGATCGCCGGACGGACCGCCGTTGCGTCCCGCCTCGCCTTCGCCGCTCAACCGGATGCGGTCGCCCGTGTCGACACCGGCCGGCACCTTCACCGCGAGTGTCTTCTGCTTGCGCGTGCGGCCCTGCCCACGGCACTTGCCGCAAGGATCGCTTACCACCTGGCCGCGGCCCTGGCAGCGCGGGCAGGTCTGCTGCACCGTAAAGAAGCCCTGCTGCATGCGCACCTGGCCCTGGCCGTGGCAGGTTTCGCAGGTGACCGGTTTCGCGCCCTTGGCCGAGCCCGAGCCCTTGCAGTCTTCGCACTCGCCCAGTGTCGCGAAATCGACGTTGACGGTGTCGCCGAACACGGCCTGCTCGAGGTCGAGCTCGAGCTCGTAGCGCAAGTCCGCACCGCGGAAGACCTGCGAACGACCGCGGCGTCCGCCGCCAAAGATATCGCCGAACACGTCGCCAAAAATGTCGCCGAACGCGTCGCGCGGATCGAAGCCCTGGCCACCGTGGCCGCCACGCGCAGCGGCATCGACGCCCGCGTGCCCGAACTGGTCGTACGCGGCACGCTTCTGTGCGTCCGAGAGAACCTCGTAGGCCTCCTTGACCTCCTTGAACTTCTCCTCGGTCTCGTGATCGGTCTGGTTGCGGTCCGGATGCAGCTTCATCGCCAGCCGCCGATAGGCCTTCTTGATCTCGGCCTCCGTCGCAGATCGATTGAGGTCCAGGACCTGGTAGTAGTCGCGCTTCGCCATCCGCTTCGGCTCGTCGTATCTCGTTTGATTCAACGCAGAAACGCCGCGGGGTTATGCGCCCCGCGGCGGTCGATTCTCAGCGCGTGCATCATAGCCATACGCGCCACCGCGCGCGGGCCGGATTGCGCCTCAGCCCTTGCCGTCCTTGTCCTTGTTGACCTCTTCGAACTCGGCGTCCAGGACCTCGTCCTTGCCGCCGGCCTGGCCACCAGCCTGGCCCCCGCCGGCAGCGCCCTGGGCACCCGCTTCGGGTCCCGCCTGGCTGGCGTACGCCTGCTGCGCGACTTTCGCCGAGGCTTCGGCCAGTGCTTCCGCCTTCTTTTCGATGATGTCCTTGTCGTCGCCCCGCAGCACGGCTTTCAGGTCCGAAGCGGCGGATTCGACGCGGGCACGATCCTCCGACGAAACCTTGTCGCCGAGGTCCTTGAGCGACTTCTCGGCCGCATGCACCAGCGCGTCAGCACGGTTGCGCGTCTCGGCGAGTTCGCGGAACTTCTTGTCCTCTTCCGCATGCGCTTCGGCGTCACGGACCATCTGCTTGATCTCGTCCTCGGTCAGGCCGCTCGAGGCCTTGATGACGATCTTCTGCTCCTTGCCGGTGGCCTTGTCCTTGGCCTGCACGTTGAGGATGCCGTTGGCGTCGATGTCGAACATGACCTCGACCTGCGGCATGCCGCGCGGTGCGGGCGGGATGTCCGAGAGATCGAACCGGCCGAGCGACTTGTTGTCCTGCGCGCGGTCACGCTCGCCCTGCAGCACGTGAATAGTCACGGCCGTCTGGTTGTCGTCCGCGGTCGAGAACACCTGCGTCGCCTTGGTCGGGATCGTGGTGTTCTTCTCGATCAGCTTGGTCATGACGCCGCCAAGCGTCTCGATGCCCAGCGACAGCGGGGTGACGTCGAGCAGCAGCACGTCCTTGACCTCGCCGGTCAGCACGCCGCCCTGCACGGCCGCGCCCACGGCGACGGCTTCGTCCGGGTTGACGTCCTTGCGCGGCTCCTTGCCGAAGAAGTCCTTGACGTACTTCTGCACCAGCGGCATGCGGGTCTGGCCGCCGACGAGGATCACCTCGGCGACGTCGTTGATCGAGAGGCCCGCATCCTTCAGCGCGATCTTGCACGGCTCGATCGTCTTCTGGACGAGTTCCTCGACCAGCGACTCGAGCTTGGCGCGCGTGAGCTTCATCGCCAGGTGCTTCGGACCGGAAGCGTCAGCCGTGATGTACGGCAGGTTCACTTCGGTCTGCTGGCTGGATGAAAGCTCGATCTTGGATTTTTCGGCCGCTTCCTTCAGGCGCTGCATCGCGAGCGGGTCACGACGCACGTCGACGCCGCTTTCCTTCTGGAACTCGTTCGCGAGGTAGTCGATGACGCGCTTGTCAAAGTCCTCGCCGCCGAGGAACGTGTCGCCGTTGGTCGCGAGCACTTCGAACTGGCGCTCGCCATCGACGTCCGCGAATTCGATGATCGAAACGTCGAAGGTGCCGCCGCCGAGGTCGTATACGGCGACCTTGCGGTCACCGCCCGACTTGTCGAGGCCATAGGCCAGGGCGGCCGCCGTCGGCTCGTTGATGATGCGCTTGACGGTGAGGCCCGCGATGCGGCCCGCGTCCTTGGTCGCCTGGCGCTGCTGGTCGTTGAAATATGCGGGCACCGTGATCACGGCTTCCGTCACCGGCTCGCCGAGGTAGTCCTCGGCGGTCTTCTTCATCTTCATGAGCACGCGCGCCGAGATTTCCGGCGGCGCCATCTTCTTGCCGTGGACTTCGACCCACGCGTCGCCGTTGTCGGCCTTGACGATGTGGTACGGGACCATGCCCACGTCCTTCTGCACGACCGAGTCGTCGTACTTGCGGCCGATCAGGCGCTTGATCGCGTAGAGCGTGTTATGGGGGTTGGTGACGGCCTGGCGCTTGGCCGACTGGCCGACCAGGACCTCGTCGTCCTTGGTGAAGGCGACGATGGACGGCGTGGTGCGGTCACCCTCGCTGTTCTCGATCACGCGGGGCTTGCCACCCTCCATGATCGCGACGCAGGAGTTGGTGGTACCGAGGTCGATGCCGATGACTTTTGCCATGGTGGTGAAAGCTCCGAGAAAAGGCGTGAAATGTCGTTGCCGGGTAGTTGGGGGTCGATCGGCCGGGATTCAAGAACCGGACGGGTCTAGCTGGCCGGATCCGGGCCGCGGGCGATGACGACGCGGGCTGGCCGCAGCAGGCGTCCGTTCAAGGTAAAGCCCTTCTGGACCACGGTCAGGACGCTGCCAACCGGGTGCTCCGCCGTGGGTTGCGTCATGATCGCCTCGTGGAAATCGGGGTTGAAGCTCTGGCCGGCGGGGTCCAGGACTGCGATGCCGGCCCGTTCGAAGGCCTTGTCGACCATCCGCAGGGTGGCCTGCGCACCCTCGACGAACTTGGCCGCCTCGGGGGCCGCACCGGCCGCCGCGAGCCCGAGTTCGAGGGTGTCGCGAACTTCGATCATGTCGGCGGCGAAGCGCTCGACCGCGAACCGGTGCGCCGACTCCACGTCGCGCTGGGCCCGTTTGCGGACATTTTCCATCTCGGCCAGGGCCCGGAGCTGGGCCTCACGGGCCTCCTGCAACTGGGCCTGGACGGCAGCCAGTTCGTCCGCGACCGGGGCAACTGGGTCGGCTGGGTCCTCTCCAGGGGGTTGGGCCGCCGGATCGATGTCGAGGTTGCTGCTCATTTGACCTGCCTGCAAGCAATGGATGCCCTGCCAAAGGTCCCCAGACGAGGCCCCTGGCACGGCTACTTGCCCGCTAGATCGGGCCTAGCGGCGGGAATTCAAGGCAGAGCCCAGTAATCGGGCCGTGACGTCGACGATGGGGATGACGCGGTCGTAGGCCATGCGGGTCGGGCCAATGACGCCCAGGACCCCGACGGTCTCGTTGTCGAGGGCGTACGGGGCCGTTACGAGGCTGCAATTGTCGAGGATCTGGTAGCCCGATTCCTGGCCTATGAAGATCTGGACACCCTCTGCCCCCAGGCTCTGGTCGAGCAGGTGCAGGATGTCGCGCTTCGACGTGAAGGCATCGAACAGGCGGCGCAGTTTTTCGACGTTCGACAGTTCGGCGAACTCCATCAGGTTGGTCTCGCCAGCAAGCACGTACTCGGGACCGCCCTGCTGGCCGCCCTCGCCCACGGCCTGCTGCGCCACATGGATCGCATCGCGCATCAGCTGGTTCAGGGTTTCGCCGGCCTGGGTGAGCTCTGCCACGATGTCCAGGCGGATCTGGGCGAGTTCCTTGCCGACGAACTGCTGGTTGAGGAAGTTCGCGGCACGGCGCAGCTCTTCGGCCGAGTAATAGCGTTCGAGGTGGACGACGCGGTTCTGCACGTCGCGACCGTTGATCACCATCACCGCGAGCACGCGGTTCTCCGACAGCGGCAGGAATTCGATCTGGCTCAGGGACTGGTGGGGCTGGCGCGGGATCGTCACGACGCCGGCCAGGTGCGTCAGCGAAGACAGCATCTGTGAGGCGACCGCAACGAGAGCCTTGGGGTCGCGGTCTTCCTCCTGTGCGAGCCGCTGGCTCAGCTCGTGCAGCATGTGCGCATCGTCGGGGCGCTGCCGCTGGCGCAACAGCGTGTCGACGAAGAAACGGTAGCCCTTGTCGGTGGGCACGCGACCGGCCGAGGTGTGCGGCGAGGTGACGAAACCGTATTCCTCCAGGTCCGCCATGACGTTACGGACCGTGGCAGCGCTGAGATTGAGCCCCGAATCACGGGACAGGTTGCGCGAGCCGACAGGTTGTCCCTCGCGGATGTAGCTCTCGACCAGCACCCGCAGCAGGTGCTGCGCGCGTTCAGTCAGGGGATCGTCGGGTATTTCGTTCATGGCCACGGCAAACCTAGCGTGTGCTTTTCCGCCAAGTCAAGCAATGCATTTGCGCCATGCAGCCCATGGAATCGCGCTGGCCGCTGCGCTCGGCCCCATGCTAAAAGGCAGGCCACCCTATGGACAAACGCCCTCCCGGCCGAACCTGTGTCGCTCTCGCTGGCCGTGCGGTCGATCTGCGCGTGGGCGAAGCCATGCGCACGCTCGCACATCACCTGCTGGGCAAGGGCCACAGCGTGCGCGTCGTTGCGGACGAAGCGCTGGCGCTGGAAGGCGCAGGCGTCCATACCGTGCTCGAACGCGATCTCGCACTCGACGCCGACCTGATCGTCGCGGTCGGCGGCGACGGCACGATGCTGCATGCCGCACGCATGGCCGCCATGGCCGACGTGCCCGTGCTCGGCATCAACCGCGGCCGGCTCGGGTTCCTCGCCGACGTCGGACCTGAGCAGATGCTGCAGAGCCTCGACGACGCCCTCGGCGGCCGCTGCCAGGCCGAGCAGCGCATGCTGCTCGCGGCACAGATCCTGGCGGACGGCAGACCCATCGGCGCACTGGCCCTTAATGACGTCGTCGTCGCCAAGCGCGAAACCGGACGCATGGTCGACGTGCGCACGTGGGTCAACGGCGCTTACGTCAACACCCACGTGGGCGACGGCTTCATCATCGCCACGCCCACGGGCTCGACAGCCTACGCGCTCTCGTGTGGCGGCCCGATCCTGCATCCCAGCCTCAACGCCGTCGTGCTCGTGCCGGTTTGCCCGCACACGTTGTCAGACCGACCGATCGTCGTGCCAGCCGGCAGCGTCGTCGAAATCGAACTGGCCGACCGCTTCGAATCGCGCGCCCAGGTCGTCTGCGACGGCATCGTGCTCAGCGATCTCGACCCGGGTGTGCGCCTGCGGATCGAGCGCGCCAAGGTCAACGCCACGCTGCTGCATCCGCCGGGACACGACTATTACAGGATCCTGCGGTCCAAGCTGCACTGGGGTCGCGGTACGCGCGAGGGGCAACCACCCGGCGCCTGATCCCCGGGCTCACCTGAATGCTGACGCACCTGCAGATCCGGGATTTCGCCATCGTCGAGGCCGTCGAACTCGGTTTCGACCGCGGCTTCACCGTGCTCACGGGCGAGACCGGCGCGGGCAAGTCGATCCTGATCGATGCGCTGATATTGGCCGTCGGCGGCCGTGCGGACAGCGGATCGGTGCGGCATGGCGCGGAGCGCGCCGAGATCAGCGCGACGTTTGCGCTGGCCGGCAATACGGCGGCGCTGGCCTGGCTCGACGAGCAGTCGATCGAACACGAGGGCGAATGCCAGTTGCGACGGGTAGTCGGCGCCGATGGCCGCGGCCGCGCGTACCTGAACGGACTGGCGGTGCCGGTGCAATCGCTGCGGGCACTCGGCGAGCTGCTGGTCGACGTGCATGGGCAGCTCGAATTTCAATCGCTGTCGCGACGCGGTTACCAGCGCGAAGCGCTGGACGGCAGCGGCCAGCTCGCCGCACAGAACGCAGCGGTGCGCAGCGCTCACGCAGCCTGGCAGGAGCTCGACCAGCGGCGCGCCTCCTTCGAACAGCACCTGCGCGAGCGCGAAGGGCGCCGCGATCTGCTGCGACATTTCGTCACCGAACTGCAGGCGCTCGATCCCAAGCCGGGCGAAGCCGAAGCGGTGATCGAGGAGCGCAAGCGGATCGCGAGCCTCGGCCGCCTGGCCGAAGGCAGCGCACAGGTCGAGGCCCTGCTCGCTGGCGACGACGGCGGCATCACTTCGGCACTGGCGCGCTCGCAAGGCATCGTGCGGCAGCTCGTCGGCCTCGACGCGGCGCTCGAGCCCGTGGCGGCGCAGCTGGAGGAGGCGACGATTGCCGCGCGCGAAGCTCTTTCGAGCCTGCGCCGTTACACGGACGCGCTCGACGCCGATCCTGCGCGACAGGATTGGATCGAAGCGCGACTGGCGGCCCTCGAGGCGGTGGCGCGCAAACACCGGGTCGAACTGCGTGAATTGCCGCAGTTGCGCGACACGCTTGCTGCCGAATTGACCGGGCTCGAGGCCGGCGCGGTCAGCGAAGCGGAGTTGCAGCAACGGCTTGCGGCCGCGCGTGATCGTTACCTTGCCGCGGCGGGACTCCTCACCCAGGCGCGGCAGGGGGCCGCGACGGCCTTGGACCGCAAGGTCACTGAATTCATGCAGGCGCTGGGCATGCCGGGCGGCGTTTTCGCCACTCGAGTCGAGCCCCATGACCCGCCGGTGTTCTCAGCTAACGGCAACGATGAAATCGAGTTCCTCGTCAGCGCCAATCCAGGATTGCCGCCGCGCCCCCTGGCGAAAGTCGCTTCGGGCGGCGAGCTCTCGCGGATCAGCCTGGCGCTGCAGGTCGCAGCTGTCG
>Ga0316195_10001036_pt1 | contig 12100 bp, 11 predicted proteins | sample Phised1_MG_FD_204937 | JGI IMG/M metagenome (GOLD analysis project Ga0316195, IMG submission 204937) | Coastal sediment microbial communities from Maine, United States - Phippsburg sediment 1 | ecosystem: Environmental > Aquatic > Marine > Coastal > Sediment | place: USA: Maine | collected... | reverse complement strand
CGACTTCCAGGGAATGGGGAATCCAGACCGAACCGGAATCTATTGGGAACCTGCGTAATCGTGACGAAACCGTCAACATCGGACAGCACATCGGCTCAACCCTGAAACATGGATGAAATTTCCCAAAATAATAAGACCCGATTAATTTTCTCGGACATTAATCTGGCGAACCAGCTTTTCGGCGATTACAACAAAAACCTTAAAAAAATCGAAGCATTGGTGGGTGTCTCCATCCATGCAAGAGGCAACACTGTATTTATCCAGGGGGATAGCATCACCGAAAGCCTGGCGAAAAATATCCTCAAGCAGCTTTACAACCTGCTAAAAGAAGGTTATCCCATATATCCCAAGGATGTGGATTACGCGGTCAGAATTCTGAGCGAAGACGACCGTGTTAACCTTAAGAACATTTTTCTGGATAAGGTCTACGTCACTTCGAAAAAGCGACCTGTAATTCCCAAAAGCCCTACCCAAAAGGAATATATAGACGCCATTCGAAAATCCGATATGGTCTTCGGCATAGGACCGGCAGGAACAGGTAAGACCTATCTTGCCATGGCCATGGCGCTTTCGGCACTCCAGAAGGCGCAGGTTAATCGAATCATCCTCACAAGACCCGCGGTGGAGGCGGGTGAAGCGCTCGGCTTTTTGCCCGGAGATCTCGCACAAAAGGTAGATCCTTACCTGCGGCCGCTTTACGATGCGCTTCATGATATGATGCGGTTTGAAAAAGTGTTGAATCTGATAGAACAAGGTATTATAGAAGTTGCGCCGCTTGCGTTCATGCGAGGCCGAACTTTGAACGATTCTTTCATTATTTTAGATGAAGCCCAAAACACGACTTCCGAGCAGATGAAGATGTTTCTTACCCGGATAGGATTCAGCTCCAAAGCGGTCATCACCGGTGACATCACCCAGATTGATCTTCCCGCTGAAAAGTCTTCGGGACTCGTTGAAGCCAAAAATATACTGCAGGGGATCGAAGGAATAGAATTCATCTTATTTTCAAAAGAAGATGTGGTCCGGCATGGGTTGGTCCAGAAAATTATAAAAGCCTATGAGGATCTCGATTCCAGAAAAAAGAAATTATCACAATGAGTCTAATAACTACCCAATTTTCTTTATATAAGTTTTTCGGCAACAGTGACCGTGTCCGCTGGGGCATTCTGGCCGGTGTAACGATCATTTTTACAATCTTGCTGTATCCGAGCCTTGTGGTCAAAAAACATTCCTACAAATTGGGTGACGTTGCAACCAAAGATATCAAGGCCAAAAAAGATTTTTTAATCGAGGACGAGGATGCCACAGAAACCAGCCGGAAACAGGCGCTGGAAAATGTCCAGACGGTTTACGATTATGATCTAACCCTTTCCGAAAAAATTAACCGGCAAATACAGGCTGGTTTTGGTGATCTTCAGACGATTTTCGAAGCTTCAAAAACACAAGACTCACCGGAAACATCTGAAACATCGTCGTTTGAAAATGCCGGGAGAAAAATATCCCTTCATGACCTCGTCTGGCAAAAAAAACCGGTGTTCGAGGAAAAACTCGGTATTTCAGTCAGCGACGGTGCCTATACCCTCCTCGAAAAAGAAGTCTTTTCTAAAGATATTTCGAACCTTATTCCCAGGATTGTAACGGAAATATTGGAAACCGGGGTGGTTGCAAACAAAGGGTTGCTTCTTAAGGAGGCCGATAAAGGAATAATTTTACGAGACATAAAAACAAAAGAAGAAAAAGTCGTCTTTAACTTAAAACACTTTTATGATCTTGACCAGGCAAAAACCATGGTCAAAATTATCGGTCAACCCATTCTAAAAGATTGGAACTACATCCTGCGAGACATGATCGTCGATCTTTCTCAAAGACTCATCCAGCCCAATGTCACCTTAAACAGAAGTGAAACCGAAGAGCGGAAAAAAGAGGCCTATGCGGGAATCAAGCCGATATTTCACAAGATAAAAGCCGGAGAGATGCTGCTGCGTGAAGGAGAACGGGTGACCAGGGTTCAGCTTCTAAAACTCAATGCCTACCAGGAAGGGGTGAAAAATGAGCAAGTGTTGGTGAGCTGTGTTGGATCCACACTGATCATCCTGTGCATCCTTATGACCACCTATATCCTCTGTATTCACAATCAGCCCCATCTCGACAACACCAAAAACCTGCTTTTTTTGGCGAGCATTATTGTAACCTTTTTGTTCATCTCAAAAATATCCGCATCTTTGGCTGAATCCATTGCATATTTAACACCGTTTCCAATCTCCGCGTCATCCATGTCATACGGCATTCCACTTGCTGCGGCCACCATGACCACATGCCTGTTTCTGGGGCTTGAAATAGCCATTCCCATCGCCATGCTCATCGCCGTCGGTGCGACCATCATATTTCAAAACAGATTCGATATTTTCATCTATTTCCTTCTCAACAGCTTAATGGCGGCACACTGGATGCAGAATTGCCGGGAGCGCAAAGTGTTTATAAAGGCCGGCCTGAAACTCGGATTGATGAATGTGATACTGGCAACGATCATCGATTCTTATATGGGAGGTACCTCCATCTTCAAGCTCCTGTGGGATTGGGCCTTTGCGTTTTCAGGGGGCATCGCCGCGGGAATCTTAACCGCCGGCATCGCCCCGTTGATGGAAATCGCTTTTGGCTACACCACGGACATTAAACTTCTCGAACTTTCAAATCTCGATCAACCGATTCTCCGCAGACTGATGATAGAAGCTCCGGGATCGTATCATCATTCGGTGATTGTGGGAACCATGGTGGAGGCTGCGGCATCTGAAATCGGCGCCAATTCTCTGCTTGCAAAGGTTTGCGGCTATTATCATGATATCGGCAAGATCAAAAAGCCGATGTATTTTATTGAAAACCAGACCTACGGTGTTAATAAACATGACAAGCTCGCGCCATCCATGTCCAGCCTTATTCTCATCGCACATGTCAAAGACGGGGTGGAAATCGCCAAAAAAAACAAACTCGGGCAAGTCATTATAGACACCATCAATCAATCCCACGGAACCAGCCTTATCCGCTATTTTTATGAAAAAGCAAAGCAGTTGAAAGGTGGGAATTCGGTGAATATTGATAACTTCAGATATCCTGGGCCAAAACCGCAAACCAGGGAAGCCGGACTTGTCATGCTGGCAGACGCGGTCGAAGCGGCGTCAAGAACCCTTGCCAATCCAACGCCTTCCAGAATCCAGGGCCTTGTACAAAATCTGATAAACAAAATTTTCTCGGACGGCCAATTGGACAGCTGCGAACTGACCTTGAAAGATCTGCATAACATCGCAAAAAGTTTTAATAAAATATTAAACGGAATACACCACCATCGCATTGAGTATCCCGAGCAATCGCTCTTGACCAACGGGAAGGGAAAAAATGGAAGTTTTGATAGGCAACAGGCAAAAGAAGTACAAGATATCACTAAAGCAAATTCAACAAAAGGCCAAAGCCATCTTAAACGCCTTGGACAGTCCTGACGCTGAACTTTCCATCCTGATCGTCGATGATCCGCAGATAGCGGTACTCAATAAGCAATATCTCAATCGAAACGGGCCGACAAATGTGATCGCCTTTCCCATGCGCACCGGCTCCTTTGCAAATATAACCCCACAGCTTCTCGGTGATGTGCTGATTTCCGTTGAAACCGCCTGTAGAGAGGGAAAACGAGTGGGGATCAGCATGGAAGAACGTCTTACCCAGCTTCTGGTGCATGGAATTCTTCATCTGCTGGGTTACGATCACGAAACATCGGATCAAGACGCTCACGAGATGGAAAAAAAGAGCAATGAGATTCTGAAACTAATTAACACCTAACCCTGTAGGCCCGGTACCGCAAACACTGTGGGACAGGCCGGTTGTAGCGAAGCGGATATCCCGATGTTTCGGGGAACCAAAAATTTTTACACCCAAATGCACAAAATCTACAATTGAGGAACCCATGGAGGTTATTCGATGGCTGGACTATCGGTAAATGTTGATCATGTTGCTACATTAAGGGAGGCCAGGAATAGCCGTTATCCTGATCCGGCATCTGCGGCAGTTCTGGCGGAACTTGCCGGGGTTGACGGTATTGTCGTTCACCTGCGGGAAGATCGACGTCACATCAAGGATCGCGATCTCAGAATTTTGAGAAAGGTTGTTCAGAGCAAGCTCATACTGGAAATGGCTTCAACCAATGAAATGGTTGGAATTGCGCTCGATGTTCAGCCCGATGTCGTCACCCTGGTTCCGGAAAAACGGGAAGAACTCACCACCGAAGGCGGATTGGATTTAATCGTGCACAAAGATGCGGTTGCTGAAACCGTCGGCACGCTTCAGGACAACGGTATTCCCGTATGCATCTTCATCGATCCCAACCCGGATCAGATCAAAATTGCCCATCAGATCAATGCGAAAATGGTGGAGATACATACCGGCATATTCTGTGATGCAAAGACTTCCAAAAAAAGAGACCAGGCTTTTTCCAATATCGTTGATTCCGCAAAGCTCGCTTTTAAATTGAGAATGGGCGTTAACGCCGGACATGGTATTTGTTACAATACCATAAAGGCGTTTAAGGGTCTTAACGAAATCAATGAATTCAGCATCGGACACAGTATCATCTCCAGGGCGGTGCTTGTGGGCATGGACAGCGCCGTCAGGGAGATGTTGACACTTATAAAAGAACTTTAACTTGAATAAAACGAAATCATCTCGCTTTAAGTTTTGGTATCTCATAAATCATTTCCGTGTTTTTTGAGCCGAAACACATTTTAATATCGAATGTCGAATATTGAATGATGAATATCGAAGTGGGATATTTGGTCATTATTATTATATTAAAAGACAGAGCGAATTAACCTCAACAAAGTCGCACAAGCTTCGACGGTTGAAAACGATTCCAACCTTCAACATTCGATATTCATTATTCGATATTCGTTATTTATACTGCGCTACCATTTAAACGTAACCTATCGCAAAAATATATTTTGCATGCTCCGCAAGCACTTTTGGGAGAAGAAAAATGTACCTTGTAACCGCAAGTGAAATGCAGAAAATGGATCGCCTGACCATTGAATCGTTCGGTATCCCGGGGATGGTTCTGATGGAGAATGCTGGCCGGGGGGCGACACAATTTTTTTTTGACCAATTTGAAGACGCTGGAAATAAAAAGATCGGCGTTGTTGCAGGTCGGGGTAACAATGGCGGAGACGGTTTTGTCATTGCCCGGTATCTTGCTCAAAAAAAGATGCGCGTGACGGTGTATCTGCTGTCTGAAAGCCATAAGGTCAAAGGTGATGCCGCCGCCAACCTCAACCTTCTGCGCCCGCTGAAAGTTCCTGTCATTGAAATGCCGGATCAAGAATCCCTTTCAAGGCATAAGAGCGCCATGCGCCATGAAACCATCTGGATAGACGCAATCTTCGGGACCGGTTTGAAATCGGATGTAAAAGGAGTTTTCAAGGACGTCATCGACTTCATTAATGGTTCCAACAAACCGGTTTTTGCGGTGGACATTCCGTCCGGCCTCAATTCCGAAACCGGCCAACCCTGCGGAACCTGTATCCGAGCCACCGCCACCGCCACATTTGCGTTTGCCAAAACAGGTCATATTCTCTTTCCCGGCGCAGATTATACGGGAAACTTGAAAATCGTCGATATCGGCATCCCGCCGTATATTGCGGATGATGTGCGACCGTTGCAACACCTGTTGACTTTGGATCTGATTCGCGCTGTTTTTCAACCCAGACCCTCGGATGCCCATAAGGGACACACCGGCCATCTTTTGGTCATTGCAGGCTCACCCGGAAAAACCGGCGCGGCCGCAATGACGGCCATGTCAGCCATGCGGGCCGGAGCCGGCCTTGTGACCCTTGGAGTCCCTTCGAGTTTAAACCCTATTTTAGAAGCCCGTGTGACCGAAACCATGACAAATCCGCTTCCTGAGGTCAGGGAAGGCATCCTCGGCGAAACATCATTCAACAGAATCATGGATCTTCTTTCCGACAAAAAATGCATCGCCATAGGGCCCGGAATGGGCACGGCCCCGGAAACGAAAACGCTGGTTCATCGAATCCTCCAAAAAAGCACAAAACCGATGGTTATTGATGCCGACGGACTGAACAGTCTTGTCGGACATACCGAAGTACTGAAAAACCTCAAAATCCCGGTCATTATGACGCCCCATCCCGGTGAGATGGCACGGCTGATCAATACCACTGCAGCCGACGTTCAAAAAGACCGCATCCATTGTGCCCGTGAATTTGCAACAAAATTCAATACCCACGTGGTCCTCAAAGGGGCCGGGACGGTTATTGCCCATCCGGACGGCAGGGCGTTTCTCAACCCCACCGGAAATCCCGGAATGGCATCCGGCGGTATGGGGGATGTGCTCACCGGAATCATAGCAGGCTTTATTGCACAGGGACATTCACCTGAACTCGCCGCCCATGCCGGCGTCTATATACATGGTGCAACGGCCGACGCATTGGCCAAGACCAAAGGCCCCTTTGGTTATCTGGCAACAGAGGTCCAGAATGCCATTCCCGAAACCATCAAAAAGTTTACGGACAGCCTCTGAAAATGGCATCCGGATCTCAAACTTCAAGTTTCATACATCAGATATCGACCCATTCCGTTGAAGCAACAAAAACACTGGGCAAAAGCATCGGTATGTGGATAACGTCCGGAACTGTTTTGGCCCTGAGCGGTGATCTGGGAAGCGGAAAAACTTCGTTTGTTCAAGGGCTTGCCAGAGGCCTTGAAGTCCCGGACAATTATTACATAACCAGCCCGTCTTACACGTTGATCAATGAATATCCCGGCCGGTTTCCCCTGTTTCATGTTGACCTTTATCGCATCTTAGATATCATGGAGCTTGAAGATATCGGTTTTTATGAGATACTCGATGGTAACGTCGTGGTGGCCATTGAATGGGCGGATAGAATCGGGAAGGGGCTTTTACCTGGCTCCATAAACATACACTTTGAAATTACCGGCGACGAAACACGAAAAATAACCATATCTGCAAATGAATTCAACGATTTGAATCTGTTAAAAAAAATTGAAACCTCCTTTAGCCCTGCTGAAGCGGGATCCCTGCATTGCTCAGACTAACTCCGGGGAATACCCGCACTGTTGAAGTCAAGACACAATGTTCCATGATACAAAAGTGTTTCATTCATATTGAAACAGACGGTTTTGAAATTATCTTTCAATTTTATTCCTTTACTGAAAAATAATTTTGAGTTATACATACGGTTTTAATACGTATTCCATTATTCCATCGTTTTTCGTTTTTTTCCGAAAAACTTTTTTTCCATTTCACCGTGCCCATGGAGTGGAACCAATCTTTTTGCCAATGAAGCTTTATTATTTCATTCAATTGTAGAACTTCCGTGACGTTTTAAATAATTTTAAGGATTTAACATATGGGTTTAATTGTACAAAAATATGGCGGCACTTCAGTGGCCGATATAGAGCGGATCCGAAATGTTGCAAAACGGGTCGCAGAAACCTTTGAACAGGGCAACGACGTGGTGGTCATCCTTTCAGCCATGGCCGGCGTTACGGACGACTTGATCGATATGGCGACCCAGATCACAGAATCCCCGGATAAACGTGAACTGGATGTGCTTCTGGCCACGGGAGAGCAGACAACGGCCGCGCTTCTAGCCATGACGTTAAAAAGCATGAACCGCCCCGCCGTATCCATGCTCGGACATCAGGCCAACGTGGTTACGGACTGCACCTTCGGCAATGCACGAATCATCGAAATCGGCGCAGATAATATAATGAACCTTGTCAAACATGGCAATATCGTTGTTGTAGCGGGATTCCAGGGATCTGATATCAAAGGCAACATCACGACCCTTGGACGCGGAGGATCGGATACCTCCGCCGTCGCCATCGCTGCGGCCCTGAAAGCCGACATCTGTGAAATCTACACCGACGTGGATGGCATCTACACCGCTGACCCGGGCATCTGCGAAAGAGCAAAGAAGATCGATAGAATTTCCTACGATGAAATGCTCAATATGGCCAGCCTGGGGGCTAAAGTTTTGCAGATCCGGTCTGTGGGATTTGCCAAAAAATATAATATCCCGATTCATGTCAGATCATCTTTTAGTGAGGAGGAAGGCACCATGGTTGTTAGTGAAGACGCCGGCATGGAGAGTCTTGTTGTATCCGCAGTGACGCACGATAAAGATCAAGCGCGGATTACCCTGAAAAAGGTTGAAGATCAGCCGGGGGTGGCGGCAAAAATCTTTTCACCCATCGCTGAAGCCGGTATCGTTGTGGATATGATCATTCAAAATACTCGGGTGGAAGGTCAAACCGATCTTACATTTACGGTTCCCAAAGAACATTTCTCCACCGCCATGGAGATCGAGCGGAAGGTGGCTCAAGAAATCGGCGCAGAAGATGTTTTGGGCGATAAAAAAATTGCAAAGGTCTCCGTTGTCGGCGTCGGCATGAAAAATCATTCCGGTGTGGCAACCATGATGTTCAGTACACTGGCCAGAGAAAACATAAACATCATGATGATCAGCACCTCTGAGATCAGAATATCGTGTATCATCGAAGAAAAGTATACCGAGCTCGCAGTTCGTGTTCTTCATACTGCATTTGGGCTGGACCGAGAAGATTGACCCGGAATTCCGCATGAAAAGATTCAGAACCGATCAGATGCTGTTCGCCATCTTACTGGCGGCGGTAATTCTGGGTGTCATTATTTACAGGGTTTTTCATTTTTTTTGATCCCCGTTTCTCATGAACCGTACCAAGACGTATTTTATGGTGTGATAAACGCAGGGTGCCGCTGCAAATTTGAACCGCTGTTATGAAAACAACACCTCTTGCCGCCATTATCCTCATACTCTTTCCGGCACTCCTTGCGGGCCAAATCCATGTCCGGCGAACTTGTCGTTACGGTTGTCTTTCTGGAAGCATTCGGGATCTCCGTTCTCCTTTTAATGCTTTCCTTCTTTACAATCCCTCGTAATACTCGAAAGTTTGACTTCCCCCAAATTCTTAATTTTCTTTCAGTGCGCGCCAATAAAGGGAGTTTGCTCAATGTCGAATAATTAATGAACTCCTTAGCACGTTCGCTTCGGCGACAGTTTTCATGCCGGAATAAAGTGTTGCACAATATTTTTTTTTACTTTAGGATCCACGATTTTCCTGTTCTAAGCGAAATCATAATTCGAGATTCTGAATGCTCTTCGAGGTCAAACAATTGATTTCATGGCGCGTAAAATGGACTTTTTATGAAACTACCGGGATTGCAGGATCTGAAAATTAATTCCGCCAAACAAGACCCCATGTATCGGTATCTCATGGTGCTGACCATCAGCTCTGCAGTCGGACTGCAAGCATGGCGGACCCTATTCGACAATTTCGCAGTCATCGCTGTCGGTCTGGACGGTGAACATGTGGGGATGATTCAATCCGTAAGGGAGATTCCCGGCTTTTTGGCACTGCTGGCGATTTTTGTGATCATGATCTTCAAAGAGCATCGTCTGGCAGCGCTGTCGACGCTCATTCTGGGGATCGGCGTGGCAGCCACAGGCCTATTTCCTTCTTTTGCAGGACTCATTGTTACCACCCTGATCATGAGTTTCGGATTTCATTATTATGAGACCGTCAATCAATCCTTGACGCTCCAATATTTCGATATAACAACATCACCCTGGGTATTCGGCAAACAGCGCGCTTTTGCCGCAGCATCCAACATCGGGATCGGTCTGATTATTTTTGTTATTGCACCTGTTTTGAATTTTACTCAAATCTATCTGCTGGTGGGCGGCATGATCGTGGCAGCCGGTATTTGGAGCTTTTTTCAAAATCCTGTTGACCGAAACATCGTTCCTCAGCGAAAAAAAATGATCTTTCGGAAACGGTACAGCCTCTTTTATTTCCTCACCTTTATGGCCGGAGCCAGACGCCAGATTTTCATCGCATTTGCTGTCTTTTTACTGGTGAAAAAATTTCATTTTTCGGTTCGAGAGGTGACGATCCTTTTCGTGCTCAACAATCTGATTAACTATTTCATCAGTCCGCGCATCGGCAGATCTATCATCCGTTTCGGTGAAAGAAAGGTACTCTCTTGCGAATATTTTAGCCTCATATTTATTTTCATAGGATATGCCTTTGTAGATTCCAAAATACTGGTGGCGGGGCTTTACATACTCGACCACATTTTTTTTAATTTTGCCATTGCAATTCGAACCTATTTTCAAAAGGTGGCAGATCCCAGAGATATCGCTCCGAGCATGGCGGTGGGGTTCACAATCAATCACATTGCAGCAGTGGCGCTTCCGGTTGTCGGCGGACTGCTGTGGATCATCGATTACCGCATTCCCTTTGTGTTCGGCGCAATTCTGAGTATGATTTCCCTGCTCGCCGTACAGCGAATCCGGGGGAAATAACCCCACCCTTTTCAGGGTGAACGCATTTGATTTCGATACAGCGAAGCGATGGCGTGTTTCTCTTGGAAACCGACTGGCTGTTTGAAGGGCTTTAGCACGCGTTAGACCGAGCCGAATGAAATTATGATTAAAAACACCGTCGGATATTTTATTGACGAATTTTCTTTATAACTTTGGAACGGCTCGGGCTTACGGATGCTCAAGCACGAGTTTCAGTCGGTTGGAAAGAGATATGCGCCGTCGTGGAGCGTTCTCTCTCTATTGGGATTCAAATACGTTTGTCCTGGTGGAATTTTAAGGATGACCTGACAATTTTTCTATTTTGTGATAGGGTTTTATTGTACGACGTCACCCATATGCAAAGATTTTGAGAATGAATTATCTGCTGATCATTATAGGATTGATATATATCTTGAGCCCCTATGACATTCTTCCCGATTTTATGGTCGGGTGGGGCTGGCTGGATGATTTAATCGTTCTGTATTTTTTGTGGCGATTTGTGAAAAATCTCCGCCAAAAACAATCCAATGCCCAGAATTTTTATCATCACCACCGTCAATCCTTCGAGCGTAACAACGGCTTCTCAGAAAAAGACGCACAGGGGCCGGGCGCAAGTCCTTCAAAAGATCCCTACACGGTATTGAATGTCCCCAGGAATGCATCTCCTGAAGAAATAAAGAACGCTTACAGGAAACTGGTCAACCAATACCATCCGGACAAGGTGTTCCATCTGGGTGAGGAGTTCAGGAAACTGGCAGAAAAACGGTTTAAAGAAATAGAGGCAGCTTATCGGAAATTGATCCCCAAATAACTCAGCGCAATTGAACGGGGAGAGCTGTTTCAGTTCAACTCCAATGGTCTTTTATTCTTACAGATTCTTCACTTTACGCAATGCACGATCGATAGCAGGGACAAGTTCTGTAAGATCGCTTTTCAATATGTAATCGTGTGCACCGGCGTCCATAATCACAACTGCATCTTCATACGCAATCGCACCTGTTACAATGATGAATGGTACCTTAAGCCGCTTCTCCGAGTACAGATCCAACGCATCGAATGGACTAAAGCCGGGCATAGAATTGTCGCACAGGATAACATCCCATGTCTCTTTTTCGAAGGCTTTTCTCATAGCTTCAGCAGTATCGACCTGATGGGAAGTCGGGTTATAGCCGTCTTTTTTCAATTGACGGACCAGCAGCAAGACGTCATCTTCAGAGTCCTCGGCGATCAATACACGGATGGGTTTGTTCCTAAATTCTTTCTCCGGTGGTGGAGACTCGTTCAAAGCCAGCCAATAGCGATCCAGCTGACCGATGATTTCCGCAAGTTGGACAGCGTCGGCTGGTTTACGTATAAAACTATTGACGCCCAACCGGTAACAATCCGTCAGATCCCGACTATCCTCGGTGGACGTAAAGGCAACCACAGGGATCAGATTCGTCCGTTCATCCTCGTGCAAATTTTTTAATACTTCCAGACCATCTATTTTTTGAAGATTCAAATCCAACAGAATAACGTGAGGCATTTTGCGCCGGTCACGGTCCGCATTGACCCCGGTGCCAAATAAATAGTCAAGGGCTTCGGCCCCATCTCTTGCAACCACCAGCTCGTTAACAATATTATTTTTTTGGAACACATCGAGTGCCACCCGTTCATCGTCGAGATTGTCTGTAACC
>Ga0316195_10001035_pt1 | contig 12104 bp, 6 predicted proteins | sample Phised1_MG_FD_204937 | JGI IMG/M metagenome (GOLD analysis project Ga0316195, IMG submission 204937) | Coastal sediment microbial communities from Maine, United States - Phippsburg sediment 1 | ecosystem: Environmental > Aquatic > Marine > Coastal > Sediment | place: USA: Maine | collected... | reverse complement strand
AAGATCACCAGCGCGAAGCCGAGCACGATCAACCGCGAACTGGCCGTGTTGTCGCACCTGTTCAACAAGGCGGTCGAGTGGGGATGGATGGATCGCCGGCCCGCGAAGATCAACCGCTTCAGCGAATGGCACGGCCGGATCACCTACCTCACGGTCGATCAGGTGAACCGGCTCGTCGAGTGCGCAAAGGCGGACGGCAACGCGCAGATTTACCCGTTCATCGTCATCGGGCTGGAAACGGCCATGCGCAAGAGCGAGATTCTTTCGATCCGCCGGGAACACATAGACCTTCAGCGTCGCGTCATCTACATCCCGAAGGCAAAGGCCGGCGCACGCGAACAGCCGATCACCGAACACCTGGGCGAGTTTCTGGCGTCCTACGCCGCGGCTCTGCAACCCGGCAACCCGTGGTTGTTCCCGTCACCAGGCGCGAAAGCCGGGCACACCGTAGACGTGCGCAAGCCGTTTCGCCGCGTCGTCGCCGCTGCCGGGCTAGACCCGGATCAGATTCTTCGGCACACCCTGCGCCACACCGCGATCACGCATCTTGTTCAGGCCGGCGTGGACCTGCCCACCGTGAAGCGGATCAGCGGACACAAGACGCTGGCGATGGTCGAGCGGTACTCACACCAGAACGGCTCGCACATTCAGGCCGCGATGGACAAGCTGCAGTCCCGGTTCAAGCTGGCGTCGTGACCGGCGCGTCGAGCCACACACTCGTCGAGGCATGCCCGGACCAGTTGGCTTGAGTGTCCGCAATGTGGCCGGCAGTTCTGATTCGTGGACTACAGCTGGCGACCCACAGCAGACGCAGAACCAGTGAATCTAGTCACCACAGAGCGGTCTGTCGATGGTCAGTGGCATGAACTCCGCTTTCGGTTTGGTTTCAATACCAAGTGCAGAGTGAAATCCTGTCTGTCGGTGCGCAACGAAGCTGAAACTGCCCTGCGACCCCTGGATCGGGCGCCGCGCGGTTCCCGGGTCGCATAAGCGGGAAAGCGCATCGACTCGATGATCACGTCGATCGTGCCCGCGTCGAGGCCTTCTCTGCTAGCGGTGTGCGCCTCTCACCGAGGGCCGCACGTACCGAAGTGAGACTGCGCGCGGTCCTACTTGGTCGCTGGCGACGTCGGCGCTGCCGGGTTGATGGTGATGCCGCGCTTGCGCAATTCCGCGACCAGGATGCGCGCATTGACGTTGCCACTGTCGGCAAGCTTGGCGGTGGCGGTGGCCACGGTGTCCAGCGAAGACCGCACCTTGCCGGCAGCTTCGACCTGCGCCTCCTGCGCGAAACGCATTTGCGCCAGTTGCCGGCTCTCGCGCATCAGCTGGTAGCTCTGAAAACCCAACCAGGCAAGCAGCGTCAAGCTAAGCAATAGCAGCGGCAAGAAGGGGCTGGCCTCGCGATTACGGGCCGACAAACTGCGATGCGCGGACGACTCGTGCATAGGGACACCCCTTGGCTCAGCGCTTCGTGCCTGCGGGCGGTGACGGTACTGCCGGCGGCACTACGGGAGCAAGCGCCGCCGGCGTCACGGAAACATTGATGCCCTGTGAGGCCAGCAACTGCAGCAACTGCGGGTCGTTATTCTTGACGCCCAATTCGGCCAGCGCCTTGACAATGTCGCGATAAAGGCTTTCGAGGCCGACTGTCTGCTGCAGATACTGCTGGCGCGCGTTGATCTCTTCCTGCGCACCGCGGTTCTGCATGAAGAGAAAGGCATTGCCGACCACCAGCAACAAGGCCAAGAAACCAAGCGCGACCAGGAGACGGTGTTGCCAAGCTTTGAGCATCGAATGTCTCGTCCAAGGGACCTTGTCCGGCGCCACGGATTCTATAGGCGGGCCCTCCTCGGGCCTTAGGTCCGCGGCCCTGGGCTTCATCGCGGGGCCGCCGGTTGCCGGCGCCGATTCACGAGCCACAACGACAGCATGGCCAGCAGCGCCAGCGCGGCGCTGCCCGGCTCCGGCACGGTGCCATCGACCACGTTAGCGCGGATCAGCAGGTTGCGCGACTGCGCCAAGCCTTCCGGATCCGAGGCGTTGTAGCCAAAGCCGTCGAAGAGGATCGTGTCCTCGAAGCGACCCAGATTCAGCGCGTTGAAGGCCAGCCTCAGGCCACCCACGGCGCTACCAGCTTCGAGACCGGTGAACGCGTCCCACCCGGTGTAGACGAAGTCGTCCGCGGTCCTCAGGTCGAACATGCCACGTAGCGTGTCCGCCGGCCCGCTGGCGGCGTTTTCCAATTGCAGCAACTCGTTGATCAGGCTGCCGATGACGATGTTGCCCAGGTCGAGCACGTATTGGTCGCCGAGCTGCCGCAGGATGCCGACGCCTGCGAGCAGGTCGAAGTCGGCGTTGGCCAGGTTGTTCACCTGCGCCTTGACCTGCACGGTGGCGCTGGGGCCGGCCGCAACGTCGGCCATGTCGGGGTTTTGGCTCAGGAAGGCCAGGCTGCCGCTCTGGTCGAAGATGCCGGCGCTCAGCGTGCTCAGCCCCACGGCAATGGTGCCGCTGCCCTGCGCAGCGACGCCGGCCACGATGCCGGCGCTGCCGAAGGGCGCACCGATGCCCGACAGGTCGGCCCGCAGCGTGTCGTTCAGCGCAGTCACGGCAGCGGTGTTCTGCACCGTGATGTTTCGCGCGCCGACCGCATCGCCGACACGCACGATGCCGAAGTCCACCGTGCTGGTGACGAGTTGCCCGACCGCCTGCGTGTACACCTTGCCTTCCACGCTGACCGACTGCGACGCCAGCGAAAGCTGGCAGTTCGGCTCGCAACCGCCGACGTTGCCGGCATCGGAGACCAGGCTGATCGTCGCCTTGCCCGCGTTGGCGCCGGTGTAGTTGCCGGCGGTGGCGGTGTTCAGGCCGACCACCAGGCTGCTGTTGTTGGTGGCGCCCGGATTCAGCAGGTTGAAACTGCCGCTGGCCGTGACGGGTGCGCCACCGGAGGCGATCGACGCATTCAGCGCCGCCTGCGGGGCCGTGGTGGCCACGTTGCTGACGCTGACCGCAGCGCTGGGTGCGGCCGCGCCCACGCGCACCGAACCCAGGTTGATGCTCGGTGTGTTGACCAGCGGGCTGGCCTGGTTGATGACGTTGGCCACCGCCTGGATCGCGCCCGCCACGCCGTAAGACTCGCTGTTCGTGGCGGCCGTGCCCAGACCGTTGCTGACGCCGTTCACGGCGCCGGCGGTGAAGTAGTTCAGCGCGATGCTGCCGTTGACGACACCGGCCGCGACCGTGTTCACGCTCACCATCATCGTGCCGTTGGCAGCGCTGCTGTTGGTGCCGGCCAGGATGCCGCTCAGGCTGCCTGTGCCGCTGATGAGCCCGGCCCCGGTGCCGCTGGTGTTGCCGAAGCTGGCGTTCAGGTCTTCGACGAAGCCGGCGGCACCCGTGGCAGTGTTGCGCACCACCAGGGCCTGGCTGACCGACTGGCCCACCTGTACGGTGCCGAAGTTCAGCGGCGCGGTCTGCACCGCACCCGTGGCCGCCTGGTAGACATTGCCATTGACCGTGACCACCTGGCTGCCCACCGCCAGCGTACCCAGGCCGTTGCTGACGCCGCCCACGGTACCGGCGCTCTTGTAGTCGAGCGTGACCGTACCGGTCTTGGCACCTGAGGTGCTGCTGTCGACGCCGACCGTGATCGACCCTCCGCCGCTGCTGGCACCCGCCAGCCGCCCGGCGATGCTCCCGCTGCCGCTGGCCGCCCCACCGGTGGCACCAACGCTGGCGTTCAGGTCTTCGCTGAACGAGCCAGGCGCGGCGGTGTTCGTCACCGTCACGATGTCGGTATTGCTGCCGCCGATGCGCTGGTTGGCCACCTGCACCGGGGATGACGCATTGCCCGCCGCGGCGTTGTACACATTGCCGGAGACGTTGATGGTCTGCGTGCCGGCTGCGATGGCAGCCAGCCCGCTGTTGCCGTTCGGCCCGGTGCCGTCGGTCTGGTAGGCCAGCGTGACCATGCCGGTCTTTGCGCCCGCCGATGCGGTGTTGATGCCGACGCTCATGGCGCTTGAATTGGAGCCGCCGGCAATCAGGTTCGACACGCTGCCGCCGTTGTTCGTGGCCGCTCCGGTCGTGCCGCTGAAGACGGCGTTCAAGGCTTCCGAGAAGGCACCCGAAGCAGCCGTGTTCGCCACCGTCAAGACCTGGCTGCCGGTGCCGCCTACGCGCTGGTTGGCAATCACCACCGGCGTGGGCGTCGCACTGCCTACCGCGGCGTTGTACACACCGGCGTTCATCGTCACGGTCTGCGACGGCAGCGGCGTCGTCGTGCCGCCGTTGAACGTGCCGTCGGAGACCAGCGTCACCGTGGCCGTGCCGGTTTTCGCGCCGGCCGTGCCGGTGCCGTTGAACGACACCTGCAGGCTTGAGTTGTTGGTCGTCTGCGGTGCCAGGCTGGTGAAGGCACCGCTCGCGGCGAAGCCTGTCGACGCAGTGGCAATCGAGGCGTTCAGCCCCTCGCCAACCGTCGCCAGGTTGCTGATCGTCAGGCTCTGCGGGGCCGCGCCGGCCACGCCGACGCGGAAGTTGCCGAAGTTCACCGGGTTGGGCGCAACCGCGCTGGGCTGCGCCAGGGTGCCGACATTGGCCGTCACTTCCGCGAGGATGCCGATGTTCTGGTTCGGCAGGCTGGTGATGCCCAGACCACTGGTGCCCAGCCCGTTGGAATTGAAGGCCACGATCACCTGGCCGGTTTTCGCGCCGATGGACGATGTGTTCACGCCGACCGACATCGACGTGTTGTTGGACGCTCCTGCCGCCAGCAGGCCGATGCTGCCGCCGTTGTTGGTGGCCGCACCGGTGGTGCCGCCGGCCAGGAAGCTTGCGTCCAGGCGCTCGCTGAAGCCGTCGGCGATGGCGGTGTTCTGGATGTTCAGCGCCTGTGCCTGGACGCTGCCGACCAGCACGTTGCCGAAGTTGATGGTCGTCGGCTGGGCGTTCGCCGCGGCCAGCCGCCAGCCGGTGCCGGTGACGTTGATGGTCTGCGCGCCGCCCAGGTTCAGGATGCCCAGGCCCGAGGTACCGCTGCCATTGGTGGCCAGCTGCACCTGCACCGAGCCCGTGTTGGCGCCGGCCACGCCGCTCACGCCGATCTGCAGGTTGCCCGAGGCCCCGGCCGCGACGTTGTTCAGCGCGCCGCTGCCGGTGGCGGCACCGCTGGTGCCGACGATGCTGGCGTTCAGACCTTCCTGGAAGCCTGCCGGCGAAATGTTGTTGTTGGTCAGCGTCACGGTCTGCGATTGCGCCGTGCCCGCGCGGAAGTTGCCGAGGTTGACGCTGGTTGGCAACCCCGTGGGCTGCGCCACCTGGTACACATTGCCGCTGACGTTGATGGTCTGCGTGCCGGCGGCAATCGCCGCTAGGCCGCTGTTGCCGTTGGGGCCGGTGCCGTCGGACTGATAGGCCAACGTGACGGTGCCGGTCTTGGCACCCGCCGAGCCGGTGTTCACGCCAACGGCCATGGTCGTGGCGTTCGAGCCGCCTGCAGCCAGGTTGTTGATGCTTTGGCCGTTGGTGGTCGCGGCGCCGGTGGTGCCGCTGAAGGCCGCATTCAGCGCCTCGGAGAAGCCGCCTGCTGCGGCCGTGTTGGAAACCGCCAGCAACTGGCTGCCGCTGCCGCCGACGCGCTGGTTGGAGATGACGATCGGACTCGGCGTCGCCCCGCCTACCGCCGCGTTGAAGAAGCTGCCATTGACTGTGATCGTCTGCGACGGCAGCGCCGTGATGCCCAGGCCGCTGGTGCCGGTGCCGTCGGAGTTCAGCACGATCTGCGCGGTGCCCGACTTGGCACCCGCCGTCGAGCCGTCCAGCCGCACGCCCATCGCGCTGCTGTTCGAAGCGCCTCCTGCCAGCAGATTGACCGCGCCGCCGTTGGTCAGCACCGCGCCGGTGAGCGTACCGAAGGCGGCGTTCAGCCCCTCGGTGAAGGACCCGGCCGGGGCGGTGTTGGAAATGGTCAACACCCCGCTGGCCGTGCCGCCCACCCGCTGATTGCCCAGGTTCACCGGGTTCGGCGACACCTCGGCCGCAGCCAGGTTGTACGCCGCGGCACCCGAGGCCGAGGTGATGGTCAGCAGCTGGCTGCGGGTGTTCTCGAAGTTGTTGACGATGCTCACCGCCTGGCCGGTGAACGGCGCATAGACGCCCGCGCTACCGATGGTGATGGTGATGTCGCGAGACTCCGACTGACCGGCGGCGATCGGACCGAAGTTTCCAGCCAGCACGCCGTTGCCCGACAGCCGCGCATCGGTGATGTTGCCGCCGTTGACGGCGTTCTGGATGGCGCCGCGCAGCGCCGGGCCTGTGGAGCCCGTGTTATTGATGTTGTAGGTGTAGTTACTGGCGCCCACGTGCACGTTGCCGAGCACGATGGTCGGCGTTGAGGTATTGCCATTGCTGATGCCGATGCCGCTCAGGCCCTGGTTGACATCGCCGGCGGCCAGCAGGCGCGGTGTTGCCGCCCCGGTGGTCGTGACATTGGCGCGGCGGTTGAAGGCATTGCCGACGCCGAAGTTGGCGTTGTCGTAGTCCTTGAAGATGGTGAGGGTACGGTCGGCCAGTGCCAGGTTTCCGGCGGTGATCATGTTGCCGGCCGTGCTGGCCGCTGCAATCTGGAAGGTGGCGCCGCTGGCCACGCGCACCGTGCCCGCCGGACCCTGCGTTCCGCTGGTGAAAAGCATCGTCCCGGCGTTCAGGTTGAGCGTGCCCGAATTGTTGAAGCCCACGCCCAGGTCGACGGTGGTGAGTGTGTTGGACTGCTTGTTGTAGGTGCCGTTGTTATTGAAGTTGTGCGGGCCGCCGACGTTGTGCTCGATGAACGACGCAAAGGCATTGCTGTCGTTGAAGGTGCCGTTGTTCTCGATCGTGGCACCGTTCCAGAAGCGGATCGCGTTGTTGTTGGCCGCGGTATTGCCGCTCCAGGTGGTGGTGCCATTCAGGACGACCGTGCGGCCACCGACCAGGGTCTTCAGGTTCGCACCGGAGATCGTGACGTCGTTGTCGAAGGTGGTGATCGCCGCACCGGAGATCGCGCCCCCGGTCCAGGTCGCAGGTCCCCTGAAGGTGGCGCTGCTGCCCGCCATGGTGCTGCCGCTGAGCACGAATCGCGACGTGTGCGTGCCGCCGTTTACGAACACGGTAGCGTCGGCACCGACATTTTCCGTGCTGATCTCAAACGTACCAGCGCCTGCGGTGGTGACGTTGTTTAAGGTGTGGCTGCCGTTGCGGAATTCCAGCTTGGCGCCACCGGCAATGTTGTAGACACCGCCGGTGCTGGTGCTTGCATCGAGGCTGGACATCAGCATCGTGCCGGCATTCACGTTGACTGTGCCGCTGTTGTTGAAAGCCGTACCGATGACGGTCGTCGTGTTCGACTGCTTGTTGAAGATGCCGATGTTGTTGAACACGCCGCCTCCGTTGCCGCGGTTCATTGCGCTGTCGAAGGTATTGGCGTCGGTGAAGGTGCCGTTGCTGTTGAAGACGCTTGCACCCGAGATGTTGATGGCGTTGTTGCCGTTGCCGGTGTTGCCGGTCCAGGCGGTGTCGCCGGCGTTGACGCTGCGGCCACCCGACAGCGTCTTGGCGTTCGGCCCGCTGATGGTCAGCGCGTTGGCAAAGGTGGTGCTCTGCGCTGCCGTGCCCGTGAGGGTGCCGCCAGTCCAGCGGGCCACGCCCTGGAAGGTGTGACTGCTGCCCGACAGGGTGCTGCCACTGAGCACGAATGCCGTTGTATGCGTGCCTCCATTGAGTGCTACGGAGGCATCGGCGCCGACGTTTTCGGTGCTGATCTCGAAGGTGCCGGCCCCACTGGTCGTGACGCTGTTGAGCGTGTGGCTGCCATTGCGGTACTCCAGCTTGGCCCCATTCGCTATGTTGAAGACGCCACTGCCGGTGCCTCCGCCGTTCATCAGCATCGTCCCGGCGTTGACGTTGACCGTGCCGGTGCTGTTGAAGACCGTGCCGATGCTGGTCGTCGTGTTCGACTGCTTGTTGAAGATGCCGCTGTTGTTGAAGGTACCGGCGCTGATGCTGCTGTCGAAGGCGTTGGCGTCCGTGAAGCTGCCGGTATTGTTGAAAGTACCGACACCTCCCAAAGAGATGGCGTTGTTGCCGTTGCCGGTGTTGCCGGACCAGGTTGTGTTGACGGCATTCACGCTGCGCCCGCCGGACAGCGTCTTACCCGCCGAGCCGTTAATGCTTAGCGCGCCGTCGAATCCCGTGCTTTGCGCCGCGCTGCCGGTGATCGTGCCGCCACTCCACGTCGACGGTCCTTTGAAGACATGATTCTCCCCGTTCAGCGTGCTGCCGCTCAGGTGAAACGCCGAGTTGAGCGTGCCCCCATTGATCGTGACCAGTGCGTCCGCACCGACGTTTTCCGTGCTGATCTGCAAGGTGCCGGCGCCGCTGGTGATGACGTTGTTCAGCACATGCGTGCCGTTACGAAACTCGATCTTGGCGCCGTCGGCGATGTTGAAGATCCCGGTGCTGGTGCCACCAGCCTGCATCAACAGGTTGCCGGCGTTGACGTTGACCGTGCCGCTGTTATTGAACACCGATCCGACCGTTGTCGTCGTGTTCGACTGCTTGGTGAAGCTGCCGCTGTTGTTGAAGGTGCCGCCGCTGATGCTGCTGTCGAAGGTGTTCGAGTCGCTGAAGCTGCCGCTGCTGTTGAAGATACTGGTAGCGGCGATGCTGATGGTGTTGTTGGCGCCGGTGTTGCCGGACCAGTTGGTGTTGCCTGCGTTCAGGATGCGGCCGCCGGCCAGCGACTTGGTCGCTGTACCGCTGATGGTCACGGTGTCGACAAAGGTCGATCCGGCACCTGTCATCGTGCCGCCAGTCCAGGCCAACTCGCCGGTGATGCTGACGTTGCCGGCGCCGCCGATCGTTCCGGCGGAAAGGTTCAGTCCACCGGTCGAGGACGCGGCGGAGACGCTCAGCGAACCACCGGCCACGCTCAGGGTGCCGGTTCCGGTGAAAGATTGGATCGTGACCGTACCGCTGCGAAAAATGGTGTCGAAGGTACCGAGCAGCGCATCGTCGGTCGCGCCGGGCAGAAGGTTCGTGCTCCAGTTCGCAGCCACATCCCAGAAAGAGTTGCCGCCGCCACCGTCCCACGCGACGCTCGCTGCCTGGGAGCCGGCCGCACCGAAGGCAACGACGATCGCGGCAGCAACCTGGTTGTGCCGGGGGTGGGGCAGCCTTCTGCTCCCGTCTCGCCACACGACACCCCGCATTTCGGGGGGGTGCCGAAACGCGTGCATCTTGAGGGGGCTCCAGCAAGTCATGGTCACTCCGCTTTGAGAGGGCTTCTAAGTGGCTGAGTCGAATGCCCAAGGACGCGACACCTCGGGATCCTCTGGTGAGAACAAGCGTAGTCACTGCCGGCGTCCGCGCACCTCCCAATTGAGAGGGATCCGGAGTAAGCTTGCGCGATCTCGCACAGGCGCAGGTGGCAACGCGATGGCCAATGTCTCGCCGGAGGAACTGACCGACGCGATTTACCGCGCTGCGCTGGAGCCGGCGGCTTGGGACGAGGTCATGCGCGTGTTGAAGGACCGCTTTCCTTCCGAGGCGCAGACCTTCTACATCCTGAACCTGGAGCCGCGCCGGGTGCAGCCGGTCAGCTTGGTGGGCATCGCGCCGCGCTGGCTGCACTGCTTCGATGAGCACTACTTTGCGAGCGACAACCCGTGGATCAGGCTGAGCCCGCGCCTACACCGCCCCGGTCTGGTGCGCACCAACGAGCGGCTCGACCGCTTATTGCGGGACCCGGGCGTGCTCTACCGATCCACCTACTACAACGACTGGATGCGCCCGCAGGGCTTCAAGTACACGATTGGCAATACGCTGCTCTCGGAAAGCGGCATCGTGGCCAACATCACGCTGCTGCGCGCGCCCGACATGAAGACTTTCAGCCGCGCCGAGGTTTATGACTTCGAGCAACTGAGCAAGCACATGACGCGGGCGCTCCAGATGGGCCTCCGGCTCGAGCGGCCGGAGGCCAGTCCGGCAAGCACCGCCCCGCTGGATGCCATGCCGCAGGCGATCGTGATGATCGACGCGAAGCGGCGGGTTCTGTACGCCAACCCACTCATGGAATCGCTGCTCGCACGGCAGCGCGGCCTGGTGCTTCGGCAGGGTGAACTCAAGGCCGCTGACGAGGGCGATCAGCAGCGCCTGACAGCGTGCGTGGCAGAGGCCCTGTCGCCCACACGCCGGGCCGGCGGGGATAGCGCCCCGCTGGTCATGCGCCTGGGCGACGCGGGGCATCTGCGGCTGCATGTCCTGCCTCTCACCGGCAGCCTGGGGCGTGCATTGATCGCCAGACCCACTCTCTTGATACTGGTCACCGAGCATGTGCGCATGGCCTCGGCCTCGCATGCGACGATCTGCCAGCTCTATCACTGCACGCCATCCGAGGCCCGATTGGCCCAGCTGCTGGCCGAGGGTCATACCCTGCAGGAATCGGCCACCCGGATGGGCATTACCTACGGCAGTGCGCGGGCATACATGAAGATTGTGTTCGATAAGGTCGGGGTGCACACGCAGGCGCAATTGGTGGCCCGCGTGCTGGGCGATGTCGGCGGATCGATGTCAAGGCGGCGCAAAAGCGATAGCCAGAGAAACTACAGCTAGAACGTACCCGGACACGCACCGCCGTCGAGCAGGATGTTCTGCCCGTTCAGGTAAGCCGCGTGCACGCTGCACATGAACGCGCAGAAGGCGCCAAACTCGTAGGCCGTGCCGCAGTGTCTTTCCGGAGTGCCGGCGTGGCGTTGCGACAGCACCTCGTCCACCGTCTTGCCCAGCTTGGCCGCCGCACCCACCGAAGTGCTGCGCACGCGGTCGGAATCGGCGGTGGCTGCGGGTTCGGACAGAGGGTGGTGAGGGGCCACGATGACTAGCCGTTCCAGAATTTCCGGGACGCTCTTTGGCTACCCAGCGCCGGAGCTGCCGGCCACGAAGGACCGCAATTGGCCGGGACCGTAAGTTCCCGGCTGCGCCGAGCAGCGGTCACTCGGCCTGCCCGCAGCCGACTTGCCAGTGAGTCGTTCAGCGAGTTCAACAACTCGCCCTGAGCCCGATGGGCAGTCGGCCCCGGCCTCTCCGCGCTCACAGGGCGTCGTCGGTCCTGCGGGCCAAGTAGTACCCGTAGCTGACAAAGGCCCGATGCCGCGCGTACAGAGCGATTTCCAACTCCTCCGCGGCCACCACAGCCTTGGCAGCAGCGCTTGATTCATGCTTTGCCAGGAAGGCCGAAAATCGTTGCTGCATCGGAAGGTAGTAGGCGTCGAGCCAGCAATGCTCAGCCAGAGTGAAGTACCCCATCGGCGCATAGCCGTTGCGCTCAAGCACGGCCAATTTGGATGAGGCCGTCCCGACTTCCGCGTACTGCGCGTGCCAGTGCTCCTCGATCTCGGCAGGCCGGCCGGCCGTCAGCCAGGTCAGCTCCGAGACGGCAAGGATGCCACCTGGCTTCAGGAGCCGGCGCCACTGCCTGACACCGGTCTCGAATCCCATGTTGTAGATCGCGCCCTCCGACCAGATCGCATCCAGGCTGCCGGGCTCAATGGGCAGCGCGTCCATCGATGCGTTCACGGCTTCGATGCGATCGGCAACACCTGCACGTGCAGCGCGCGATCTCAGTACGTCGAGGAAGTCGGGTAGGAAGTCGACAGCGACGATGTGCGCATCGAGGTCCTTGGCGAGAACCAATGTCGACGCACCCGTGCCGCAGCCGATGTCGGCAAGCTTCAGGTTCCGCCGCTTCGACAGCCCCGACAGTTCGATGGCGCGACGCGTTTCCGCCTCGCCTCCAGGTCCTTGGCGGTCCGCCGTGATGTGAAGGTCAATCAGAAGCTTGAAGTCGTCCATCGAGTCATCCGGCTCCATAAAGAGTTCGACGCTGCGCCCGGACCCGCCCATCGGCGCGACCCGGCGTTCACTGCTGCGCGCGACGATACCTACTATGCATAGGGGTTGGCAGCGTGAGTACGCGGCCTTCGGATGCAGTCGTTCAGGCTACCGATGGGCGCTGGCCGTGCGGCGTAGCTGCTGTGATCGACGCGTATGCAAGTGTCGTC
>Ga0316195_10001034_pt1 | contig 12106 bp, 9 predicted proteins | sample Phised1_MG_FD_204937 | JGI IMG/M metagenome (GOLD analysis project Ga0316195, IMG submission 204937) | Coastal sediment microbial communities from Maine, United States - Phippsburg sediment 1 | ecosystem: Environmental > Aquatic > Marine > Coastal > Sediment | place: USA: Maine | collected... | reverse complement strand
TCTCATAGGACAACCTCCATCTGAAGGGTAGAGCATGGGTGGCATTTAATTTGTTGATTGTGGAACGAAGATCTCCTGCCACTCTGCAGCGATCACAGCGTACCAGTCGCGGAGGACGAAGAATGCCAGCTTTTCGACGCCAGTTTCGCTCACCACTCCCTTGCGGTTCCAAAAGTTCTGGTACAGGCCGTGGAAGCGTCGCGGCGATCGGAAGTCCTTGAGAATCCATGGCGATGCGCCTCGCAGGAAGGGTATCTTCTCGGCCATCGCCAGGGTTTGCCGGTAGAAGTACTCCTGGTATTCCTCGGTCCACCGCTCATGCTTTGCCCCATGGTGACCGGATTTTGCTCCGGCGCCGAACTCTGAGAAAATCATTGGTTTTTGGTATGGCGTGTCCCACCTGATGTTGGTGATATGGTCGATGTGACGGGTACCGTACCAGCCCTCGTACTCGTTGACTGCGAGGATGTCGAGGTGCTGGCCGAGGGGATCGTCGACGATGATCACATCACCCTCCTTGCGGGTGCGGTCGAGGGCGGCCGACACCAACCGCGTTGAGTCCAGTTCGCGCACCCGGTCGATCATCTTACCCAGGAAGGCGTTGCGCGCTTCGTTGATCGGGGTCTCGTTGGCGACCGACCAGACGATGATCGATGCGCGGTTTCGGTCGCGAAGAACGTTTTCCGAGACCATTCGAATCGCCAGCTCCCGTGTCAGCGGGTGGGTGACGGCGATCTCCTGGTAGACCGGAACCTCGGACCACACCAGGAGGCCGAGTCTGTCAGCAGTCCGGGTCATGCGTTCGGAATGTGGGTAGTGGGCAAGACGGACAAAGTTACAGCCGAGTTCCTCTTTCGCGAGCCGCAAAAGAGATTCGGCCTGGGCCCAATCCATTTTCCTGGTTCCTACCGGGCCGAGCGATTCCTCGTGGATGGAAATGCCGCGAAGGAAGGTGGGCTCGCCGTTGACCAGGATGTCCCGCCCCCTGACCTCGAGGGTGCGAAAGCCGATCTCTTCTTCAACGGTGTCGAGATCGCTCGCAATAACCACCCTGTAGAGTTTTGGATTGGATGTGGACCAGCGTTCGAGCCCATCGGGCTCAAAGGTGATCTTCGCCGTACCCGAGGCGTCGGCCCTGAGCTCGGCTTCAAACGAAAGCTCCGGGACTGCGACCGTCAACCGTGAGCCGGCTGCGGCGGGTCCGGAGAGCCTGAAATTACCGAGGATTTTTGTGCCGTCGTCGGAAAGGCGGAAGAAATAGCTGTGAATGAATGTCTTCGGAACCTCCACCATCCACACGGGACGGGTGATGCCGCCGTAGTTCCACCAGTCGTAGGAAACCTCGGGCAACGTCAGTGCCGTGTGTGTGTTGTCGACTGCAACCGTGACAGCGTTGCGATTCGATTTCGAGAAATGGTCGGTGATTTCGAAGGCGAAGGGTGTGAAACCGCCCTCGTGCTCGCCGATTTGCGTGCCGTTGAATGACACCCGAGCGAGGTAGTCGGCGGCCTCGAAGTAGAGGAAGTACCGTTTCTCCGGATCGGGAAAGAAATCGAAGGTGCGCCGAAACCATACCATCCCCTGGTAGAGCTCGAGCTCAGGTGCGGCCGAGTTCCAATCCGACGGAACCTGCATCACTGCCTGCTGATCCCAGTCGAATTCGAACAACGGGCCGCCCGGTACCTGGCGTTTTTCGGCTGAAAAGATGTAGCGCGAGCTTTCGCCGGAAGCCAGCCCCTCCTGAAGCGGGTCGACGATGTAACGCCACTCGCCTGAGAGACTCGTTCGCTCGCGTCCGAAAAGGTTGCCGAGTGGTTCGTCCACTGCGGATCCGGCAAAAGCGGCCGTAGAACTCAAAACGAAGGCCATGGCGAGGAGATGTGATCGTTTCATGGGGAACCTCCATCGATTCGCCTGAGAGTATGACATTAGCAGTATCCACAGTGACTCGCGTCGGCAATTTGGACTGACCAATAAAAATAATATGATTTCGTTTCAGTCTCCTACCAAGAGCGATGTTTGATGGTCCGATAATGTAAACGGAATAATCATCGATTCACATCTGGCGTGATCAAGAATTTCTCTGAACTGAGCGGCTTTTGGGAATTTACAATTCGGACAATCGGTGTTAGATTTTCAAATGTGGTCAGACCAATGAATAAGCAGATCAACCCTCAGAACGAGAACGCAGGCCTCCAGAATGACCAGGGTCCGCCGGTTGCCGCCAAGCTGGTGGTGGCCTACGTGCGACAGCTTATCGAGAGTGGCGATTTCGGGGCCGGAGACAAACTACCGCCGGAACGTGAGCTCACTCAGTTGATCGGTGTCAGCAGGGCAACCGTGCGCGCCGGTCTCCAATCGCTGGCCACCGTGGGCGTCGTCGATTCAAGGAGAGGAGCGGGCACTTTTGTCGCCGAAGGCCCACCGCTTTTTGAGGTCAACCCACTTTCCCTTTTTTCTGCTTTGCACGGCATACCTCAGGATGAGCTGTTCGAGGCCCGGAGGGTGATCGAGATCGATCTTGCGGGGCTGGCGGCGGAACGCGCCGGCGGAGATGAGCTGGCGGCGATCTCAGAAGAAGTCATGGAGATGTTTGCCTCGGTCGATGACGTACACCGATTCCTGGTCCACGACATTCGCTTTCATCGAGCGGTGGCAGCGGCGGCACGAAACCCGTTGCTGGGAGCGATCATGGAGATGGTGGCCGATCTTTTTTACGAACATCGGAAAACGACGGTCGACCGCTGGCAGCGAGCCCCAGAAGCCGCAGAACAGCACCGCCGCATTTACCAGGCGATCAAGGCTCGGGACGTGGCAAAGGCGCGGTTCGAGATGGGCGATCACCTGAGGTGGGCGCAAAAAGATCAGCAGGAGGATTGAGGCGTGAAAATTGTGGTCGCCGTCGACAGCTTCAAGGGCAGCATGAGAAGCGACGAGGCGGGCTCGATCATCGCCGACTCTCTCCGTGAAAGCCTCGGAGATGTCAAGATCAAGGTTATCCCGGTGGCTGATGGCGGCGAGGGCACGACCGACGCCGTCACTCGAGCCACCGGTGGAGAGATCAAAGAGGTCGCCGTCACCGGTCCCCTCGGTGAAGAAACTACAGCTCGCTACGGGCTCCTGCCCGATGGCCAAACGGCAATCATGGAGATGGCCTCCGCCAGCGGAATCGAGCTCGTGTCCGTAGATCGCCTGGATCCGATGAAGGCCACAACCTATGGAACGGGTGAGCTGATGCGAGCGGCGATAACGGCCGGTGTGCGCGAGATCATTCTCGGTATCGGCGGCAGCGCGACCGTCGATGGCGGCACGGGGATGGCCCAGGCGTTGGGTTATCGGCTCCTTTCAGCCGACGGATCCGAGTGCGGAAGGGGCGGAGCAGCCCTGCCAACCATCGCGTCGATCGAGACCGATGGTGTCCTCCCGGCCCTCACCGGTTGTCGAATCAGGGTCGCCTGCGATGTTACAAACCCGCTGTTGGGCGACCACGGAGCGGCGAGGGTCTTCGGCCCTCAAAAGGGGGCGACGCCCGAGACCGTGGAGCTTCTCGAGGAGGGGCTCGCCGGTCTCGCGGGCGTTTGGCAACGTGAAGGGTTCCTCGACGGAGTCGAGAGCCCGGGTGATGGCGCCGCCGGTGGTCTCGGCGCAGGTCTGCGCGCCTTCTGCAACGCCGAGATGTCGTCCGGCGCCGATCTGGTGGCGGAGATCACCGGCTTCGACGAGGAGATCCTCGACGCCGCCATTCTCGTGACCGGCGAAGGCAGGACGGACGAGCAGACCGCGGGCGGCAAGCTGTGCGCGGTCCTTGCAGCCAAGGCGAGACAGGCCGGTGCGCGTACAATACTCATCTCGGGCGCCCTTCACGGCGATCTCGGGAAACTCGATGGTCTTTTCGACGCGGTCTTCGCCGCGGTTCAGGAGGTGGGCTCGCTCGAGGAAGCCATCGAGCGCGGTCGTGAAAACCTGTTTTTGACAGCTAGAAACGTGGGGCGGATTCTGGCCATGAGTCGGGGTCTGACGGAGGCGCAATGAAGGTACGTGATCAACTCGAGTCTCTCCGAACGAACAAACCGGGAGACGATGCAACCTCCGTGCTCTTTGAACTTGATTTTGGCCGCAACGTTGAGGTTATTCCACGGTCCGTTCGGCGGGTGCCGGGGGGAGCCTTGATGATAGTGCTGGACAGGGGTCGGCGAAAGGTTCTCGCGGTCGATCTGGATGAAACCGGCGTGGCCGCACACTTTTCCGGCGAGCGTCGGCAGGTGGAGCCGGAAGTCGAGACGTGTCTTGGTGAGCTCGACCACACGAACGCGTTGGCGGTGCGCGAGCTGTGCGATGGCGCCCGCCCGCAACCTCTCGGCCTCGACGACTCCTTTGGCCTTGGTGACCGTCTCGGCATCGCCGGTCCGGCTCATTTGCGTGCGATGGAGGGCAGCGGTTTCAAGGTGGTCCTCGCTCAGCAGTCGATCCGCGAGCTCGAGCGGACGGAACGGACCCCCGACGAGGTCATGGACGCCGCGACCTGGGCGGTGCTCGAAGAGGGTTGGACCGAAGTCTGGGGCGCTGACGCCGACCACCTGAAGACCGAAGCTGACGTCGAGCTGATGGCGGCCGCAGGGTTCACGATGTTTACGATCGACCCCGGCGATCACGTGGTGGACGCCGCCGACGAGATGTCGCTTCCTGAGCTCCAGGAAGCGGCGGCCGATCTACCCTGGTCCGAGCTCGAGGACACGCTCGGTTCGGCCCTCCGCCGATACGCGGGCCAGAGCATCGATGTCGGGCCCGAACTGACCCTCGGGGCGTCGGCAGAGGACGTGCTTCGCGCCTGGGTCAAATACGGCGCGCCGTTGGCCCACACTGCGAAGATGTTCCGTCACATCGCAACGACGATGGGCAACCGGCCGTTCGAGGTAGAGGTCTCGGTAGACGAAACCGCATCAGTGACGACGCCGTTCGAACACTGGCTTGTGGCCTCGGAACTCCGCCGCCTCGGCGTCGAGTGGATAGGTCTCGCGCCCCGCTTTGTCGGGACTTTCGAGAAGGGAATCGATTATCGTGGTGACCTCGAGATCTTCCGCGCAGAGTATCTCAAGCACCTGGCGATCGCCGAAAGCCTGGGCCCCTACAAAATAAGCATCCATTCCGGCAGCGACAAGTTCGGCGTCTATCGGGTGATCGGTGAAATCGGCAAGGGCGGCGTGCACGTCAAGACCGCCGGTACGAGTTACCTCGAGGCCCTGCGCACCGTGGCCGCCTGCAAGCCAAAGCTCTTCCGCGAGATCCTCGATTTTTCGCGTTCGCTGTACGAGCATGAGCGGCGCACCTATCACGTCTCGGCCGACCTCGACCGGGTGCCGGCGGCGGCGGATCTGAAGGACCGCGAGCTGAAGACTCTGTTCGAAGACGAGGACGCACGGCAGGTCCTGCACGTGACCTTCGGGCGGGTGCTGACCGAAAAGGCGGGCGACGGAGAGTATCTCTTCAAAGACCGGCTCCTGGCCGCCCTGGCAGAACATGAGGCCGCACACTACGAAAATCTGGTGGCGCACTTCCGGCGCCATACGGCGCCCTTCACTAGCGCCGCTGGAGACTGAAGATGAGATATCTGGAAGATCTGTTTTCGCTCAATGGCAAGGTGGCGGTGGCGATTGGGGCCGGTGGAGTGCTCGCCGGCGCGATGGCGGACGCCCTGGGTGCGGCGGGGGCGCGGGTGGCGGTCGTCGATCTCAACGGCGAGGCTGCGGACCAACGCGCCGAGTCCATCCGCAAAACCTCCGGTGTCGAGGCCCTCGGGATAGCGGTCGACGCTACCAGCGAGAAAGACCTTCGCGAGGCCCGCGGTCAGGTCCTGAGCCTGTGGGGGCGGGTCGACATCCTGCTCAACGCTCCGGGAATCAACTCGGGAACTCCGTTCTTCGAGATCACCGAGGAGGAGTGGGACCGGATCATGACGGTCAACCTCAAAAGCATGTTCCTGGCTTGCCAGATCTTTGGCCAGGAGATGGTAGATCGCGGCGAGGGTGGATCGATCATTAACATCTCGTCGGCTTCGTCCGGACCGCCGCTGTCGAAGGTCTTCACCTACTCGATCACCAAGGCAGGGGTCAATAATCTGACCCAGTTCCTTGCAAGGGAGTGGGCACCGCACTCGGTGCGGGTCAACGCCGTCGCACCGGGGTTTTTCCCGGCCGAGCAGAACCGGAAGCTGCTGACCGAGGAACGTACTGCATCCATCATGGCGCACACGCCGATGGCCCGGTTCGGAGAGGCCGACGAGCTTGCCGGTGCGGTCGTGTGGCTCGCCTCCGCGCAGGCGTCGGGCTTCGTGACAGGGGCCGTGATCCGGGTCGATGGCGGCTTCACCGCGATGACGATTTGAAGGGTGCAAGCGTGGTCGATCAGATCATCAATAGAGAGCATGGGCTCAGCGATACCCGGGTCCGGGAGCTTCTAGCCGAAGGTCTCGGCCGCCTCGATCTCGAGGGCAGCCGGGTCCTGGTGGTGATCCCGGATGGGACCCGGACGGCCCCGATCGGACTCTTCTTCGGCCTCCTCGGAGATTTGCTGGGATCGAAGGTGGAGGCCCTGGACTATCTGATCGCTCTCGGCACCCACCCGCCGATGGACGACGCCGCCAAGGGCCGTCTCCTCGAGACCGCGGTGGTCGACGGGATGGCGGGTGGGTCGCGGGTCTTCAACCACCGTTGGGAGGCTCCCGAGACCTTTGCGACCCTCGGCACCATCCCCGCAGAGGAGGTCGCGGCGGCGACCGGCGGCAAGCTCGAGATCGACATCGCCGTGCGGCTCAACCAGTTGGTTGGTGACGAGGACGGGAACACTCCCTACGATCATATCCTGGTCTGCGGGCCCGTGTTTCCACACGAGGTGGCGGGTTTTTCCGGAGGCAACAAATACTTCGTGCCCGGGGTCGCGGGCCAGGAGGTCATCGACGCCACCCACTGGGTTGGAGCGTTGGTGACGAGCCGCGGCCTCATCGGCGTCCGCGACACCCCGGTGCGGCGTCTTATCGAACGTGCCGCTGCGTTCATCCCGACACCGAGGAGCCTCATCGCCCTCGTCATGCACGGGCAGGATCTGCGCGGCGTTTTCGTGGGCGACATGGAGGACGCGTGGCGAGCGGCGACGGAACTTTCGGCCGAACTCGACATCGTCTGGGTCGATCGTCCGTTCAAACGGGTGCTGTCGGTGATGCCCGAAATGTATGACGATCTTTGGACCGGCGCCAAGGGAATGTACAAGCTCGAGCCGGCGGTCGCCGACGGCGGCGAGGTGGTGATCTACGCGCCACACATTTCCGAGGTGTCATACGTTCACGGCCGTTACCTCGATCAGATCGGCTACCACGTGCGCGACTACTTCGTCGCCCAGTGGGAGAAATTCGAGCACATCCCCTGGGGGGTGCTGGCCCACTCGACCCACCTGCGCGGCGACGGCACCTATATCGCTGGGGTCGAGGAGCCGCGGATCAGGGTGACTTTGGCGACTGGCATCCCGCGCGAACGGTGCGAGGCCATCGGCCTCGGCTATCTGGAACCCGCGCGTGTGGAGCTCGAGGAGTGGGCTGACCGCGAGGACGAGGGCATTTTGCTGGTGCGACGGGCGGGCGAGCAGCTCTATCGGGTCAAAGGTGACGATCAAATTTTGGAGGAAGAGAGATGACGGAGAAGGCGGATATCGGTCTCATCGGGCTCGCAGTGATGGGCCAGAACCTGGTGCTCAACATGAACGACCACGGCTTCAAGGTGGCGGTCTATAACCGAACGGTGGCTTTGGTTGACGAGTTTCTCGAGGGCAATGCGGCGGGCACCAAGATCGTCGGCGCGCACTCGCTCGAGGAACTGGTCGAGGCGCTCGAGAAACCAAGGCGTGTGATGCTGCTGGTCAAGGCGGGACAGCCGGTGGACGATTTCATTGAGCTGCTCATTCCACTCCTCGAAAAGGACGACATCATCATCGACGGCGGCAACTCCAACTACAACGACACCATCCGCCGCGCGAAGCTGGTCGAGTCGAACGGTCTCTATTACATCGGCACCGGAGTGTCGGGAGGCGAGGAGGGCGCCCGGCTCGGGCCGTCGATCATGCCGGGCGGTTCACCCGAAGCCTGGCCGTGGGTCCAACCCGTTTTCCAGTCGATTGCGGCGAAAGTCGAGGACGGCAGCCCTTGCTGTGACTGGGTGGGGGAGAACGGCGCCGGCCACTTCGTCAAGATGGTCCACAACGGCATCGAATATGGCGACATGCAGTTGATCTGCGAGGCCTACCAGCTGCTGAAGGAGGGCCTAGGCCTTGGGCACGATCGGATGCACGAGATCTTCGCCGAGTGGAACGAGGGCGAGCTCGACTCCTACCTGATCGAAATCACCCGCGACATCCTCGGTTTCCGCGATGAGGACGGTCAGCCGGTACTCGAGAAGATCCTCGACACCGCCGGCCAGAAAGGCACCGGTAAGTGGACGGCGATGTCGGCCCTCGAGATGGGCATCCCGCTGAGTCTGATCGGGGAGGCGGTTTTAGCGCGTTTCCTGTCGGCCCTCAAAGAAGAACGTGTGGCGGCAGAAAAGGTGCTCAGTGGTCCCGAGGCGACCTTTGGCGGCGACGTCGATGCTTTTGTCGACGATCTCCGGCAGGCGCTCTACGCGTCCAAAATCGTTTCCTACGCCCAGGGCTACATGCTCATGCGCGCCGCGGCGGGGGAGTATGGCTGGAACCTCAACAACGGCGGCATCGCCTTGATGTGGCGTGGTGGCTGCATCATACGTTCGGCCTTCCTCGGCAAGATCAAGGAGGCCTTCGACAACGACTCCGGTCTGAACAATCTGCTGCTCGATCCCTACTTCTCCGAGCAGGTCCAGAATGCGCAGGCGGCCTGGCGCCGCGTGGTGGCCAAGGCGGTTGCCCTCGGGGTGCCGGTGCCGGCGATGTCGAGCGCGCTCGCCTTCTACGACGGCTACCGGCACGGGCGGTCACCCGCCAATTTGTTGCAGGCGCAGCGTGATTACTTCGGCGCCCACACTTACGAGCGGGTCGACAAACCGCGCGGCGAGTTCTTCCACACCGACTGGACGGGTCATGGCGGGGATGTCACAGCAAGGACGTATCAGGCGTAGGAACACCAAGATGAGCACTGTGGAATTTTGGATTTCGGATTTCGGATTTCGAATTTCCCATCCGGATCGCTGCGGAGGCCCTGGCAAACGCCTTTACAACGTCGAGATTGGACGCCGGAACTTCGGCGATGTTACCGCAAGCGAAAAAGCTAGAAAGGAAGACTCAAATGATCACGTTTCGCCAAGATTCCAAATACGCACTTCTGGTGCCCACCAGCATGGGTGTTCGCCTGACGCCCTCCAGCGGCCAGGGAGTTCATTGCAGCAAGACATTTGTCATGGAGGTCACGAGCGCCGAATCGAACGTGGCGAGCGTCTCCTCCTATCTCGGCCTCCCCGTGAAGATTTTGACGGCATTCGTCAAAGGCAGCCCGATCTCGCGCATGATCAAGGACGACCTGGCGGGTCGTCACATCGATTACGAGGGCAGAGAGGTCGACCAGGGAGGACCCTGGGGATACCGCCACCAGATCAACATGGCGGATACCGGCTACGGCTCGCGTGGGCCTCGGGTCCACAATGACCGCGCGGGCGAGGTCGGACTCACCCTCAACGCTAAGGATTTCGATTTCGACCGGATCTTCGGGCACGAGGGAGTTCGCATCGTGCACCTGTCGGGTCTTGTCGCTGCCCTGTCCCCGGAGACCAGCGCATTCTGCCTGGATGTCGCTCGGGCTGCTAAAAAGAGCGGTAGCCGCATCTCCTTCGATCTCAACCACCGCGCCTCGTTCTGGGCCAATCGCGAAGACGAGCTGCACCGGGTCTTCCACGAGATCGCCAGGTTGTCCGACGTGCTGGTCGGAAACGAGGAGGATTTCCAGCTCTGCCTCGGCATCGAGGGCCCGGAAGCGGGTGGTAAGGACCTCGCTGCGAAGATCGAGAGCTTCAAGGGCATGATCGAGCGTGCCAAGGAGGCCTACCCAAAGACAAAGGTTTTTGCCACGACCCTACGCGAGGTTATCAGCACCAATGCCCATCTGTGGGGCGCCGTCGCAGCGGTGGGCGACGAGTGGCACGTTGTCGAGCCGCGGGAGATCGTGGTCCTCGACCGCATCGGCGGTGGCGACGGGTTCGTCGGCGGCATGCTCTACGCCATGCTCAAGGAATGGGAGCCTGGGAAATGGATCCAGTTCGGGTGGGCGACCGGCGCCTTGGTCACGACCCTGCTGACGGACTACGCCCAACCGGCGGACGAGGAGCAGATCTGGAGCATCTGGGCGGGCAACGCCCGGGTTCGACGCTGATCGAGCCTGTTAGAGTGCCACGTTCACATTTGCACATTTGTTCTGGGTGACGTCCGGCCGAGCAACTCGGTGCGAGACCAGGTCCGTACGCCGCGCCCTGAGCAAACAAATGTGCAAATGTGAACGTGGCACCCTGATATCCTCGCTTCGCCGATGGAATGTTCAAACGCGATGTTTCTGCGGATCTCCCACCCGACTCGAGGGTTGCGATGATGAAGAAACCCTCTCGACAGGACGTCAGCAAGCCTAAGGTCGAAGAGTACGCCTACAAAAAGGATTTCTATCGCGACCCGGCGGTTGCCGCCAACTACGACCAACACCGATTCACGACCCCGAGGCGTCAGCGCCGGAACATCCGCAAGTGGCGGGCCATCCGGCGGGCCCTCGACGAAGCGGCCGTCGTCGGCACCGTGCTCGATCTGCCGTGCGGTACCGGAAGATTTACGGGTGACCTCGCCCGATCCGGGCTGAACGTGATCGGTGGAGATATCTCACTGCAGATGATGCGTGAGGCTGCTGCGTCGCCGCAGGTCCGGCATCCAGGCATCGGCGGTTATGTTCAGGGCGACGCTGAGGAGCTTCCCTTTCGCGACCGGTCCCTCGACTGCATCGTATCGATTCGCTTCATGTTCCATGTCGATCCGATCACCCGCCGCCGTATCCTGCGCGAGATGGGGCGGGTGTCGCGACGGTGGCTGGTCATCGACTACCGCCACAAGTACAGCCTTCGTTGGCTGTCCTGGAAGATTCGCCACGCCATCGGGCTGCTGGCCGAGGCGCCGGAACGCGTGAGCCGCGAAGGCCTCAGGTCGGAGTTTCGCGACGCTGGGCTCACCATCCGTCGCGTGATTCCGGTCCGGCGGTGGCTGTCGGACAAGTGGATCGTCCTCGCGGAGGCGACCCACGACGAATCGGCATTCGAACCACGCCTCGCCGAAGAGGGGCTCCGGGGAACGGACCTGGACGGCGTGAAAGTCATCGGAAAGCTCGGGGAAGGTCGGCGGAGTATGGTGTATCGAGCCACGTGGAAGGGCCGTGAGGTGGCCCTCAAGGTCTACAAAGACACGGCCATCGCCACCCACGCGCGCAAGAACCCGCAGCCCATTGCCGAGTTCGAATACTCTCGGAATTCCCAGTTCTACTCGGTCCCGGGGCTCGATCGTTATGTTGCCCAGCCCCTGGCATATGCCGTCACGGCTGAGGTGCAGGCCGTCGCCCAGGAGCCTATTGACGGGGAGCTCTATTACTTTTTCCACCGCGAACGTCAGAGTGAAGTCCCCGACTCGTTTGAGGGGCATCTTCGGGAGATCCTCAGGCTCAGCCACGATGCCGGCCTTTACGATGTCGATCTGCATTCAATGAATGTGTTCGTGGCCCGGGAATTGAGCGGCGAGTTGGTGCCGAAGCTCTTCGACTTCAACCTTATCCCTTTCACCACACGCCCGCAGAACCCCTTCGTCGGGTGGCTGCTCGCCGCCGGCCTGGTTTCGAAGGAGTCACGGGACCGGAGGCGCCTCCGTCGATTCCACGACTTCCGGCACGTCGAGGATCGACTGTTGAAGTTCTACAAGTTGGACGGCTGATCGGCGTTGCGTGCACATATGGATTCCACACTGCGAGGTTTGACCGATGACGGTCGGCCTCACCAGTCCAGTTGACGGAAAAAGGCGGGATACCAAACAAGATTCGGCCACATTGAGATGCGGGCGTCCCGCCCGCGCTATTCCA
>Ga0316195_10001033_pt1 | contig 12108 bp, 8 predicted proteins | sample Phised1_MG_FD_204937 | JGI IMG/M metagenome (GOLD analysis project Ga0316195, IMG submission 204937) | Coastal sediment microbial communities from Maine, United States - Phippsburg sediment 1 | ecosystem: Environmental > Aquatic > Marine > Coastal > Sediment | place: USA: Maine | collected... | reverse complement strand
CCACGGCATGGTCGAGTACTGTGGGCGGAGGTTGAGATCACGGGCTTTGAGTCTTAGATCGGTCTTGAGCGATCAGTCCGGACTTTAAAAGTTGCGCGGGATCGAAGAGACCACAGTCGAGATAGCGCCGGACTTGCTCGTCGACGAACCCCAGCCAGAAGCCGTACCGCCCCTCGAAGCGCTCCACCCACTGTCCCTTCACCTGGTCGAAGTAGGCCTCGACCAGGTGGTACAGGAGTGTCGCACGAGGATTCCGCACGTGATATCGGGTCGCGCAGACAGCCGCCACAGCAACGCTCGAGGTCTGCTGCAGCGCGGACGGATTATCTCATCGTGACCGACGTGGCGGTGTCAGTCAAGCGACCGCTGCGCGCTAGCGGATCACTTCCCCACCACCTCCAACCGGTGGCCGGCGGAGTAGGCGGTGAACTCGGGCGCGTACATGGACTGCAGGACCGCAGGGCCAACCCGGAAGGCGCCGGCCATGTTGGCGCGGAGGCGGTATTTGAAGGTGTACTCACCGGCCGGGAGCCACTCGAAGAAAAAGTTTGTGCCGGAATCCCGCACCTCTTCATACCACGAGATGCCGAGGTCCCATTTGTACTTCGAATGCAGCGTCTCGGGCTCGAAGCCCGCCCCACGCGGATCGCGCAGGTGGACGTACTCGGCGGCATGTTTGGCCCGAATCGAGAGGTGGACCTCGATCTGGTCACCCGGTTCGATCTCCTCCCCGTCGGTCAGCGGGCGCAAGACCCAGCCGGACCCGTCGTTGAAGCGACGGAAGTACTGGCGCGTCACGCCGAAGAGATCGCCTCGGGCTTCGGGCGGCAATCGCTCGGTCGAGAAGTGCCAGGTCGCCGAGGCAAATGCAAAGCCCTTGGACGGTTTCTCGACCACGATTGTGGACATGGTCTTGGGATCGATGTCCTCGCCGGCGACGATCACGCGGTTGCGGGCGCCGGTGTACTCGTCCGGCTTGAAAACGAATTGCGTTGTGCGCGGGCCCACTGTCACCGAGATCTCCTCGCGAACCGCCAGCGCGTCCTCGTGCTTGAGGTAATGGGCCAGCGAGTAGAGCACCTCGGCGGTGGCGCGGGTTGATTTCCAGTGGTTGAGTTTCTTGTTGAGTAACAGCCAGTGGACGAGGCCGTGGCGACGCCCGTCGTCGGGCTCGAGCTCGGTCAGGGTCCGGAGCGCAAAGGCGTGGGTCTCGGTGGTGTCGTTGTACCAGAGCCAGGCGCGGTCCTCGGGCGCCCAGTAGGTCCCGAGATCCTGATCCGTCTTCGCCGAGTCCATGACCGCGTCGAAGACCAGCACCGCGTCGTCGTGGCGGCCCGCCCGCTCGAGGGTCAGGGCCAGATAGCCCTTGGTGAGCGGCGAGTGCTGGCGCCAGTGGCGGAAGCTGAAGTCGAGCATGCGCTCGCGCTCGTCGTCGGTGAACACCCGGCCGGTCCAGGACTCATCCGGGTAGTTCGAGAGCACGTAGTTGAGGAAGGTGATGGTCTCCCAGCAGCAGTCGAGGGACATCATCCACTCAACCATCTCTTCGATGTAGTGGCGGTGCATATAGGACCAGGCGCTGACCACCACTTCCCTGGGCGCGTCGACGCCGAACTCGAGGCCCTTCGAAAAGCCGTGCAGGATGTAGAGGGTCATCCACGGCGACGGCGGGCCGCCGGGCCACCACGGGAAGCCACCGAGCGAGGTCTGGCCCTTCTTGAGTTCGGCGAGCGCCGCATCGCGCTGGGCGCGGGTGATCTTCGGGTCGAGGACGTTGATGAGGTCGTCCATTTCCTCAGGGCCGCCACGTGCGGTTTGCAGCCAGGGTGTCTCGATCAGCTCCATCGCCCGGTTCGGATCGTCTGCCTCCCAGGTTTCGAGACGGGTCTCGCGCATCGACAGCTTCTCCGCCATCCGCTCGACCGAGGGGTACTGGTCGAAGAGGCTCGAGACGATGCCGGTCGAGAGGAAGCGGTTGAGGGTCTGCTCGGTGCACTCGTACGGGTAGTTGACGAGGTAGGGCAGCGCGTTCAACACGCTGTAGAAGAGCTGCGCATCCAGGGTCACCACCAGCTGGTCGTTGATCAGCGTCGGATCGTCGTCCGCCGCCAGGTCGGCGAAGTGGAGCTCGCGACGGTCGGCGTCGCGCAGGGTGACGAAGCGCGACTGCATCAGGTGGAGGCGTCCAGGCAGCACCGGCAGCGGCCGCAGCTCGCCGTCCGAAAATGACCCGGCGCGGGCCGTGATCTTGAAGGCCACGGTGCCGACACGGGCCGGGACCTCGAGGGGGAAGCTGAGGTCGGCGCCCTTGCCGGCTTCGACAGAGAACGGCACACCTGAGGTGTCTTCTGGCGCCAGCCCGAAAACCGCACGCAGATCTTCCTCGGTTTCTGGGTCGTAGATCTTGAGGTTGAGGGCACCATCAAACGATTCCTCACCCGCGTTATTGACCACGACTTTGAGCACCGCCCGGTCCCCTTCGCGCAGGAAGCGCGGCAGATAGGGCCTGACCATCAGCTCCTTGACGCTCGCCGCTTGTCTGGTTGTCGACCCCCCCCGCAGATCGGTGGTCACGGCGTGCACCCACAGGTTCCAGTCGGTGACCGAGTCCGGGACCTCGAACTCGACCGTCACCCCGCCGTCGGCGTCGATCCTGAGATGCGGCTCCCAGAAGGCGGTCTCGGAAAAGTCGGAGCGCAGCTCGGCCGCCGGTTCCTCTCCACCTCCTGCGGCCACATTCGACGCCTCGTCGAGGTCCTGTCGGACGTTGCCCTCGCGTGTAAGCGCTTCGGCCTCTTCTGCGACCATCGGCGCCGCGGCGTCCGCCATTTCCATTCTCGATTCGACGGCGAGTCCGGCTTTCATCGCCCGGTAGTGCCCGCGGCGGCCGGGGCCGCCGATGCCGTAGCCGTCGAGGGCGGCGAGGCTGTCGCCGCGGAGATTGGGGTAGCCGGGCAGACCGGGCAGGCTCGAGTGGCCCCACGCCTGCCTGGCGATGCCGAGGTTGTGCCACAGCTGGCCGATGCCGGTGCGGTTCGGGTAGAGCGAAAGCGGGCTCGGCGGGTTGTGAGGCCCATAGATATCGAGGCTGCGGTCGTACATGTAGGCGAGAAGCTCGGCGGCTGCACTGTCGACCGCTCCGCCGTCGTGGGCCCGAACCGTGACCGAAAAGGTCTCCCTGGTGCCGGGCCGCATCTTGTCGCGGAAGGAGGTGAAGGCGAGATCGAGCCGGCGATCGTCCCATGGCACGAAGATCTGTGCCGTGCGACGGATCAGCTGATGGTCGCGCACCAGGGTGAGGGCGACGCCGAAGCCTCCCCGGTCGGAAAGAGTGATTGGAAAATCGAAGAACCCGGAGCGTCCGGCGCCGATCTCCCGCCGTTCGACCCGCCGGCCATCGCGATAGATTTCGAGCACCATGTCCTGCGCGCGGAACCCCGTGAACACGAAGAGACGCGCAGTTTCTCCGACTGTTACAGAGGAGCTTTCGAAGCCGAGCATCGCAGGCAGCGCGAGCGGGGTGCGGCGCGAACCGACGACCACGAGGTTCTTGCTGGTTGTATACTCGGCGCCGAACTCGTCCTCGGTGGTGTAGGTCAATCGGTAGGCGCCGGCAGCCAGACCGGGCAGGCCGAGCTCGGCCGAGCCGTCCTCGCCGTGAGAGAGTTCACCTACGGCAACCTCCCGGCCCTCGGACCAGCCCGCGAGGACCGCCTCCGGGTCGTAACCAGGGTCCCAGCGGGAACGGAGGCTGTCGCCCGCGGTCTGGTACTCTTCGCGTCCCTCGGGGGGCAACGGACGGGGCTGGTCGGCCGGGGTCAGAGTCTCCTCCGGTTGCTCCAGCTCTACCAGGCGCCATTCTCCGCTCCCGGCGCGCGGAACACCGTCGAGATCGGTTCGGAAAATGCGAACGGCCGCGGTGCGTTGGGCGGTCAGGAAACCGAGGTCAGCAACGATCCGCGCCTCGACCGACACGAAACCGAGCCGGAAAACGCGTTCGGTGGACCGGGTTTCGCCACCCTCGTCGGTGACGTCGACACCGAGACGATAGCGGTAGGTGACACCCTGTTTCGCCAGCCGTTCGTCGGCGGACGGTGTGAACCTGAGGTGAAAGCGGCCCTCGTCATCGAGGCCGGTCTCGCCGGCGGCCACCACCTGGGCCTGGGTCGCGGGCGACGGGTACCACCAGTACCACCATCGCGGATAGACCGGCTCCCGGGTCACCCGCCATTTGACCGAACCCGTGACGACCGGCAGCCCGAAGTAGTAGCGCACGTCGCCGGACAGGGCCGCCTCTCGATTGAGGCGCAGGGGCGTCTCGGGGTCCGCGACCTCGACCTCGAAGGTGGGGCGTTTGTACTCCTCGACCCGGAGCCAGCTCTGGCCGCCGTAGGAAGTCCGGAGCTGCCATTGCCCGAGCAGCCGACCGGCCGGGATCTCGAACGAGCCGGAAGCCGAGCCGAACTCATTGGTCGTCACCGTGGCGGTCGCCACTTCCTCGTAGTTGGCATCCATCAGCGAGACCTGGATGGAGGCCTGGTCCACGGTCTCGTAGCTGATGTCCTCGCCGCCGCCGCGATAGGCCACCGCCTTCCAGTAGAGAGTCTGTTGCGGCCGGTAGACCGAGCGATCGGTGTAGATCAGGGCCGAGGAAGAAACGCCCCGATCGCCGTCGTCAAAGGGATAGAGGCGATCGGCATCGAGGGCGATGTGTTCACCGCGCCGGGCCATTAGAAAATACTGGTCACGCTTCCAGTAGGTGTGGTCGAATCGCACGCGCCCGTCGTCACCCGTCCGTTTGCGCTCGACCTCGCGGTGGCCCCGCTGGTAGTCGTAACGGTAGAGCGAGACGTCGACACCCCTGGTGGCGCCACCGCTCGCACCCGAGCGAACGGTGACCTCGTAGCCGCTCCCGACATGCCGTCTTACAAGTACCAGGTCCGACAGAATGAAGTTCTCCGCCACCATCTGATTCCCGCGGTTCGCGAAGTCAGACCGCATCGACGCAACCACCAGATAGGCGCCCGGATCTTCGAGCCGCGGCACGTCGTAGGTGATGTGGAAGCGATAGTCAGGTGTCGACGGAACTTCGATCGACCACTCCGCATCGGGGGTGGCGGCCATGATTTCCTCGGCCTCGCGCTGGCCCGGCAGCAAATTGTAGTCCTCGGAACTTTCGACGAACCGGCGGAGATCGAAACGCCAGGCCCGGAAGTGGAGCTCGGTGAAGTTGCGGTGGGTGATCTGAAACGAGCGTCGGCCAGCGCCGTCAACCGCCATGGCCGCAAGGCTGTAGGAAGGCGCCTCGATCGAGGCAATGATGTGATTGCAGCGTTGGCCGCCAATGCTCCGGGGATGTCGATCGCGCCCGCTGAGGGCGGCAGCACGGGCCCGCACCAGTGCATCGGGGTCGGTTTCCGCGCGGATGAACTCGGCCAGCACCGCCTGGCCCATCGACCACCAGTCGAGGCTGCGGTCGAATCTATTCTGTTGATCCTCGAGGTGGCGTCGAATGGCCAGCCTGTCCTCCGCCGTTTCGAAGGCCGCGTGCAGCCGTCGCAGGCGTTCGAGTCGGGTTTCCAACGCCGCCTCGGAGCGGCCCCCGGCCTGGTGCCAGGTCTCGAGGTCGTCGAGCAGGGCGCCGATTTTGAGCAGCGGGTGGAAGACGGAGTCTGCGAGATCCAGCTCCGACGAGGTCTTCAAATCACCGTCGATCAGTGCCGCCAGTTCAAGCTGAAAAACGGCGTTGGATTCCGCCGGGCTCCAGAACGAGGAATCGGCCAGCAGCTCGACCCACAGGTAGGTAACGGCATCGCGCAGGCTGCCGCGAATCCGTGGGGGATAGTTGTTCTGGTGGATGTAGCGCGAGAGCTCTCCGAGGGATTCACTCCCCCACTCCTCGCGGGCCGACCACACCGCGAGAAAAGCCCGGTCCGCCTCCTCGACGATCTGCTCGAGGTCCCATTTTTTGAGGTCGAGCTCACCATCGGTTTCGACCCGCGCACGCTGACGGATCTCCCACGAGTAGACCTGTGCATAGGTCGCAAGGGAGTTCGCGTAGAAGAGCTCGAGGACCGCCTGCGATACCGCATCCTCGGGCCACGGCTCGGTGCGAAGAAAGCGAACCGCAGTCTCATAGCCGTGCAGGGCCATCCGCAGCTTGGTCTCCTCGACCAGCGCTCGCGTCCACTGGGAGGCATCGCCGGCTTTCCGGGCGCGGACTCGAATCGCCTCCACCGCCTCCGAGGCGGCCTCGAACTTCTGCTCCGAAATCAGGCGGTCGACATCTTCCCAGCTCACCGGTTCTCCTCCGGTGATGGTAACCGGAGTCATCTCGGGTGGTGGGCCCTGGGTCGTCAACGCCTGCAGTGCCGCAGCCGAGACTCCGACGACGACAAGGGCGGTGAGGAGGACAATCTGACGTGAGCCGGCATGATGTGGTATTTTTCTCATGGCACCAGTTTAGACACGGAACGCGGCCGAAAGTTCCATCTTCATTTTTCGGGCCCGTGGCGCAGGAACATCTCGGTCCCGAAAAAATGAGCAAAGAGCTGCGAAAAGACCAGACTGAGTTAACCGGCGGCCGTCTCGGCCGCCCCGTAATTCTGGCCGGTCTTCGGCCCGGCCAGAATTACAACCCGAACTCCGCCTGGTGCGAGCTCAGCACCTTTCCCTCCCTGGTCAGAGTCCAGGAGTAACGGATCGTCTTACCGTCCTCAGAGATCAGAAAGCTCATCTCGAGAGTTGTGGGCTCGCCGCTGGGCGCGACAAATCCGGTGCGCAGATTCGCCTCGTCGCCCTTCTTTGCGGTGACGCGCGGCGCGGAGACCAGCTCCCCGGTGTCGAGGTCGGTCACCTTCGCCCGGATGACGTAGAGGCCGGGCCCATCCGACACCGGCCGGGTGGAGATCTCGACCCCGAGGTGCTCGACATCGCCGCTCGAGACCAGAACCCGCTGCGGCCGGAACCGGATACCGAAGCCGACAACCGCCTCCAGTCTCCGGCCCTGCTCGTCGAGCACGGAGCTCAGTCTCCAACTCCCGAGCACATCGGTCAATCGTTCGGCGTATGCCTTCGACGGCGAAGCGAGCATCACAGGGTCCCTCAGCCTTCCGTCGGTGCTGACCGTGGCCCGGAAAACGGCCAGTTCATCGACGGAGTCTTCCAGATCGTCCGGGGACAGATCGACGAGCATCACCCGGGTCGGGTGCACGAGGCCATCCCTCTCCGCCGCCAGCGCTGGCGGCCCGTCAACGCTCTCGACATACAGCACCACGGTCGGGTTGTACTCATCACCGCGGCTCGCCAAGGTTGCCGATCCCCAGGTCCGCCGTGGGAGGTTGATGGTCGCATCCGTCCGCACCCGTTTGCGGCGGCTCATCTCGTCAAGTGGACCAACCCGCAGGGTGTCGCCCACTCTTTCCCAGCCGAGGTTGTTGACCCGCAACACCAGATCGAGCGCCTGGTCCCAGGGTATTTCTCTGAGATCCACCGTGACCTTCCCGGAAACAGCCGGGTCGACGACAATTTCGATCTCCAGAAGCTTCGAGAAGGTCTTCAGGACGTCCCGAAGATCCGCGTCGTGGAGCCTGAGAGTGATGGGGTCTCCGGTGAACTCCGGAGGGTCCAGAAGACCCGCGGGCTCAAGAAACTGCACCTGGCAATCCATTCTGCCGTTCAGGAAGCGCTGTGGCGTGAAGACGATGCCGAGGCGCGGGTTGAGGTCGATCACAGGCAAAACGGCCTTCCTGCCAACCTCGAGCGGCAGATAATACTGGCGGGCGAGAAGGGTGGCGAGCCGCATCGACGATTCGACGCTGCGCATGCTTTCGCCGAGGCTGCGGATGCGCTTGAGGATCTCTCCGTCGATTGGCGCCATGCCTCGCTCCTTCACCTCGGCCAGCGAATAGACGCCTCCGGGCACCAGCGTATCTTCGATCCGATGCGAGGCCCTGGTCCCGGTTTCGAGCAGCACCGTCACCCTCACCCACTGAACGTCTTCGGCAGCCGAGACAACGCTCGCTGCCAGGATCGCCAGGACCGAACACGCTTTGGTGAATCTCCGGTTCATTTTCGATCTCCATATCGTTCGGTCGCGACATAAATCGGCTCGGCTCCCTCGCGCAGGACCAGGATCACGTTGGCCCCGGTCTCGTGGACGACGGCTTCGTCAGCGATGACCGGTGGCTGAGGCTCCCGGGTGGTTTCGATACCGATGAATACCGCCAGGATTGACGCCGCCGCGGCCACCAGCACCAGCCGGGATCGAGTCCTGGACTTCGGCTCCGGAATCCTCTCCAACAGGTTCCGTTTGAGCTGTTGCTCGTCGATGGCGGGTTCGGTTGACGCCCACTCCCGCCACTGTCGTTCCACCTCCGGCGGCAGGTCACGGTCGCGATCAATCATCGCTCTCACCTCCCCGACTCAATTCGGCCAGGTTCCGCCGCGCGCGCAGGCGATGGACGCGGACCGACGAGCTGCTGATACCCAGGGCCTCGGCGATTTCACTGTCCGTGTACCCCTCAATCGCCGTCAGGTGGAGAACCGCCCGTTGCCGCGGGGCGAGGCCGCGTAGGAGCCTACCGACATCGATCCTGAGCTCAACCGGTGCCTCCATCGCAGCGATGGCGATGCCGTCGATCGGTTCGAAGAACCGCCGCCGCCTCGCCCTGGCAACGGCTGTGTTGGCGACAATTCGGGTCAGCCAGGCGTTGAACGCCTTCGCCTCGCGCAGTGACCCGAGCTTTCGCCACGCTTTGATCAACGCCTCCTGGACCACGTCCTCAGCCTCCAGATCAGCGACAATAGACCGCGCCAGCGCCAGCAGGCGCCGCCAGTGCGCCGCCGCAAGGTCCGAAAAAGCTTCCCGGTCCCCCTCCATGGCCCGCCGCACCAGAGCAGAGTCGTTGTCCACTGTTAGCATGATGCACCGGCCAACGCGTTTCGTTTACCTCAAACCCTTATTTCGTACCCGTGCTCGCATGGACCAGAGGCCTGGGGCTTGTGCCTTGGTACACGTGGTCCAGAGGTTTTCTTCCTTCTGTAGACATCAAGCCTCAGGCCCCAAGCCTCAAGCCCCGGATGGGTGGACGGAAAAAACCGGGCGCATGCGCGCCCGGTATCGAGCTTTCTCAGAGGCCCATCTACATCTTCTTCGGGTTCACAACCCCTACGCGCTCCATAACTTCCATGTCGATGGGATTCTCGAGGCTCCACCGCGCCCCATCAGCGACTATCGGGTCGGCTTCGCCCGCTATCACGGTCAGCACCTCGGACGCGCGCTCACTCTCCTCTGGCGTGCCAAGCCTGAGGATGATGTTGAGGCCGATAAGAGCCTCGCATCGCATCCTGCGATCGGGTGCGCTTTCGGCAGTTTTGACAATTGCATCGAACTTGTCCGACTTCAGCCGAAGGACGATTTCTCCCTGATCATCCCGGAAAAACGAATCGATGAGATCTGTCGAGGTGAGATGCTTCTTGGTCCCGAGCCTCTGCGGCGCCACCTCACCGAGGACCACCGAGGCCAAAAGCGCGAGCTCGAGATCGCCGTCGGCGAGAGCGCGCTCGTAAACCCCGCGGGTTCCGAGATGGATGCACGCCAGTCCCACAAGATCGGTGATGACAACGATATCTTCCTGCCGCAGCAGGCGGCCGAGCCGGATGGCTCTGCGGAAGTCCGCCATCGCGGCTTCGGAGCTCTCTGCGGCCAAGCCACGGGCCACCCAGGAACGAACCATGTTCAACGGAAGAAGGAGATTCGTAATCCTGGTTGCGTACCCGTCGAGGGGGAATATCTCCGGGTAGAAATCCATGGTTGCCTGGTCGCACCACGGCTCCGCTTCCAGCAATAGCGGATCGTCAGGGGGTAGGGTTTTCCCCACCCAATCTGACCTTTCGATCCGGCGCCCCATGGCGGCGGTGGCCTCGGCATATCGCGGACCGACGTTTTTTTCGAAGAGCGCGAACCACTCCGCGGCATTGGCGTTACCGGTCCCGAGGGGAGCCAGCAGGTCGAGGTCGGTCTGGAACCTCAACGGCCAGTCCCTGGAATCCGGACAACTCCAGCACGGCACATCGAGATCAGCCACCTGGAACGCTTTCGGCGCTGGAACCGTGGCGTCTGGCGCGTTGGGTACGACGACCGAGCTGTCACGGGTAATCAAGCGCGCCCCGAGCGAGCCGGCCAAGACAACAATCACGGCCGCCGCAAGCACAACGGGCCAGATCTTCGAGTTGCGTTCGAATGAATTCATGATGGATTCCCTCCCGCATAGATATCGGTCAAATCACTGCTGGCGGCAAAGAGCCCGACGATTGGATGAACATCTTCGGATATTCGAGTTGGACGGAGCATTTCGACGAGATACTCGTCGACGCGATATTCCGCAGCGAGAGCTGGATCGATTGGTCTGAATGTGTTTCCGGTCCCCGGCACGACCATGGCGTGCCCGGCCACGAGCAGCACCACCGCTGCCGCCCACGCCAGCCGGATTCCGCGGCTGTTCCAGATCATCGACCAAACATCGGTGGCCGGTTCACCGGCCATCCGTGTACGAGCCGCAGACAGCGCTTTCGATCGAAGATCGGTTGGCGGCGACGGCGGCTCGAGGCCCCGCATCAGGCGGTCGACGGCAGGATCATTTTCATTGGGCTTCATGATGGCCCCCCATGAGTTCCCTGAGTTTTTGAATGCCGTTTCGATAGCGGCTCGCGGCGGTGAATTTGGGTATACCGACGATGTCCCCGATCTCCGCGAACGTGCAACCGGCAAAATGTTTGAGGTAGATGACGACCCGGTGGGTGTCCGACAGGCCGGCCAAAAGCGCCGACACCTGGGTCGCCTCGAGCGTCCGCTCTCCATCGTCGGTGGCGGTGAGAAGTGCACAATATTCGAGTGGCTCTGTCTGGCGGCGGCTGCGCCGACGGATCAGGTCGATCGCGGCGCGATTGGCCACCGTCATTATCCATGCCCTGGGGTTCCGGACCTTTGCGAGCCTGGCGCCCTGCTCCGCTACCCGAACGAAAACATCCTGCACGATATCGGCGGCGTCCTCTTCGGAACCTGTGCGCCACAGAGCGAGACCGTAGATCTTCGATGCCGCCGCATCGTAGAGCTCATCGAGAGCTGCGAGCCGGCCGGCGGCGAGGTTTTTGAAGAGGCTGCGCCAATCCTCGTCGGCGGTGCGGTGGGCCCTTTCTGTCTCGCTCGAGATGGGCGGCAGGTCGTTCGTCACGGCTTCCACAATACTTCAGACGCATCACACCCAAATATTTGTCACTTGACCACCTGGATGAATTGTCTGATTTTTCGGTTTCAGTTCGTTGAAGATTCCCGCCCCCTCCTCCGTCGGGGGAAGAAAGAAAACGTTGGCTGGGAAACCCGAAATCCGATATGACATGATGACGGACTCGTCCCACAAGCCCATTCAGAATGTCATCCTGAGCGAGAGAGTGGAGCGAGCGAGCCGAAGGATCTGTGTGGCCAGGCGGGAATTCCGAATTCCGAATTCCGAATTCGAAAGGATGCTCCTGCTAGGATGCCGACATGCTCTCCACCGTCGTCCTCGCTTCGGTCATGGCCGGAGCCGTTGCCAGTCTGTTGCGCGCCATCCGGGTTGAAGATCGGACCCAGGAGGTGTTTTCGAAGACTGCAGCGTCCGCGGCCTTCGTGACCCTCGGTGCCCTCAGGTGGTCGAGCGGCGACGTGGTCGGCGGTTGGCTTGTCGCCGGCCTGGCTCTCTGCGCGGTCGGCGATGTCCTGCTCCTCAGCAATCGGACCTTTGACATCGGGTTTGTGGTCTTTCTCCTTGGGCACGTTCTCTACCTTGCGGCCTTTCACGCAGCTCTTCCAATCGGCAGGTGGTCGCTGCTAATTCTGGCTCCTTTTCTGATCGTGAGCGGAGGCGCTGCCCGATGGCTATGGCCGCACCTCGGACGTCGTCGTTTTTCAGTCCTCGCCTACGTGATTGTCATCTCGGTTATGGTCTGGGGCGGCATATCAGCGTTCATCGAGGGATCCCTCCCATGGACAGCGGCCATAGGCGCCATCCTCTTCTACCTTTCGGACCTTGCTGTCGCCCGCCACCGATTTGTTCACAAGTCGTTTAT
>Ga0316195_10001032_pt1 | contig 12115 bp, 9 predicted proteins | sample Phised1_MG_FD_204937 | JGI IMG/M metagenome (GOLD analysis project Ga0316195, IMG submission 204937) | Coastal sediment microbial communities from Maine, United States - Phippsburg sediment 1 | ecosystem: Environmental > Aquatic > Marine > Coastal > Sediment | place: USA: Maine | collected... | reverse complement strand
CTTGAAGCGTATTCGGTTGTCCAGCGCAAATCTGGTCTGATTGCGCCGCTGATACGCCCCTCCCACCAGCTGGCGCCGAGCACATGCTCACTGTCATCTACTACGGTAAACGAAACGATATCGCGCTCCAGAAACGGTCTGTATTGCTTCTGCATAGATCGCATGGCAACGCGCACGTAGTGGCAGCCGTCACCCAGCAAATTCGCAGGAACCCATGCCGTGCTGGTGTATCGACCTGGCTGCCGCGGTATGCTGATCGCAGACGGCTCGGAATCTGCCGTCGAAAAAAGGTCGACACCGGCATCGTTGACCAGGGTAAAGAAGGGGCTTAGCACCTGGCCGGGCTCGAGCACATCGTATGTTAATTGCAATCCGAGAGGCTCAGACCGGCGCACCGAGCCCAACGGCGTACCTGACCTGTCGACAACACGGACAGATCGAAGACGAACAGAATCATCTCCCGGGGCTTGGGCCAGTTCTGGCCACTCCCGTGAAGACGTTTCACCTTTTCCTCCGGTGATATGAGCATGAACAACATCGGCTGCAGAGCTGTCCATAACGACCTCGCCATTACGAATGAGTAACGCCCGGTCGCAGAGCCTGGTAACGGCAGCCATATTATGCGACACAAACAGGATTGTCCTGCCCTCTCGCCCTATACCGCTCAATTTATTAAGACACTTGCGCTGAAATTCAGCATCGCCTACCGCAAGCACCTCGTCGACGATGAGAATTTCCGGCTCCAGATTGGCCATTACGCCGAAAGCCAGCCTTACTGACATACCACTTGAATATCGCTTTACAGGTGTATCAACAAACTTCCCGACACCTGAAAAGTCGATAATCTCTTCCAGCTTGCGATCAACTTCCGCCTTACGCATGCCAAGTATTGTCGCGCTCATATAAATATTCTCGCGGCCGGTAAGCTCGGGATGAAAGCCCGTACCGACCTCTATGAGACAGCTCACCCGGCCACGGATGACCGCCCTGCCCAATGTGGGCGGCGTAATTCGCGACAGCACCTTTAGCAATGTTGATTTACCGGCGCCATTAGCGCCGACAAAGCCCACAACCTCGCCCGGATTAACTTCAAATGACACATTGCGAAGAGCCCATAACAAATCCGGGCTTGAAACTTGCCCGGATAGCTCTTGTTCGGTGAATGTATAAAGAGATCTGTATTTACGGAAATTACTAAGAGGTTTCTTCAGCAGACGAATCACTGAATTAGCGCTTACATCAACAAGGTCATCAGATGTCCCAAGTCGATACAGTTTACTCAGATTCTCAACCCTGACTGCTTTCTCAGACGACATCGGCTAGATCACATCCACAATTATCCGTTCCATTCGACGGAAATATAACGACCCTGTTACCAAAAGCACCGCAGTTATACAGGCGCTATAAGCCAGTGAATCCCAATAGACAGGGGAACCAAGCAAGCATGCGCGATAGCCCTCGATTACTCCGACCATCGGATTAATAATGTAATAAGGCCTCCACTCCGGAGCGATTTCCGAACTAGCATACATAACAGGAACAAAGTAAATAAGGGCCCTCATCAAGTGCCCCATAATTATCTGAAAGTCACGGAATCTTATCGTAAGAGACGACAGCCAGAGCGCGACTGAAAAAGGCGCTGCAAGCATAAGAATAAAAACCGCCGGCAGGAGCACAATTTGCTGAGTTAAAGACTGCCCGTAGTAAACCAAAACGGCAATAATCAATAAAATCGAAACCCCGAACTCAACGAGACCACAGATACTCGGAGTAAGAAGGAAAATCAGCCGCGGAAAATAAACTTTGCCAAGCATTCTCGAATTGGTAACGAGGCTGTTGCTGCCCGACGTCATTACCGATGCCATGTAAGTCCAGGGTATTACCGCAACCGCCGAAAACAAGGGATACGGCACCCCATCGCTGTCAAGCTGTAGCAAACTGCCAAATACTACGGAAAAAACCAGCACCTGGACCGCCGGCTGAACTATCGCCCATGCAAGTCCACCAACACTTTGTGCATACGCAACTTTTACAGTCCGCCAAACCAGAAAATAAATCAGATCACGATAATGGAATAACTCCCTGAGATCAGGAAACCCCCACCGATGCACCGGATCGATTATCGTGATTTCATTTTCGGGATGATATTCGGTCATTATCTAAAGCCTGCTAATACAGCCTGATTGCCTATGATTTTCGACATCATGTAAACTGATGGTTTAAGAAGGGCGATTAGCTCAGCGGGAGAGCACTGCCTTCACACGGCAGGGGTCACTGGTTCAATCCCAGTATCGCCCACCATTAGTTTCAGTGGCGATGGACTATACATAAGCGAGGCCCTTGCCGCATCTTCATTTTAATCAGCCCTGCCCGGCGCCTTGCCCCCACGACCAATGCCATAATACGTGAAGCCCAGTTCGGCCATCTGTGAGGGGTCATATATATTCCTGCCGTCAAAAAGCACAGGTTCTCGCAGCAGTTCTGTCATTCGGCCAAAATCAGGGGTTCTGAACTCCCTCCACTCGGTAACAACAACCAGCGCATCGGCGCCCTCAAGCGCCTGTTCAGCAGAAGCGCACAAAACCAGATCGCTGCGCGAACCATACAATTGCGCGGCGACCTCCGATGCGGCCGGGTCATAGGCGCGAACGGTAATACCGGCAGTCCAGCACGATTCGATAAACGAGAGGCTCGGGGCCTCACGCAGGTCATCCGTATTCGGCTTGAATGCCAGACCCCACAATGCGATTACACGGCCTTGCAAACCTGGGCCAAAATGCGCCTTAACCTTGTCAAATAAAACTTCTTTCTGACGAAGATTAACGTTTTCGACAGCCTGAATCAGTTCGGCCCGGAAACCAGATTCGCTGGCAGTGGAAATCAGCGCCCGAATATCTTTAGGAAAACATGAACCGCCAAATCCACAGCCGGGATAGATAAAATCATAGCCAATTCGCGGATCTGAACCGATGCCAATCCTTACCTGTTCGATGTCGGCTCCCAAGCGCTCAGCCAGGTTTGCGAGCTCATTCATGAAGCTAATCTTTGTTGCAAGCATGGCATTGGCAGCATATTTCGTCAGCTCTGCCGAACGAATATCGAGGCGCTTAAATCGGTCATGGTTGCGGTTAAAGGGCTCGTACAGCCGACGCATATAAGTCTCGGCGCGCTCGTTGTCAGTGCCTACGATAATACGATCAGGTTTCATGAAGTCGTCTACAGCCGCGCCTTCCTTAAGAAATTCCGGATTGGATACCATGTCGAACTCGGCGCTAACCCCGCGCTCATCAAGCCGCGCCTGAATGATCTTGCGCACACTGTCCGATGTGCCCACCGGCACAGTGGACTTGCTGACGACAATGCGGTACTCGTTGAGGCAGGAACCTATCGACGCTGCCACGGCATATACGAACTGCATATCGACCGCGCCCGTGTCATCCGGCGGCGTGCCAACGGCAATCATTTGAACCAGGCCAAAGTCAACCCCTTCTCGCACATCGGTCGTGAACATCAATCGGCCGTTCGCGACATTACGCTGGACGATGCTCTCCAGACCGGGCTCATAAATGGGAATCTCGCCAACCTTTAGTCTGGCAATTTTTGCAGCATCAATATCGATGCACAGTACGCGATTGCCCGCATCTGCCAGGCAGGCGCCTGTAACAAGCCCAACGTAACCGGTGCCATGTACCGTTATATTCATTTTCTGGACCTATAGTAACCAGCTGCAGCATCCCTGATAAAGGATCTGCTTGCGAGTAATAACCTGTTAAGAGCTATTCGAACCAACGGGAAATATATTTACCAACGGGCGGTAACTTGCTGAAGTCCGAAGCCGCCAGCGAAGCCGAATAATCACCTGCCCTGATCTTGCCAAGCTCGACGCCCCACTGATCAAAGGGATTAATGCCCCATATTACCGCCTGCACAAAAACCTGATGCTCATATAACGCAAGCATTGTACCCAGATTACGGGCACTCAGGCTTCGCATCAGAATGATATTGGATGGACGCCCCCCCGGATGCAATTTATGCGGCAAGAGTGCCTGCACATCGGCATCTCCCATGCCCGCAGCCCTCAGTGCTGCTTCAACGTCGGCTTTCCGTGCCCCGCGTGCAAGTGATTCGGCCTGGGCAAGCAAATTTGCCAGACCGGCCTGATGACCCTGGTCAGTATCGTGAGACTCCGCATTGACCGCGGCAATATAGTCCACCTGGAACCTGGCGTTACCCTGGTGCAGTAGCTGAGCAAACGAGTGCTGGGAATGGGAACCTACCGAGCCCCATACCGGGCATCCCGTTGAGTAATCGACGTGCGAGCCGTCCACACGAACACTTTTGCCCAGGCTTTCCATAAACAGTTGTTGCAAATAGGCGGGCAATAGCGCCAGCCGCTGGTCGTAGGGAAGAACAATATGATTGGTAATACCGCAAAAATTCTGATGCCAGACGGACAACAGACCCAGCATTATCGGCAAGTTATCGCGCGGCGGGGCATTCTGAAAATGCCGGTCCATGGCAGCGGCCCCGGCAAGGAGCTCCACGAATGACTGACTACCTATTGCGATCGCAGCTGATAACCCTATTGCAGACCAGAGTGAGTAACGACCTCCTACCCAGTCCCAGATGCGGAATCGGGCATCGGTCGCAACACCAAAACTATCCATTGCCGGATCATTTACTGAAACAGCTGCGAAATGAGCCGCTGCATCCGCAAGCGAAAGTGACTTTAACAACCAGGCCTTTGCCGCTTCTGCGTTAATCCGGGTTTCCAGCGTGGTAAATGTCTTTGAACAAATGACAAAGAGCGTAGTTGCCGGCTCGGCACCCCTGAGTGCGCGCGCCAGCTCGATACCATCAATTCCCGCGACAAAACGCACCTCCAGCGGCTCATGAGCGGACACCAGTGCATCAGCGACGAGGCGCGGTCCGAGATCTGATCCGCCAATACCAATATTGATTACGTGCCGGAAACGTTGCCCACCCGACCCCGTCCGCGAACCATCGCGGACTGCGTCCGCAAATGCGAGAAAAGCATCGCGTTGCGTGGCGACATCATCGAGTACCGAACGACCTCCGGTCAAAGAACTGACCCGAACCGGACCGGTACCACGCAACGACGAGTGCAAGGCAGCACGATGCTCTGTACCATTTACCATGGCACCGCCTATCAGATTCTTAATTCTGGCAGGAACTTCGCATTGCAATGCGAGATCGGCCAGATTGCTTAATACGGCTTCCGTAGCCAGACATCGCGAAAAATCGCAGACAAGGCCATCTGCGCTTATAGAGAACCGGTCGAAGCGGCCGGGTTCATCGAGTAAGCCTGCCAGACCGACGTTGCCCAGGGCGGTCGCCTGCTCCTTTAGCAAAGACCAGGCCGGCGCCAGCATCGGGTTATTTATCTGCACGTCTTCCAATAGCCGAATCTCATCAGATAGCTTTAATATCGATACCGTAAAACTCGAGATACCAGTCCACGAACCGCGCCACGCCTACCTCAACAGGGGTGTCAGGACGATACCCAGTATCATCGATAAGCGCCTGCACGTCCGCGTATGTCTCGGGCACGTCCCCTGGCTGCATCGGTAACAGATTTTTCTGCGCTTTTTTGCCGAGCCGCTTTTCGATAACCGAAATATAATCCAGCAACTCAACCGGCTTGCTGTTACCGATATTGTAAATACGGTAAGGCGCCCTGCCACTGCCCGGATCCGGATTCGCCGAATCCCAATCCGGATTAGGGATTGCCGGGCGGTCCAGCGTCCGAAGCACGCCTTCAGCGATATCATCGATATAGGTAAAATCACGACGATGTCGCCCATAATTAAAGACATCAATCGGCTTATCTTCGATGATCGACTTCGTAAAATAAAACAAAGCCATGTCAGGGCGGCCATACGGACCGTACACAGTGAAAAACCGAAGCCCCGTGGTCGGGATCCCGTACAGACTTGAATAGCTATGCGCCATCAGCTCATTGGCTTTCTTTGATACCGCATACAAGGAAAGAGGGTGATTCACACTGTCATGAACCGAAAATGGCATGCGCGTATTTGCCCCATATACCGAACTCGAAGAGGCATACACGAGATGCTCAACCGGGTGATGGCGGCAAGCCTCCAATATATTAAGTGTGCCAAGTATGTTGCTATCTATATAGGCGTGAGGCTTCTCAAGTGAATAGCGCACACCGGCCTGTGCCGCAAGATGGACTACCCGGTCAAACTGCTGTTCGGCAAACAACGAGTCGATACCCGCGCGGTTTTCCAGATCAAGTTTTACGAATCTGAAGTTATGGTGACCATCGATCAGTCTTAGGCGCGCGAGCTTGAGATTAACGTCGTAGTAATCGTTCAGATTGTCGAGGCCGCAAACGATATCGCCGCGATCCAGCAGCCTGAGCGCCACATGGTAGCCGATGAAACCGGCTGCGCCTGTTACCAGCACCCTCATGGTTTATAGACGGCCATCGACAGCATCGGCCGGCAGAACGTTCTTGATGTCGTAAATGACGCTTGTTGATTTGCCGAGCGCCCGGATTTGTTCCGCAGAAAGCTGGTGAAACTCGCGATGACCAACAGCAATTATGATGCCGTCGTAACAGCCTGGCTCAGGAAATTTATCCAGGATTTTAAGTCCATACTCCGCATGAACCTCGTGAGCATCGGCCCAGGGATCATAAATATCCACCATGCTTCCATAACCTTCGAGTTCAGCGACGACGTCAACAACCCGCGTGTTTCGCACATCCGGGCAATTTTCCTTAAAAGTTACGCCCAGCACCAGGATACGTGCAGACGGCATGACGATACCTTTCTTTACCATCAGGCGCACGAGACGTGCAGCGACATAAATACCCATGTTGTCATTGATGCGGCGGCCCGCGAGGATCATTTCGGGGTTGTAGCCCATCTGCTGAGACTTATGGGTCAGATAGTAAGGGTCGACACCAATACAATGCCCACCGACAAGGCCCGGCCGGAAGCCAAGAAAGTTCCACTTGGTTCCTGCTGCTTCGAGAACCTCGATAGTGTCGAGATTCATACGTCCGAAAATAAGCGCAAGCTCATTTATAAGGGCGATATTAACGTCACGTTGAGTGTTTTCGATTACTTTTGCGGCCTCGGCAACCCGAATGCTGGAAGCCATATGCGTACCGGCAGAGATAATCGTTTTGTAAAGGGTGTCAACGAAAACTGCGATTTCGGGAGTCGAGCCGGACGTAACCTTCTTGATGTGCGGCAGCCGATGTTCCTTATCACCAGGATTTATTCGCTCCGGGCTGTACCCGAGGTAGAAATCCCTGTTGACTTCCAATCCCGAAACCTTCTCGAGCACGGGCGCACAGTCTTCCTCGGTAGCACCTGGGTAAACAGTGGACTCAAAGATTACTACGTCGCCCTTTGACAAGACGGAACCTACAAGCTGACTTGCACTCATGAGCGCAGACAAGTCGGGGCGCTTCGCAGCATCGATTGGCGTCGGAACAGTGATGATATAAACATTGCTGGCTGCCAGATCCCGAACATCCGCAGTAAACGCAAGATCCTTTGCCGCAGCCAACTCCTCATCGCTGACTTCGAGGGTTGAATCTTTCCCCTGCCGCAGCCCTGCAATTCTGGTCTGACTGATATCGAAGCCTATCGTGGGGAAATGCTTACTGAACTCCACCGCCAACGGCAAGCCAACATAGCCCAGACCAACTACGCAAATTTTTGCATCTTTTACAGTTTTCATGGCATTCAGGACCTGAGCGCTCCGGCAATATTCAAAAATCTTGTCAAGGTTAAACTAACCGGGGCCGCCGCACACGCCGAAACCAGCGATATTTTTGCGGACCCCTAACAAAGCGCTGCAGGCGCTGTTAAACCCACCCGACCCCAAGTTAACCAGCGATGGCATACGTAATGCCGCCTATTTACCATATCGTCCTGACGGTTTGCCAGCCGCCGTTACCACTGAACACAGCCATTTATCGCGTGCAAAAATGAACTGTCGCATTCATGCGATTCCGACATCATGTTCGTCGCCAAAGAGACTTGCCAGCGCAGGTAGCGTCTATGACATCAAGGTACGTCTCATGTTCCGACAGCTCGGATTCGCTAGCACGCAAGACGGGCAGCTCAATTGCATCGCGAAGCACACGACCTGCAACCGCAGCACCTGAAACATTTGATACGGCAGACCCGGTTCCCAGTGATAAGGCGGTCTGGCCGCCCGTCATTGCAAGATATACTTCGGCCAGGAGCCGGGCATCGATCAGCGCACCATGCAGTTCGCGCCGCGCATTATCAATACCATAACGCTTGCACAATGCATCAAGGCTGTTGCGCTGCCCAGGATGCATTTGCCTGGCAAGACTCAGCGTGTCCAGAACCGACGCCACCGCACCGCCTGAGATCGGCCCCGCTCCCGCCAGTCTGAATTCATTATCGAGGAAACCAACGTCGAACAGCGCGTTATGAATAATCAATTCAGCGTCGCGCAGGAAGTCCAGCAACTCGAAGGCTACATCTTTGAATAACGGCTTGTCGGCAAGATCTTCCGGCGATATTCCATGAATCTCCTGAGCGGCCTCATCAATAGAGCGCTCGGGATTTAAATAACTATGCCATGTCTTGCCGGTTTGCCGGCGATTCAGCAGCTCAATGCAACCGATTTCGATTATGCGATGGCCGCGCTGCCAGTCGAGCCCGGTTGTCTCGGTATCCAGCACTATTTGTCGCATTCAGAGTTCCTGATATTTTGGCGATTGAATCATGGCAGGCTCCGAGAGTAAGTCATCTATGCCGCGATTAGCCAGCCGGTCAGCACGATCATTGCCAGGATGTCCGGAGTGCCCCTTAACCCAATGCCATTCTATTTCGTGACCGGCAGCAAGTTCGGCAAGCTCTCTCCATAAATCCTCATTTTTTACGGGCTTTTTTGCAGCGGTTCGCCAGCCGCGAGCCTTCCATTGCTCCAGCCACTCGGTGATACCTTTACGGAGATATTCTGAGTCCGTGTATACAAGTACACGGCACCGGCGTTTCAGCGCTCCAAGCCCGCGAATAGCGGCCATGAGTTCCATTCGATTGTTGGTGGTATCAGCTACACCGCCGTATATTTCCCTCTCATTTTCGCCTGCAACCAGAATGACGCCCCAGCCGCCCGGCCCTGGATTGCCCCTGCATGCGCCATCCGTATAAATCGTCACCTCCATCAGGCTGCGTTCCTTGTTGTGGGGTTTACAAGGCTTTCCACGAGGCGAGCCCGTCTGCTAACTCGGGGACGAATAATGGTTACCGGAATAGTCTCTTTAGATGCCACCAGAATATAGCTGCTGGCGAAGAGCTGCAGTCGTCGAACCAGCATGGTTGCCCTGCTTTCGGCGCGGGACGCATAGCATGGATACACGGTCTCAATCGTAAGATTGAGCAAATTCAGCCAGTCGGACAATCGGCTTTTTGTAATTTGTCTGCTCAAGCCGCCCGGAAATCCACTCGGAGAGAACTTGTGACGCAGACCCCACCAGCTGAACGGATTAAAACCAAGGATAATCACCTTGCCGTCGGGGCGAAGTATTCGGTGGACTTCGCGCAATACGCCATGCGGATCAGAATGGCGCTCCAGTGTATGGGGGAGAAAAACCGCGTCGACGCTATCGGTAAGTATTGCCAGTCGATTTGGTGCCATTTCAGCATCGATTCCCGATTCGCCGTGAAATCCGACCATTAAAGCAATTTGCGTGCGAGCGGCGTCCAGAAACATGGCTGGCGGCCCCCAGGCTGTAATCTGCACAATCTGGTCGCCAAAAACCCTATCCAGCGCGCGAGCGACCTGGATGCGCTCCTGTTCCAGCAGCATCCGCCCCGCCTCGGATTCCAGCCAATTACTATCCACTTTCTCGACCTAACTCCAACCGTGGTTCAGGTTCAAATGATACCTGAGCAGCGGGCATACCAGTAGATTGACCGTAATTCTCCCAAACTCTTGAATGCGGCAGACAAAATAGGCTTAATACACGGCATCGTCGACTGGATGGAATGCAATAAAATGGGATTTCTCAGCGGAAAGCGCGCACTCATCGCCGGACTGGCCAGCAAGCGTTCAATCGCATGGGGCATTGCTGCTGCCATGCACCGTGAAGGTGCCGAGCTCGCATTTACGTATCAAAACGATAAATTGGAAGAACGGGTCACCACGATGGCACGGGAACTCGGCTCCAGCCTGTGCTTTCCGATGGACGTATCCTTGGACGAGGAAATTTCAGCGGTGTTTTCAAGCCTGCGTGAGCATTGGGACGGCCTTGATATTATTGTGCATGCACTTGCCTTCGCGCCGCGCGAATGCCTCGCTGGGACTTATATAGAGTCTGTAACCCGTGAAGGATTCCGCATTGCCCACGACATCAGTGCATACAGCTTTCCGGCCATGGCACGGGAAGCCTTGCCAATGCTCCGGCATGGTGGTGCCTTGCTTACCATGAGCTACCTGGGAGCAGAACGATCAGTACCCAACTACAACGTGATGGGCCCGGCCAAGGCCGCCCTTGAATCGAGCGTCCGTTTCATGGCGCTTGACCTTGGCCCGCGCAACATACGGGTTAATGCTATTTCGGCCGGCCCCATTAAAACGCTTGCGGCATCGGGCGTAGGCAACTTCCGCAAGCTAATGCAGCACGCGGAAGCAGCGACACCCCTTAAGCGCAATGTGACGATAGAAGACGTAGGCAATGCATCTGCGTTCCTGTGCTCAGATCTCGCGGCCGGAATTACCGGGGAAATTGTGCATGTCGATTGTGGCTATAGCACCGTCGGAATGAGCTTTGCGATTGACGAGCATGAAGAAGTCCTTGCAAAGCACTAGTCACATGTCCAGCTGACAAAGGCTGGAAGTATCAGGACAAGGCCAGTTGATCGGACAGTTTCTCCCCCTGCTGCCTCGCTATAACCACCGCGCAGCAGCAATCTCCCATAACGTTTACGCTTGTCCGCACCATGTCAAGCACCCGGTCGAAAACAAGCAGAATTGCTATACCCTCAACCGGCAAACCAACAGCAGCCAGTATGACCGCGATTGCCACAAGTGAGGCAGACGGTATGCCTGCAACACCAATCGAGGTCACCAGCGCAGTAATAACAATGACAAACTGAGTGCTGACACTCAAATCGATGCCATAAGCCTGGGCCAGAAATAGCGCCGCACTGCACTCATACAATGCGGTTCCGTTCATATTCACCGTGGCACCCAGCGGCAACACGAAGCTGCTAATACGGTTACTGACACCTGCATTCTTCTCCACGCATTCCATGGTTACAGGCAAGGTTGCAGACGACGACGCTGTCGAGAATGCGGTAAGCAAGGCAGGACTAATGGCCCGAAAGTGCGCAATGGGTGAAACCTTCCCAAAGAAGCGCAAAAACAGCGACAAAGTGACAGCGGAATGAATGAACAACGCACTGAGAACAACGGCACTAAAAATCAATAATGGCTGAGCTGCATTAAAACCGGTTTTAGCGACGACGCGCGCAACCAGCCCAAAGACTCCCAGCGGCGCAAACAGCATGACCCACTCGGTCATGCGCATCATTATCTGAAATACACCCGTCCAGAAAATCAGTAATGGCTCTGCATAAACGTGATCGAGCCTGGACATGAAATAACCGAAAAGCAGACTAAAAAATATCACCGCCAGCATCTCGCCGCCGGCCGCGGCCGCAATGACATTCTCCGGTACTGCCCGCAGAAAAATATTTACTACATCGCCAGCGCCGCGATTACCGAGTGATTCAGCCATATCCAGACTGATATCGTCCAGCGCAAGTATTTCCCTGGCCGGTGCGCCATCAACCTCACCGGGTCGTACGATATTTACCAGCGCAAGCCCAACAAGAATCGCGGACAGGGTAGTTACAAGATAGAAACCGAATGTCAGCCCACCAAGCTTGCCCAGGCTGCCTGAAGCACCAATTCCCGCAATGCCAACAATCATGGACGATGCAATCAGCGGAACGATCAGCATCTTCAGGGCATTAAGAAACAGCGTGCCAAGAAAGTCATAAGCGCTGACCAGCGGGATGCCGCCAATTGATGTACTTTCGCCCGTGAGCCAACCAACGAAGCCGCCAAG
>Ga0316195_10001031_pt1 | contig 12119 bp, 10 predicted proteins | sample Phised1_MG_FD_204937 | JGI IMG/M metagenome (GOLD analysis project Ga0316195, IMG submission 204937) | Coastal sediment microbial communities from Maine, United States - Phippsburg sediment 1 | ecosystem: Environmental > Aquatic > Marine > Coastal > Sediment | place: USA: Maine | collected... | reverse complement strand
GGCGGTGCGTTCCGATCATCCTGATGAATACGTCGTGGTCAAGGGCGACACGCTCTGGGATATTTCAGGACGGTTCCTGGATAAGCCCTGGCAATGGCCCGCGATCTGGCACGCAAACCCACAAATCGAGAACCCGCACCTGATTTATCCCGGCGATGTCATTTCGCTGGTCTACATTGACGGTGTGCCCCAGCTCAGGCTGCGCCGGGGTGATGCGGATACTGTGAAACTCAGTCCGTCCATCCGGGTATCCGACCGGTCCGATGCCATCCCGACGGTGCCGTTCGAATCGATCGCACCGTTCATTCGCAACCTGAGGGTGCTGTCCCCCGAGGAATTCGAGGGACTGCCATACATCCTGGGCAACGAGGAGGCCAGGCTGACTGCCACCAACACGGACCAGACTTTTGGGCGCGGGCTCGATGCAAAGGTCGGCGAGGAGTTCGTGGTGGCGCGGCTGATCGGCATTTATGACAGCTTCGGCAAACCACCCGAGACTCGCCGCGTGATGCCCAAGACGGATTGGGTGCAAGTTCAGGACATCTGGGACCGGAGCGAAAGTCTCTATACCACTGTCAAACCCTGGGACAAGCGGCCGAAGAACCCGATTGGTTACGAGCTGATCGAAGTCAGCCGGGTGCGCGTGGCGAAAGCCGGGGAGATTACCTCCTTCGATATCATCCGGGATCGTACAGAGGTCAAAGCTGGCGACTATATACTGCCCGCTACGGACCCGGGTTACGAGAGCACGTTCTATCCGAGCGCGATGGACGATATCCCGCCGGACCTGAAAGTGTTGGCGACCTCGGGCACGAAATCCGGCGTCGGGCTGTACCAGATCGTATCGATCAGCGGTGGCACCAACCAGGGATTGAAACCTGGCCACGTGTTCTCCGCGTTCAGTAAAGGTGTAGAGGTCGAAGACCGCACGGGCTATCGCCGTGGCAGCTTCGCCAAGGACGCCGAGGTGCGTTTGCCGGACGTGTATGACGGCCTGGTCATGGTGTTCCGCACCTTCGGGGACGTCAGTTACGGCCTGGTCATGAGCGGCACCAAGGTGGTCCAGGAATTCGACAGTCTGCGGCACCCCGACGAGAGGTTATGAGTGCCGCGTACAGATTACCCGGAGGTTTTCTGTCACGAAGCACAAAAACTGGCTCATCGCACTCCGCGCTCCCCGCCTGGGGGGCGCGCGGCTCGCAGAACTGCTGGATGACTTTGGTGGCGTAGACCGCCTGGTCCAGGCCCCTGCGGGCGACCTCCGCCGCGCGGGGCTGGCGGACGAGACCGTGGCGGGCCTGCGTCACTACGACGAACTCCGGCTGCAAGCCGACCTTGACTGGCTCTCGATGCCCGGGCACGACCTCATCACTCGCGATGATGAGCGCTTTCCTCCGCTGTTGAGAGATATTCCTTCACCCCCTGCGGCGCTATGGCTGGCTGGCGACGCCGACGTATTGTGGCAGCCCCAATTGGCCGTCATCGGCAGCCGCAATCCGACCGCGGGCGGCAGGGACAACGCGCGAAGTTTCGCCGGAGAACTGGCCCGTCAGGGGCTGGCGATCACCAGCGGCATGGCGTCCGGGATCGATTCGGTGGCCCACGAGGCCGCCCTGGAGGCCGGCGGATTCACCATCGCGGTCATGGGTACAGGCCTCGACGTGGTTTACCCGGCCAGCGGCCGCGGGCTGGCAACCCGCATCCTCGAGCAGGGCGCCCTGGTATCCGAATTCCCGCCGGGAACGCCGCCGCAGCGTTCCCATTTCCCCTCTCGCAACCGCATCATTTCCGGACTCAGCCTTGGCGTGCTGGTCATCGAGGCCAGTTTGCGCAGCGGCACACTGATCACCGCGCGGCTGGCGGCCAACCAGGGCCGGGACGTATTCGCCCTGCCGGGCTCGATCCACAATCCACTTTCCAAGGGCTGCCATCGCCTGATTCGCGAAGGCGCCCGCCTGGTCGAAAGTGTCGACGACATTCTGCAGGAGCTGACGCCGCTGGCCGGTCAGCTGGCCAACCGGCTGCGGGGCGAACTGGCTGACTCCGGGGAAGTGCCCGGTCAAGCCTCACTTGAGTTGGATGCCGCTGGCCCCCAATTCGAGCTGGATTCCGAATATCGCAGGCTCTGGTCGTGCCTGGGCCATGATCCCATGCCCGCCGACTCGATCATCGAGCAGAGCGGATTGACGGCACGCGCTGTGTCGGCCATGCTGCTCATGCTGGAGCTGAGAGGAATGGTTGAGGCCCACCCCGGTGGCGCCTACAGCCGCAAGACAAGAGGTCAATAATGAAAGAGAACGTACTCGACGTCCTGATGTACCTGTTCGAGAATTATTTCTACGATGAGCCCGACGAACAGCCGGATCGCGAGTCCATGGAGGAAAACCTCCACGAGGCCGGCTTCAGCAATGGCGAGATCGACAAAGCTTTCGAGTGGCTTGACGGCCTCGCCGAGCAGCGCTACCAGCCCGAGTTCAAAATGCAGTCGACTGAGCCCATCCGCGTATTTATCGACTCTGAGATCAATCGGCTGGACACCACCTGTCGGGACTTTCTGATGTACCTGTCCAATACGGGGATTCTCGACGCGCAGCGCCGTGAGTTGGTGCTCGACCGCCTGATGGCGCTGGAGAGCGATGAAATCAACCTGGAAGATGTCAAATGGGTGGTACTGATGGTGCTGTTCAATCAGCCCGGCCAGGAAGCCAACTATGCCTGGATGGAAGACATGATGTTTGACACCGAGCAAGACTACCGCCATTAATAAATAAGAATAAGAACCCGAGGAACACCGCATTAAACTTCTGATCGTAGAGTCACCGGCCAAAGCGGCCACCATCAACAGGTATCTTGGTCCCGATTTCAAGGTACTGGCATCCTATGGCCATGTCCGTGACCTTCCGTCGCGGGACGGCGCGGTCGATCCTGACAACGATTTCGCGATGACCTACGAGCTGAACGAAGGCAGCGAGAAGCACGTTCGGGAAATCATCAAGGCGGCGCGCCAGGCTGAGGCAGTCTACCTGGCGACAGACCTCGATCGCGAAGGCGAGGCCATTTCCTGGCACATTTACGAAATTCTGCGCGAAGAAGGCCTGACCGGGAAAATCCCGTTCTTCCGCGTGGAGTTTTCGGAGATCACGGAAAAAGCCATCAAGGATGCCGTGGCCAATCCGCGTGAACTGTCGATGGATCTCGTGAACGCCCAGCAGGCGCGGCGGGCGTTGGACCATCTGGTTGGTTTCAACCTGTCGCCGTTGCTGTGGAAGAAGATCCAGACCGGCCTCTCGGCAGGGCGCGTACAGAGCCCGGCGTTGAGGATGATCGTCGAACGCGAGCGTGAGATCGAGGCGTTCGAGGCCCAGGAATACTGGACCATCGAAGCCGACATGCAGCACGCAGGCGCGGACTTCCTATCTCGCCTGGTGCGTCTGCAGGGCGAACGGCTCAAGCAGTTCGACCTGACAGCAGCCGAGCAGGCGCAGGCGGTCAGGGACCGGCTGACCGCTGCGGCGGCGGGCCAGTTGCGGGTTGACCGGGTCAATCGCAGTCAGCGCAAGCGGCGGCCCGCACCGCCATTCATTACCTCGACATTGCAGCAGGACGCGGCCAGGAAACTCAGGTTTTCGGCACAGCGCACCATGCGAACTGCGCAATCGCTGTATGAGGGTGTGAAGTTGAACGGCGAGAGCCAGGGGTTGATCACCTACATGCGTACCGATTCGGTCAACCTGTCCAACGATGCCTTGGCCGACCTTCGAGGGGAAATCCAGAGTGAGTATGGCGCCGAGTATCTCCCGGGCAAGCCCAATGTTTACAAGACCAAGTCGAAGAATGCGCAGGAAGCGCACGAGGCGATTCGCCCGACCTCCGCGGCACTGCATCCGGCCAAGCTCAAGGCGAAGTTGTCTGAAGACCAGCTTCGCCTGTATGAATTAATCTGGCGGCGCGCAATGGCTTCCCAGATGAAACCGGCACTGGTCGATACGGTCGCGGTTGAGTTCGACTGTGACGGCGATGCGACGTTTCGTGCGAACGGATCCGTCATAGCGTTCCCCGGTTACCTGCGCGCCTACGAAGAGTCGCAGCCGCAGGGCAAGGAAGAAAAGGAATCCCGCTTGCCCGATATGAAGGAAGGCGACATCGTTCGCTTGCTGGACATCCGGGCCGAGCAGCATTTCACCGAGCCGCCTCCGCGTTACTCCGAGGCCAGCCTGGTCAAGGCCCTCGAGGACTTCGGGATCGGCCGGCCATCGACCTATGCGAGCATCATCCAGACGCTGGTTCGTCGCCGCTACGTGGAAATGGACCGGCGCCGCTTCATTCCGACCGACACCGGCCGGGTCGTCGCCCGTTTTCTCGAAGAGCATTTCGAACCCTATGTGGACTACGAGTTCACCGCGCGGATGGAGGACACCCTGGACGAGATTTCCCGTGGGGAGATGCATTGGATCCCCCCGCTGATGCAGTTCTGGAAGCCGTTCATTCGGCGGGTCCGCGAGAAAGAGGAAACCGTCAGCCGGGCGGACGCCAAGCTGACCCGGGTCCTGGGAACCGACCCCAAGACCGGCAAAGAGGTCTCTGTGCGACTGGGCCGCTTCGGCCCGCATGCGCAGATCGGAACGGTCGAAGACGAGGATAAGCCGCGCTTTGCCGGCCTGCGCCCGGGGCAAAGCCTGGAAACCATCGAGCTGGAAGAGGCCCTGGAGTTATTCAAGCTGCCGCGTGACCTGGGCTTCACACCGGACGGGGAGGAAGTCTCCGCGGGTATCGGCCGCTTCGGCCCTTTCATTCGCTATGGCAGCAAGTTTGTTTCACTGAAAGACGCGGATCCGCACACGGTCACCCTGTCGGAGGCGCTCGAAGTCGTAGCAGCCAAGAAGCAGGCGGACCTGGACCGCATTCTGCGAACTTTCGAAGGCACCGAAGTGCAAATTCTGAAGGGGCGCTGGGGGCCTTTCATCAGTGACGGCAAGAAGAACGCCCGCATGCCGAAGGAGCGGGAGCCCGAATCGATGACCCTCGATGAGTGCCTGGCTGCGCTGGAAGCGGCGCCGGACAAACGGAGCCGCAAGAAAGCGGCCAAGAAAGTCGCCAAGAAGGTGGCCAGGAAAAAGACGGCGCGCAAAAAGTCCGCCGGGAAAAAGACCGCCAAAAAGAAGGCGGCGAAAAAGACTGCCCGAAAGAAAGTAGCTGCCAAGGCAGGCAGCGACTGAAACGGCTGTGCCTGCGGGGAAGGTCCTTTCGATCGGCGAGGCAGCGCAATGCCTGCGAGCCGGCGAGCTCATTGCCTATCCGACCGAGGCGGTTTACGGCCTCGGCTGTGACCCGGCCAATGAAGCGGCGGTTCTTCGTCTCCTCAAGCTGAAAAGTCGCCCGGTGGCTGCCGGACTGATACTCATCGCCGATCGGTTCGAGCATTGTGAACCCTTTATCGGCCCATTGGGACCAGGGCAGCTGGACCGCGCGCTGTCCACCTGGCCCGGACCGGTCACCTGGTTGTTTCCCCGCGGGCAAGGCGTGCCCGACTGGCTGGCGGGGGTCCATCAGACCATCGCACTGCGCGTGACGGCGCATCCCGTTTGCCGCAGTCTGTGTGCCGAGTTCGGCGCGGCGATCGTGTCTACCAGTGCCAATCCGAGTGAGGCCGAGCCCGCGCGCACGCCGGAGCGGGTTGAAGAATACTTCGGGCAAGCGCTCTGTGGCATCGTGGCAGGGGCGCTGGGAGACAGCCAACGGCCCAGCGAAATCCGAGATCTGGCCAGCGGTCGGATCATTCGAAAGGGCTGAATTGAGCAGTGCAGAGCCAATGAACACCGAGGCCGTGAAGGTCTACCTGTTGCAGCTACAGGATCGCATTTGCGCCGAGCTGGAAAAGGAAGACGGAAGCGCCGTGTTCCGGGAGGACGCCTGGTCGCGTGAGGATGGCGAGACGCAAACAGGTGAATCAGCCGCAGACAGTCCCGGCCTGGGCGGCGGCGGTCGTACCCGCGTATTGACAGGGGGGCGTGTGTTCGAGCAGGCCGGGGTGAATTTTTCCCACGTGACCGGCCGCCGCCTGCCGCCGGCTGCCACCGCGGCCCGGCCGGAGCTGGCCGGCCGCCGGTTCGAAGCGTTGGGTGTCTCGCTGGTCATGCATCCGGAGAACCCCCATGTGCCGACCAGTCACGCCAATGTGCGTTTTTTCGTGGCGGAGAAGGACGGTGAAAAGCCCGTGTGGTGGTTCGGTGGCGGTTACGACCTCACCCCCTACTACCCGGTGCGCGAAGACATTATCGGCTGGCACCGCACTGCTCAGGCCGCCTGCGCGCCTTTTGGAGACGAGGTGTATGGCCACTACAAGGCATGGTGCGACCGCTATTTCCACCTGAAGCACCGCGGTGAGGCGAGGGGGGTTGGAGGCCTGTTTTTCGATGACCTGAACGAATGGGGTTTCGGGCGCAGCTTCGAGTTCATGCGCGCGGTCGGCGACAGTTACCTCGATGCCTATATGCCCATCGTGAGGAAGCGCCGGGATCAGGCCTGGACCCGGCGTCAGCGCGAATTCCAACTCTATCGGCGGGGTCGCTATGTCGAGTTCAACCTGGTCTACGACAGGGGAACCCTGTTCGGCCTGCAGTCGGGTGGGCGCACCGAATCCATCCTGATGTCGCTGCCGCCGCTGGTCGCCTGGCGTTACGACTGGCACCCGGAACCCGGCTCCGAAGAAGCACTGCTCTACGACTATCTCGAACCCCGCGACTGGCTGGCGGACTAATCCTCCAGCAGCACGCTGGCGTGCGTATGGACGCCCGTTGCAGGGAGGTGTCGGGAACCCCAGTGCAGGACACGCTCAAGACGTCCCTGTGCGCTAATTAACTGTTCCCGACAGCTTGATTGTCCTGCACTGGGGTTCCCGACACCTCCTGATGCCGCTTTCCGCATCGCACGCAAGCGCGCTCCCACCGGCTTACCAGAGGTAGGGTGTGAACTCTTCGGGGATCGGGTTCTCCCGGCTCTCGTTATCCCACATCACGCTGGCAATCCACCAGCGCTTCTCGTGAAACACCAGCTGGATGCTGTTGATGCCGCGGGCAATGGGCGGACCGTCCTTGCTGTCGCGGGCCTCATAGGTGCTGAACGCCTGGATCATGTTGCCGAAGCGGTCAGAGTGCCGCACGACCTCCATTTCCCAGAAGTCGTTTTCCGCGAAGAAAGGCGTGACTTGCTCGATCCACTCCTCGAGGGTCATGACGTGAAGGCCGCCGTCCCCGTGGATGCGCTTGCCGATCGGGATCAGGCGGGCGCCCGGCAGGTACAGGCTGCGCTCCCGCTGCCAGTTGCGCTTGCCGGCCGGGCCGGAGATGGTTTCGTACATGGCCTTGATGATGGCGTCAGGAGAGGCGACGTCCTCGGCCCGTGGTTTGAATTCGTTCTTGGAAGTATCGGGGTTGCTCATGTGTTGGTGCTCCCTGTTTGCAGCACGGCCAGTTCCCTGGCCCATAGGGTGCAGGATTCCGCGGAAGGATGGAAGCCGTCCTCGCAGAAACCGTGCTGCCGGGGATCGATGCGCGTAGGAACGTGCATGGCGACGGGACAGGTCGAAACCACTTCCTCCGCGATGTGATCCAGGGTCGTGGCCCGCAGTCCGAGCGACCAGCGCAACGGTTGCGGAGGCAGGGGAAAATTCGCCATCGGCGGCAGGCCGGCAAACAGGATGCGTGCGCTGGGCCAGCGGCTGCGGATTTTTTGCAGCAAGGCATGCAGACTGCGCCGCCAGTGGCGCGTGCCGCTCAATCCGGTGACGTCGTTGACGCCGATAGAAACGAGCACCAGGTCAACCGGGGCAATGTCTGGTATCCCGTCCACCCTTTCGAGCAGGTCCCGGACCGCGTGCCCGCTGGCGCCGTCGACCCGCCAATGCACGCGCCGGCCGATCGACTCCGCCAGCGCGGTCGCGAACTGAACTGGCAAGGAGGCTTCGATGGATCCGGCGCCGACGCCGTCGATGATGGAATCACCGATGGCCAGGAAGTGAAAATCACGGCCCTGGCCGGTCACGCCCTGGCGCGCGCCGGTAGCGCCGGGCAGACGCAGTGCATGGCGTTTCAGCCACAGCCCCTGGAGGGCCGTGACTGGCAGCAGGACCCAGAAGATCAGGCGGGAGAGCGGACAGGTCAATGAGCGGTATCCCAGTCGGGGCCGTGACCCGTGTCCACGACCAGCGGCACGTCCAGTTCCGCCGCGCCCGCCATGCGCTTGACCACGGCTTTCTTCAGTGCTTCCAGCTGGTCCTCGCGAACCTCGAACACGAGCTCGTCGTGTACCTGCATGACCAGGTTGGCGGCGGGCCTCGCCTGCTGCAGCCAGGCGTCGACCTCGATCATCGCGCGCTTGATGATATCGGCCGCCGTTCCCTGCATGGGCGCGTTGATCGCGGCCCGCTCAGCCGCCTGGCGCCGCTGCATGTTGCTGGCCTTGATGTCCGGCAGGTAGAGCCGGCGCCCGAACAGCGTTTCCACGTAGCCCAGTTCGCGCGCCTTTTCGCGCGTCTGTTCCATGAACTGCTGCACGCCCGGGTAGCGCATGAAGTAGGTATCCATGTAGGCCTGCGCTTCCACCCGCCCGATATTGAGCTGCCGTGACAGTCCGAACGCGGACATTCCATACATCAGGCCAAAGTTGATGGCCTTGGCGGCGCGGCGCTGACCGCTGTCGACCTCGTCATAGGGCACGCCGAATACCTCGCTGGCCGTGGCCTGATGCACATCCACCTTGTCCCGGAAAGCTTCCAACAGGCCCGTGTCTCCGGACAAGTGGGCCATGATGCGGAGTTCTATCTGGGAGTAATCGCAGGCCATGATCAGCCAGCCTTCCGGGGCAATGAAGGCCTGGCGGATGCGGCGCCCCAGGGGGGTGCGAACCGGGATGTTCTGCAGATTGGGGTCCGAGGAAGAAAGGCGCCCGGTTGCCGCCACGGCCTGGTGATAGGACGTGTGAACCCGCCCGGTACGGGCGTTGATCTGTTCAGGCAAGCGGTCGGTATAGGTGGACTTGAGTTTCGAAAGCGAACGGTATTCCAGGATCAGGCTGGGCAGCTCGTAGTCCACGGCCAGTTCCTGCAGCACGTCTTCGGCCGTAGAGGGCTGCCCGGTCGGTGTTTTCCGGACCACCGGCAGCGCCAGTTTGTCGAACAGTATTTCCTGCAATTGCTTCGGCGAGCCCAGGTTGAAGGGCTGGCCGGCAGCATCGTGGGATTCTTTCTCAAGCTTGTGGATCTGTTCCGCCATCTCCTTGCTCTGGCGCTTCAGCAGGTCGCCGTCAATCAGGACTCCGTGCTGCTCCATGCGCGCCAGCACCGGGATCAGCGGCACTTCGATGTCCCGCAGCACCGAGGCCAGGCTGGGCACCTCTTCCAGACGAGGCCACAGGTGTTCGTGCAGCCGCAGCGTGATGTCGGCGTCTTCGGCCGCATAATGACTCGCCTCCTCGATACGGACCTGGTTGAAGGTAATTTGCTTGGCGCCCTTGCCTGCGATGTCCTCGTAATGGGTGGTCCGGCGTCCGAGGTATTTGAGGGCCAGTGAGTCCATGTCGTGCCGGCTGCCCGTGCTGTTGAACACATAGGACTCGAGCATCGTGTCGAATGCGACGCCTTGTACCTGGATGCCGTAAAGCGACAGGACGTTCATGTCGTACTTGATGTGTTGTCCGACTTTCAGCAGGCTGTCGTCCTCCAGCAGCGGCTTCAACCTGCTCAATACGGTATCGCGATCCAGCTGTGCCGGAGCGCCCGGGTAATCATGGCCGACCGGCAGGTAGAAAGCCCGATCCGCCCGGACGCTGAAACTCAGTCCGACCAGCTCCGCCCGCATGGCGTCCAGGCTGGTGGTTTCGGTGTCGAACGCGATGAGTTTGGCTGATTGCAGAAGCTCCAGCAGGGCATCCAGTTGCGCTTCGGTGGTCACGGTGTGGTAATCGGTTTCGGCCTTGTCCTCGGCAGGCTTGTCACCGGCCAGTTCCTGCAGCCAGCTATTGAATTCATAGCGCTTCAGCGAGTCCGTCAGCGCCGGCTTGTCCATTTCCCTGCGCTGCAGTTCGTCGGGGCCGCAGCCGAGATCCAGGTCGCGCCTTATGGTGGCCAACTCGCGCGATAGCGGCAGCTGCTCCAGCGCCGCCCGCAGGTTTTCGCCGATCTTGCCCCCGATTTCATCGGCATGGGCCATGATTTCATCGAGGCTGCCCCATTCCTGCAGCCATTTCACGGCGGTCTTGGGGCCGCACTTCTCTACTCCGGGGATGTTGTCCGACTTGTCCCCGGTCAGCGCCAGGAAGTCCACGAACTGTTCGGGCGTGACGTCAAACTTCTTCTTCACTCCCGCGCTGTCGAGGTCCTCGCCGGTCATGGTGTTGGTCAGCGTCGTGCGGTCCGTGACCAGCTGTGCCATGTCCTTGTCGCCGGTGGATATCACGCAATCCATGCCCGCTTCCTCAGCGGCTTGTGCCAGGGTGCCGATGACATCGTCCGCTTCCACGCCTTCGACCTGGAGCAACGGCAGCCCGAGCAACCGGGTAAATTCCAGGATCGCTTCGACCTGGCTGCGCAGCTCACCCGGCATGGGGGGGCGGTTAGCCTTGTACTCCGGGAAAAGTTCGTGACGAAAAGTGGGGCCCTTGGCGTCGAAGACCACGGCGATATGTTCGGGCTGCTCCTCGTTCAGCAAGCGTCTCAGCATGTTGGCCACGCCAAGCAGGGCTCCGGTGGGCTCGCCATGGCTGTTGCTCAGATTGGGTAATGCGTGAAAGGCGCGGTACAGGTAGGATGAGCCATCCACGAGGTACAGCGTTTTGTTCTTGCTCATGGCGTGCCTGGGATCATCTGGGGTTTCCTGGAGTCTGATATTATGAAGAAAAGGAAAACCGAAGTGGCCGGACTGCAAATTGGACTGACCCCAGTCTAACCCAGAGGGAGCTCGCAGCGATGAGAAACCTGTTAATCCGATCACGGTCCCCCGCATATGCGCATGCCCTGGTCGCGGCACTGTCTCTTGCCGTCTACGGGTTGTGCGCCGGTCCGCTGGCAGCCCAGGAGGACCTGGAAAAACCGCCGCCGATTCCGCCGGAGGACACCGCCGATGTGCCCATCCCGCCCAAGATTCAGGGTGAGCAAATCGAACCCACCGTGACCATCCGGGAAGAAGAAGAACGGCTGATCGAAGAGTACCGGTTCAACGGCCAGGTTTACATGGTCAAGATTACGCCGAAGGGCGGGATTCCCTACTACTACATCGATACCGACGGTGACGGCAGGCTCGAGCTCGACATGGATAAGCAGGCCCTGAACCCGGTACAGCCCGTTTATTGGAAGATCAAGGAGTGGGATTGAGCGCGGCGTCGGGGGCCAATGCGGGCCTGACGGCCCGGGTCATCCGCTGGCTCGGGCAGACGGTGGCCTGGCTGACGCTCGTCATGACCTTGCTGACTTTTGGCGTCGTGGTGCTTCGTTACGGCTTCAACCTGGGCTGGATCTGGCTGCAGGAAAGCGTGACCTACCTCCACGCTGTGATTTTCATGGTGGCGGCGGCATGGGCCTTTCAGACCGACGACCACGTCCGGGTAGACATTTTCTACCGTGCGCGCAGCGACCGCTACCGATTTGCGGTAAATCTCGCCGGTACCCTGTTGTTCGTGCTGCCGTTCAGCGCTTTCCTGTTGATCATCGGTTGGGACTACGTGGCTGCCTCCTGGGCCACCCATGAAGCTTCGCGGGAGGCCGGTGGCCTGCCTTTGGTCTGGCTGCTCAAGAGCCTGATCCTGGTGCTGCCGGCGCTGTTGTTGCTGCAGTCCTGGAGCACCGTGAAGTCGTGCATCAGGGGCCTGCGCGACGAGTCCAATCCCGGGGCGGCATGACCGAAAAGCGCCGCCGGAGGATCGATACCGTACTGGCGAACAGGCAGCCTGACTTGACGGTCCTGGCCGAGCGCCTGCACAAGCCCCGCAACTTTTCCGCCATTGTCAGGACCTGCGACGCCGTCGGCATCAACGAGGTGCATGCCGTTCCCGGAGATACAGGCGTATCCATCCATTGGAAGACTTCCCAAGGCGCCGAGAAGTGGGTACGGGTGCGGCCGCACGGCAGC
>Ga0316195_10001030_pt1 | contig 12140 bp, 11 predicted proteins | sample Phised1_MG_FD_204937 | JGI IMG/M metagenome (GOLD analysis project Ga0316195, IMG submission 204937) | Coastal sediment microbial communities from Maine, United States - Phippsburg sediment 1 | ecosystem: Environmental > Aquatic > Marine > Coastal > Sediment | place: USA: Maine | collected... | reverse complement strand
TTTCATTGACAGCTGAATCAACCGGCTTCACTCCACATTCAAGTAAGTGTTTCATTGTGCGCCTCCCTCCTCGTCATGGTGTTCTTCGACATCGTGCTCGTGACCACCGTGACCGTCCTTCTTCTTAGCAAGAAGATGGAAGCCGGTAAACATAGCCGGCCAGATGGCCAGCACCATCGGTACGGTACTAAGGAAGTCCTTGACGTTGTTGATGATCGGTTCGTTACCAGGGTTCGGGTCAAAACCGACTTCTTCGAAAGGCACTGATGACAGATACATCCAGTGAGTGCCACCCAGTTCCTTTTCGCCGTAGAGATGGTTGACATAGCGCCCCGGGTGGGTCTGGATGCGCTGGTGACCGATCTTGATCAGGTCCTTGCGCTTACCGAAGGTCAGCGCTTCCTGTGGACAGATATCAACGCAGGCCGGCGGCAGGCCCTTCTTGAGTCTGGTGTCATAACACATGATGCATTTCTTGACGACCGGGTCAAAAGCGCTCGAGTAACTGTATCCCGGAATGTTGAAGGGACAGGCGATCATGCAGTTGCGGCAGCCGACACAGACCTTGGAGTTATAAATGACAGCGCCTTCCGGGGTTTTGGTGTAGGCATTGACGAAGCAGGAGCTTAGGCAAGCCGGTTCGCTGCAATGGTTGCACTGCACCTTCCGGTAGACAGGCTTGCTGGAGCTCTCTGTATCGTAACGGTTTACGACAGTGTAGGCATTCTCATCGGGACGCCGCTTCTGCTTGCCACCATGAAATGTTTCATCAAATACCGACTTGTCATCAAACGGCTTATTCGGCGCCGGCAGGTTCTGTTCGTTGTTGCAGGCGGCCTCGCAGCTGCGGCACCCAATGCAACGGGTTAGATCCACCAGCACGCCCATGCCATCCGGATAGCCGGAAAAGGCTCCGGCCGCCAGGGCCTTTTTCGGCCCGGCCAAGGTTGTGGCGGCACATCCTGCCACGCTCGCAGCAAGAAATCTCCGTCGACTGATTCCACTCATAACGACTCTCCTTATCCTGAAAAACTTGCACCCGTAGATGTCATCTCAAGACCGGCCACGCTCAGTGTCCAGTCGTCTCGGCAGCTTGCGAACCTGTCACATCCACGCGATATAGGGCGTCGCCCTCCGCTGTCCTCGTGTGGCAATCCTGGCATCCCGTCGGCCCGTCCATCTGTTCGTGGCAACTGACACAGTTCCAGTGATAAGCGGCTTTCAAACCAGGCTTATCGAAGTGGTACAGATAGACGTTTGCAGATACGAGGTTGATATGATCTGCAGAAAACGGCTCGGCAACATGACAATCACGGCAACTGACCGAAGCGGTCTCGTTACTGTCGGCGTGGCAGCTCACGCAGCGCTCGTCAGTGGTGCCGGTACCGGTTGTATGGTGATGGCAGGCCGAGCAATCCTCACCCAGTTCGGTATGCATGGCGTGGTCGAACTCAACAGCATCGAAGTACTTGACCATGGTGTCGAGGGACGCCTGGTCAGGCATATCGCCGGCCTGGGCCAGGCTGCCTGCGGCAATGCAAGCCAGAGCCATCATCAAGTTGGTCAAGATTTGCTTAGCGCTCATGATTCTCTCCTTTATAGATGAGTGCCAGGTGGCTTTCTCACTTGCTGACATCACCTGCCTTCTCGTTCAAATATTTGTAGAACATGGGGAAAGCAATGAAAAATGCGAGACAAATGAGATATTCGACGCCCTTGATGTACTGGTAAAAGTCCACCAGGGTATGAACGCTATCCCACTCACCAATTCTTTCGAGTATCTGGGTAATCATCTTCATCTCCTTTTATGCGCTCAGTTCACGCATCGAACAGTTTTAGCTTCTGCTCGCCTGACGGCTCGCTTGCTTGGAAGAGCCCTTGAGCAGCCCTTTGACAAAACCGACCAGCAGCATGATGGTAGGCATCAGTTGCACAACCACGATCAGTGCGCAGAACCCGAGGAAGAGACCGACCAGTATGCCACTGGAGTAGGTTTTGGTGGTGTCCACGGCAAAAGCCGGGCTCGCCATGATCATCAACATCGACATTCCCATTAGTAAGCTTCTGTACCCTTTCATGATTTCCTCCGTCTCTTTGTGGATTCACAAGTTTATTGCAGCCACTCGTCTGCAGGATTGTGAGTCAATTTTTCGAATGCGCATTTAACCGCTTGCCGTAACTCATCTTCATCGCTCGGCCGGTTCGGCTTAAGGGCATGATAGAAAATTCCCTCGCTGCGTGCTTTGCGGATCAGAGTTAACGGCAGTTCGCTGGCAACCAGGATGATGGTCAGGTTACGGTTGCACTTTTTCAGAATCGGAATCAATTCTGTCGCCAGCAGTTCATCGAACCGGGTACTGAGCAGGACCACCTGTGCGGTCTTTTTGAGGATTCCATAAAGAACCCCAGCGGCCGAGTTGGTCACTGTCACTTGGTAGCCGGCGTCGATGAACAGGTCAGCCATACGTTTTCTGGTCAGCATGTCTTCGTCGGCAATCAGTAATCCTGGCATGTGCATCGTCATGGTCTTCTCCTGCCAAGTCCATCCGTCCCTAATCCAGGGACATCTCTCAGCTAGTCAGCTTTCACCGAGCTCTTCTCCGGGCGGAACAGCAGTCCCTTCACCAGTCCGAAAAAGAGAATCATCGCCGGGACCAACTGGGAAACAATGATCAGTGCAAAGAACCCGATGAAGAAGTAGGTCAGGATTCCAGCACCCTCACTATGTGTGCCTGCGGCCGCATAAGCGGCAGACACGCTGCCAGCCACCATCGATATCAACACTTGCAACGTTTTCATAATGGCCTCCTTCCTGTTGACCTTGATTGGTCGTGATTAGCTCTTGGCACATAGTTACTGCATCGGCCGTACCATTCTTAGAAGTTTTTCATAAATATTTTTAAACTATTGTTTTTAAAGGGTTATTTTTCGTGCCGGGCGGGAAGAGCGTGAGAAGGAATTATCTCAGCGTATAAATAAAATATACGCCTGGAGCCAAACGGGCCAGTAAGCGTCGCGTTTTTTATTTTTCAACCTATTGTATTTAGGGGGTTTTTTTCTTTACGGCAGGGTGTATATGCAAAACATACAGTACGATTATTTATTTATATAAGGTTACCGGACAAAGAGAAGGTCGATAAAGGGCGAGGATTGCAAGGCGCTTTAACGCTTAGAATTGCGGCGATGACCTTAAAAAATCAGCGTTGGGCTTCTGCTCTTCGTGCCTTGTCCTGCACAACGGCAGCAGTCACCCGACCGGGATTCCCGACGTTTGCCTGTGCCGCAGCGGAAAGTGCGACGGGACAGCCACCCGGTGGTCTATTCCATTGAGCGAGTCCGGGAACAGATACCCTGTTTTTTGAGCATAGCCTGGAAATTTGGCCGGAGCATGCCAACTTCTTCCGCAGCCTTGGTGATATTCCAGTCGTTTCGGTTCAGGGCGCTGAGCAGAAAAGCCCGTTCCAGAGGCACGACCGCCTCCTCGCGCAACAACCGTTTGCGCTCCTTCAACTGAATGACATCGAGGGGCACGGCATTATCCGCGGCGGCAGAGAGATCTTGATCGTAACCCGGCATTTCCAGGTCTTGTCGTTGGAGAAGATCTGAATGAGACAGCACGACCGCCCTTTCGATCAGGTTTTCCAGCTCGCGCACGTTGCCGGGAAAGTGGTAACACTCCAATTGTTCAATCACATCCGGGCTGAACCCCCGAATCTCCTTACCGTTCTCCTCGGCAAAACGCTTGAGAAACTGGCTTGCCAGCAGCATAAGGTCGCCCTTGCGCTCGCGCAGGGGCGGCAGCTCGATCGGGATGATATTGAGGCGAAAGAATAGATCGTCTCGGAAGTCACCCCTTTTAACCATGTCGCGCAGGTTGGCATTGGTCGCGGCAACCAGCCGGATGTCGATATGAATCGGCTTGGTGCCACCGATCGGGGTCACCACTCGCTCCTGCAGAACTCGCAGTAGTTTAGCCTGCGTTGATAGGCTGATATTGCCGACTTCGTCGAGGAAAAGCGTGCCCCCCTCGGCAACTTCGAAGAGTCCGCACTTGGTCTGGGTCGCGCCGGTAAAGGACCCTTTGACATGCCCGAAGAGTTCACTCTCTAAGAGATTTTCGGCCAGAGCAGTACAGTCTATGGCGACAAAAGGGTGCGCACGTCGCGGGCTGTGGGCATGGATGGCGCGAGCCACCAGTTCTTTTCCAGTACCACTTTCGCCGCTGATCAACACGGTACTATCGGTCGGTGCCACCTGCAGGATGCGTTGGTAAAGTCGCTGCATTTCACGACTGTCACCGAGCAGTTTGTCGAAGCCGTGTGTTTCACTCATCTCCCGGCGCAGGCAGATATCATCTATCAGAACGGCCCTAGATTTGATCGCGTGTTTGACTTTGCTGACCAATTCATCGTTGGCAAAGGGTTTGGAGAGATAATCCGTGGCCCCGTTTTTCATCGCCTCGACAGCATTGTCAATCGCCGCATAGCCGGTAATCAGAATCACCGGCAGCTCCGGCTGGAAACTGCGGATTGCCTGCAACACCTCCAAGCCGCTCATACCAGGCATTTTCAGGTCGGTCACCAGTAATCTGAAGTGCTTCTGTTCCAAGCGCTCCAAGGCTGCCCGCCCGTTGCTGACAACCTCGACTTCGTATCCTTCAGCGGTGAGAATACGGCGCAAGCCCTCACGGATGACCGCATCGTCATCAGCAACCAGAATTCGATCTATATCGCTGTTCATAGCACCCTCTTTGCTGAATGAAAACCCCCATTGTATGACCATGATCGACACTGACATGGGCGTCGTGCCAGCAAGCAAATATATGGCGAAACAGAACTAGGCGGTTGAGACATTATCTTCCCGTACGGGCGGTTCTTCGGCAACCCGCAACAGCGAGGCAATCGGCAGCTCAACGGTAAAAATCGTGCCATGATTGACCACACTCTGCACCTTGATCTGGCCGCCATGGTTTTGAATGATGCCATAGGACACTGACAAACCGAGTCCCGTACCCGCGACACCGTTCAGCTCCTGATTCTTGGTCGTGAAAAATGGATCGAAAATCCGGCCCAGGTTCTCTTCAGGGATGCCATGGCCAGAGTCTTCGATGGTCGTAATGAACAGGTCGCGCTTTAAATCCGTGCGCATGACGATCGTCAGTCGCCCCCCCATCGGCATGGCATGACAGGCATTGACCAGCAGGTTGATGAAAACCTGTTCCATCTGGCTCGGGTCAACTTCAATGTCAGGCAGATTGACCCCGTAGTGACGGGCAATCTCAACATCGTTGACGCTCGCATGATGGGACACCAGGGCTAGAGTGCTTTCCATGATCTGCGATAGGGACCTGAGCCGCTTGTCCGGGATCGACGTCCGTGAAAAATCCAGCAGTCGCTTGACAATATCGGCACAGCGATTGGTTTCATGGACAATCGTCAGGGCGTCGTTGCGCTGGTTATCGTCCAGCCGCTGGTCCTTGGCGAACAAGTTGGCAAACATTAGGATTCCGGCCAGCGGATTGTTGATTTCATGAGCGATGCCGGCCACAAGCTGGCCGAGAGACGCCAGCTTCTCCGAGCGCACCAACTGGTCGCTGACCTGGGCGATTTCTTCCGTACGCTCGAGAACCTTTGCCTCCAGGGTTTCAGTCAGCTTGCGGTATTCATCACGGGTTTCCTTCAAGTTATCCGTCATGACGTTAAACGCTTCGGAGAGCTCACCGATCTCGTCGTTGGATTTCAGCTGCAAATGGCTGTCCAGCTCCATGTTCGAAACCTTTTGGGCATGCAACAGCAGATCGTGAACCGGTTGAATAACCATGCTCTGCGTCATCCAGCTCAGGCAGATGATGACCAAAAGCAATAGGGTCACACCGAAGGTCGCAATACTGTTGCGGTAGGAACTCGCCTGCACACCGATTTTGGCCAGTGAGCCCTGCACTTCCAAAAAACCCAGCGTCTTTACATTGGGCGGGTGCACATGGCAAGCAGCCGTGGAACAGCTCGGTTTATTGTGAATGGCCGTGGTGACACTCAGGATCTCTTCACCCTGAACATTATGGAAAATCCTTCTGCTGTCCTCAAGGGGATAGCGCTGGTGCAGCAATGTTTCATTATCGCAGTCCTCGCAGACCTCTTCGATCTCCGTAATAGATTTACCGATTTCGTCCGTATAAGTGGAAAAATGCACCAGACCGGCGGTACTGAAGAGTCGAATCCGATCGATCTTTTCATGCTGGCAGACTTCCTCCATCATCTGGTAAACGCGTTGGCGGTTGTCCTCCAGCATCTGAAAGTGGGTCGTATGCAGAATGATTTCACTGACGGTTTCAATATCGTCCTTAGCATCGAGCAGAAAAATTTCCTTCAGTGTGGTGATATTGAAAAAAGCAAATAGGGAGATCGTGATCAACAGGACAACACCGGTCCTGAAAGTGAACTTGCTGATCAGACTATGACTGAGTGCCCTGAATATCGTCATCACAAGTAATCCGTAAAACGGCACTAAAAAACTGGAACTCCGGGTGCTGATCCTGTGTTCCTGAATTAACCCTGACGGCCAGATTGTCTTAGTTGCAAGACCCAAGGCATACCGGTTGCTTCGTCGCTCTAGAACCGGCGCAAGCTGAACTTAATAAATATTAATTATCATTCTCCAATATAGACAAAATAGCTTGCATGTCAAGTATAACGGTATTGCGCGAGTTCCCTGTGGGTTAAATCTTGACCGTTTTATAAAGGAAATTTTTGAATTTATAAAACCTTCGCTGCTCATTTTCGGCCTGGCTACGGGGTTCGCAGGCCCGGAGTGCGGCAGCGATTTCCGGCATATTGCGTGCGCCCCTGCGGCGGGCCTCCTCAATTAGGGCACACACCGTGTCGCGAGTCAGGCAGTTGTCGGTAAACGGCTTGTGAACCAGGGTCCAGAAATCACCTTCCCCCGATTGCAGAGCCGACAGAATGCGCCGCAGGGGGTCATGTTCGGCTTCTTCATAACGCGCGACCGGCTGTCCGGAGGTCAGGGCCCGCTTAACATCGTCACAAGAAATGACCGTACCTTGGCGGAAAAGCAATGCCCGCAACAGGATCGAACGCAGTTCCCGGATATTGCCCGTGTAGTTATGCCGGCTAAGGAGCTTTTGTGCTTCCGCACTGATCGCCGGGACCCGCTCGACTGGCTCTTCCGCGAGACGGTAAGCCCGGTAAAGCTGACCGAGAAAATGAACGGCCAGGTCGGGGATGTCCTCGCGCCGCTCATTCAGGGACGGCACCGCAATGGTCAATTCCGACAGGCGGTGATAGAGATCCGCCCGAAAGCGCCCCTCGGCAATCAGGCGCGGCATGTCCTGATTTGTGGCTGCGATCAGCAGCACGCGTGCAAAGCGGGTCTGATTCTCACCAAGGCGAACGAAACCGCCATTATCAAGGAAGCGCAGGAGTTGCACCTGGGTCTTCGGATCAGCGTCTCCGATCTCATCAAGGAAGACCACGCCGCCACTGGCTTCCTCGATAATCCCTGAGCGATCGACGTGTGCTCCGGTAAACGCTCCACGCTTGTGCCCGAAAAGCTCAGAGTAGGTCAACTCACCACTGTAGGCGGCAATGTTGGTCTTGGTGACCGGGAGTTCACGTGTCGCCTTGGTACTGGTCCGGTACATGTCGTTGAGCCGGGTATAAATGTTGTTGAAAAGAAACTCCTTGCCGCTACCGGTGTCCCCGGTGATCATGATGGTCGGCAAGCCGAGCACGGCTTCACTGAGGTCGGCCTGCTGCCACAAGAGGATACGGCGAAAAAGCGGCGGGGTGAGGGTCTCGATGGTCGAGATGATTTCGCGGGCCTTGATTGAATTACCGATGATGTTGCCGAGTCGATATGAAGAAATTTTCGGGTCGCGATAGGTAACATCGGTCCGCAGTCGCTGCACCTCGGACGTCAGCCGCTCGATCTGTAGCATACCGGCCAGGTGGCGGGCAATCATCTGCACGATGATCTGCAGGATGCGCTGGTGCTCTTCGGTAAAGTAATGCGGAGTCAGGCTGCTTAAACAGACCACCGCCAGAACCTGATCTTCGATCGTCACCGGAACGGCGATCTCACTACGGATCTCCTGGGTTACCTGGCGGTAGAAGCCCTCGCCGATCATCACCAGGAAAGCATCGTCAACGATCAACGCCTGCCTGGATGAAGCGACATATCCCGTCAGGCTCCTCTCGGTGCGGGGCAGTTCCGTACCCCCGACAGGCATTAGCGGGATATTCTTCTTCAACCATTCCTTACTCTTGGCGCCAACCACTGTACCATCTTCTTCTTCGACAATCACCCAGCTATGACCGCCACGCTCCTGCACCAATGCGATACTGCCGGTGTCAGCACCGATCAGTTCTGTCGCCTTGGCCAGCACCCGGTTCAGAAATGGCTGGCTCCCTTCGAAACGCTCCTGGAGCAGATCGTTGATTTCCGAGAGGACCTGAATCTCCATGTGCTCGTCGCCGATCTCCTGGATCACCCGTTCGGCCATCTCGGCATGAGCCTCTAACAAACCGCATTCAAAATCGCTGAAACGGTAAGGCTCCCTGGTAAAGTAGTTGACCAGACAGGTGACCCGCCGCGTGCGGCCATCGTAGCGCGGCACCACGTACAGGGAAGTCAGGCCGATCTTATCTGTGAGATAGCGTTTCTGCAGGGACTGTGCCTTGAGATTGGAGAAATAGAGCGGACGCAGCAAAGTATCGCCCGTAATCACCCCCTCTTCACTAATATATTGCGAGAGCAATGATTTCCCTGAACTCAAATCGATCAGTTTTTCATCCTCGTAAAGACGCTGGATCTCCTGATCTTCGGCATATGAGGCCAAGACCTGCAGTCCCTGACCTTTGCCCTCTGTGCCGATTCGTGACGGCACCAGCACTGAGGCCAGCGAGAGTTTTTCAATCAGGCCAACAGCAGAGCGCACCATGGTGCGCGCCGCTTCCTTTTTTTTCGATTCGTCAATGCGCCGGGCGACGATGATTTGCTGGTGATATTTGCGTGCTTGCTCGAGAACCGGCGTGACCAGCGCCAAAAACTCTCGCAACATTTTGCGATTTTCGTCACCAAGCGTGTTGCCGACCCGGGAACTGTCGATACAGACCACACCAATAGAGCGGCCCTTGTGGACCAGCGGCAGCTGCGTCGAGGCCATAAGCCCGAAATCCTCGGCAATCTGCCGGGCCCTGGGCGGCAGGCGCTCGCGGTCACTAAACTCGGCATCCTGCTGCTCGATGTAGACCCTGGAAACCACATAGTTGTCATCGGTCAGGGAGAAACCATGGGAGTGAACTGCGTGACGCGGGCGACCGCTGGCCAGGACGCAGTTCAGGATGCCATCCGTCAGGTCTTCGAGGTAGATGCGGAAACGCGACTGGCGGGTTAGCAAAGGAACCGCTTCGCCGATTTCGTGCAGGATGTCAGCAAGGTTTTCTTTACCGTAATTCTGAATTTTCTGCAGGGCTCCGGCAACCCGAGGCGAGAAACTCATACAAGCACTCCTTGTGTAGTTTTTTTACACGCTGAGTCTAGCCTGTTTTAAAAAAGCGGTCAAAGCTTGTTGAGCGAGGCTGCAAGCTGACGGGCAGGGCATACACTTACACGAAAAGCTGTTGCGAACAGGATTCAAAGATGCAGGGAAGCACACCCGTCCTCTCCGGATAGACGCCGGCAAGTACCAGTGTGAAGAGACGAAAAGAAAAAGCGGCCCTTGCGGACCGCCTCGCTGAAACATTGCCTTTTGCGAAAACGCATTTCAGTGGCCACCGATATTCAAGACGGCCAGCGCAGCGATGACGGCAGCGACCGTTGCAAAGACATATAGGGCTCGGGCAGCAGAGAGCAGATATCGATTGACAGCGGACTTATTCAACATAACGGACCTCCGGGACTTTTCAGCTCAGGATTGACAAGAGACAGGACCAAACAAATCGAGCACAATATACTGTATATGTAATTACATGTCAATAGTTAATTATATTAATTTACATATTATTGCACGGCACGCCTACTCATCTTGAATTCTTAAGAGCGTTCAGGAAAAGCAAAAGGAGGCACTGTAAATCTGTCCCCTGCGTGCATTCTGAACAATTTCAACCGGCTAAAGTTCGACAGCTGAAAACACTGCGGGGGCAGATCAGGCCCGCGACTATCGCAACCGGCAAAAAAGCGGCAAGGGGAAATCAGTCCCAGTGCTTGATTACACCTGATTCGAGGGCCGCACGCTCCACAGCTGCGGTGACCTCCTTGTGAACTTCGGGGTGCAGCAGCGACGGCACCAGTTCGCCTTCTTCGGCATGCCGGGCAATGGCCTGGGCGGCAGCAATCTTCATCTTGTTATTGATGCGGGTCGCCCGCACGTTGAGGGCGCCGCGGAACAAACCTGGGAAGGCCAGGGCATTGTTGACGCTCTTACCGTCGGCGGCAAAAGAGGCGCCAGCTTGCATGGCCAGATCCGGGGTAATTTCGGGATTCGGATTGGAGAGTGCGAGAATGACCGAGCCCTTGCGCACCATGTCCGGCTTGATCAGACCGGGGCAACCGGTGGTGGCGATTATGACGTGAGACTTCTTCATGACGTCATCGAGGGTCGTGGCTTCACCGCCAGCCGCAACCAGGCGTTCACAGGCTTTAATCTCAAGGTCGATACCGATGACCTTTTTGACTCCATAGGAGAGCAGTAGCTTGCTGATGCCCATCCCCGCGGCCCCCAGGCCGATAACGCCGACCACCGACTGCTTCAGCATCAAGCCGGAAAAACGGGTGGCGTTGAGCAGGGCCGCCAGCACGACAACGGCCGTACCGTGCTGGTCATCGTGCATCACTGGGATATCCAGCCTGGCATCCAGGGCCTCTTCGATTTCAAAGCATTCCGGCGCCTTGATATCTTCGAGTTTGATGGCTCCAAAGGTTGGTGCAATGTTGATCACCGTGTCGATGATGACCTTGGGGTCGCGGTTCTGGATCAGAATAGGCACACCACTCACGCCAACGAGGTAGTCGAACAGCACGGCCTTCCCTTCCATCACCGGCATCCCGGCAACCGCTCCGATATCGCCGAGGCCAAGGATCGCCGTACCGTTGGTAACAATGGCCACCTGGTTAGGAATCGAAGTGTACTTGTAAGCGAGTTCCGGCATCCGCTCGATATCCTTGCAGATTGTCGCTACTCCAGGAGTATAGATCTGGCGGACATCGGTGATGGTCTCGATCCTCACCCGGCTCTTGGTGGCGATCTTGCCTCCTTCGTGGACCTGGTGGACCAGATCGATCACATCTTCAACGATGATCCCTTCCAGGTTGGCGATGGCATCGACCAAGGCCTCGAATTGCTGATCTGAATCCACGTAGACCACGATTTCGCGCGTGTTGTGCGTGCGTCCGACTCTGACCAGATGGATGTCGCCGATGCTGGCATTTTTCTCCGCTATCGCAGTCGTCACGCTCGCCAAGTGTCCCGGCTTGTCTCTTAACATCAGCCGCAAACACTTGGCTATCTTTCCCGCACCACGTTCGATTTCCATAAATATCTCCGATTGGTTCTGACTGGCAAACGCCGGACTGGCGATAAAAATTCCACCGTATTATAGTCACTCAGATATCCGGTGCAATGGGAAAGCACAGATTGTTACGAATATCGGACAGAACGTGCCGAGCTCAAGGAGAAAACCAGCCTCCTTGGACATCGACGGCAGGAGCTTGCATCCAGACAACGGCGATAAGCATGATGATTATCCAGACCTCGTTGCCCGGAGCTAATCTGGCCGACGCGGAATGCCGCGCGAATTTACCAACATCACCCAAAAAAATTGATTATTCCCGCTTATAATGTTTCAGTGTTTAGGTGCAGCCAGCACCGCCCGCCACGGACAAAACTTTCTGCTACCGCGAGAGAGAAGGGCTCATGCTAAAAAAAATCTTGCCAACAGTCCTTGCCATCTTGTTGCTGGTCACTTCTGCCGACGCGATGGTTCTGGATGGCCGCTGTGAGGTTCGGTTTTTCGGCAAATCGACCCTGCATGACTTCGATGGCAAAGTGACCTGCCAACCCTTCTCACTGCATGGAGAAACCTCCGCATCTGGAGGAGACATACTGCGCGCACCGGTCATCTCTA
>Ga0316195_10001029_pt1 | contig 12147 bp, 10 predicted proteins | sample Phised1_MG_FD_204937 | JGI IMG/M metagenome (GOLD analysis project Ga0316195, IMG submission 204937) | Coastal sediment microbial communities from Maine, United States - Phippsburg sediment 1 | ecosystem: Environmental > Aquatic > Marine > Coastal > Sediment | place: USA: Maine | collected... | reverse complement strand
AGCATCTTCGAGTTGCGAAATGAGATATTCATGCTGCTCGGTTTTACGGTTATTGCAATGACTGCAGCCGTAATGCGCTTCTCGCGATGCCTGGACTAGGGACTTCCGCCACTGCTACCAGGCAAGTCAAAGCGCCCCTGGCGCGACACCGGTGGGGGTTCCGCTGCCGCACGAGGGGCTACTCATGAGTTGAAATGCAGCACCGGGCGAACAAGCCCGGCGTCGCGGTTGATCAGGCCGCCTGCTCGTCCTCGACCCGGTGTTCAATGGCTCCAGGGGACTCGCTAATTTCAATACTCCTGGGCTTCATGGCCTCCGGAATAATCTTTTTCAGGCTGATTTCCAACAGACCGTTGGTCAGCCTGGCGCCAGTCACCTCGACATAGTCAGCCAGGTTGAACTTGCGCTCGAAGGCCCGGTTGGCAATTCCCTGGTAGAGGTACTTGCGCTCCTCGTCCCGGGATTGCTTGCGTCCGCGGACAGTAAGCACTCCGCCCTCAACCTGGATATCGACCTCGCTACGCTCAAATCCGGCCACGGCCAGGGTGATCGCGTAGCGATCCTCCTCCAGCACCTCGATGTCGTAGGGTGGATATCCGGCAGCAGGCTGATCACTGCGCAGGGCCGAATCCAGCAGACCGGCCAGGCGGTCAAATCCAATGCTGCTGCGATACAGGGGGGTTAAATCAATCGTAGTCATAAACACATCCTCCAAAAGAAGCGATACGTAAAAAAAGTCATCTTGCCCGGCGCCAATCTGGGTAAGACTTGGCGCCTGCAGTTCTTATTTCGGGGCGGGCAGAATTTTTTCAAGGGGGAGATTTATTCCCGGACGAGGAATTCATCCGGGCCCTGATCGGCATCACAGCAGTTCCCGGGTGACCCTCCTCCAGACACCCGGGATTTAGCAGGCCGTGCATTTCCCGGCGCGCTTGCTCTATGATTCGCCAACCCCATTCCGGCTACGTATCGGGGCACAACAGTCCCAACGACGTCCAGGACGCCCGAATGACCCAGGTCGATAAAACCCTGCCAGGCACATCCCCCTGGAGTGAGTTCCGCAGAGGCCTCGCCGCCATGGCGCCGGCCCTGCTGGGATTGGTGCCCTTCGCACTGGTACTGGGAGCCGAGGCTGCACGCAAGGGACTCAGCCCGCTGGAAGTACTGCTGCTATGTGGGATGAATTTTGCCGGTGGCTCGGAATTCGTGGCCGTGGAGCTGTGGAATCACCCGATCCCGTTTTTGCTTATCGTGGGTATGACCCTGCTGGTGAACAGCCGTCACATACTCATGGGAGCTGCCCTTGCCCCTCACCTGCGCCACCTGCCGAAGCGCAAGGCCCTGGTGGCGCTGTTTTTCATGGCGGATGAGGTCTGGGCATTTGGCATTCACGATGCGCGGCGCCGTGGAGGCCTGGGGGCCGAGATTAACCTGCCCTTTTACGCCGGTCTGTCAGCCGCACTGTACCTGTCGTGGATTTCCATGACCGTTTTAGGCTCGCTGCTAGGCCCCCTGTTTGGAGACCCCGGCGCCTACGGTTTTGACATGGCGTTTCCGGCAGTGTTCCTGGTGCTGCTCAGGGGACTTTGGCCCGGTTATCGAGCTGCGGCACCGTGGATGGTAAGCCTGGTCGCAGCCGCCGCTGTGCATATCCTGGTCCCCGGCGCCTGGTACATGCTGGCAGGCACCCTGGCCGGTCTCACCACCGCCTACGTTTGGCCGGTGCAGCGATGAACCTTCACCTTTGGAGTTTCCTTACCATCCTGGGGATGATGTGCGTCACCTATCTCACACGCATCACCGGGTATTTTGCCCTGCGAAATCGAACCCTGAGTGTTCGCGCCCAGGCTGTGCTTGAGGCTATGCCCGGCGCTGTGCTGATTTCAGTCATCGCTCCCGCCTTTACCTCAGACCGGCCGGCGGACCTGATTGCCCTGGCCCTGACCATCGCGGTGGCCACCCGGGGATCGTTCCTGATCACCGTAATCGTGGGCGTGTCCGCAGCAGGCCTGTTGCGTCAATTCCTATAGCTTCGCGGCTTTTCGCCGCCCACGGGGCAAGCCTGTCAGCCCATTCTTACTACCCGGGGCTTGCTAGTTTATAATCTCGACAGAGTTACATGAATATCTCCTAACTTACTGTTTTTTCAGTTATTTGCTAAGCTATTTTCTAAATAACGTTCTGGACCGGACATCCGGTACTGGCGGCATTTCCTGAAAAAGCGCACAGTTATTTTTTGCAGTTTGGTTAACCGAGAACCTTCAGGAGATGAACTATGATTCGCAAGCTCACGCTGGGCACACTTACCGCAGCACTGGTGTCGCTGGGCGCGGCCGCGCCGCTATACGCCAAGCCCCCCGGACAGGGCCAGGAAGGAAAACCGCCCGCAGGACAACAACAGGAACGCCCTCAATCAGCAGAAAAAGAAAAGATGACCCGGGAGGAGCGCCGAGCCAAAAAACAGGCAGAAAAAGCTCAGAAAAAGGCTGACAAAGCCGAACGCAAGGCTGCCGAGACGCGCCAGAGAGAAGAAGAAAAGCTCCAGGAAAAGGTAAAAAAGGAAAGCGCCCGAACCGAACAGCAAAGATCCCAAGCCGAGGAGCATCGTCGAAACGAGGAAGCCCGGGAAGCAGGAAACAATTCCGATAGCAGGAATCAGCCAGACAAGCCTGCCAAATACAAGCAGGATGACGATGACCGGGACGATCGCAATCCGAAGGATGATGAGGACGAGGACTAGTCCCTATATACTGGATTCCTCGCTCAATAATTCAGATCGCCGCCCACCGGTGCGCCTGGGCGGCGATGTTTCATAACAAATCAATAATCCATGCAGGACCAGGTACCCTCTATGCCAGCGACTAATTCCCACCGTTTGATTCGGACCGTACTGGTCGGCCTGGGGAGCGTAAATCGAAATCTGCTAGACATCCTCGCCAGTAAAAAAACGCGTTTACTGGATGAGTATGGATTGGAGTTCCGGATAGTGTGTATTGCCGACAGCAGCGGTGTCGCAATGGACTCCCTGGGCTATGATCCTGCCACCCTGCGCCAGGAAAAAGCATCCGGTAAACCAGTTGCAGAAATGAGCGGTTATGACCAGTCATTGCGGGTCACTGATGTAATTGAAGACCAGGCCTGCGACCTGGTCATGGAGGCCTCGCCGGTAAACCTGGAACACGGCGATCCAGGACTGACCATTACCCGGGCAGCGCTGGGCAACGGGATCAGCGTGGTCCTGGCTAACAAGGCCCCGCTGGTACTGGCGTTTGAGGAATTGCATCAACTGGCCAGGGACAACGATTGCGAACTGGGTTTCAGCGCAACGGTTTGCGGAGGCCTGCCGGTGATAAATATCGGTCGCCGTGACCTGGTGGTTGCCGACATAGAATTGCTACGCGGAATTTTCAACAGCACCTGCAACTTCATCCTGGACGAGATGTCCACCGGGCGATCCTATGAGGACGCCTTGGCCGAAGCCCAGCGCCGCGGCATTGCCGAAGCCGACCCGGCACTGGACGTGGAAGGCTGGGACACCGCCAACAAGCTCAGCATCATCGCCAACAGCATCCTTGGCATGTCGGTCACCCTCGAAGATATCCAGGTAACGGGCATCACCGCATTGACCCGGGATTTCGTCATGGCGGAAAAGAAACAGGGGCGCCGGGTAAAACTGGTGGCCACGGCACAAGAGGGAAAGCTGTCAGTTGAACCGGTATCACTGCCTGATAGCGACTTCCTCGCACACTGCGATGGCTGGGAAATGGGTGTGGAAATACACAGCGACATCTACGGCAAAATGTATCACAAGCTGTGGGAACGCGAACCGATACCCACCGCCGCCTCCATGCTCAGGGATGCGGTAAATATTCTGGCCCACAGGCGCTAGCTCAATCCACAGGGGCGCGCAAACCCGGGCATGACCTCGCCTCGCCTCTCACACCTCAATCAAGAGCGGGTCTCAAGTGCACCTAGGTCTTGTTACTGCCATCCCTATATAGGGGTCTTATTGCGGATAATACTGTCTTGTCCCGCAGCAAATTACTCTGCAGGATAGAAAAATCAATGGGAACTCTCTGCGCCAGTCACTGTCCCAGATTTAGATCGACTCACCGGATCGGTTTCCCTGTCCGCGCAACAAGCGTGCTAACAACACAAAAAAGGATTTTCCTGATGTTCAGAAAAACACTTCTTGGCTCCCTGGCAACGATTTCATTGTTGCTAACCGGCGCCGCGTGGGCGGCAGATGCCGAAGTAGATATCCCATTTGAAAAATTCGTTTTAGACAACGGCCTGACGCTGATTGTCCATGAAGATCACAAGGCCCCCATCGTTGCCGTGAATACCTGGTACCACGTGGGCTCCAAGAACGAAAAAATCGGTCGCACGGGCTTTGCTCACCTGTTTGAACACCTGATGTTCAACGGCAGCGAAAACTACAACGAAGACTGGTTCAAGATGATGGGCCGTATCGGTGGAACCGGCATGAACGGAACCACCAGCTTCGATCGAACCAACTACTTCCAGAACGTCCCCGTCACGGCCCTGGATACGGCCTTGTGGCTGGAATCAGATCGCATGGGGCACTTGCTGGGTGCAATCGACCAGGCCCGCCTGGACGAACAGCGCGGCGTGGTGCAGAACGAGAAGCGACAGGGTGAGAATCAGCCTTACGGAAAAGTCTTCAGCACCATATTCGAGGATTTGTTTCCCACCGGCCACCCCTACTCCTGGATGGTTATCGGTTCCATGGAAGACCTTGAAGCTGCCAGCCTGGATGACGTGAAGGAGTGGTTCCAGACCTATTACGGTCCGGACAACACCGTGCTGGTGGTCGCCGGCGATATCACAGCCGAAGAGGCCCTGGCGAAAGTACAGAAATACTATGGCGCAATCCCCCCGGGACCGGCACTGACCAAACCCGAGCGCTGGATACCCGAGCGCACCGGAACCCAACGCAAGTCCATGCAGGACCGGGTTCCCCAGTCTCGACTGCACATGGTCTGGGTCATGCCCGAAGCCGGTAGCGCCGATGCTGATTACCTGGCACTGGCAAGCAGCGTGTTAGCGGGTGGCAAGAATTCGCGCCTGTACGAGCGCCTGGTCTACAAGGATCAGATTGCCACAGACGTCTCTGCCTTTGCCTATCCCCTTGAGATCGCCGGCGTGTTCGCCATCTTTGCGACGGCCCAGCCAGGTCAGGACCTGGCCGCCATTGAGCAGGCGATGAACGAGGAACTCGCTCTGTTCCTTGAAAAGGGCCCTACCAAGAAAGAACTCGAGAGAGTGAAGACGCAAATTCGCGCCGGGTTTGTGCGCGGCGTTGAAAGGATCGGCGGTTTCGGCGGAAAATCTGACGTGCTGGCGGAAAGCGAAGTTTATGGCGGCAGTCCCGATGCCTGGAAAGAAGGCATGGCGCGCCTGGAAAGTGCCGACAGGAAACAGGTCCTGGCGGCAGCCAATCGCTGGTTATCCGACGGTAAATATGTACTGGAGGTCAATCCTCTTGAGAAATTTGCTGCTACCGGTGAAGACGCTGATCGCAGCGCAGTGCCAGAACCCACAAGCTACCCGGACGTCACTTTCCCCGAATTTCAGCGTGGCAAACTGAGCAACGGCCTGGAAGTGGTCGTGGTCGCCCGGCCAAGCATTCCGGTAGTGGATTTTGACTTGCTGGTGGACTCGGGATACGCGGCGGATCAGTCAGGAATCATGGGGGTAACCAGCCTGGCCATGACCCTGTTGGACGAAGGCACGGCCAAGCGCTCCTCACTGGAAATCAGTGAACAACTGGCCATGCTGGGCGCGAACCTGGGTGCCGGGGCGAATCTCGACATGGCCACCGTAAGCCTGAGCGCCCTGAAGGACAAGTTGGATCCCTCGCTGGAAATTTTCGCTGACGTGGTGCTCAATCCCGCTTTCCCCGAAGGCGAACTGGAACGTCTGCGCAAGCAGACACTTGCAGGTATCCAGCGTGAGAAAGTAACGCCTTTCGCCATGGCGCTCAGGGTATTCCCGAAATTGCTTTATGGTGAAGGCCACGCCTACTCCCTGCCGTTCTCGGGATCCGGCACCGAGGAAAGCGTCGCCAAAATCACCCGGGCAGACCTGAAGGGATTCCACGACAACTGGTTCAAGCCCAACAACTCCACCATGGTGGTGGTGGGCGATACGACCCTGGAAGAAATACTTCCTCAACTCGAAAAGCATTTCGGCAAGTGGGCGGCTGGGGATGTACCGGTCAAGACCATCGCGACTGTTCCAGCGCCTGATAAAGGAGCCGTGTACGTGGTTCACCGGCCCGAATCCCAGCAGTCCATTATCATCGCCGGGAGACTCATGGAGCCCAAGGCCAACGATAACGAGATTGGCATCGAGGCCGCCAACCGCATTCTGGGCGGCGATTTCACCTCTCGTATCAACATGAACCTGCGTGAGGACAAGCACTGGTCATACGGCGCCCAAACCGTTGTCATTGATACCCAGGCACAGAGGCCATTCCTGGCCTACGCCCCTGTCCAGTCCGACAAGAGTGTGGAGTCGATTGCTGAAATTGCCAGGGAATTCCAAGATATAGTGGGTGATCGCCTTCCCTCCCCGGACGAAATAAACGAGGCGAAGGATGAGACCATCCGCAGTCTGCCGGGTCGCTGGGAAACTAACGGTGCGGTTGCAGGCGATTTGATCGAGGTCCTGCGCTTCGGCCTGGCAGAGGACTACTGGGATCGCTACGCAGCAATGGTGCAAGACCTTGATGTCGACAATGTATCCGAGGGTGCAGCCAGCATAGTTAACCCTGCACAGACGATCTGGGTAATCGTGGGCGACAAGGAACAGATCGTACCGGGCCTGGCCGAACTGGGCCTTGGTGAAATCCACTACATTGATGCAGATGGCAATCCGGCGGAGTAATTCTCTAGCGCCGATAATCCAGAAGGCCCCGGCATAAACGCCGGGGCTTTTTTTTGCCGTGAGAAATCGCCGAATCCGGGGGCATATTCATTAAATGTTTTGGAATGCAGCGAACGCGCGCTTCAGGGCGCTTTGAGGAAATCATGTCGGCTTACGAATTGGGAACCAAATCACCAGCCAGGTAAATGGCGTCCCCGATCATGGTCTCCCGGCGAAGTACCCGGCTTACCAGGTAATGAGAAATCTACAGGTCTCGCCGCCATCCAGGCGCGATAAATGGCCTTGCTCCCAGTCCACTTTGCAGGTGGCGCTGATCGATGGCGGAAACTTCGCACACAGCGCACTGATAATCCCCAGGTCGAAATAGGGAGGATACGGATTGCGACATTCCATTATCGCCCGATGAGAATCTACATCTGCCAGATCCAGGCGGTAATGCCCGATATCCCCACCCTTGTGATTGAGGTAATAGGCCTCATCCAGTGCTTCCATCGCCGAGCGAAAGTCTTTCACCGAAGGGGGAAACAGGGCGTGATCGGGAATAGAGGTGCCAATGCTACGCAGCGTGTAATCACCAAAGGCGTCAGTCACCTTCCCGAGAACGTTTAGCCATGACTGTTGGAGCACCCAGTCATCCGGCCCAACTCCACCTATGCCCTCCTCGGTCATAAATTCCCTCACCCGGCCTTCATACGCAGGCATGGCGTACACCACGACCAGAACGGCCCTGCCAAGCACCTCCGCATTCGGTGAATACGCCTTATATTTGGTCATCCATTCCCCCTGGCTCTTGAGATTCCAAGAGAGTTATTCCCCAGCATTACGATGCTGCCGGGAACAACTCTCTACGCCCGATAGTACATGAAAAGACAAAAGAGCCAGTTTGATTTGCGCCCCGGCAAACCTCCTGAAACGTCACAACAGACCTGGTGGCAGCACTTCGTTACCTGTGTCTCAGCCATCGACGATACCGCCGGGTTTGCTGGAGCTTTCTCAGTTGATCCATCAACAAGGACATGGCAGGCGAAACATCCGGCATGGGCTGTTTACCCACACCCAGTCTTCGCAACTGCCTCTTGACTATAGCCATGGTCCCAAGCGCCACCAGCGCCTTGTCCTTCCAGGTCACAATCACTGGATCCACCCGCGCACCCGGGTCTGTTTTCCAGTCGTTAACCAGGTGAGGGTTCATTGCCAGGGCTGTGGCGATGCCGACCATATCAATACCCTGGTCCAAAACATGCTGGGCTACCGCCCTGCGAGTTATGCCGCCGGTGGTCATTACCGGCATTTTTGCCGCCCCGGCAATCCGCTGGGCGAAATCGAGGAAATAGGCTTCCCGAGCCAGCGTTTGACCGTCTGTCGTGCGTCCCTGCATGGCCGGGCTTTCATAACTTCCGCCGGATAACTCAACCAGGTCCACGTGGAGATGGTTTAGCATTTCCACGACCCTTGTGGCGTCCTTCTCGTCAAACCCTCCTCGTTGGAAGTCCGCCGAGTTCAGCTTTACCGCAACACAAAATCCGGGGGAGACATTTTCTCTCACCGCCTGAATTATTTCGGAAAGAAAACGGGCCCGGTTATCGATCGAGCCGCCCCACTTATCTTCGCGACGGTTGGACAACGGGGACAGAAACTGCGAAATCAGGTAACCGTGTGCGGCATGAATCTGCACGCCTGTGAAACCCGCCTTCTCAGCCAGCGCCGCACTGGTGGCAAATCGCCTGATCGTCTCAACGATCTGCTCTTCGCTCATCGCCACCGGCCTGCCAAACATTTTGGAGTGTTTACCCAGGTCCAGCGGAATATCCGATGCGGACCAGACATTTCCTCGCATCCCCGCGTATACCTGGCGTCCAGGATGGCTGAGTTGCATCCAGGCCTGGGCACCCCCTGCTCGAATTGCCCTGGCCCAACGTTTGAACGGCGCGATCACAGTTCCCTCTTCCAGCACGACACCCCCGGGCCCAGTCATCGCCCTGCCGTCCACCATGACATTGCCGGTAATAATCAGGCCGGCCCCACCTTCAGCCCAGGCGGAGTAAAGGTTCCACAGCGCCCGTCCGGGCAATTGCCCCGCTACCGCCATATTTTCCTCCATGGCGGCCTTGGCAATCCGGTTGGGAACAGACTCGCCATTCGGCAAACCAAGCGAAGCGAATAGATCCAGGCCCATTGGCAATCCTCGTGAAATCGGGAATTCGACATTTAGTCTTCGCTTCAGCACCAGGCACTGAAAACGGGGAGCTAATGGTAACCCCCATGGACAAGAAACGGCAGACAAGCTGCGTATGGCATTGCAGGGAAATCTCGATCTCCCCCAACCAGTTAGCTGCCACCGACCCCAAATAGATTTTTCTTGGCAGATCGGTGAATTAGACGTAGATTAAGACTTTGATTACCGTATTTTCCGATTATTATGTCTTGCCCGGGAGAATGCTATACCAACCACCGGGATTGAGCCGGTGTGTAGCACTCTTGCCTCTACCCGCCAGAAATCGACTATTAAGTGAGATTTTGCCAGGGGATTAGCGCTCTGTTACCAGGATCGACAAACAAACCAGGCAAGAGAACTCCTTCAGGCCCGCCGGGACTGATCAGGGCGCTCTCCGCCTTGCCGGGCACTCGCCTGATAGCAAGCCTGTTGCTGATGCCGGGACTGATCAGCGGCGTTCAAGCGCAGGAGGCGACTCCTCCCTTGCGTCTTGTCTCCGATCTGTGGTGTCCCTACACCTGTGAATCCGATGCCGCCCAGCGCGGCATCCTGGTAGACATTGTCGAGGAAATTTTCTCGCAGCACGGTATGACGATCAGCTACCGGGTGACTCCCTGGCAACGTGCGAAACATTCGGTGGAGGCCGGACAGGCTGACGCCGCGCTCGGCCTTTCCATCAGTCATACAAGCAGCCTGCTGATGGAACCTGCTTGAGGTAGACTACGAATAAACCCTGATAGCCAGATATTTTTGCGGATGCCCATGGTCCGACTCCCTACTTTGAATCGCTGATACAGCAATCCGAATTGCGAAGACAATGCTAACTCCTGATGGAAACAATGAAACTACAATCCTTTTTAATTGGCATGTCCTTGTTACTGATATCCGCTCACTCGCCGAAAGCGGAAAGCGACGGGCCAGGCGCCCTGGAAACCCGCATAACCATTACTGCCGAAATCTGGTGTCCCTACGCTTGCACTCCCGAATCCGAGAAACCGGGAATCCTGGTTGAGATTGTTCGGGAAATATTTGAGGAAGAAGGTATATCGGTCAGTTACAACCTTATGCCCTGGCGGCGCGCTCTTATGGAAACTGAAAGGGGCGGCATCGATGGAGTCCTCGGAGTGGTTGAAGGCAATCGAGGAGAGCTTTTACTGGATGACCGCGGGATGGGCGCCGATGAAACCATCATCGTTGTACGCAAGGATTCTGACTTTAATTACGAAGGGCCAGAAAGCCTAAATTCCATGCGGCTGGGAGTAATCGCGAATTACACCTATGACAACAATGGAGACCTGGACAGCTATTTACAGAAGCGACACCTGAAACACGACCGGATCGTAGTTATTTACAGGGACGAGCCGATCAAATCACTGGTAAATATGCTATCGGGATACCGCATAGATGCATTCCTTGAAAATCGTCAGGTTGTCATCTATGAGGGAAAAAGAATGAATTTCGGGGATCAAATCCGGACTGTTAGCACTGGCCTGGGAGATACCGTCCATATCGGTTTCACACCAAGTGACAGAGGCCGTAGAAACCTCGATATTTATAACCGCGGGCTCACGAGATTACTCGAATCCGGCAAAGTTGATGAGATCGCCAGAAGATACGGTCTGGACGAAGTCCCCGCTGAGATCAAAGTCAATGTTAATAATTTCTCTGAATAACTGGCCTCAAACCAATACCGGTCGCTCATGAAAAAAAGAAGCATCACATCTCGAATAAGCCTCCTGATCATCATGTTCCTTGGGGTGGGTGTTTTCATTGCTTTTCTGGCGAATGGTTGGTCCAGCGTCAGGCAATTTACCGCGGCCTACGAGAAACGACTGCAGTTGGAAACCGAGGTATTAAGCCAAAGCCTTTCCGGCCCCCTCTGGTCATACAACTACGACGCTGCGAAAACTATCTGCCGGGCATACGCAGCCCACACAGATGTAGTCCTGGTAAGAGTTACCGCGAAAAGCACAAATGACCCAGTGTTCGAATTGGCAAAAGAAACCTCCATGGAGGTCTTCAGCTCAACCAAGGACATTGTTTATGAAGGAGAGGTAATAGGCAGCGTTGAAATCGGGCTTAGCACGGAAACCCTGAGCAAGAACCTGAAGCAGTCGTTCTTTTACACGGTGTTCCTGATGCTGGTTATTGGTTTTATCATCGTGGCCGGAATTCGAGTTTCCCTTACTCGCTTAATTGAAAAGCCTATTGCCACCCTCGCAAATTGGGCTCAGCAAATTGCCGAGGGAAATTATCAGGCTGCAGCCGAAGGCACAATGAATACCAAGGAACTTGCGCCGGTTGCCAGACAAATCAAATATATGTCGGGGGAAATTGAATCCCGGGAAAAGAAACTCAACGACCACATTGCCCTGGAAGAAACTCTCTCCAGAATTCAGCAGGAATGCATCGCATTCCGCAAATGGGACCAAGCCTACCGGGGCTTGCTTAAGGCGGCCATGAGCACAACAGGCAGTCCGTCAGGCCTGATCGCCGAAATGTCCATGAAGAATCCGAGTAAGATCAAAGCGGTCCGAGCTTTCTTTAACATCCCCACGGGGGGTCGCGGCGGCAACGTGCTCGAGCTAATGTGCGAGCCGGCAATAGTATCTCCGCTGCCCACCATAGCCAACGACACACTGCACATGCCTGAGACCATCCGAAAGATTTCGGAGGCCTCGCCTATTTCATCTTACGTTGCCATACCTCTTCGCAGGGGCGGGGACACCCTGGGCGTCCTCGTGCTGACAAATCGCGTTGGTGGTTACGACCAACGTCTCCTGGAATATCTGGAACCCCTGATACGCGGCGCGAGCAACATGATTGCAGCGATTCGCGATGTAAGAGCTCTGCGTCAAAGTGAGGACATGAACACCGCCATACTGGATGGGGCACTGACTGGAATTGTCACCGCGACAATTGATGGAACCATCCTCGACCTTAATCCCTTCGCCCTCAAGATATTTCGGTGCAGTAGAGAGGAAATAATTAACAAGAATGCGGTCGATGTTTTCATGTCA
>Ga0316195_10001028_pt1 | contig 12147 bp, 10 predicted proteins | sample Phised1_MG_FD_204937 | JGI IMG/M metagenome (GOLD analysis project Ga0316195, IMG submission 204937) | Coastal sediment microbial communities from Maine, United States - Phippsburg sediment 1 | ecosystem: Environmental > Aquatic > Marine > Coastal > Sediment | place: USA: Maine | collected... | reverse complement strand
CGGAGAGCTTGTCCCGCCAGGTGTTCAGCAGCGTGTCGCAGCGCTCGAGAACCTCGACGGCCTCTTCGAGGAATATCGAAAGAATGCCGCTGTCCTCGATCTGCAGCGCCCCCTCGTCGGAGGCTTCCGCATCCGCCGCTGCGGGGGCGTCTTCCACAGAGGGCGTTGCCGGCTGTGCGGCGGCTTCTTCCTGAGCCGCGATTTCCGGTTCGGCCTCGCTCAATGCCTCCGGCGCCGGGGTATCCTCAGCCACGGCCACGTCTGCCGTGTCCTCCGTATCGGCAAGCCGTGCCAGGTCGCTCAACAACTGATCGTCGTCGAGCGGATAGGTCATGGTGTTGTCATCTTCCAGCGCAGACAGCCGCTGGTGGAAACGGTGCAGGCAGCACTGCATGCAGAATGTGGCTTTCTGGGTAACGGGCCGGTCGCTTTTCAGGCGATTGTCCAGATAGTGCTCGAGCGCACGCGCCACTTCTGTTTCCTGGCCCAGCGGGGCCATCGCCAGCGTACCGGCCAGGGTGTGGATGGCTCGCACGAGGTTGGCATTGACCACCTGGTTCGAGCCGGCGACCAGCGCTTCGACGAAGTGCTCGAGTTCCGCCAGGTAGCCACCTATCTCCCCGATCATCAGTTGCTTGAGCGTGGGGTCCATCACGCCACTGCGCAGCAGGTCTTCCAGTTCGGCGGGCGCTGCCGCCGGTTGGTCATCGGGCGCTGACTTATCGGGCGCTGCATCAGCCGCCGGCTCCGGCACAAACCCGGACGTGAGATTCTGCAGGCTGGCCGGATCGGGTTGTCCGCCACCTGCCAGCTGTCGCGCAAATGCCGTCAGCGCGGAGATAGCCGCGGCGTCCAGGCCGGTAGGTTCGCCGAGCATGCGTGCGCGGAGCCCGGTCAAAGCCCCGACTGCCTGGCGAGTAGCTTCGATCAAGGGTTCGCCGGACGGGACTTTGCCATCGATGAACTTGTTGAGCAGATCCTCGAACGCCCAGGCGAAGTCACCCACTTCCAGCGCACCGACCATGCGGCCGCTGCCCTTGAGCGTGTGAAAACCTCGACGCAGTTCAGCCGGCGCCTTGGTATCCGTGCTGTCCTGCAACCACTGTTCCAAGCGACGGTCGAGTTGCTCCCGAACAGAATCGAACTCTTCCAGGAATATACTCAACATGGCCGGGTCAATGTCGGCCGCACCAGCCGCGGACGGCTTCCGTTCCGGCTCAGTCGCCGGTGTCGACGCGGGGGCTGGCGCCTGTGGCGCCGGCTCCGTGACGATCGTCTTCGGCAGTGAAATCGTCGTCGCGGGCATGATGTCGCCACTGGCGCTGGCTTCGGGCAGACCTTCGAGCCGGTCGTGCATTATCTGCAGGAACTGCAGGCTGCTGGCCTGCTCGTCGCGACAGCCCGTGAGGTACAGCTCCAGGGCGGCCACGGCGTCGGTCAGCTGCTCCAGGTTCGGCACCTGCTCTGCGGTATCCGCTACCTTGGACAGGGCTGCGTTCAGCGCGCGGCCGAGTTTTTCTGTGAGTGCGGCGACGTCGCCTTGCAAGGCGATGCCGAGCGCACCCGAAATGTGCTGCAGGGGGGTCAAGTAGTCGGCCTCGGCTTCGTCCCCCAGCCGTTTCCTGACGGCTTCCTGGACGTCTTGGAGACTACTGACGCACTCGTCCAACAACGCGCCCAGGTTCTGCCTCTGCTCATGGGGCGGCAAGCCGATGAATCCCTTGTCGGCGACGGTCTCGACCGGCTCGCCGAGCAGCTCGATGTGGGTACTGAGTATCGACTCGACCCGAATCAGCTTCTGGGCCAGCGCGAGCAATGGCGAATCCAGGTCCAGGTTGCCGGCCCCTTCCGCGTCCTCGAGCGACGGCAGCAAGTCTTCCACGGCCTTGGCGGGCACCGGCAGGTTGAGCATATTCAAGGTGTCGGCCAACTGCTGCAGCGAAGTGCGGCTGGCTGCCCGCTGCTCGGCATCTACCTTGCCGGTCCGCAACTCCATGTCGAGGGTGTCCTTGACCAGGCTGAGTTCTTCGCGAACCGCTTCGCCGATCGAGCGGAACAGGCCGGCGTCGCGTCCGGTGACCGCACCGCGGGCCCGCAGTAGCGCGTCCCGATCCGGGATCAGCTCTTCCAGCCGGAAGCGCTCGCGGAGCGCATCGGTCGCCTTGCTGCCAGGGCGCGCCTGCGCGGCATAAAACAACAGTGCCCGCGAAAGTGCCGTGATGGTTTCGCTTGGCGGCCCATACTCACCGCCATCGACCATTGCCTTCAGAGTCAGGTCAAGCCGCGCAAAGATGCGCCGCAGGGGCAAATCGTTATCAATCGAGCCGTCGCGCAGGCCCTGCATGGCGCGATCCGCAATCCACCAGAGACGCCGCAGTTCAATACGACCCAGGCGCGTGTAGAGGTCGCGGCATACTCGCTGCATCGGGCCGAGCAGGGCGTCCTTGGATTGCTCCTTCAACCAACCGAGCAACGCCCCCTGGTAGAGGCTGCGTACCCGGCGCGCGAACGCCGCGAAATCGCTGGTCGCAATGGCGTCGGCTTCGCTGCCGCTCAGCTCCGGGACGACGACATCCAGTTCCGGGGCGAACAGCGTGCCTTCGGACAGGAGCGTTTCATCATAGGTTGCGCGAAGTTCGTTCAGCGTCGGCAACAGCAGGATCGGCAGGTCCTCATGCCCGGCTTGCAGGCGATCCAGATACGACGGCAACACGACCACCGCGTCGGTGAGCGCGTTCAGTGACTCGCTGCAGTTAGCATTGCCGTTGTGGAGCATATGCCCGCCGACGGCGATCATTTCATCGGTCAGGATGCAGGCGCCGTGCTGCTGCATCGTCAGAAAGGTCAGGTTCAGCCGCTCCAGTTCCTCCTGGACCGCTACCAGCGGTTCGCGCTGGGTCGGATCTTCAGCGAAGACTTCCAGGTGTCCGCGGACAGTGTTGAGGCTGGCGTCGAGATCCTCGCGCACCCAGCGGATTGCCGCACTGGTGTTGGATCCTTCAAGCATCATGGCCGTCACTCTCCCTGTTCGGCAGCTTAAAGTCCGCTACGGAATCACTCAGCTTGTGCACCAGGTCGGCCAGGCGGCCCATGGAGAGCGCGGTCTGGTTGCTGCCCTCGGAGGTCCGGATGGAAACATCCCGAATACTGTTCATTTGTTCGGCAATCCTTGTCGCCACCGCCGACTGGGCCTGGGCTTCCTGCGAAATCTCTTCGATCAGGCTGGAAAGATCCTTGGATACGGATTCGATCCGTTTGAGCGCTTCACCGGCATCCTCCGCTTTTTCGGCGCCCGCCACGACCTCGGACGTCGTCGATTCCATGGAGACCACCGCCTCCGAAGTGTCGGTCTGGATATTCTGAACCAGCATTTCGATGCGCCGGGTCGCATTGGTGGCGCGTTCTGCCAAGCGCTGCACCTCGTCCGCCACGACGGCGAAGCCGCGCCCAGCGCCACCGGCTGAAGCTGATTGGATGGCCGCATTGAGAGCGAGGATGTTGGTCTGCTCGGCGATGCCGTTGATCAACTCGACGATGTCGCCGATTTCCTGGGACGATTCACCGAGCCGCTTGATCCGCTTGGATGTCTCCTGAATTTGGTCACGGATGGTGTCCATGCCGCGGATGGTCTGCTGCACCATCTGGGAGCCATTGTGCGCGATCGCCACCGAACGCTGGGCAACTTCGCTGGATTCGCTTGAACGCTGGGCCATGCCGTCAAATGAACGGGCCATCTCGTTGATCGTATCGGTCGCCTCGCGCACCTGTTCAGCCTGTTGGCCGGAGGCGACGGCGAGCTTGCCTGTCGTGTCCATGGTTTCCTGGGCCGACTCGGACACGGTGCGGGCCGTGATATTGATTCCGGTCACGAGCTCGCGCAGCTGTTCGACGGCAAAATTCACTGAGTCCGCGATGGCTCCGGTCATGTCGTCGGTGACAGTGGCGCGCACCGTCAGGTCGCCATCGGCCAGCGAACTCATTTCATCCAGCAAGCGCAGGATCGCCTGCTGGTTTTTCTGATTCTGCATGCGGGCTTCGACGCCCCGGCGGCGTTCCGCGCTGAGGAAGGAGCGCACCATCAGAGCGATGGCGGCCAGGATCACGATCAAGGCCACTGACCCGGACCAGAGCGAAGGCCACAGGCGCGATTGCGACCGGTCCAGGATTTCATCCGCGACCTGGCGTGACAGCACGAACATGGCCAGGCTGTCGGTGAAAATTGCATCGGCCGCCCCCCGTACCGCCAGGATGTCGCTGGTGGAAGCCAAAATGGTTTCGAGTTGGGGCCTGGCGCCTTCATACATGGCCTGGGCGCGGGTCAGGGCATCCCGGGCGCCAGGCACGGTTACCTGCTCCACGCCAACGCTGCGGCTGCCGAAGAGCAGGGCCTGCATGGTCTGCTCGAGGTAGCCGATTTCCTGCTTCAGGGTGTCGGCGGCGGCGACCGAGCCGGAGCCGCCCCGAAGCATTTCCTTCAGATGCCGCAGCACGCGATCGGATAACACGAGTTGCCGCCCGGCGATGAACACCTGCTGCGTGGAATCACCGTTCCGCGTGAGTTCCCGGATGGCCTTGTCGGTGAGCTCCTGGATTTCGGGGATGATTCCGATGAAGCTGTTGCTGGCTGCTGCGAGATTCAGCACCAGGGTTTCGCGTTCCAGGATGCTCTGGGTGTTGCTGTTCATGCGAATCCAGACGTCATTCAGGTCGGCCAATGTCGGTGACGTCGAGCTGGTCAGTGCCGGCACGTTGCGCACGATGCTGCCATTTTTCAGGCTATCGACGGCTTCCGACATGGTATTGGCCCAGTCACTCAGCATCAGGAAGGCCTCCCTGTCCCCGTCCACCGCTTCGGTCGCGGACTTTGCCAGTTGCTGGGAGTTTACCTGCAGATCGCTGGACAGCCTGATCCACTCCTGTTCGATGCGGCTTTCCCGGGTCAGCAGAAAAAAGGTCACCGCGACGAAAGCCAGCAGTACCACGAGAAATCCGACCATCGTATAGATGAGCCCGGATTTTTCGGCCAATGGCTTCAAGTTCGTCGTGGTCATGGTCTGCTGCCTGCTCTCGTGCCGCTGTAAAAATCCCTTCTGCCGAAACCGGGCCCACCCTGAAGGAGATGGCTTACGCCGCGCCATTTAGAAACTCCACGGAGTTGAACAAGCGGTCGAGGTCCAGTTCGTACCACGTCTCCGCTCCGAGTTGGTGTTGCTTGCTCACCACCCTGCGCATCGGCGAATCTTCCTCCAGGTCGGCTGCAACGGCGTCGCTGTCGAGGAAATGCCGCTGGCCGAACACCTCGTCGACCAGCAGCCCTATGGGAGCCTTGTTAAGACTGGTGGCCAACAGCCGGCTGTTGTTCCTGAGCGGTGAGCGGACACCGGTCAGAAAGCGCGCGAAGTCGATGACCGTCAGCAGTTCGCCCCGCACGTTGGCCAGCCCGATGATCCAGGGCTTGGCGCCGGGGACCGGCGTGGGCTGAGGGCAGGGCAGAATCTCGTTGATGCGATCGATATTACAGGCCAGCCGGGTGTCACCCAGGCCGAAGGTAACGCCGCTCCACTCCTCGGCGGGCCCACTGCCGCTTTTCCCGCCCGGGGAGAACTGAGCGCCACGCTTCTCGTATTCGAGCAACTTGGCGAACGAGCTGTTTTTGCCAATCTGGTTCATCTGTCCCTTCACTATCCCTGTTCGTGGAACTTCGATGCCTGGTGTGAAATCAGGTCGACGCGTGTTGCGCCACCGCAGCGAGCAGTTCCTCCTTGGTGAATGGCTTTGTCAGGTACAGGTCTGAACCGACCACGCGCCCCCGGGCCTGGTCGAACAGGCCGTCCTTGCTGGTCAGCATGACCACCGGGGTGGACCGGTATTGCGCGTTGTTCTTGATGATGGCGCAGGTCTGGTACCCATCCAGGCGCGGCATCATGATGTCCACGAAGATCAGGTCGGGATTGTGCCGCGCGACCATGGACAATGCCTCGAAGCCGTTTTCAGCCGTGACCACGTCATAGCCTTCGGCGGTGAGCATGGATTCAGCGGAACGCCTGATGGTCGAACTGTCGTCGACTACGAGAATACGTAACGGGGAATGCGCGGCAGTGCCGTTCATCTTCGCAGATGTGTGTTCTTCAGCCATGATCCATCCTTGGTTGTCTGTCCTGAGCAGGGTGCCTTTCGGCCCCCGGCTGAACACTTCCCTGCCGATATTAATGGGCCGGGACGTATTAGTCTACCACTTTTAACTATAGAATCCAGCAGTAACAAGAGCTTATGAAAAAAAGCTAAGATAAGCCTTTGCTGATGGCTCCAGAGGCCTGCACGGCCACAAAAGCTGGAACGGTTGCGTGGAGCCGTGAATAATAGGGGCTCCGACTCCGCGTGGCAGCGGTGGGGAGAGCCAGGTATCAAGGATGAAGCGATGATCGACGCTCGGCGAAAACCGGAACGCCCATTCAGAACGGGCGTGGTCATGGACCCGATTGCGGGGATCAAGACCTACAAAGACTCCACCTTCGCGATGCTGCTGGAAGCACAGCGGCGCGGTCACGAACTCTGGTACATGGAGCCGGCACATCTGACCGTCAGTGACGGCGTGGCTCGGGGACACATGCGGCTGCTTGAAGTCCGCGACAGCCGCGAGGACTGGTTCACCCTGGGTGAAAGCGAGAACCGGGAGCTCGCGGTGCTCGATCTGCTGCTGATGCGGAAAGATCCGCCGTTCGACATGGACTACGTTTACAGCACCTACATGCTGGACCTGGCGGAGCGGGCCGGCGTCACGGTGGTTAACCGGCCCCAGGCGCTGCGCGACGCTAATGAGAAGTGCTTCACCACGCATTTCCCACAGTGTTGCGTGCCGGCCCTGATTACGCGCAGTTCCGAGGAAATCAAAACCTTCGTGCGGGACCATGGGTTGTCCGTGGTCAAGCCGCTCGGTGGCATGGGCGGAGACTCCATCTTCCAGTTGCGGCCCGAAGACCCCAACCTGAACGTGATTCTCGAGTCGATGACGCGCGGCGATCGCGACCTCGTCATGGCGCAGCGCTACATCCCGGAGATCACTGCCGGTGACAAACGCATCCTGGTGGTCAACGGCGAGCCGGTGCCCTGGGCGCTGGCCCGGATTCCGGGTGCGGGCGATTTCCGCGGCAATCTCGCCAAGGGCGGGACCGGCAAGGGCGTGGCTTTGACCGAACGTGACCGCTGGATCTGCAGCCAGGTCGCCCCGGAATTGAAACGCCGCGGCATCCTGTTCGCGGGCCTTGACGTGATCGGCGACTGGCTGACCGAGATCAATGTGACCAGCCCTACCTGCATCCGCGAACTCGACGCTCAATACGGTCTGAACATCGCTGGCGATCTTTTTGACGCGCTGGAATCGATCCGCGCCGCGGCGGAGCGCTGAGGGCCGCCACGTGTACCACCAGCGCAGCGATCACTGGACACACGATCCTTTCATGGTTTGCCTCGTGCTGGCGATCGGCATACATCTGGCGGTGTTTTTCGGCGTCACCTTTGGTGTCTCCCTCAAGCCCTTGCCGCGCCTGGCGGATACGCTCGACGTGGTGTTGGTTCAATGGCGCTCCCAGGACGAGCCGGAGCAGGCCGACTATCTCGCCCAGGCCTCTCAGCAAGGCGGTGGCGAGACGACCGAAAAATCTCGGCCCGCCGAGCTCGTCAGCGGGCAACTGCCGTCGGCTCTGGAAGGAGCAGACCCGATGCAGAGCCTTCAGCAGCGGCCCGAGGCAGCACTCGAAGTCCGCGAGATCGTCGCCGTCGAGACCGCGTCAGATACAGCACTCCAGCAGACCGCGGTGGAACAGCCGGAAGCGGAATTGCCCGACGCCGCTGAGCTGATGCAGCAGAGCATGGACATGGCGAGCCTGAAACCCGAAACGAGCCGGCAGCGGGAATGGCAGTCGAAACTGCCGCGCCGGCAGTTCATATCAGCCAATACCAAGGAATACGAATTCGCCAGTTACATGAGCGCATGGGTGTCCAAGGTCGAGCGCGTCGGTAACCTGAACTATCCCAGCGAGCTGCGCCGCAAGAAGTTGCACGGTGACCTGATCTTGACGGTAGGCATCAACCAGAACGGTACCGTGGAAAGCATCGACGTGATGCGGAGCTCGGGCATCACCGAGATCGACCGCGCGGCGATCGGTATCGTGCAGATGGCCGCGCCGTATGCGCCGTTGCCGGACAACATCAGCGATCGCGTCGACATACTGCACATCACGCGCACCTGGCGCTTCGAAACCGCCTTCGGAGTAGAGTAGGACCGAATTTATTCGGGATAAATACCTTCTCGTGAAATCAATCATTCCCGAATGAATTCGGTCCTGTAATTCGCGGCCCCGGTCCTGCTTTTCCCGAATGAATTCGGTCCTACGTTTCGCGCTCCCGGTCCTGCTTTTCCCGAATGAATTCGGTCCTACGTTTCGCGGCCCCGGTCCTGCTTTTCCCGAATGAATTCGGTCCTACGTTTCGCGCTCCCGGTCCTGCTTTTCCCGAATGAATTCGGTCCTACGTTTCGCGCTCCCGGTCCTGCTTTTCCCGAATGAATTCGGTCCTACGTTTCGCGGCCCCGGTCCTGCTTTTCCCGAATGAATTCGGTCCTACGTTTCGCGCTCCCGGTCCTGCTTTTCCCGAATGAATTCGGTCCTACGGAATAGCCGGCCGCAATTCCACGGTGTTGCCGTCAGGGTCATGGATATATATGGAGTGGCCGAAGCCGCCGGCGCCATAGCGGGTCTGGAATGGTCCGCAATCCAGGCCATGCGCCTCCAGCCAGTCCCGCAGTTCGCCTTCGCTGACGTTTTCCAGTTCCAGGCAGAAGTGGTCCAGGTTATTGCCGCTACGGCCCGGCGGCCCGCCGCCGGCACGGCCGAGTTCGCTGTCTACCGCGACGATGTCGATCAATGCATCGCCGGCCCGCAGTTGGGTCAGACCCGTTTCCCGGGGCAGTTCGCGCTCGACCTCGCAGCCGAGCACTTCCCGGTAGAACCGGACCATTTCCACGACGTTGTCGCTGCGCAGCACCAGGTGGTCGATTTTGCGCACCCGGATCATGTCTCTTCCGGCCCCAGCCATTTGCGCACGCGGGGCGGCCGGTAAACATCGAAGCGATCGAGCAGGCTGGCCGGGTCCTGCTCCAGGATCAGCATCGGCTGGTGCTCCGTCCTGACGAATCGCTCGGCGACGGCGTGCTCCAGGAACATGAAGAGGTGGTCGAAGTACCCGGCCACGTTCAGCAACCCGCACGGCTTCGCATGCAGACCGAGCTGGGCCCAGGTCAGCATTTCGAAAATCTCCTCGAACGTGCCCCAACCTCCGGGCAGGGCGACGAAACCGTCCGACAACGACTCCATCCGGGCCTTGCGCTCGTGCATGGATGCAACCACGAACAATTGGGATAGCCCGCCGTGCGCCACCTCCTTGGAGGCCAGGGCATGCGGGATGACGCCGATCGCCTCCCCACCCCTTTCCAGCACGGCGTCGGCGACGGCGCCCATCACTCCGATGCCGGCGCCGCCATAGACCAGGCCGAGACCCCTGGACGCGAGTTCATGACCCAGTTCGCGGGCCGCTTCGCGGTAAGCCTCCAGTCTGCCGGGGCTGGAGCCACAGTAGACACATACGCGTTTCATTGGCTGATCTCATACCGGGAGAACTTCATTCTACTACGTCGTCGAGAAGGCTCCGCCAGGCCGCCTGCTTCTGCTCGAGGGTCATCCCGGCATGGGCCGGGCTGGTCGAGGGAAGACGGCGCAGAGGCAAGGATGCTGCTGTTCCGGATAGGGTGGGCAAAACGTGCTTGCGATAGACAGCTTCCGCCTTGGCGCCATTGAAGTAAATTCGCCTGATGTTCGGATGGCCGTGGAAGAACGCCTGGAAGTCGTTGGTGACGATGGAGCGGTCATCGATGGCCGAATCGAGGCTGCCCGCCCTTAAGCAGGTCTGCAGCACATCCCAGATGGCCACGCCGCGGCGCACGACCTGTGCCGCGCGCTCCTCGTACGTGGTTGCCTCGATGCCGAGCAGGGCGGTGAGGATCGGCCAGAAGCCGTTGCGCGGATGCGCATAATACTGCTGGCGCGCCACGGATTCGCGGCTCGGCATGCTGCCGAGGATCAGGATGCGGGCATCGGGCTGACTGATCGGTGGAAAACCCCGAACCTGCGCCATGCCAGCCAGAGTCTGCCCCGGGCTCAGGCCGAGGCTCGGGTCAGTGTCAGCAGCAGCGCCATGCGCGTATGAAGGCCGTTTCGTACTTGCCTGCGAATCAGGGATTGGGGGCTGTCCGCGACATCCGACGAGATTTCCACCCCCCGATTCATGGGGCCGGGATGCAGAACGACGCAGCCGCTGGTGGCCAGGTTCAGCCGTGCCTGGTTGAGGCCCCATTCGCGATGGTATTCCTCTGCATCAGGAATATGCAGTCCGGAAATACGCTCTTTCTGGATTCGCAGCATCATGATCGCGTTGGCGCCCTTCACGGCGTCATCCAAATTGTTGAAGACCGTGGTGCCCTCGGTCGTTCCGTCTCCCGGCATGAATTCCGGGGGACCGGCCAGCCGGATTTCGCCGATGCCCAGCATCCGCAGCATCTTGATCGAAGACCGCGCAACGCGGGAGTGGCGGATGTCGCCGGCCATAACCAGCCGGATTTCGCTGAAATCCGGGATGGCCTGCTTCAATGTCAGCGCATCCAGAAGCGCCTGGCTGGGATGAGCAGCCGTGCCGTCCCCGGCGTTGATCACGTGCACGCCGGGTTCGGCCGAGGCGGCCAGGCGCGCCGCGTTGCCTTCTTCCGGATGGCGGACCACGATACAGTCCGGTCCCATGGCCTGGATGGTGTAGAACGTGTCCTCGAGTGACTCGCCTTTCTCTACCGAACTTCCGATAGCCGAGACATTGATGACGTGCATACCGAGCCGCTTGGCGGCAGCCTCGAAGGAAACCCGGGTGCGCGTGCTGGCCTCGTAGAACAGGTTGACCAGCATGCGGCCGGTTCGCGTGTTCTCAAAGGCGCGGATGTCACGGGAAATGGAAAATGCCAGGTCGAGCAGTTGCTCGAGTTGCTCCCGGCTGCAGTCACCGACATCGGTGAAGTGATTGAGTGGTTCAGCCATGTGCGGATTGTAACCAGTTTTCGAGAATTATCTGCGCCGAAATCGCGTCCAATTGATCTGCGTTCTTGCGCCGCAGTCCGCCGCTGGCCCTGAGTTCCGCAAAACGGCTTTCGGCGGCCCGTGAGCTCAGCCGCTCGTCGGCAAAATCCACCGGCAGCGAGAAACGGGCACCGAGCGTGGCGCCAAACCTCCGGGCTGCTTTCGACATGTCCGTTTCCTCGCCCTCCGGCCCGAGCGGCAGCCCGACCAGGAGCTGCTGGGGTTCCCATTGCCTGACCAGGCGGTCCAGGGCGGCCCAGTCCGGCTGGCGGCCGTTGCGCACGGTTTCCAGGTTGCTTGCCGTGCAGGTGGTAGCCTGGCCGATGGCAACGCCGATGCGGCGCAAGCCGAAATCAAATGCCAGAATGTATCCGCGCGGCAAAGCGCGCTCAGGCATGCCCCGCTTCCGAATGCAGGCGATCGACCTGGATGCCGAGCCGGCCGAGCGCTTCGTCAAATCGGGAAGGCAGCGGCAGGTCAAACACGATGGAGGTGTCGGCGGCTACGGACAACCAGGCGTTGGCCAGCATCTCTCCCTCGAGCTGTCCACCGCCCCAGCCCGCGTAGCCCAGTGCGACCACGTACTTTTCCGGGCCCTTGCCCTCGGCGATCTCGGCCAGGACATCGCGCGACGTCGTCACCATGATGTCTTCGCCCACCTCCAGGCTGGACTCGTAGCCGGGTAGCGGGCTGTGCAGCACGAAACCGCGATCGGGCGCTACCGGACCGCCTTCCAGGACGGGCCGGCCCCGGATCGATTCGTCATCACAGTCGATCTTGAGCTGGTTGAGAATCTCGCCCAGCGTGTAATCGGAGAGGCGATTGATCGTGATCCCGATCGCCCCCGCATCGCTGTGCTGGCACAGCAGGGTCACACTGCCTGCGAAATTCTGGTCCACCATGCCTGGCATGGCGATCAGCATCTGGTGGCCCAGATAGCCAGTTATCTTGTTTCCATTTCCAGCCGACATGC
>Ga0316195_10001027_pt1 | contig 12156 bp, 7 predicted proteins | sample Phised1_MG_FD_204937 | JGI IMG/M metagenome (GOLD analysis project Ga0316195, IMG submission 204937) | Coastal sediment microbial communities from Maine, United States - Phippsburg sediment 1 | ecosystem: Environmental > Aquatic > Marine > Coastal > Sediment | place: USA: Maine | collected... | reverse complement strand
TGGACAACTGTCGGCGGGTCGTCATGGGCAATCCTAGCCCGAAACCGCTAGCGAGTCGCGCGTGCCACCACGAAGAGCCGGATGTCGTTGCCGTCCGCGAAGACCGTGCCGATTGGGGTCGGCGTCGCGCCACAGGCCGCCAGGGCAGCATCGAACTTTGCCGTGCGCAGCGCCTTGATCGCGAAGACGTCGCGTTCCCTGTCCTTGACCTCGTCGCACAGGCTTTCTGCGGACAGGTACTTCGAATACTCGAACCGGTGCTCGCCGAGCTGGACGCCTTCGATCGGGATGTCGAGATAGACATTCAGGCCGTAGTACGGGCGCATGCCGACGAACACGATCCGGTCCACCGCACGACCCTGCAGCAGCGTCGAGACCTGCGCTGCGATGTGGCGCGCGTCCCGGTCCGTGTGCCAGTACGCCAGCACGCCCTTGAGCGAGACCAGGGCGGCGAGGGTGAGTCCCGTGATCCATGCTATCCGCCGGCCCGTGGCCTGGCGCGACCCCGACAGCGCGCGCGCCATCATGAGCGCGAGCGGGACGAACAGCGGCAACACGTAGAGTTGCAGTCTCGAGCGCGCCAGGAAGAACACCGCGAGCGGCAGCAGCAGCCAGTACGCGAGCAGCAGCCAGTCGCGATTGCGCTCCCGCAGGCGGGCCCTGAACGCCCGCCACGCGGCAGCAGGGCCGCCGGCCGCGACGATCGCCAGCGGCGACCACGGCAGCGTGCCGATCACGAGCATCGGCACGTAGACCAGGAACGCGCCGTACCACTGGGCGTTGCGGTCGTGGGTCGAGGTGAAGACCCTGTCGTACACCTCGTAGCCGAGGAAGTAGCCGAGCCGGTCCGGTTGCTGGGCGACCACGACGCCGAACCACGTGAACGCGACGACGGCGAACAGCAGCAGCCCGGCGGGCACGAACATCGACTTGAAGCGCGGTCGATCGTGGATGCCCAGGTAGAGCATCATCGCAAAGAGCGGCAGCAGTCCCGGCGGTCCCTTGGTCATGAATGCCAGGCCCCAGCCCAGCCACATGAGAACGAACCAGCGGCGGCCGTCGCGGCCGTCGCGGGACCACGCCTCGACGAAGGCGTACATCGCGGCGGTCTCGGACAGGACCAGCAGAGGGTCGGTCGAGACGATGTTCGAGGCGATTGCCGGCGCGAACGACAATCCCCAGGCAATCGCCGGCAACCAGGGGCGCTGCGGGCAGAGCCGGCGGCCGAGGCCGAATACGAACAGTCCGGTGCCGACGTACGCGAGCGCACTCGGCAGGCGCGCCGCCCATTCGTTGTGGCCGAGCGCGGCAAAGCTCGCGGCCAGCGCCCAGTAGGTCAACGGCGGCTTGGTCAGGTGCGGATGCTGGCCGTCGATCGTCGGGATCAGCCAGTCGCCGCTCTCGTGCATGTTGATGCCGCCGGAACTGTAGCGACCCTCGTCCGGCTCCCAGATGCCACGCGTGCCCTGGAACGCGAATGCCATCAGGCATAACAGCGCGACCAGCCAGAGCGGGGCGCGGGTGTGGGCGGTGCTCATCGCTGGTGTGTCCGGTAGCTGCTCGCGACGGCGTTACAGGCTGCTGAAGACCCGGACACGGTGCCGGTGGTAGGGCAGGACTTCGAGCAGCTCGCCCTCGCGCAGGCGCTCCTGGATGCCGCGCCACCACTCGGCGGTCAGCACCTCGGCATGCGCATCGAGAAACACCTGCTTCAGCTGCGGGTCGAACCCGAGGAAGTTGATGAACGTCTCGGGGAACACGTCGCTCTCGCCGACGTAGAACCAGGCGTCGGCGCGCATGTCGTCCTCGTCGTGCTGCGACTGCGGGATCTCGCGGAAACGGCAGTCCGTGACCAGGCACAGCTCGTCGTAGTCGTAGAAGATCACGCGGCCGTGGCGGGTCACGCCGAAGTTCTTGAGCAGCAGGTCGCCCGGGAAGATGTTGGTGACCGCGAGGTCGCGGATGGCCTGGCCGTAGTCGATCACCGCCTTCTCGGCTTCCTCGCGTGACGCCGAACGCAGGTACAGGTTGAGCGGCGTCATGCGCCGCTCGATGTACAGATGGTCGATGACGACGTCGTCACCCTCGAAGTGCACCGTGCGCGCGGCCTCTTTCTGCAGCTCCTCGAGCAGGTCCGCCGAGAAGCGCGAGCGCGGGAACTTGATGTGCTTGAATTCCTGTGCGTCCACCAGGCGGCCGGCGCGGTCGTGCTTGAAGACGAGCTCGTACTTGCTCAGCACGTCCTCGCGCAGGATGTTCTTCTGGTACGGAAACCTGTCGCGGATCAGCTTGAAGACGACATCGAACGACGGCAGCGTGAAGCAGACCATCACCAGTCCGCGTTCGCCCGGGGCGAGGACGAAGTAGTCGTCCGACTGCTGCAGGTGGCCGAACAGTTCGCGGTAGCGCTCGGTCTTGCCCTGCTTGGCGCGGCCGAGCACGGTGAACAGTTCGCTGACGCGCTTGCGCGGCAGGATCGTCTTCAGGGACTTGACGACTTCGCCGACGTGGGCAAGGTCGACGTGGAAATACGAGCGCGTGAAGCTGAAGAGCACGCTGACCGTGCTTTCCTCGAGCATGATGGCGTCGACCACCACGCCGCTGTCGCCGTTGCGCAGCGAAACCACGAACGGCGTCGCCCAGCCGCGGCCATTGATGCGACCCACGAGGTAGGCGCGCGTCATCTGGTAGAAGACTTCCTTGATGACCTCGACCGATTCGATCGCGCGGCGCTCCTTGCCGGAGTTGACGAGGGCCTTGACCTCGTCGGCGATCATCTTGACGCTGTGCTCGAAGTCGCGATAAGGCGTGCGGAAGCTGAAATCGGCCAGCAGCTCCTCCGCGAGCAGCTCGATGTCGCCGCGGTTGGGGTAGACCTTGGTCTCGACGTGCGTGTGCACGTTGCCGAGCGGATCGAGGTCCAGCGCGATGAACTCGACCGCCGGATCGACGCCGACCGTGCCGAAAGTCTTGCGCGTCACCGAGCTGAAGAACGTCTTGATGAATTCGTTGTCCGGCAGCGGGTCGATGATTTCGTCGAAGCGGCGCTTGATGCTCGACCAGATGGCGCGCTCGTGCACGTCCTCGCCGAGGCGGTGCCGCATGAGCTCGACGCTGCCCGTGACGTACTTGTCGTAGAGTTCGATGCGCTCGACGGCGTCCTTCTGGCTGCCGCGCCAGTCGCGCTCCTCGAAGCGCTGCGGCGCGCGTCGCGTGATCGCGCGGAATTCCGCATTGTAGTCCGCAAAGGCGTCGACCAGCAGCTGGGCGCAGTCGGCGACCAGCGTGTCGGGAGATGAGGGCTGTGCGACGGTCAGGTTCATCCTAGAAACGTTCCTTGCGTCGCCCAGCCCAGCCCGGATCCGCTCAGAGGTTGCGGATCAGCACGTCGCCGAATTCGCTGCACTTGACCTCGGTGGCGCCTGCCATGAGGCGAGCGAAGTCGTAAGTGACCGTCTTCTGGCCGATGCTCTTGTCCATTGCGGCGATGATGGCGTCGGCCGCCTCGAACCATCCCATGTAGCGCAACATCATCTCGCCCGACAGGATCACCGAGCCCGGGTTCACCTTGTCGAGGTTGGCGTACTTGGGCGCCGTGCCGTGCGTGGCTTCGAACACCGCGTGGCCCGTCATGTAGTTGACGTTGCCTCCCGGCGCGATGCCGATGCCGCCCACCTGCGCCGCGAGTGCGTCGGACAGGTAGTCGCCGTTCAGGTTCATGGTCGCGATGACGTCGAACTCTTCGGGGCGCGTGAGCACCTGCTGCAGCGTGATGTCCGCGATGGCGTCCTTGATGAGGACCTTGCCCGCGGCCTTCGCCGCTTCCTGCTCGGCGTTGGCGGCCTTCTCGCCCTTCGCTGCCTTGGTGCGCTCCCACTGGTCCCAGGTGTAGGTCTGGGCGGCGAATTCGCGCTCGGCGAGGGCATAGCACCAGTTGCGGAACGCGCCTTCCGTGAACTTCATGATGTTGCCCTTGTGCACGATCGTCACGCTCTTGCGCTTGTTGACGACCGCGTACTCGATGGCGGCGCGGAACAGCCGCTCGGTGCCTTCGCGCGAGATGGCCTTGATGCCGATGCCGGACGAGTCGGGGAAGCGGATCTTGCCGTACAGCTTCGGGAACGCTTCCTTGAACAGCTGCTTGAATTTTTCGTTCTCGGGGCTGCCCGCCTCGAATTCGATGCCGGCGTAGATGTCCTCGGTGTTTTCGCGAAAGATCACCATGTCGACCTTGCCCGGGTTCTTGACCGGCGAAGGCACGCCTTCGAACCAGCGCACGGGGCGCAGGCAGACATAGAGGTCGAGCATCTGGCGCAGCGCGACGTTCAGCGAGCGGATGCCGCCGCCGATCGGCGTCGTGAGCGGACCCTTGATCGAGACCAGGTATTCGCGGCAGGCCTCGACGGTCTCGTCCGGCAGCCAGGTGTTGAAGAGGTCGTTCGCCTTCTGGCCGGCGTAGACCTCCATCCAGTGGATCTTGCGCTTGCCGCCATAGGCCTTGGCGACCGCGGCATCGAGCACGCGCACCGAGGCGCGCCAGATGTCGGCTCCCGTGCCGTCGCCTTCGATGAACGGAATGATGGGCTGGTCGGGAACGACGAGTTTCCCGTTCGAGATCGTGATTTTCTGGCCCTGCGGGGGCACGTCGAGCTTGACCGCGGTGGACATCACCTGGCTCCGATGGGTCTGGTTTTGTTGAAAAACGGGGCTGAAATGCTAGCACAGGGGCCCCTGCGCCGGGACCGCATGTGCGGGTCAGCGCAGGGGCGCGAAGGCCGTGCGGACCGCCGGGACGGATCCATTTTCGGTCCATGCAAACAGCAGGCCGTTCGCCGCCTGGACCATCTGCGGAAAGCCCGAGGAGCGGGCGACGTTCGATGTCGCAATGTCCCTGGCGACATCCGCTGCGCCGGCGGGGCTGAACGGCTGGGCGCGGATCACGGCACCGTGCGCGGATTCGGCAAGCCAGCTGACCACGGCACGCCCGTCCTGCAGCAGGACGACGTCGACGCGACCGACGACTTTGCCGCTCGCCACCTCGAACGGCGGGTCAAACGTGCGCCCCCCGTCCGCGGAGAAGGCAACGCGCACGCGTGGCTGGTCCGGAGCGGTAAACCAGGCGACGGCCACCTCTTCGCCGTGCGCCGCCACGGCGGGCCCGTTGACCGGGCACGCATCGATGCGCCAGCCGTCGGCATGCACGGTGACCGGCGTCGTCCACACGCCATCCTCGAGCCGGGCGACCTGGATGTCGCGTGTCTCGTCCTCGCTGCGATTGCGGTACACGACGAGCAGCGCCTTGCCGCTCACCGCCACATCGGTCTGGCAGCAGTCGCAGACACGCGCGTCGATTTCGCTGCCGTCGATCGCGCCTGCGGGCGTCAGCACGGCGCCGCGCAAAGTCATCGCGCCGTCCGCTGCAGCGTGATCGCCGCTGCCATGATCGTGGTGCTCGCCTGCCGTCCTGCGCCCGTCGAGCCAGACGCCGTATGGACGGCCGCCAATGTTCGCGATCGAGACGAAGCCGTGCTCGGTGGCGGTGCCGTCGTCGTGCGGCGAGTGCGGCTCGCTCCAGGTGTGACCACCGTCGGTGCTGAGCCGCGTCATCACGTCGTATGCATACACACCGCCCGGCTGCTGCTGCAGCCAATGTGCAACCCAGGGGCCGTGGTTCGCCGGGACGACCGATGGAAAGTCGGCCCAGTTGACGAACCAGCCCGTGCCTGCCGCAACTTCGGTCGGCGAGCTCCAACGCTGCTCGCGTTGCCATTTGGCGTATCGCAGGTGGAACTGGTCGCCCATGCCGGGCTCGAGCCAGCTCATCACGACCGTCTGGCCGTCGACCGCAGCGGCCAGGTTCGGAAAGCGCGCGCCGGCTGCGGCCGGCGTGGAGATAAGGGTCGGCGCGCCCAGCCACGGACGGGGCGCCGCAGGCTCACGACTGCAGGCGGACAGCAGGGCGAGGAGGGCGCAGGTCGCTGCGATCGGGGCGCGGCTCATCAAGGGATTCTTGCATGGGATTAAGGACTTGCCGCAAGTTTTGCCCGTTCCGTGCAGGCTGTGGCTTGCCCCGCTCGCCCGGGCAGGGTAGGTTTCAGTCACTTCTCCATTGGGTCCGCAATGCAGCCCGCAGGTCTCCACTGGTTCCGTCGCAAGCAGCGCACCCTGTCGCGGGCCGTGCTGGCGGCGTTCTGCCTGGCGTGGCTGCAGTTTGCGTCGGTCCCGTGCGTGATGGCGCTCGATTCCGCGTCGCGGAACCTGGCGGCGTCGACCGTGGGCGCGGCGACACCGATGGCGCAGATGCCGGACGGCATGGTGATGGCGCCGGGCGAGCATTGCCGGTATTGCCCGTCGCCGCAACCTGAACCGGGGGGCGGCGACCCGGCCGTCTGCTCCTTCCCGCACGACCCGCAGGTCGATTTGCGCGTGGGTTTTGCAGCCGCTCTGCTGGGACCGCCGCCGAGCTCCGTACTGTTCGTCATTGCCGATGCAGCGGCGTCCGCGTCGAATCTCGTCGCGGCACTGACTCCCGCTCCGGTGCCGGGCACGTCGCTCGCTGTCAGTTTCTGCCGCTTCCTGAAATAGCACGCAACCCCGCCGTCGTCTGATCGCCGGCGGCTGGTCCGCCGGCGCGCCGTGACTATCCGGAGTGCGTGCATGTTCCTTTCCCTCAATCGGTTCGCGGGCGTCGTGACGCTCGCAGTGGCGCTCGCCGGCGGGTCGTTGCCGTCGCGGGCGACGGCCGAAGGCCTCACCCTGGCCGAAGCCGAACGCGTCGCCATCGACCGCGACGCGATGCTGCGCGAGATGCGTGCGCAAGGCGCTGCGATGCGCGAGCGCGCCGTCATGGACGGCGAATTGATGGATCCCCAGTTGCGGGTCGGCGCGGTCAACGTGCCGGTGGATTCCTTCAGCCTCGACGCAGAGGACATGACGATGCTCGAAGTGGGCGTCGTCCAGGAATTCCAGCCCGGCAAGTCACGCCGCCTTTCGCGCCGGCAGATGGAGCAACTGGCGACAGCCATGGACGCGACCGCGCTCGACCGCGAGCGGATCGTACGACGCGAGGTGCGCAAGCTCTGGACGCAAATGGCCTATCTGGGTGCCGCGCAAGCGCTGCTTTCCGAGCAGACCAGCTGGGTCGAGCAGATGCGGCAGTCGGCGCGGGCCCGCTATGCGGCGGGCGAGGGCAAGCAACTCGACGTGCTGCAGGCCGGTCTCGACGCCGCGATGCTCCGCGAACAGCGGCTCGACCTCGATCGCGACGAGGCGATGTACCGTTCCCGGTTGTCCTTCTGGCTCGGCGCCGACGACGCAGTCCGTGCACGGCCGGAAGGGCTCTCGCCGCGGGCCGAACTCGAACCGCTGGCGACCCTCGAGGCCCGGATTGCCGACCACCCGGCGCAACTCGACTACATGCGCCGTATCGACGCTGCCCGCACGGCGCAGGACGTGGCGCGCGAATTGCGCAAACCCGCATGGATGCTCGACGTGAGCTATGGCTTCCGGCAAAACGCGCCGGACGGGATGTCGCGCCCGGACATGCTGAGCGCGATGGTGACCGTGGGCTTGCCGCTTTTTCGCGGCGATCGCCAGGATCGTGCCGTCAGCGCCGCGAAGCTCGATGCGCAGGGCCTCGATGAAAAGCACGAAGATCACGATCGTGAAATGCGTGCGATGCTGGTGGAAGCGTGGAACACGGCGTACCGCACGGCCGAACTAGAGCGCTTCTACGAGACGGAGCTGTTGCCGCTGGCCGATCAGGCGGTGACCGCGGCATTGCTCGGCTGGCGCTCCAATCGCGCGATGCTCGACGAGGTCGTCATGGCCCGCCGGCTCACGCTCGAAACCAGGATGAAACACCTGCGCCTGGCCGCCGATCGTGCGCTGGCGCAGCACGAAATCGATTACCTCGCAGGTGACACTCGATGAACCTCTCCCTCGGCCGCCTTGCCGGCATCCTGCTGCTCGCCTTCGTCCTCGTCGGCTGCTCGAAGCAGCAGCCGAGCGAGCCCCTGCGTACTGCCGCCGACGACACGCTGGCCGAGCACGCGCTCAAGCACACCAACCCCAGGTATCGGTGCCCGATGCACCCCGACATCATCCGCGACGAGCCGGGTGTGTGCCCGATCTGCGGCATGACACTGGTCAAGATCGAGCCATCGCCGGCAGCCACGGCGACGCCGGCTGCGGCCTCGCGCAAACCGCTGTATTACCGCAACCCGATGGATCCGGCCCGTCACTCGCCGGTGCCGGCGAAGGATGAAATGGGCATGGACTACGTGCCGGTCTACGCCGGGGACGTCGGCGGCGAGGTGCGCATCTCGCCGGCGGTCATGAACAATCTCGGCGTGCGCACGGAGCCCGTGGTGCGCGGCAGCCTCCCACGCGGCGTGCAGACCGTCGGTTACGTGCAGTTCGACGAGCGCAGGGTGCAGCAGGTGCGGCCGCGTGCCGAGGGCTGGGTCGAGGGACTCTCCGTGCGCGCGATGGGCGAGACCGTGAAGGCGGGCCAACTGCTCTTTACGCTTTATTCACCAATGCTCGAGAGCGTGCAGCAGGAATATCTCGACGCCCTCGAGATCGGCAACCCCGAGCTGATCGACGCGTCGCGCGACCGCTTGCGGGCCGTGGGTCTCGACGCGGGCACGGCTGCGCGACTGGCGAAATCGGGACGTGCCGCGGGCCGGGTGCCGTTTTACGCGCCGATCGCCGGCGTGATCACGGAGCTCGAGGCGCGCGAGGGCGTGATGCTGAGCCCTGACATGGGCGCCATGACAATCACCGAACTCGGCAGTCTGTGGGTCGTGGCTGAGGTGCCCGAGTCCCAGTCGACCTGGGTCAGGCAGGGTACTCATGCCGAAGTGCGAATTCCCACGCAGCCCGGTGCGCCGATTCACGGTCGCGTCGAGTACGTCTATCCGGAACTCAGCATGGAGACGCGCACCGTGCGCGCCCGTATCGTGCTCGATTCGCCGCCGCCGGACGTGCGGCCCAACATGCTGGTGACCGTGGGCCTGGAGGCGGCCGACGGCGAGCCCGTGCTGCACATTCCGCGCAGCGCCTTGATCCGCAACGGCACCCGCAACCGCGTGGTGGTTGCGCTCGGGGACGGGCGGTTCACCTCGCGCAACGTCGTCGCGGGTGCCGAAGGCGGTGACCGCATCGCGATCCGCGAGGGACTGCAGGAAGGCGATCGCGTCGTCGTGGCCGCACAGTTCCTGCTCGATTCGGAAGCCAACCTGGACGCGGGGCTCGATCGGCTCGATGACAGCCCGACGCCGCCTGTGCCGGCAACGCAGCCTGATCCGCACGCGGGACACTGAGGCACCCCCATGATCAACAGGATCATTCGCGCCTCGCTCGAGAACCGGGGGCTGGTGTTGCTGCTGACCGTCATGCTCACGGGGATTGGCGTGCATTCGGTGCTGCGTACGCCGGTCGACGCGCTGCCTGACCTCTCGGACGTTCAGGTCATCGTGCGCACGCCGTATCCCGGCCAGGCGCCGCGCGTCGTCGAAGACCAGATCACGTATCCGCTCACCACGACGCTGCTCTCGGTGCCGGGCGCGACCACCGTGCGCGGCTACTCGTTCTACGGCGACTCGTTCGTCAATGTGCTGTTCGCCGACGGCACCGATCCGTACTGGGCGCGTTCGCGGGTGCTGGAGTACCTGAGCCAGGCGACGGCCCGGCTGCCCGAAGGCGTACGGCCGGCGCTGGGGCCCGATGCCACGGGAGTGGGCTGGATCTACCAGTACGCGCTCGTCGATCGCACCGGCAGCCACGACCTCGCGCAGCTGCGCAGCCTGCAGGACTGGTTCCTCAAGTTCGAGCTGCAGGCGCTCGACGGCGTCGCTGAAGTCGCCACGATCGGCGGCATGGTCAAGCAGTACCAGGTGGTCGTGGACCCACTGCGCCTGCGCGGCTACGGCATCCCGTTGATGATGGTCGAGAAGGCGATACGCGAGGGCAACCAGGAAATCGGCGGCTCGGTAGTGGAGATGGCCGAGGCCGAGTACATGGTGCGTGCCACGGGCTACGTGAAGAGCATCGGCGATCTCGAACGCATCCCGGTGATGGCGACGAAGGGCGGCACCACCGTGCTGCTGGGTGACGTGGCCGAAGTGCGGCTTGGACCCGAGATGCGCCGCGGCATCGGCGAACTCGATGGCGAGGGCGAGGCCGTCGGCGGCGTAGTCGTCATGCGCAATGGTGACAATGCCCGCGCCACCATCCTGCGGGTCAAGGCCAAGCTCGACGAGCTGCGCGCGGGATTGCCGGAAGGCGTCGAGATCGTCGAGACGTACGACCGCGCCTCGCTGATCCAGCGGGCGGTCGATCACCTCAAGGGCAAGCTGCTCGACGAATTCCTGGTCGTGGCGCTGGTCTGCTTCGTGTTCCTGCTCCACCTGCGCTCCGGGTTGATCGTCGTGATCGTCACGCCGATCGCCGTGGCGTCGGCCTTCATCGTGATGAATGCGCAGGGCATCAACGCCAACATCATGTCGCTCGGCGGCATCGCCATCGCCATCGGCACGCTGGTGGACGCGGCGATCGTGATGATCGAGAACGTGCACCGGAAGCTCGAAAACGCGCCGCACGAATCGCGGCGCATGGAAGCGATCTACGATGGCTGCCGCGAAGTCGGGCCATCGCTGTTCTTCTCCCTGATGATCGTGGCGCTGTCGTTCCTGCCCGTGTTCACGCTCGAAGCGCAGGAAGGGCGCATGTTCGCGCCGCTCGCGTACACCAAGACCTACGCGATGGTGGCGGCGTCGCTGCTCTCGATCACGCTGGTGCCGGTGCTGATCTGGTACCTCGTGCGTGGCCGGATCCGGCCCGAGAACGCGAATCCGGTGAACCGCGCAGCGGCGGCGGCGTACAGGCCGGTGCTGCAAGCCGCGCTGCGCCGTCCGTGGGCGATAACCGCAGGCGCCACCGTGCTGGTGCTCGCGACCCTGTGGCCCGCCTTGCGTCTCGGAACGGAGTTCATGCCGGAGCTGGACGAGGGCGACCTGCTCTACATGCCGACGACGCTGCCCGGACTCTCGACCGATGCCGCGCGTTCGTTGCTGCAGCAGACCGACCGCTTGATCAAGACGGTGCCCGAGGTCGAGCGTGTCTTCGGCAAGGCCGGCCGCGCGGAAAGCGCCACCGATCCCGCGCCGATCGAGATGTTCGAAACGACGATCATGCTCAAGCCACGTGACCAGTGGCGCGCGGGCATGACGCCGGAAAAGCTCAAGGCCGAACTCGATGCGCTGGTGAAATTGCCAGGCGTGTCGAACGCATGGGGCTATCCGATCAAGACCCGCATCGACATGCTCGCGACCGGCATTCGCACGCCGGTTGGCATCAAGATCATGGGCCCCGATCTCGCGACGATCCAGAGTCTCGGCCAGCAGGTCGAGACGATAATGAAATCAGTGCCGGGGACGACGTCGGTCTATGCCGAGCGCACGGCCACCGGGCGTTACGTCGACATCGACATCGATCGCGTGGCGGCCGGGCGCTACGGACTGAACATCAAGGACGTGCAGGACATCGTCGGCAGCGCGGTAGGCGGCATGACGGTGAGCTACACGGTGGAAGGCCTCGAGCGTTACCCGATCAACCTGCGCTATCCGCAGGACTTCCGCGACTCGCTCGAGAAGCTGCGGCAGCTGCCGATCGTGGCGCCTACGGGGGCGAACGTGACGCTGCAGGAGGTCGCCCGGGTCGAGATCGTCGACGGTCCCGGGATGATTCGCAGTGAGAACGCGCGTCCGTCGGGCTGGGTCTTCGTCGACATCCAGGGTCGTGACCTCGGCGGCTTCGTCGATGATGCGAAAGCGCACATCGCGGAGCGGCTGGTGCTGCCAGCGGGTTACAGCCTGAGCTGGTCCGGGCAATACGAGTACCTGGAGCGCGCGGTCGAGCGCCTGAAACTGGTCGTGCCGCTCACGCTCGGCATCATCGTGCTGCTGCTCTACCTGAATTTCCGCAATGCGCGCGACGTAGGCCTGATCCTGTTCGCATTGCCATTCGCGCTCGTCGGCGGCGTCTGGCTGCTCTACCTGCTCGATTACGATCTCTCGATCGCGGCGGCCGTCGGCTTCATCGCACTGGCTGGGGTTGCAACGGAGACGGGGGTGGTCATGGTCATGTACCTGG
>Ga0316195_10001026_pt1 | contig 12156 bp, 7 predicted proteins | sample Phised1_MG_FD_204937 | JGI IMG/M metagenome (GOLD analysis project Ga0316195, IMG submission 204937) | Coastal sediment microbial communities from Maine, United States - Phippsburg sediment 1 | ecosystem: Environmental > Aquatic > Marine > Coastal > Sediment | place: USA: Maine | collected... | reverse complement strand
TGTCGAACGGGGCTGCATTTACGAAGCGTCGACTGCAGCTGGAACGAAATCGGTTGCACTGATCCTGCAGATGACCAGTGGCATGGCTGGCGCGATGCCGCGACCGCCGGAGGAGTCACTCACGTCACTCATTGGCATGTTGATGACAGATCGCGAACCAGTGGAGACCATAAAGGAGGGCGACCGCTATACCTTCGTCTTCGACAAAGCGGATACGAGCAAGATTCGTGTCCTGACCAACATACGCGGCACGGCATCGTTCTCAGGCATAAGCAATGCGGAGCTGCATGTGTCCCTGTTCCTGAAAGATGGCAGTCAGACAACTGAGCAACGGATCGCAGCAGCCAAAGCGACTATCGCCCTTGTTGTCAAAGACATTTCAGGTTAAACCGCTACTCTTTGCTGATCTCGAACCGGATCTTGGCAGCACCACCCCACTCCGGGTCCAGCCTCTGTTCAATTAGTGTTGGCCAGGGAAATGGCGTTGTGGCGATTGCTGAATAGTTGAAGTGGTGCGTTCTGATGATCCCCGGGTTATGCGCGTCGTCCGCATTAATCCAGAAGAAAACAGCAGGATCGCTGACCTCGTCCTCATTGATTGCACCGCCAATGCCCGGGTCCTGTAGCACGTAATTGCGAATCGCATCAATGGCAGCTCTGGAGGATGTTTCGAAAGCCCCCGCGACACGGGTCGCATCGGCGTCGGTGAGATTATTGTAATCGACACCAAGACTTCGTGAAAACTCGTTATAGAAAACGTACGCGAACCGCTCGCGCATACGCGTGATGTAAGCATGCCGATCGCCGCCCTCCGAGTCGTCGCGCTCGATCATGATCATCACCAGCCCCATGACTTCGAACGGCTTGGCCGATCTGTAGTCCGACCGCAATCGAGGGTAGCCGCTCAATGGGAAATACTTGCCTCTAAAGACGTCGCGCTCAGTAACATGATCGCGTCGCGATGCGCTTTCTGGCGTGACTATTGTCTCGCCGAATCGGCCCCGAAGATTGAACACCATCAGCTGGTATTCGGGGCGACTTTCATCAGTCGTGCCAGATCGTTCCGCTGGTACGTAATAGTCTTTCAAGCGCACGATGAAATCTGCGTTTGGTACGGTGATCGTCTGCGGCACAATTGTGGCTTGCCCCTGCGGGTCGAGCAGAATCGGTCCCGCGGCGGTCGACGTGACAAATTCCTCCTGTGGTAGAACTTCGTCCGGAATGACTGCTGGAGCCATGACAGTTGGTGTCGTGTTGACGGTTGTCGCGCTCGTCGTTGCTGACCCTGTGGGCTGTGGCGTTCGTTCGGCAGTCACTAAACCTGACCCGGCCGGCGCTGGCCCTGCAGGTTCGGGTGTTGCGGGCGTGCTGACGCCGCCGGATGACGTTCCGCTGACACCCACGGCAGGAGCAGCACTACCAGCAACGGTCTGCCCGACACCGCCGACGCCAACGATATAGCGCCTCGACAGTTCGCCGCCGCGCGTGCCTATTTTCTCAACGAAATCCACGCTCTCAACATTGGCCGCCTTCGGCACCTTGAACAGGGCTCGAAGCGCCACTTCGTCGTTCGGCAGAAGAGGGAAGTCGGTATCGCGATCAGCGTTTCGAAAAAGCAGCCCAAGCAGATCCCTGTCGCCATCACTGGTGGAAACCGAAGTTTCTCGATACAGACCGCGATGTACACGAATATCCTTGTTTGAACGGTTGCGCGCACTGAAGTCGACGATGGCGATATCGGTTGAGTCGTCGGGGGCAAAATTCTGTACGGCCTCGGTGGCGATTGTGACGCCGTCGACACGCACATCGGTCACACCCAGCGGATACCAGGTGCCGCTGCGTGCCCCCACAATCGCGTCAATGGTCACACCGTTTGGTGACAGCTCGCGTGGCAATGAGGCACTCGAGTTGACCGTAAAGCGGATGCCCGGTCCGCGGTCCGCCCTCGCGTCCGCAAGATAGGCCGCTGTGATCGCGGCGTCGGCCGGAATCAGGAAAGCCGTTTCTATATCGATCGACTGCGACTGCACCAGGCGTGCATTGGCGGATTGCACAGAGTCAGGTAAGCGAAATGCCAGCGGCTCGTCGAAAGAGCGATTGGCGTCGTCGGAAACCAGAATTTGCAGTAGTCGTGGCTCGATCGTTTCGACCTGTTGCCCGTCGTTGCGAACACGGAAACGCAATACATAGAGTTTTTCTTCGCCGGTCACGGCCCAGCGCTGATCAATATTCTGCCAGGCGAGCGCATACTCGCCGCCCAGTACCGAGACACTCAGCCGCGAGTCCGTTCTATTGGCTACGGTGTTAAGTTCCGCGAACTCGCCGGCACCAAAGGTTTGAATTGACTGCGCGCCGGCGGCGGCCGCGCTTAGCACTAGCATTGTCAGAAAAACTCTCACCGTGTTCATAGATCTCTCCCTAAATTGTTCTCAACGACCGGGCCAACGCCTCGCAGACGTCCTTGCCAAATAATTTCATTCTGCCGTTTCGCACTGTGCGTATTGCTCGCCACACTGAAACGTACACATCATCTTGCCCATATTGAGACCTGACATATCCGGTATTTCGTCGGCGCTGCTAGCTGCACGCAGTTCCATCTCCGCGGCGAGTGCTTCTAGCTGCGCGAACTCATCGCATGAGCAATTGCAGCTGCTGCTGGAGCCGGTATTGGCATTACCGGTTCGACCTGCACCTGGCGATAGGGGCGTTGATGGCGATGTGGTTCCCGATGGCAAGCTCAACGTATTACCGAACACTGAATCTCCGAGCAGCTTGCCATAGAGCTGCTGGCCCGGACTGTCGATGCTGGTAAAACGCTGGGACAGGTCGTAGGTCCAGCCGAATGGTTTACTGATCGACGCTGTGAGTCGTTCAGTTTTGCGACAATAGCCACGTTCAAGATCCATATTGCTGTACCGGCAGTAGCCGACATCGACATCCAGGCTCAGCAAACTGTCGTCGAAGCGATGAACGGTCACCGTGCCCGTCGGTTGATTCATATCATCCGGGTAGATAAACATTTCGGGCCCGGACATTGCCATCATGCTTGTGCCTACCGCCATCCCGGCCTTGAACTTGCCCGTTTGTCCAAAGCGAACCGGTTTTTCCAGCGCGACGGTAAACACCGATGAGCCTTCTACTCGGGCGCCTTCTGCTGCAGGGTTTACCTCGGAAATATGGATTAACGAGATACCCTCTTTGAAGAGGTCCTCATCTCCTGCGAGTTCGGCCATGTCAGGGGTCATTGACGAGTTCTGCAGGAACGCAAACTGTGAAAATTCACCGCTAGCGACGTTGGCGTAGCTACCACCTTCGCTACCTTGCATTTGCGCCGGTTCAGTGTTCAGGGGCTGGTTGATGCCGGCGCCCAGGTCCGTGAGCTCGCCTTTCTCGGTGTTGCTGCCATCCTTGTAGTCGAGGCTCACAATCAGTCGCAGCGGATAGCCATTTTCCTGGCCGTAGTCGTCGAGCGTTGGCGGCGTTTGGGTGTCACTGACGATATAGACATTCCTGAATTCACCCGTTGCCGAGGACTGTCGTTCACTCAGCCACATTTTTGCCATGGCTTTCGTGTCGGTCTCGCCGGCTTCCTGGGGGCGGTCACGCTTCTCGCGCTCGCCAAGAAAGGGCTTGTCCAGGCATGCCGGCATCTTTGTGCGATGAGATGCTCGCTCGCAGTCAAATTCGCCCGCAAAAGTTTCAGCTACGCCCCCGAGGCGTGCGACACCGAGATGCAACGAGTCAAGTTTCTTCCTGGCGTTGGCGCCCGATTCCTGGGCCATGAACTTCACGGCCACTTTCTGATTGCTCTTTAGACCCGTAACGGAAACTTCAATGCATCGGGCAGACACCGGCCGCAGGAGAATTGCCTCCGTGGTAACGGTACTTTTTCCGGGCTTGGGGCTAAGCGCGACCTGCTCACAAACATTCAGCACCGCCGCCCGCCAGTCTTCTTCGTCCATGTCGTGGTACTTATGGGCTCCCCATAGCGCGATATTTGCGGCGAAGTCGGGAAACACGAAGTACAGGCCATAGCCGATGGCGGGATTACTTTCGATGCCCCTGTCCAGCCAATTCAGGACGTTGCGCTCGTCTCTCTGGTCACCTTTCATTTCGGTCGAATACAGTCTCTTCATTACTTCATGACCGTTGTAGCGTTCCATCAGGTGTCGAAAGAAGGACGCGGTCATATAGGAGTCGCGCTTGTTAGCTAAAATGAATGTTGAGCTGTAATCGAACTCATCCCATTGAAAGTTGCGACTTATATAGCCGGGGAACTTCTTATCGGTGAGGAAGCTCGACACCGCTTCAGCAGGCCCCTCAATGTGAACGCCCCAACCATCCTGACAGGAATTCCAGGATTTGGCGGCCTGACCGTAGTGATCCTGGACGGCATGAAACAGTTCATGCGCAAGCAAGTCATAGAGCCGCTCGTCAGACAGATCAATCGCTTCCATCAGGTTGATAGCGATCCAGCCAACCCTGCCGCTAATGCCACAGCCGGTGCCGAAATAGCGACCTGTGACGCCGCTTCTGCGTAGCCTGCTGTAAGCCGAGTTTGCGAAATCGAGGGCGTAAACGCGAAAACTTCCTGTCGCCTTATCGTAGGACATACCCGGTGGACCGAGGTAGCCCGCAGATGCATAGGTAGAAGCGATGTCGCCGAGGTAACCTTCAATCCTGTCAATCAGGTTCGCTAAGGCACGCGATTCCGGAGAAGGGTTAGCAGGGCCGCCGATGCCGGGATCGAGGTATCGGCGCTGAAGGTCGGCTTGTGCCTCGAGAGATTGCTCACGCTCCTGCGCGCTCGGCGCCGTCTCGTCCATCGGGGTGTGCGCTTCATCGAGCGGTTCGCCGAGATACACGCGAAATTTACTTGTTTGCCAGCTCGCTGCTGCAGCCTGCGACAGCAGGCAAAGACTCATCACGAAGACAAATGTCCTGGTGCGGGCCACGGCCGATCAAGCCCGTCTTAGCGATGCGGCAAGCACTTCACAAATACGCTTTTCACTCGGGGCATCCTGCGGCCACAGCGCCTCGATGTAGTACTGATGCGCGCCGTCATGCAGTACGTATTGCCGCATGTGCCAGGTCGACTCGTTGACGACATCACCGCTCTTGACAGAACGCTGGTTGCCGGTACGAACGCGGGTGAGATAGAAGCCGGGCAGGCCGTTGATATCAACACTGTCGTTCTGGTCGACGACTTCGGTCAGGCCAACCAGTCTCGCGGCCTTCGAGTTAATCATCTTGTCGAGCGTGTTGATCGGTTTGACCTTGTGCACCTGTACCTCGACGTAGCTGCCGATCGGGCTGTCGCAACGCACAACGTTCCAGTTGGGAATGGCCTCAGCATCCGCTTCCCATTGCTCTTCGTTCTCGATGCCGAATTTGCCCAGTGCCACTTTCTTGAAGCGAAAGCGTGTGTCCCAGGCGGCGGGCGTATCAACCGAAAATCCGAAAGAGGGATTGGTCACTCTCTGGCGAGCATCGTTGCTTGCTTCCTCAGCGGCAGGTGTTGCCTCGACAAAAGCTTCGACGTCGTTGGCCGCCTGGTGGATGTGTTCAGCGCGAATCTTGCGAAGAAATCGAAGGACTGTATCGCCGTCGGCCAGCGCCTTGAAACCTTGTGTCAGCCGCTCGCGTTTGCGCATGTCAAACCCCGGACGGTCCGATCCGCCAATGACAACTGTTCTGCCCCAGGTGATGTCGCTGAAGTCAGGCGCATGCATTCGCGGCTTCATCTTCGGTTCATTGATCTCCGCAATGGTGTATTCCTCGGCAATGGCGCCGTCCTGCAAAATAAGCGCCCTGCGATCCGTAATGCCGTAGGTCAGTTCTGACGCCCACTTTTCAAAAGACTTCAGTTGCCGGGTACTGAACGCGGGTCCCAGGAGCACCAAAATTGCGATGCCAGCGAGTACCACGTTCACGAGCTTGTCCGCATCGGATCCGTTTAGAGCATCCCGGTTGATGGCTATGTAGATAGCCAATGCAACGATCGCCAGGCGCGACAACAACAGCAACAGCCGGCCGAGTGTTGGCCCCAGCCGCGTTGCGCCGTTTCTCATCGCAACGACGTCCGGCTTGCCCGCCCAGATAAGCGTTTCGTCCGCTGCGATCACTCTGCGGATCTGATCATTGGGTGTGTCGGTACTTCCTGTGGCTTCGTGCATTGGTACTCTCTCTTAGTAGGGTCGATTGAACACCGGCACTTCATAGCGAAACTCACCGTCCGCCATGGTCTTTAGCTTCACAAACCACTTGATGCGTTCGTTCGGGTCAGCCCAGTCTGAGCTTGGGCGCCCTTTGGGTGGCTCGAAGTGAAAGCTGGCCGTATGGCCGTCCGCCGAGATTGCCGGGCTCTCCTCATCGGACTCCCACACCGTTGTTTCGGTAATACGACTGTCGCCGCTTCCGCCCGTACTTTTCGTTGCTCGATAACACACGAGCTGGCAACGTAGCTTGTCGACGGCTAGATCGGGCGGGAGATCGAGACTGCCGTGCATCGTCGAGCCGAGAAACACCGGCGACGATTGCAGCTGCAGGTACATCGAGCCCCAGCGCCGCCAAACGCGTAGTGCATTGACCGCCTGCCATGCGAGAAAAACAGTGAATGCACTTGCAGCGACAACAACGGCCAGTTCAACAAGACCACTTTGTTCGCGTGACGTCATAACAAAGTAGGCAGCGCTGCCAGCAACAATCAATGCAATGAGCAGAAACGCAAGGCTTGCACCGAACTTTGCCAGGGTGTCGTTTGCCAGGCGCGGGTTCTGCCAGTCGCGGCGCCAGCACCATGGTTCGTCAGGATATTCCCGGCTACGGCGGCGCTCTGCCAGCGCAAACAGGACACCTTTGATAAACCAGGCCAGGATCAGGATGCCGGCAAGCAGGAACGCCCGCGAGAGCGCGCCCGGCAACCAGCCAGGTATCGAATTGCCTTCGCCGACGCCGCCCAGCAGCGTGCTGGCCTGGTGCGCGGCAAAGAACAGTCCCGCGGGAAACAGCAGCACGTAAGCGGCCGGAAGACGTGCAGGTTCTGTTCGCTGCATGGTCACGATGAACTCCTGTCACCTGCCAAACAGTTTCTTCAAGCCTTTGCGAACCTCGTTGCCAACCTCTTCCTTGACGACATCCGTCGCCACGTCTGACACTTCATCGGCTACCTCTTGCACAGGTTCTGGCATGTCACTGTCGGACGCGGCGCCGCGATTTTGCCCCGGCGTCATGTCTTCATAAATCCACAACGTGTCGGCTGGCAATGCAGCAACAGTTTCTACGCGGGACTGCGTCGGCGCAGCGCTCGGGAAATACGGGCTCTTGCCGACCGCCAGAATGCTTCTCTTTTCGATATTCCATCCCGCCTGCAAGTCCAGCTGATAGTCGGTGCGCTCGCCGCCGGTGTCGCAAGTACCGCTGATTTTTACGGGCTGGTCGACGTACACCATGCGAATCGTAAAGCCGACCTCGGCGCCGTTGTTGACTGGGTTTGCCCACCAGCCAGCGATCGCCTCCGAGCTGGCGGCAATCACGCGGCCGATCGGTTGCATGCTACCTGCCTCGACGACTGCCAGACCTTCACCACGCACATGATAGCGAGCCGCCGCATTCGATACAGTGGCCCCACTGCATTGGTAGGCACTACCGCCGATCGGATAAATACCACCATTGGGTGCACCGCCACCGACGATCTCGAGATTGCCTGCGGTATCTATTGAGCCAACAACGCTGCCATTGTCGTCGATAATCTGCCCATTGGCGCCGCCCCAGCGGTCAATTTTTCCGCGCACCGTTTTCGATTGACCACTGCCATCGGCAATCGCGGCTGCTGGTGCTGAAGTATTCATCGTGTTCATGCCGGCGCTACCGCCTGCCGCGGCCATTAGCGTGCCCATCGTGCCGCTTGAATCGCCGTGCGACGCTTCAAAGCCTGCAAACAGCGATTCATCCTGCGGTCCAACCTGCACGTTGCTAAGATTCTGACGGATGCGTATTTCTCCCTGCTTGTCCGTGATTACGGTCCAGTCCATGCGACGCGGAATGCCGTCTCTGTCCTGATACAGGGTGCCGCTTGAGCGATAGGACTCTTTGCCGTTGCTACCGTTGTAGGTAAATTCGTAAACATTAACTGGCACACCATCAATGTTTTCAACGCCGCTAAGTTGCAGGCTGGCAGCGCCATCGGCTTCTTCCAGCGATATCACTGGTGGCAAAGACACCTGTTGCTGTATGCCCATCATCTTGGTGTAAGAGACGCCGCCGTCAAAATCGGTCATGGATATAACGGGCGCCATGTCTTTCATGCTGCCAATTTTGGTCGAGCTCCATTCCTTACGGGGCGTATAAACAACCTCGGAGATCATTGTTTCATTGATACTCCCATTTTCCATAACCATGGTACGGGTTGCTGAATACGCGACGTCCGGCAGCATTTCTGCGAATGCACCGTACTTGGCATTTTCCTGGGCGACGGCGTTGAGGCCGACGAATAACAAAGCTAGTAGCGACCATTTGTATTTTGCGAACACTTCATGAGCTCCTCTACCGGGATCGAATGTTTCCGGGGTACAATCGGTAGACGAGAAAAAGAACAATTAGCCGCCAGAAAAATCGTTATCTGTTGCCAGGCAGCCCCGAGCATGGAGAGCCCAGGATTTGGTCGAATCGGAACATGACAGTGAGGCCCACGATGGCGATGAGCAACAGGGACAAGCGTTCGGCCTGAACGCCGAGCTGTATGGGCAGCTGCGGCGTCTCGCCCATTTTCATCTTAGGTCTCATAAGAAGGACATCACCCTCAATTGCACCGCATTGGTGCATGAGGCATTCCTGAAGCTGCAGGCCAGCAAGTCAGAGATCCCTGCGTCACCGTCGAGTTACGCGTCTGTCGCCTCCATGGCGATGCGGCAAATTCTGGTTGACTACGTCCGTAGCAAGAAAACTCAGAAGAGCGGCGGCGGTGCCGTGCATGTCACCTTGCAGGAGTCTGCGGTGGCGGCAGAGTCGCCAACGTTTGACTTGCTTGAGCTTGATGAAGCGATGCAGAGGCTTGGGGCAAAAGATGAGCTTCTCGAACGCCTGGTTGTGCTGCGTTTTTTTGCCGGCTTCAGTACGGCAGAAACAGCAGTAGCGCTCGAGCGATCCCAACGGTCGGTAGAGCGTGACTGGGCGAGGGCGAGGGTTTACCTGTATCGCGAGTTGAATATGAACCATGGCGCATGATGGTTCGAATGTAGATGACGACTGGCTTGCGGTTGATGCCGCGTTTCAGCAGGCGCTGGAACAAGGGGAAGGCGTCGAGTGTGTTGAGTGGGTGCAGAATAACGTAGACCTGCCACCAGCGATCCGGGACAAGGTTCTGGCACTATTGGCAGACGACGAGCCTAGCGAGGCAGCAATGGCTGCCGCTATCGAGCAGCGCGACAGTCTTTTTCAGGACGCCGGCGATGAATCAACGGCAGCCGGTATTATTGGTTCGCGAATCGGCGATTACCGCGTTACAAAGCTCATCGCCAGTGGCGGAATGGGTGCCGTCTATCTTGCAGAGCGGGCGGATGGTCAATGGCAGCAAACCGTCGCTATCAAGATTCTGCCGAGTTGGGCGAATGACCCAAAAACGGTCGCCCGACTGCGAGCTGAACGGCAGATCCTGTCGAATCTTCAACATCCGAATATCACTCAGCTGCTCGGCGGTGGCGAAACGGCCGATGGCTTTCCCTACCTGATTACCGAGTTTATTGATGGCGTTCCTATTACCCAATACGTTGACGAGAATCGATTGGGGCTCGATGCTCGGTTGACGCTATTCTGTGCCGTCGCGGATGCTGTGCACCACGCACACCGAAATCTCGTCATCCATCGAGACATCAAGCCATCGAATATTCTGGTGGACAAGGATGGTCGGCCGCATCTGCTCGACTTTGGTATCGCAAAACTTCTCGAGCCGGAGGCAGGCGACGACATAAACCAACTCACCGCGACCGGCTTTACACCGATGACGCTGAGGTTCGCGTCGCCGGAGCAGCTCGCCGGCGACGACGTTACCACCGCCAGTGATATTTACCAGCTTGGTTTGCTGCTCCACAGATTACTCACTGGTCACTATCCGGATCGTGAGGCCGAACAACGATCCGGCTTTGTTTCATCACCCAGTTCAATGCTTGCCCCGGCGCAGGCGCAGCCCGACGACGACGGACCTACGGTGGTCCGACGTGCTGAGCTGCGCGGCGATCTCGACACTATTCTGCTGAAGGCATTACGCGGTTCGCCGAGTGAGCGGTACGCCTCTGCAGCGGCACTTGTTGAAGATATTCGGCGCTTTCAAGCGGGCGCAGCTATCACCGCCAAGCGCGAGTCGGCTATCGACATTGCCAAGCGCCTCTCAAGGCGAAACCCGTTTGCCGCGATAGCAGTCGTGACCATCGTTGCGCTTGTCGCGGCCTGGCTCGTGAGTCTGCAAATTTATTCGAACGAACTTGAACACGAGCGCGATTTTGCGCGTCAGCAAGCGGCCAGGGCAGAGCGCGTCAAGGTTTTGCTCATCGACCTGTATCGGCGTAACGACCCTCTCGAGGCCGATACCATTGGCGGCAAGCCGCTGACGGTTTGGGACTCGCTGGATGCTGCCGCCGCAAAGACGGCGACGCAGCTCTCTGCCGAGCCTGATATTCAGGCCGAGCTCTTCAGTATCTTCGGCGTCCTGTATAACAGTGCCGGACGACAGGACAAGGCCATCGAGATGAACCGTGCAGCGCTCAAGCTCTATGAGTCAATGGGCGCAGATTGGAACGCGGCGCGCGCAGCCACCGAATCGGAGTTGGGTGGACTGCTGATGAACACAGAGAAGACCGAGGCGATGCTGCTTCTGCAGCGTGCGCTGGATAGTGTGCCATCGATAAGAGACGCGAATCCCCACGAAGCCATATTGGTATTGCTCGACGCAGCGGTGGCCTCGCATGAGGCGGCCAACCGGGATCGCGCATTGCAGTACTACCAGCAGGCGCAGGAAATTTATGACGAGGCGGATCTGGACGACGCCTCCCTGGAGCTCGAGATTCTGTTCGGCTATGGCAATACGCTGATCGTAGAAGACCGGCTTGTCGAGGCCGAGTCGGCATTACTTGAAGCAATGCGAATCGGTGAGGATAGTTTTGACTCCGGCCATGCCCGCCTAAACGGGGTGCTCTCAGCTCTAAGTTCTCTGGAGCGCAATCGCGGTAACCTCGATAAATCAATCGAATACAGCAACCGAGTTGTAGCGAGGATGGAGACCAGCCGGGCGGACAATTATGAGAACTTGTTGACCGCGCGCAATAATCTCGCGCTTGCCCTGGCGAAGGCACGTCGATACCAGGAAGGCGCTGACATGATGCGAGATGTTGTTGCTCGAAGGCGGGAACTGAGTCCCGCGGCCGGCAGTGCCAACTTGGCAACGTCGCTGAAGAATCTGGCGACCATTCTGAATATGGCGGGCGAGAACGAAGAAGCACTTGGGCACGCACAGGAGGCACAAAAACTAATGGAGCTGCATTTGCCGGCAGACAGTGCGTATCAGGCAACGCCTCACTTCACTATGGCGCTTATTTATCTTGATACTGGCAAGGCTTCGATGGCCGCGGAGTCAGCGCGGCGGTCTTTGGATATGCTTTTGCAGACCGTAGGACCGAACTATTATCAAACGTCGATTAACCGCTGCATTCTGGGTGAGGCGCTTCTGAGGCAAGGTGCGCTTGAGGAGAGCAGAGAACTGGTCGGCCCGGCGCTGACGGCATTGCTAGAGGCCGAGACGCGTGTGCCACGGTACGCAAACCGGTGTCGCCAGACTTACATGGAGCTGCAGGCCGCTACTCCGTAAGGCTATTCGTGCGTGAATTCTACGTGAGCTAGCTGTGCGTTGTCCTGCACTTTGCTGCAAATTTAGCAACGAACGCCCCGGTAACTCTCTGAAATATAGAGCCCTAGGCGATCCTACTCGCGACTGAAAATCCGCGTGTCGATGATTCGTCCGCGCCGCAACTACGTCCATCCGACGATCGCAACGGCCCCGATGAACGTCAACGGATAAGCCAATGCGATGGTGATCAGGTGAGCAAGGTGCAACAGTGGCCTGTCTCGAGAGATCCAGACGGAATAGGCCATCGACAGAGCTGCGAG
>Ga0316195_10001025_pt1 | contig 12157 bp, 10 predicted proteins | sample Phised1_MG_FD_204937 | JGI IMG/M metagenome (GOLD analysis project Ga0316195, IMG submission 204937) | Coastal sediment microbial communities from Maine, United States - Phippsburg sediment 1 | ecosystem: Environmental > Aquatic > Marine > Coastal > Sediment | place: USA: Maine | collected... | reverse complement strand
GTCCCTTGCCGGTTCGCCCGGTCGATCGCGAGCGTCATCGCCGCTCAAACGAGGCCCGGGATTCTACTCCGGAGCCCCTGGCGGCCCAAATGCCGGCGAGGATGCCTGTGGTGGCGGACCGCGGGCTGCGGCGAAGGCCCGCGGAACATCACGCCAGCCGGCGCAGGCAGAAACCATTGAACAGATTGTGGTCGACAGGGCCCGTCCCGCAATCGTGCCCGATGCGGCAATCAACCCGGACGGCACCCGTTAGGACACTCCAATAGCGATCAGAAACAGGGGTTTGCGACCATCCGCAACGGTTCCTCGGGGCAACGCCCGCTCGCCGCCGCCCACGAGCCCGCAGCGTCAACGCTCCGGTTAGGCTGCGTTCAGCTACCCGGGGTTAGGGTGGTGGCGAAGATCGTTCAAGCCACGCTCCGTCAGCGGAGCAGATCGAGGTGAGTCATGGCCAGCAACCTGTTCGCGACAGCCCGTGCATGGCGAATTGGCCCGCTGGGGCCGGTCCTGTTCATGGCGGCCCTGCTTGCCACATCCGGTGCCCGTGCGCAGAGCCTGCCCGACCCCGCGGCGCCGCAGCCGTACACACCGGCGGAGCTGCAGACGCTGGTCGGCCCGATCGCGCTGTACGTCGACGACCTGATCGGCATCGTGCTGCCGGCATCCGCCTATCCGCTGCAGGTCGTGCAGGCCGCGCGCTTCCTGGACGCGCGTGCACAGGACCCGTCGCTCGCACCGGACGCAGCCTGGGACGATTCCGTCGTCGCGCTGCTCAACTATCCCGAAGTGCTGCGGATGATGGACCAGAACCTGGACTGGACGTCCAGGCTCGGCGAGGCCTTCGTCTACCAGCAGTCGGAGCTGCTCGGTGCCATCCAGGACTTTCGCGTGCTGGCGCAGTCGGCCGGCAACCTGCCCAGCAACCAATACCAGACCGTTGCCCAGACAGGCGGCGCAATCACCGTCGCGCCCGCCAACCCACAGGTCATCTACGTGCCCTACTACGAACCGGCACGTGTGGTGACCTACTACTCATCGCCGGTCGTCCGCTACTACCCCTACGGTTACCCGGTCTACGACTACCCGTACCCGGCCGGTTACTCGTTCGGCGCCGGCTTCTTCTGGGGCGTGACGACCGCGTTCGTACTGAACTGGCATACGCACTACGTGAACGTGTACCCGTATCACTACGCCCGTCACCCTTACTACGGATATCGCTACTACGACAGCTACTACGCCCGGCGATACCCGCAGCGGCATTACGACTATCACGACGGCCACGACAACGTCTGGCGGCCGGACAATCGCTGGGGCTCGCACCCGTACCGGCACGACAATCATCAGGACCGCTACACGCGAGGGACCCATCAGGGATCGACACAGGATCGTCACGGTTCGTCACGGACACCCGCGACCTCGACGAATTCGACCCGGAACTCGTGGAATTCAAGCCACGACGACCGCCAGCGCTCGCCGACGACGACAGGCTCTGCAGACCGCACGACCCTGCCTGGCAGCAACCCGCGCACACCGGTCGCCACGCCCGCCCCGTCGTCGCCAGTCACTTCTACGCGCAGCATCCAGCGGACCCCCTTGAAGCCGCCGCGGACGGACAACAGCGGCACACCGGCACGCGCCATGCCCGGCACCTCGCGATCCACGGTGGCGGGTGCGCCGCCGCGCATTGCCAGCACGCCGGGCCGGCCGGTAACGCCGGCTGTCCGCACACCGCCGGCACGCCCTGCGCCGGCGCAGACGGCTGCAGCACGAACGCCTGCGCCCGCTGCGAACCGTGCGCCCGCCACGACAACGCCTGCCAGCGCAGCACCGCCCCGCGTGGTCCCGCCGGCCGCTGCCAGCACCGTTCGTCCGCCCAAGGCTTCCGCCGCGCCAGCTCAAGCTCGCCAGCCAAAGCAGCAGCAGGAGGCGAAACAGGACGGCCGTGGGAAATCGGAAGGGCGCGGCAAGCACCAGCAATGACGGCTGGCCGGCTCGTGCAGGAACGCGTCCCGGCGCCGCAGGCCGGCGCCGGGACGCGAATCAGATCATCGTCATGAAGCCGAGAAAGCGCAGGATCTCGAAATACCGTGCCGAGTCGAACTCGACCTGCGTGTCCGAGAGCAGCCGCGCCCCGGGATAGAAGGACTTGCGATAGGCCTCGGCCCCGCTGGTGAAGGTGATCTTCAGGTTGAACTCAGCCGGCAGCGGCAGTACGCGGCCCGCCTTGCCCGACACTGCCCGGGCCACGCCTTCGCGAATGCAACTGACAGCCTCGGACGGGATCATCGACGTGATCGAGGGCCCCTGGCCATGGAAGGTCGCCACGGTGACGATGCCTTCGACCAGGCCCTCGGCTTCCCTGCACAGCGCGTCATCGCCCGAGAGAAACGTCACCCGGACTTTCGACAGCGCGGCCGCGTAGCTGAAGATCAGGAACTCGGACGCCAGCGCGTCGTTCAGCTCGACGCGCGCAAGCCGGCTGAAGCTCATCGTATGGGCCAGCGGGTTGCCGCCGCGCCCGGCGCCGGAGTGATAGCCGACGAAGGCCAGCGCTTCGAAGCTCTCGTCGAGACCTTGCACCATGCTGTAGGGGTGCCCGCTCCAGCCGCGCACCAGGCGCAGCGACCTGCCCTCCGGGGCCGCCAGCTTGTGTGCGTCCAGGTTGCGACCCGTCCAGTGCGAGTCCTTGACGACCACGGTCCCGACGCCGGCACCGTAGGCGCCCTCGCAGGCCGCAGCGACTTCGGCCGTCATCTGCTGCCTGGCGGGTTCGTAGTCGCCGGGGTGGGCCTTGTTGGTCTCATCCCAGTGGCTGACGCAGGCCAGGCCTTCCATGTCTGCGCTGATGAATAATTTCGAGCTCACGGTGTCTTCTCCGCAGTCCGGATGACGGGATCTCCAGGCTGCAAAGCCTACACCGCCGGCAAGCTGAATGGCCCGGGATCTGTCGCCATCCATTCGTTACCATGTCGCGAATCCGAGGACCCGCCGGGTACAGCCATGAACACCCCTCCCCCTTCCCGCCTGCAGATGGTCGGCTTCGACGCCGACGACACGCTCTGGCACAGCGAGGCCTACTTCCAGGCCGCGCATGCAGAGTTCGAGAGGATCCTGAGCGGTTACATGGACGTCACCGACGTCCGTGTCCACGACCGGCTGCTCAACACGGAGCGCGTGAACATCCGGCTGTTCGGCTACGGCGCCAAGGGCATGGCGCTATCCATGGTGGAAACGGCCGTCGCGCTCACCGACGCGCGCATCACCGGCGCGGACATCCACCGCATCGTCGAGCTGGGCAAGGGCATCCTGAGGCAGCCCGTGGAACTGCTGCCCGGCGTCCGCGAAGCCGTCGAGGCGGTCGCCGCGCGGCATCGCATCGTGATGATCACGAAGGGAGACTTGTTTCACCAGGAGCGCAAGGTGGCGGAGTCGGGACTGGCCGACCTGTTTCACCGCATCGAAATCGTCAGCGAGAAGGACGAGCAGAGCTACGGCAGGCTGCTGCGGGAATTCGAGATCCCGGCGGCGGCGTTCGCGATGGTCGGCAATTCAGTCAAGTCGGACATTGCGCCGGTCCTCGCCCTGGGCGGCTGGGGCGTCCACGTCCCTTATCAAGTCACATGGGGACTCGAGCACGCCGAGGTCGACCCCGCGCATCCCCGACTGGCCGTACTGACCGCCACGGCGCAGATCCCGGCCGCGCTGGAGCGCTTCGCGGCCGGATAACCCCATGCAGACGATCATCCTGCAGCGGGGAGATCTGCGCTTCACGGCCTATGCAGCCGGCGACGGCCCGCTGGTGCTGTGCGTGCATGGCTTTCCGGACAATGCCCACAGCTTTCAGCACCAGTTCGCTGCGCTCGTTGCGGCCGGCTATCGCGTCGTATCGGTCACGCTGCGCGGTTACGAGCCGGATTCGCAGCCGGCGAATGGCGACTACCGGATCGAGGAGCTGGCGGGCGACGTGATCGCCTGGATCGACTGCCTGGGTGAAGAACGGGCCCACCTGGTCGGGCACGACTGGGGCGCGGTCATGGCCTACGTTGCCTGCGCCAGGGCACCGCAGCGCTTTCGGTCGCTGACGACCCTGGGCATCCCCCACCCGGCCCGGTTCACCCGCATCGGCACCCGCAAGCTGCCAACGCAGCTGCTGAAGTCCTGGTACATGATGTTCTTCCAGCTTCCGATGCTGGCCGAGCATGCAGTCCACCGCTCGGACTGGGCCCTGCTGCGGCGCCTGTGGAAGGCCTGGTCGCCCGGGCTGGGACTGCCTGAACGTCATTGGTCGGGGCTGCGCGAGACCTTTGCGGCGCCCGGTGTCGGGCAGGCCATGCTGTCCTACTACCGCCAGAACGTTTCGCCAGCCATCCTGCTCGGGGTGAAGCGTTCGCCGATCAACGGCCTGCGCGAGGTGCCGGTGCGGACCCTGGCGATCACGGGTGCGGACGACGGGTGCATGGACACGCGCCTGTATGAGTACACCATGCTGGAGCGCGACTTCCCGGCCGGTCTTCGCGTCGAGCGCATCGCCGGAGCGGGTCATTGGGCGCACAGGGAAAGACCCGATGAAATCAATCGCCTCATTCTGGGCTGGATATCGGCCAGCTGATCCGATCCTCAGTTGAACAGCCGCCAGATCAGCGGCAGCAGCACCGCAGTGGCCAGCGCATTCAGGCCCATCGCCAGTCCGGCAAAGGCGCCCGCGACCTCGTTGACCTGCATCGCCCGGGCCGTGCCGATGCCATGGCTGGCCGTGCCCATCGCCAGGCCGCGCGCCGCCATGTTCGTGATGCCCAGCAGGTTCAGCACGTAGGGACCCAGCATCGCGCCCAGTATGCCCGTGGAGATGACCAGCACCGCCGTCAGCGACGGCGGCCCGCCGAGCTGCTCGGCGATGCCCATCGCCACGGGGGTCGTGACCGACTTCGGCGCGAGCGAGGCGAGCGCCTCGCGCGAGCCGCCCAGCAACCAGGCGATGCCCACCGCGGAGGCGGTCGCCGTGGCGGAGCCGGCGATGATGCTGGCCAGCACGGCGAAGGCTGATCGCCGCACCTTGTCGAACTGCCGGTACAGGGGGATGGCCAGCGCGACCGTCGCCGGGCCGAGCAGGAAGTGCACGAACTGCGCGCCGTCGAAGTACGTCTCGTAGCGGGTGTCGGTCAGCGACAGGATCGCGACGATCGCAATGATCGACAGCATGACCGGGTTGAGCAGCGGGCTGAGCCGGCCACGCTTGTAGAGCATCGTGCTGAACTGGTAGACCACCAGCGTCAGCGTCAGATGCAGCAGTGGGCTGGCACTGAGGTAGACCCAGATCTGTCCCATGTCGCGCATCAGTCACGCCCCCCTGTCTCGTTCTCCGCCAGCTTGCTGCGGGCGCTCAACCACGCCATGAACGCGCCGGTCACGGCCACGGCCAGGACGGTGCTGACAACCAGTGCGACGGATATGGGCAGCAGTTCGCTGCCGATGAGCTTCGCATGCTGCATCACGCCGACACCGGCCGGTACGAACAGCAGCGACAGGTTGCCGATCAGGCTGTCGCCGACGCTTGCCAGGCCGTCGGCAATGCCGCCGCGCAGCAGCAGGCCGGCAAAGAGCAAGGCCATGCCGATGACCGGCCCCGGTATGGGCCAGCCAGTCGCCACTGCGATCAGTTCCCCGATCAGCTGGCATACGAATATCAGTGTGAGGTAGTTGAGCATGTCGGCTCCCGTTCGCTGCCTGGCCGGCGACCATTCTGCCCGGACTGCGGCCTGTCGGCCGCAGCTGGAGAGTCTGTCGCCTTCAAACTGGACCGTCCTCGCCACGCACGGGGCGGCCGCGGTGCCGGCTGGACCGGTGGCGCACCGGCATTCCTTGCCGGCAACAGCATATGTCCCGAGAATAGACCCCACGGCCTACCCGGCCGTGCCCAGGGATTCCTTGAATGACACCTTTCTCGATCGCCGGCGTGCAGATGTTCGTCCCGGCCTACAAGTCGAACGTCGAAGCCGTGCTGCATCGCCTCCACATCCTCGTCAGCCGCTTCCCATGGGTCAACATGGCGCTGTTCAGCGAACTGGCGTTGTGCGGTCCCATCCACAACGCGCCGGTCAGCCTGCCCGGTCCGGAAGAAGACCAGTTGCGGCGTGCCGCCGCCAAGTATGGCGTATGGCTGATACCGGGATCGATCTTCGAAAAGGACGACGAGGGCCGGATTTTCAACACCTCGCCGGTGATCGCGCCGGACGGAACGGTCATTGCCCGCTATCGCAAGATGGTGCCATTCCTGCCCTACGAGGTGGGCGTGACGGCCGGCACCGAATTCTGCGTCTTCGATGTGCCCTCCGTCGGTCGCTTCGGTCTGTCCATCTGCTACGACATGTGGCTGCCGGAAACCACCCGCTCGCTGACGTCCATGGGCGCGGAAGTGCTGCTGCACCCGGTGCTGACCGGGACGATCGACCGGAGCGTCGAACTCGCCATTGCGCGGGCGACGGCCGCGCAATTCCAGTGCTACCTGTTCGACATCAACGGTCTCGGGCCGGGCGGCTTCGGTCGATCCGCCGTGATCGACCCGTCCGGAATCGTCATTTACCAGGCTGGTGGCGCCGACGAGACCATCCCGGTTGAAATCGACCTCGACCAGGTCAGGAGACAGCGCGAAAGAGGCCTTCATGGCGGACTCGGCCAGCTGCTGAAAAGCTTCCGCGACCGGCAATTCGCCCTACCCGTGTATGATGGGTCCAGCGGAGCCACCGAATACCTGAAGTCACTGGGCCCGCTGAGGATGCCCGGGAAGCCGGGTTTGGAGTCCTGAAAACGCCGCAACCTGGAGCACCATTGCCCGAAACGACCGCCCCCAGACCACAAACTTCCCTGACCGAATACTACAGCGCATCGCAGCTTCGCAGCGATCGCTGGACCAGCCTCAAGTCCACCTGCGCAAGGCTTGCCGGCACCGCCGAGGACAAGCGTGCTCCGCTCGAAACCCGGGCCCGCGAGTTGCTTGCCTCGCTCGAACCCATCGAATTCTACTGGGCCTACCCCAGCCGCAGCGTCTGGCAGTCCCTCTGGCAGCTGCTCGAACGCCGGCAGTTCGACGAACTCTCACGCTGCGTTTCGCTGATCGTACGCGCGCTGGTCAGCGGCTCGTTCCGCCGACGGGCGCGCCATGGGAGCGACCCGGAAGACGACGCGCAGCTGCCCGAGGACGAGCTGCTGGAGGAACGCGCTGAGGACGCAGCCAGGGCGCCGCCTTACTTCGAGGTGCTGATCGTCGACTCGCTCACACCGGCCCAGGAGGATGCCCAGCGTCGCGCGCTGCGCAAGGCGCGCCGCCTCGATGACAGCTTCGTCTATGAGCTCGTGTTCGTACCGAGCCTGGAGGATGCGCTGATCGCGGCGCTGTTCAATTTCAACATCCAGTCCATCGTGGTTCGCCCCGGGCTCGCACTCAAGTCGCGCAACGAGATTCCCTTCCTGCGCCGTTACCTGCGGCGCATCGGCGGCCAGGACCTGGAGAGCATTGACCCGGAGACATGGAGCGCCGAACTCTGCCGGCTGGTGCACGAGATCCGCCCGGAAGTCGACGTCTACCTGGTAACCGACCAGTCCGTCGAAGTGATCGCCGGGCTCGAATTGCGTGGCTGTCGCCGGGTGTTCTACAACCAGGACGACTTCCTCGAGCTGCACGTGAACATCCTGCGCGGGGTCGATGCGCGCTACGAGACGCCGTTTTTCAACGCCCTTAAGCAGTACTCGCGCCGGCCCACCGGCGTCTTCCACGCCTTGCCGATCAGCCGCGGCAAGTCCATCGCCCGGTCGCACTGGATCGGCGACATGCTCGACTTCTACGGCATCAACGTCTTCATGGCGGAGACCTCGGCGACCTCCGGCGGTCTCGATTCGCTGCTGGCGCCGACCGGCTCGCTGAAGCGCGCCCAGGAAAATGCGGCCCGGGCCTTCGGTGCCGACCGTACCTACTTCGCCACCAACGGCACGTCCACCTGCAACAAGATCGTCGTCCAGGCGATCGTGCGGCCGGGCGACATCGTGCTGGTGGATCGGGACTGCCACAAATCGCACCACTACGGCATGGTGCTGGCTGGCGCGCAGGTGGTCTACCTCGACAGCTATCCGCTCAACGAATACTCGATGTACGGCGCGGTGCCGCTGCGGGAGATCAAGCACCGGCTGTTGCAGCTGCGGGACGCCGGCAAGCTGGATCGCGTGCGCATGCTGCTGCTGACCAACTGTACCTTCGATGGCGTCGTCTACAACGTCGAGCGTGTCATGGAGGAGTGCCTCGCCATCAAGCCGGACCTGGTGTTCCTCTGGGACGAAGCCTGGTTTGCATTCGCCCGGTTTGGGACCATCTACAGGCAGCGGACCGCCATGCATTGCGCCGAGTTGCTGCGCGATCGCTACGCCACGCCGGAATACCGCAGGCGCTGGCAAGCACAGCAGGCTGCGCTCGAGGGCGCCAGCGAAGAGAAGCTGCTGGAAGAGCCCCTGCTGCCCGACCCGGACAAGGTCCGCATCCGCGCCTACGCGACCCAGTCGACCCACAAGACGCTGACGTCGCTGCGGCAGGGTTCGATGATTCACGTGCGCGACCAGGACTTCAAGGGAGAGGTGGCGCAGGCCTTCCACGAGGCCTATATGACCCACACTTCGACCTCGCCGAACTACCAGATCCTGGCCTCGCTCGATCTCGGCCGCCGGCAGGTCGAGCTGGAAGGCCTGGAGCTGGTGCAGAAGCAGGTGGAAACGGCGATGGCGATACGCAAGGCCGTCAATACGCACCCACTGATCAGCAAGTACTTCCGGGTCCTCAGTGTGCGCGACATGGTTCCGCCGGAATACCGGCCCTCTGGCGTCGATTCCTACCTGGACAATGAAGGCGCCTGGAGCGAGATGTGGGACGCCTGGTCCGAGGACGAGTTCGCGGTGGATCCCTCGCGAATCACGCTGGCTGTCGGCGGCACCGGCTACGACGGCGACACCTTCAAGACGGCAGTGCTGATGGACCGCCACGGCATCCAGGTCAACAAGACCTCGCGCAACACGGTCCTGTTGATGACCAACATCGGCACCACCCGCTCGTCGATTGCCTACCTGATCGAGGTGCTGGTGGACATCGCGCGAGAGCTCGACGAGCGCCTGGACGATGCCGGTGGCATGGAACGCAAGTCCTTCGAGAGCCGCGTGCGCTCGCTTATGCAGGAGCTGCCGCCCCTGCCGGACTTCAGCCGCTTCCACGAAGCCTTCCGTACAGCCGACGGCAGCGGCACCCCGGAAGGGGACATCCGCTCGGCCTTCTTCCTCGCCTACGACGAGAGCCGCTGCGAATACTACCTGCTGCACGACGACAGCCTGGAGCAGGCCATCGAGGCCGGCCGCGAGCTGGTGTCCACGTCGTTCATCATTCCCTACCCGCCAGGCTTCCCGATCCTGGTACCCGGCCAGGTCATCTCGCGAGAGATCCTGGCCTTCATGCGCGCACTGGACGTGAAGGAAATTCACGGCTACCAGCCTGAGCTCGGCCTGCGCGTTTTCACCCAGGCGGCGCTTGCCGCGCCCGCCGGCGACGAACGGACTGGCTGAGCAGCCCGTCGTCGACGCAGATACAGGAGAGCAACATGCCTGCAGCCAAGAAACTGCGGAACATTTCGGAGATCCGCCGGTACTTCCACCGCAACGAGACGCCGATTTATTTCGTCAGCGCCACCAACTTCAACCTGCTCGGCATCGACGAGTGGGTACGCAACTTCAAGTACATCAATTACATCGACTGCTATGACGGCAAGCACCCGAACGTGTATTGCCCGCCGGAAATGCCGCATCCCGAGTTCGAGTCGATCGAGGACATCAACAACTACCTGCTGCAGCACAAGGGCGTCATCGACAAGATCGAACGCCGTGGTGGCAAGCCCAAACTGGTCTTCCTGATGTTCGACGAGAAGACCGAAAAGCTCGCCCGCGAGATCGGTTGCCAGGTGTGGTTCCCGAAGGCGAAGCTCCGCAGCCGCGTGGATAACAAGATCGAGACGGTGCGGATCGGCGACAAGGCCGGTGTGCCAAGCGTGCCGAACATCCTCTCCAGGGTCACCGACTACAGGCAGCTGATGAAGCTGGCCAGCGAGGCCGGCCTGGGCCGTGACCTGGTGCTGCAGTCTGCCTACGGCGACAGCGGGCACACGACGTTCTTCATCAAGTCCGAGCAGGACTTCCGCGCCCACGCCGGCGAGATCATCGACCACGGCGAGATCAAGATCATGAAGCGGATCCGCTGTCGTGGATCGGCGATCGAGGCCTGCACCACGAAGAACGGGACTATCGTGGGCCCCTTGATGACCGAGCTGGTGGGCTTCAAGGAGCTGACACCCTACCGTGGCGGCTGGTGCGGCAACGAGATCTTCCCGGACGCCTTCACCCAGAAGATCCGCAACAAGGCCCGGGACTACACCTTCCGGTTCGGCGAGCAATTGCGCAAGGAAGGCTATCGCGGCTACTTCGAGCTCGATTTCCTCAGCGACCTGAAGTCGGGAGAGCTGTACCTGGGCGAGCTGAACCCGCGCATCACCGGCGCCAGCTCGATGACCAACCACGCGGCATTCGCGCATGCCGATGCGCCGTTGTTCCTGTTTCACCTGCTCGAGTTTTCGAACGTGCCCTTCGACCTCGACATCGACGAGCTCAACGCCCGCTGGGCCGCCCGGGAGAACATCGACAACTGGTCGCAGATCGTCATCAAGCACACCGAGAACACCGTCGACGTTCTCAGCGAGGCACCGGCAACCGGCATCTGGCGGATGCGGGACGACGGCGGCATCGACTACAACCGATTCGACTATCACCGCCGCGCGGTCGAGTCCGAACGCGAGGCGTTCTTCCTGCGCATCCTCAAGCCGGGCGACTACCGCTACGAAGGGGCCGACCTGGGCATCCTGGTCATGCGCGGTCGGGTGATGACGCCGAAATTCGAGCTGACCGAGCGCGCAAGGCGCTGGATCCACGGGATCCGGGCCCATTACAGCGGCCAGTCACTGGCACCCGCCGCGGCGCCGATGGAACGCAGCTTCAAGATCCTGTGATTTAGTCAACGAGTCGCAGGCTATCCGTGCAGATCGACTTTGAACTGATCACTGAGGACCTGCCGGGGCCGAAGTGGAGCGCGTTGTTCACCAGGCTCTGGCCCCATCATCGTGGCTGGTACCTGAGCGAATCGCTTCGCGATCGTCCGACTTTCCTGCAGTGCCGGCGCGCACTCAATCACCACATGCCGGAGATAGCGCCGCTCTACGAGGCCTTGTGCGACCTGGCCGGCGGCGGCGACCTGGAATCGCGATTCCTGAGCCTGTACGGTCCCCCGGCCTACCTGAGCGCCTGTTCGCAGGCCATCTGGCAGGGCTCGCCGCCGGTGCTGGTGCGCAACTACGACTACAGCCCGCGCGCTTTCGACGGGGTGCTGCTGCGCACGCGCTGGCTGGGCCGCCGCGTGCTCGGCATGAGCGACTGCATGCTCGGCCTGCTGGATGGCATCAACGACGCCGGCCTGGCGGTGTCGCTGACCTTCGGCGGCCGGCGGGTGGTCGGCGACGGCTTCGGCGTACCGATCATCCTGCGTTACCTGCTCGAGACCTGCGAGACCGTGAAGCAGGCTTCCGCCGTGCTCCAGCGGGTGCCTTGCCACATGGCCTACAACGTCACCCTGCTCGACGCTGCCGGTGAGTGGGCCACGGTCTACCTGGGACCGGACCGCAAGGCCCTCGTCTCGCATGCTGCGGTCGCCACCAACCACCAGGAGCGCGTCGAGTGGGCGACCCACGCCGCCGCCACCGCGACGCTCGAGCGGGAGAGGTTCCTGCTGAACGAACTGGCTCGCGGCCGGCCGTCACGCGAAGAGTTCATCGCCGCCTTCCTGCGGCCACCGGTGTATTCGCTGGCATTCGACCGCGGCTTCGGCACGCTTTATACGGCCGTCTATGCCGTTGGCGACCGTTCGTTGCAACTGCGCTGGCCGGGCGGCGAGTGGAACCTGCCGCTCGAGGGCGAGACCGACGAAACCCTGGGGGTCGGCTATCCCGGGATCAACCAGACTGTCAACCAGTTCTAGGCCTGGGGTTGATTCCGCCGGCTGACGCACCGCTTCGGAATATCCTTACTTCGA
>Ga0316195_10001024_pt1 | contig 12158 bp, 7 predicted proteins | sample Phised1_MG_FD_204937 | JGI IMG/M metagenome (GOLD analysis project Ga0316195, IMG submission 204937) | Coastal sediment microbial communities from Maine, United States - Phippsburg sediment 1 | ecosystem: Environmental > Aquatic > Marine > Coastal > Sediment | place: USA: Maine | collected... | reverse complement strand
CCCGTCGAGCCATACGCGCGCGACCATCCGGTCGTAGCGATCCTGCTCGAACGGTTCCACTTCGACCGCTTTGCCGAAAATAAGTTGCGACAGCGCGGCCTTGGCCGCCTGGCCGTTCGGCTGTCCTGACTCCGGCGCGTCGATTGCGTGGAAGCGGATGCGGATCATTCCAGATTCGAGGCGGATGTCGGCCGTGTCGCCGTCGACCACGCCCACGACGGTGCCACGCAGGACGGCACGGTCCGAGGCAACGACCGTTGGTCCTGCCACCAGCACCAGCGTGATCAGGGCGACGACGGTCCGCAACGTGCGCATCGCCGCATTCTGCCTGCATGACGGGTGAATCTGTGCCAACTGCGGCCAAAATCACCGCGGCAGGCTGCGGTGCAGTCGCTAGCGTGGTGCAGGTCGGGTCAGGACGACCCGCATGGAGGCTTGCATGGACGTTTCCCCGTTCCTCACTCCGACCCGCATGTCGCGCTGGCCCGGCATCATCCGTTCGCGCGGCCTCGCGCTGCTCTGCCTGGGCTTGCTCAGCGTGCCAATAGGCGCGCCCGCGCGCGGTGACGCCGCCGATGCCTGCAGCTCCGCCGCTGCACGCCGGGTTTACGCGCCACGCGGATTCCTCGGGTACGCCTGCCGCGACGATCACTGCAACTCGCACAAGGCCGGGTTCGACTGGGCCGAGCGCAATGGGATCGCCGATGCCCGTACCTGCACCGCGCGCAACGATCCGGGGTTCGTGGAGGGATGTCGCGCCTTCGCGGAGGAAGCAGTGACACCGGAACAGGCCGGCTTCGAATGGGCGCGCGAAAACGAACTCGACGACACCTGCCACTGCGCCGGAGCGGGGCCGGGCTTCGAGGCGGGTTGCGCCGCCTACGTCACCGGGTTTGCCCAGTGAAGGTGGGACGAGTGGTGCCCGGCATGCGACGAATCGTTACCGGGGCGGGGGCCGTGCCGCTAAGCTCCCGCGGTGACTCTCGACGACCTTCACCGCAACCGCAACCTGCTCTTCTGGGCGCTGCACACGCTTGGCTGGAGTGCGTACCTGATTACCCAGTACCTGGGTGCGCTGCTGTATGAGAAGCCGACGTCCTACATCAAGGTCGTGCTGGTCGCGGCCGCCGGGGGCTTCCTGCTCTCGGCGCCGTTGCGCTACCTCTATCGGCGCCTGTGGGGACAGCGGTTCGTCGTGGTCGTCCCGGCCGTGCTGTTCGCGTCCTGGTTCGTCGCGCTCGGCTGGCGCGTCGTCATCAACTCGTCGTACCTGCACTGGGTCGAAACCGAGTCGATGGCCGGTGAGCCGTGGTACGGGATCTTCGTCGGCACCCTCAGCTCGACCTACCTGCTGCTGTGCTGGTCGGGCCTGTATTTCGGCATCAAGTACTACGAGGCGCTGCAGGAGCAGCGCGAGTCGATGCTGCGTGCGTCAGCGCTCGCGCAGGAAGCCCAGGTGAAGATGCTGCGGTACCAGCTGAACCCGCATTTCATGTTCAATACGCTGAACGCGATCTCGACGCTGATCCTCGACAACCAGGGCAAGATCGCCAACCAGGCCGTCGGACGGCTGTCGGACTTCCTGCGGTATACGCTGGACCAGGACCCGATGAAGAAGGTCACGCTGCGGCAGGAACTGGACGCACTGAACCTCTATCTGGGCATCGAGCAGCTGCGGTTCGGTGACCGCCTGAAACTCGAGTACGACATCGACGAGAGCGTGACGCAGGCCCTGGTGCCGTCGCTGGTGCTGCAACCCCTGGTGGAGAATTCGCTGAAGTATGCCGTGGCGCCGCGCGAGGAAGGCGGCCGGCTGCGCATCGAGGCGCGCGAAGAACAGGGCAGGCTGCGGCTCGTCGTGCAGGACGACGGTCCCGGTCTGCCGGTGGGTGTTGAACTCGGTGCCGGCCGTGGCGTAGGTTTCCGCAATACGCGCGAGCGGCTCGCCGTCCTCTATGGGGACCGGCAGAAACTCGCCGTGCGCTTTTCCAGGCCGGGCCTCCGGCTCGAGATTACGCTGCCATTCGAACGGGCGACGCAACCGACATGACCATCCGCACCCTGATCGTGGACGACGAACCCCTTGCGCGGCGCGGCCTCGAGCTGCGTCTGCGGGACGTTGCCGATATCGCCATCGTGCGCCAGTGTGCCAACGGCCGCGAGGCGATCAACGCCATCGCCGAGGAAGCACCGGACCTCATGTTTCTCGACATCCAGATGCCGGGACTGTCGGGGCTGGAGGTGGTCGCGCAGGTGCCGCAGGAGAGCATGCCGATGGTCGTGTTCGTGACGGCGTTCGACCGCTATGCAATCAACGCTTTCGAAGCCCACGCACTCGACTACCTGCTCAAGCCCGTGGACGACACGCGACTTGCCGCCGCCCTCGAGCGGGTTCGCGCGCAGTGGCAGCAGAAGCAGGCGATCGCGCAGCGCGAACAACTGATGGCGCTGCTCGCAGACGTGCAGGGCAATGGCGAGCTTTCGCCCGAGACCGCTGCTGCAGCCGGCGCGACCAGCACGGCTGACGCGCGTCGCTACGCGAAGATGCTGCCGATCCGGTCGGGCCGCGAGACGATCCGCCTCGACGTGGGCACCATCGACTGGATCGACGCGGCGGGTGACTACATGTGCCTGCACGCGGACGGCCAGACGCACGTGCTGCGCGCCACGATGAAGGAACTCGAGGACATGCTCGATCCGATGGTATTCCAGCGCGTGCACCGTTCCACGATCGTCAACCTCGCCCGCGTGCGCTCACTGCGGCCGCATCTCAACGGCGAGTGCTTCCTCAAGCTGCAGTCGGGCCAGGAAGTGAAGTTGAGCCGCAGCTTCCGCGACAAGGTGGAACTGCTGCTCGATCGGTCCGGTGCGGCGCCGCACGCCCACCGCGCCTGACCGGGAAATAGGGGACGCTCACCTATTTCCTCAGGGAAATAGGTGGGAAATAGGTGAGCGTCCCCTATTTCCCGGTCAGAGTCGCGCTGCGAGCCGCGATCCCTGGTCGATCGCCCGCTTGGCGTCGAGTTCGGCGGCAACGTCCGCGCCGCCGATCTTGTGGACGGTGATCCCGGCGCTCTGCAGCGGCTCGTACAGGTCGCACAGTGGCTCCTGGCCGGCGCACAGCACGACGTTGTCGACTGCCAGCAGCATGGGATGGGTGCGGGCCGCGCCGAAGCTCACCCGCAAGCCGTGCTCATCGATACTCTCGTAGTTCACGCCGCCCATCATCTCGACGCGCTTCATGCGCAGCGCAGCCCGATGAATCCAGCCGGTGGTCTTGCCCAGGCCCTTGCCGGGCGGCGTGGCCTTGCGCTGCAGCAGGTAGACCTTGCGCGCCGGCGGTTCGACGGCGGGCGTGGCCAGACCGCTGCGCGCCACTTCCGGATCGGCGACGCCCCATTCGCGCTGCCAGCTGGCAAGGTCGAGCGCGCTCGAATGCTGGTCCGAGACGAGGAACTCTGCCACGTCGAAGCCGATGCCGCCGGCGCCGATCACGGCGACGCGCGGCCCGCATTCGTGCCGACCCAGCAGGACGTCCGCATACCCGAGCACGCGGCCCGAGGCGCGGTGCTCGTCGGCCCCGGGAATCGACGGATTGCGGGGTGTCACGCCAGTCGCGAGCACGACTTCGTCATAGCCGCCGTCGCGCAGCAGCGGGACGTCGGCGCGCACGCCGAGACGCAGGTTGACGCCGGTGACCTGCAATCGTCGGCCGAAATAGCGCAGCGTCTCCTTGAATTCTTCCTTGCCCGGTACGCGCATGGCCAGGTTGAACTGCCCGCCGATTGCTGCCTCGGAGTCGAGCAGGTCGACCTGGTGGCCCCTCTCGGCCAGCACGGTCGCGCAGGCCAGTCCCGCAGGGCCGGCCCCGACGACAGCGAACCGCCGCCGCCGCCGTGCCGGTTCGTAGCGCAGTTCCGTCTCGTGGCCGGCGCGCGGGTTGACCAGGCACGAGGCGATCTTGCGCTGGAAGACGTGGTCGAGGCAGGCCTGGTTGCACGCGATGCACGTGTTGATCTCGTCGGCACGTCCCGCGGCCGCCTTGTTTACGAATTCCGGGTCCGCCAGCAACGGGCGTGCCATCGACACCATGTCGGCATCGCCGCTTGCGAGAATCTGCTCGGCGACATCGGGCGTGTTGATGCGATTGGTCGCGCACAAGGGAATGCCGACCCGCCCCTTGAGCTTGCGCGTCACCCACGCAAACGCGGCACGCGGCACGGACGTCGCGATCGTGGGCACGCGCGCCTCGTGCCAGCCAATGCCGGTATTGATGATGGTGGCGCCCGCGCGTTCGATGGCCTGCGCCAGTTGCACCACTTCGTTCCAGTCGCTGCCCTCGGGTACGAGGTCCAGCATCGACAAGCGGTAGACGAGAATGAAGTCCTTGCCCACGGCCGCGCGCGTGCGCGCGACGATTTCGAGCGGCAACCGGATCCGGTTTTCGAAGCTGCCGCCCCAGCCATCCGTGCGCCGGTTGGTGTGCGCCACGATGAACTGGTTGATGAAGTAGCCCTCGGATCCCATGATCTCGACCCCGTCGTACCCGGCCTCGCGCGCCAGCGATGCACAGCGCACGAAGGCGCGGATCTGCCGCTCGATCCCGCGCTCGCTCAACGCACGCGGAGTGAACGGTGAAATCGGCGACTTCAGGCGCGAGGGCGCGACGGCCAGCGGGTGATAGCCGTAGCGACCCGTATGAAGGATCTGCAGCGCGACATGGCCGCCTTCGGCGTGCACGGCAGCCGTGATCGGCCGGTGTCGTGCAGCCCCGGCGCGCGTCGTGAGACGGCCGGAAAAGGGCGCAGCCCAGCCTGCGATGTTCGGTGCAAAACCGCCGGTCACGATCAGGCCGACCCCGCCGCGCGCACGCTCGGCAAAATAGGCCGCGAGGCGCCCGAATTTCCTCGGGTCGTCTTCGAGTCCGGTGTGCATCGAGCCCATCAGGACGCGATTGCGCAGCTTCACGAAGCCCAGGTCGAGCGGTGCCAGCAGGTGCGGGTAGGGAGAGTTCATGCTGCGCAGCTTAAGTTGCGGCGGTCCTCCGTGGTACTGTCGCAAGGTCGCCCCGGGGAGGCTCCTTGATGCAGTGTCCGAAGTGCGGGTCCGCGATGAACGACGTTGCCACGGGATTTGCGGCCGTCATCCACCGCTGTGAGAGCTGCCACGGCATTGCGTGCAATGACGACGCGCTCGCGGACCTGCAGCGTCAGTGGTTCCTCTGGCCAAAACACGATCCCCGCGAAATCGACCCCGGTGCGGCACGCGAAGGCCGGCGCTGGAACGACAAGTCCGACGTACCGTGCCCGGGTTGCGGTGCGCAGATGCACACGATCCAGGCGCCGGGACAGCAGCACATCCGCCTCGACCGCTGCGTGCCCTGCCGCATGACGTTCTTCGACGCGGGTGAAATGACGGACCTGCGCTTCGACACGCTCGCCGACTCGGTGCGTGGACTGCTGGCCCGGCTGCGCGGAGGCTGAACCTCCGTCGCGTCAGAGGATGAGCCGTCCCAGGTAATAGGCCAGCGCGGCCATGATCGCCGCGGCCGGCATCGTGACGATCCAGGCGATCACGATATTGCCCGCCAGCCCCCAGCGCACGGCCCGCACGCGCTGCGCCGAACCCACGCCGACGATGGCACCCGTGATCGTGTGCGTGGTCGATACCGGGATGCCGAGGCTCGACGCCATGAACAGCGTGATGGCGCCGCCGGTCTCGGCCGCGAAGCCACCGACGGGACGCAGCTTCGTGATCTTCTGGCCCATCGTCTTCACGATGCGCCAGCCGCCGAACATCGTGCCCATTGCGATGGCGATGTAGCAGCTCACGATCACCCAGCTGGGCGGCATCGTCGAATCGGCCGAAGTGACGCCGGCCGAAATCAGCAGCAACCAGATGATGCCCATGGTCTTCTGCGCGTCGTTGCTGCCGTGGCCGACGCTGTAGGCCGCGGAGGAGATCAGCTGCAAGCGCCGGAACCACCTGTCGACCTTGCGTGGCGCGGATCGCAGACAGATCCAGGAGACCGCGATCATGATCAGCCCGCCGAGCATCATGCCGAGCACGGGTGAGACGAAAATGAAGGTGACCGTGCGGATGATGCCCTGCGCCACCAGCGGGTCCGCGCCTGCCTTGGCGATCGTGGCACCGACCATGCCGCCGATCAGCGCGTGCGACGAACTCGACGGAATGCCGTAGTACCAGGTGATCAGGTTCCAGATGATCGCGCCTATCAGCGCGCCGAAGATCACGTACTGGTCGATGGCGCCGGGATCGACGATGCCCTTGCCTACGGTGGCCGCCACCTTCAGGTGGAAGATGAAAATGGCGACGAAATTGAAGAACGCGGCCCAGGCCACCGCGTAGTGCGGGCGCAGCACGCCGGTCGAAACCACGGTCGCGATGGAGTTCGCGGCGTCGTGGAAGCCGTTCATGAAATCGAAGAGCAGTGCGATCACGACCAGCAGCACCAGCGTCGCCAGCGGAATCGTGAGCTCGGCGCCCATCAGACGTTTTCCACGATCACCGATTCGATGATGTTGGCCACGTCCTGGCACTTGTCGATGGCCTCCTCGAGGTACTCGTAGACGTTCTTGTGCTTGATCAGCTGGCGGACGTCCTGCTCTTCACGGAACAGGCGCGAGATGCCATCCCGCGACACCTTGTCGGCATCGCTTTCGAGCTGGTCGATCTCCTGGGTCAGCGCGAGCGCCTTGTCCGCGTCGTCCATCGACTTGAGCAGGGCAACGCCCGCCTGCACCCTGGCCGAGCACTGCTGCAGCAGCTCGGCCAGCTGCAGCGAGGCAGGCGGCAGGGTCTGGATGTCGAACAGGTGCATCGACTCCGCTGCGTCCTGCATCAGGTCGAGGATGTCGTCCATGCCGGAGATGAGCCGGTGGATGTCATTGCGGTCGAACGGCGTGATGAACGTCGAATGCAGGACCGAGACGGTCTCGTGGGTGATCTTGTCGGCGCTGCGCTCGATGTCGCCGATGCGCTGGATCAGCTGGGCGCGGCGGGCCGTGTCCTGGTAGTGCTGCACCAGTTCGACGACGGCATTGGCGCCCTCGACGATCAGCGCGCCGTGGCGGTCGAACAGCGCGAAGAACCGCGTCTCCCGCGGCATCAGGGCAGACAACCACCGCATTCCGGACCCCCAGGCGTATCGGATTCGTTCTGTGCGAAGTATCTGCGATCCGGACGTATCGTGGTAGCGTTACGAGGCCCGTAGTTTCCCCCGGGCCTCCACGATTCCCATGTCAAAGTCGCCTCACGACAGCATCCGCATTCGCGGCGCCCGGCAGAACAATCTGCGGGGCCTCGACCTGGACATCCCGCTTCGCCAGCTCGTCGTCGTGACGGGCGTGTCCGGTTCGGGCAAGTCTTCGCTGGTCTTCGACACGGTCTACGCCGAGGGCCAGCGCCGCTACGTCGAGACGTTCTCGCCATACGCGCGCCAGTTCCTCGATCGCATGGACAAGCCGCAGGTCGAGCGGATCGAAGGCATTCCCCCTGCGATTGCGATCGACCAGACCAATCCCGTGCGGACCTCGCGCTCGACCGTGGGCACGATGACGGAGCTGAATGACCACCTGAAGCTGCTCTATGCGCGCGTCGCCCAGTTGCATTGCCGTGGCTGTGGCGGCCCCGTTCGCCGCGACACGCCCGATTCCATCTACGGCACGCTGGTTCAGCGCGCACAGGCCGCGGGCGATCCGCGACTGGTCGTCACGTTTCCGGTGACGGTGCCGGTCAATTTCAGCGCCGCCGAGGTGCTCAAGCTGCTCGAGCAGCAGGGCTATGCCCGCGTGCATGCGAGCGGAGATCGGAACCTCGAGATCGTCCAGGACCGCTTCCGGCTCGGTAACGTCGATCGTGGCCGCGTCGTCGATGCGCTGGAGGCTGCGCTGCGGGTCGGGCACGGACGCGTGAACGTGCGTGCCCTCTCTCCGGCTGAAGCGGGAGCCGGTGGCGGAGGCGAGACCGTCTGGCGCTTTTCGACCGACCTGCACTGCGCCGACTGCGACATCCACTACCGCGATCCGGCGCCGAGCCTGTTCTCGTTCAACTCTCCGCTCGGCGCGTGCGAGACCTGCCGCGGGTTCGGCCGCGTGATCGGCATTGATTTCGGGCTGGTAACGCCGGACACGAGCAAGACGCTGCGTGGCGGCGTGATCAAGCCGTGGCAGACCGAGTCGAACCGCGAGTGCCAGGACGACCTGTTGCGCTTCGCGAAGAAACGCGGGATTCCCGTCGACACGCCGTGGCGCGACCTCACTGAAGCGCAGCAGCAATGGGTCCTCGAGGGCGAAGGCCCGTGGGAAAAGAAGGTCTGGTATGGCGTGCGGCGGTTCTTCCAGTGGCTCGAGACCAAGAGCTACAAGATGCACGTGCGTGTGCTGCTCTCGAAGTATCGCAGCTACACGCCGTGTCACGCCTGCAATGGCGCGCGCCTCAAGGAAGAAGCGCTGCTGTGGCGACTGACCGCGCGCGAACGGCCCGGGCCCGGCCTCAACATCCATGAACTGCTGCTGCTGCCGCTCGACCAGTGCCTCGCGTTCTTCGAGCGCATCGCGCTGCCCGCAGCGCTCGACGAAGCCGCCGACCAGCTGCTCGGCGAGGTGCGCTCGCGGCTCGGCTTCCTGGTCCGCGTGGGCCTCGGGTACCTCACGCTCGACCGCCAGTCGCGGACGCTCTCGGGAGGCGAGGTGCAGCGCATCAACCTGACCACGGCGCTCGGCACGTCGCTGGTGAACACGCTGTTCGTCCTCGACGAGCCCTCGATCGGCCTGCACCCGCGCGACATGCGCCGCGTGATCGAGGTGATGCACCGCCTGCGCGACAACGGCAACTCGCTGCTGGTCGTCGAGCACGACCCGCAGATCATGCTGACGGCCGACCGCGTCATCGACATGGGGCCCGGCCCCGGCGAGCACGGCGGCCGGATCGTGTTCGAAGGCGCGCCCGCCGAACTGGCGGCGCGCTCCGACACGCTCACAGCCAGATACCTGTCGGGTCGTCTCGACGCAGTGACGGCAGCCGGCCGACGTGGTGCGCCGGAGCCCGGTGCGCCAGCCATCAAGGTGCGCGGCGCGACCGAACACAACCTCAGGAACCTCGACGTCGAGATTCCCCTGCAACGCCTGGTCTGCGTGACGGGTGTGTCCGGTTCGGGCAAGTCCACGCTGGTGCAGGACGTGCTTTACGCCGGCCTGCGACGCGCCCACGGCAAGCCGACCGAAACGCCGGGTGCGCACCAGGCGCTCGAAGGTGCGGCCCTCGTCGGTGAAGTCGTGATGGTCGACCAGACGCAGATCGGCCGGACGACCCGCTCGAACCCGGCGAGCTACGTCGGCGCGTTCGACGCGATCCGCAGGCGCTTTGCGCGTGATTCCGTCGCGCTCGAGCGCGGCTACACGCTCGGCACGTTCAGCTTCAATTCCGGCAACGGGCGTTGCCCCACCTGTGGCGGCAACGGCTTCGAACACGTCGAGATGCAGTTTCTCTCCGACGTGTACCTGCGCTGCCCCGATTGCGACGGCAAGCGCTTCCGGCCGGAAATCCTCGAAGTGCGGATCCGTCGCGACGAGGGCCCGGCGCTCAGCATCGCCGACGTGCTGGAGCTGACGGTCTCCGAGGCAGTGGCGTTCTTCGCCGATGACCGGGAGGTGCTCGACCGGCTCGAGCCGCTCGCCGCGGTCGGTCTCGACTACCTGCGGCTCGGCCAGCCCGTGCCGACGCTGTCCGGCGGTGAAGCCCAGCGGTTGAAGCTCGCGGGCCACCTGGCCGATGTAAAGCCCGCCAAGGGGCAGCCAGGGAAATCGGGGACGCTCACCGATTTTCCGGACGCAAAATCGGTGAGCGTCCCCGGTTTTCGTGGCACGCTGTTTCTCTTCGACGAGCCGACCACGGGCCTGCACTTCGACGACGTCGCGAAGCTGCTCGGCGCGTTCAAGCGGCTGCTCGATGCGGGGCACTCGCTGCTCGTCATCGAGCACAATCTCGACGTGATCCGCGCGGCGGACTGGATCCTCGACCTTGGCCCGGAAGGCGGCGATGCCGGCGGACGGCTGCTGGTGGCCGGGACACCCGCGCAGGTGATGGCGGAGCCCGCATCGCACACGGGTCGCGCGCTGCTCGACCACGACGCGGAGCGTGCGGCGGTCCTCAAGGCCGGTCACGCCCTGATTCCGGCGATGTCACTGCCTGCGGTCGTGCCGGATGCCGTCGCCGACCGCGCGCGCGATTCGATCGTCGTGCACCGTGCACGTGAACACAACCTGCGCGACATCGAAGTCACGATTCCACGGGCCGGCATGACCGTGCTGACGGGCGTGTCCGGCTCCGGCAAGTCCACGCTCGCCTTCGACATCGTCTTTGCCGAGGGGCAGCGTCGCTACCTCGAGTCGCTCAACGCCTACGCACGGCAGTTCGTGCAGCCGGCATCACGTCCCGACGTCGACGCCATCTTCGGCATCCCGCCGACGGTCGCGATCGAGCAGCGCACCAGCCGTGGCGGTCGCAAGAGCACGGTCGGCACGCTGACCGAGGTGCACCATTTCCTGCGCCTGCTGTACGTGAAGCTCGGCGTGCAGCATTGCCCGGACTGTCAAGTGCCGATCGAGCCGCAAAGCGCGGATTCGATCGCCGCGCTGCTGCTGCGCGAGGCAAAGGGCCGCAAGGTCGAGCTGCTCGCGCCGCTGGTAGTGTCGCGCAAGGGTTACTACACGGACCTGGCGAAGTGGGCATTCGCGAAGGGCCACGCGCATCTGCGCGTCGACGGCGCGCTGCAGCCGACCGCCCAGTGGCCCCGTCTCGACCGCTTTCGCGAGCACACCATCGAGTTGCCGGTTGGCAGCGTGAAGGTCGGCGTCGCGACGGAGGCGCCATTGCGCGCCGCGCTCGACCGTGCGCTCGGATTCGGCAAGGGCGTGGCGCACATCGTCGACAAGGGCCGCACGCGCGTCTTCTCGACCCGCCGGGCCTGTCCGTCGTGCGCGCGCAGTTTCGCCGAGCCCGATCCACGCATGTTCTCGTACAACTCCAAGCACGGCTGGTGCGAGGAATGTTTCGGCACCGGCCTGCAGATCAGCGGCTTCGACGCGGAGCAGTCCGGCGAGGAGGTGTGGTGGAACGACTGGTTCGAGGGCGAAGCCACGGCATGCCCGGCCTGTGCAGGTCACCGCTTGAACCCGGTTGCACTCAACGTCACGTTCAAGGGCAGATCGATCGCCGAGCTGTCCGCGTTGCCGGTCGAGCAGGCGCTGTCGTTCTTCGATACCCTGCGGCTGCAGGGACGCGAGGCTGAGATCGCACGCGACCTGCAGGCTGAAGCGAGGTCGCGACTCGCGTTCCTCAGTGACGTCGGACTGGGGTACCTCTCGCTCGACCGCTCGGCCCCGACGCTGTCGGGCGGCGAGGCGCAGCGCATCCGCCTGGCGGCGCAGCTCGGGTCGAACCTGCGGGGCGTGTGTTACGTGCTGGACGAGCCGACGATCGGCCTCCATCCGCGCGACAACCGCATCCTGCTCGACTCGTTGCAGAAGCTCGCGAGCAAGGGCAACACGCTGCTCGTGGTCGAGCACGACGAGGAGACGATTCGCCGCGCCGATCATCTGCTCGACCTCGGCCCGGGCGCGGGCACGCGCGGCGGTCACGTCGTGGGCGAGGGCACGGTGGCAGACCTGATTCGTTCCCCGCGGTCATTGACCGGCCGCTTCCTTGCGCATCCGTTGCGTCATCCGCTCGTGCCGCGCCGCCCGGTGACGCGGACGACCGCGAGCCTCGTCGTGCGTGGTGCGCAGCTGCACAACCTGCGCCGGGCGAAAGCGCGCTTTCCGCTCCGCCGGCTTTCGGTCGTCACGGGCGTGTCCGGATCGGGCAAGTCCACCCTGGCACGTGACGTGCTGCACGCGAACATGAGTGTCCGTACGTCGAAGCAGGGCCGGCGCAAGGCGCCGCAATGGGTCGGCTGCGACCGCATCGACGGCAGCGAGGCGATCGCGCGCGTGCTCGAGGTCGACCAGACCCCGATCGGCAAGACGCCGCGCTCGTGCCCGGCGACGTACGTCGGCTTCTGGGACGACGTGCGCAAGCTGTTCGCCGGAACGACCGATGCGAAGGTTCGCGGCTACGGCCCCGGGCGGTTCTCGTTC
>Ga0316195_10001023_pt1 | contig 12164 bp, 12 predicted proteins | sample Phised1_MG_FD_204937 | JGI IMG/M metagenome (GOLD analysis project Ga0316195, IMG submission 204937) | Coastal sediment microbial communities from Maine, United States - Phippsburg sediment 1 | ecosystem: Environmental > Aquatic > Marine > Coastal > Sediment | place: USA: Maine | collected... | reverse complement strand
CTCCGCACCTCCGGCCCGAACCTGATCCTGTCGCCGCCGCTCGTGATCACGTCCCGGGACGTGGAGCGGATCGCGCAGGCGCTCGACGACGGGCTCACGGCCGCCGCGCGCTGAAGCGGCGCGCGCTCACGCCAATCGCCGATTCCGGAACGCCACGGGTATCGACCGGCCGCCGGCCCGGCTAAAGTCGGCGGCAGCCGCCGACCCGGCGCGCCGCAACGGTCGCCGTTCAGCAAGGAACACCATGTCGATCACGATCTACCCCGCCCGTCGCATCCTGACCATGAACCCCGCGCGACCGGAAGTGACCCACGTCGCGGTGCGCGACGGTCGAATCGTCGGCGCGGGTGCGCTGGACGAACTCGCCGGCTGGGGCACGCACACCGTCGACGACCGCTTCGCCGACAAGGTGCTGATGCCCGGACTCGTCGAAGGCCACAGCCACCTGATGGAGGGCGCGCTCTGGCGCTTCGTCTACGTCGGCTACCACGATCGCATGGACCCCGACGGTCGGGTATGGCCCGGCGCGAAGTCGATCGACGCGACGGTCGCGAGGCTCGCCGACGAGGAGAAGAAGCTCGCGGACCCCGCGCAGCCGCTGATCGGCTGGGGCTTCGACCCGATCTACTTCGGCGCGCAGCGCTGCACCCGCGCGCACCTGGACCGCGTGTCCGCGACCCGGACGGTGGCCGTGGCTCACGCGAGCCTGCACATCCTGAACGTGAACAGCGCATCGCTGAAGGCCGCGGACTGGCTGCGCGCCGGCATCGAACACCCCGGCATCCCGCTGGGCGCCGACGGCCTGCCCACCGGCGAACTCAAGGGCCCGGAGGCGATGACGCCGGTGGGCGATCGCGTGGGTTTCGACCGGTCGATGCTGGCGGGCGACGAGCAGGCGCTTCGCCTGTTCGCCCGGCTGTGCGTGCGCAAGGGCGTGACCACCGCGACCGACCTGGCGAGCCCGCTGCCGGAGCAGGCATTGCCGATGATGCGATCGGTGACTTCGGAACCGGACTACCCGACGCGCATCGTCTCGCTGCTGCGCCTGCTCGGCCAGCCGGTCCCCCAGTCGATCGAGCGCGCGGTCGGCCTGCGTGCAATGAGCACCGACCGGCTGCGGCTGGGCATCATCAAGATCGTCGCCGACGGTTCGATACAGGGCTTCTCGGCGCGGTTGCGGTTTCCCGGCTACTACAACGGCGCCCCCAACGGGCTCTGGTACACCGCACCCGAACAGATGCAGCTGGCCTACGAGCTCGCACTGGCCAACGACGTGCAGATCCACACGCACACCAACGGCGACGAGGCCACCGCGCTCGCGCTCGACTGCCTGGAGCGCGCGCTGCGCAAGCATCCGTCCCCGGACCACCGGTTCACCCTGCAGCACTGCCAGCTCGCCGATGCCGCGCAGTTCCGGCGGATGAAGTCTCTGGGCATGTGCGTGAACCTGTTCGCCAACCACCATTTCTACTGGGGGGATGCGCACTACGCGATGACGGTCGGCCCGGAGCGCGCCGAGCGGATGAACGCCTGCCGGACCGCGCTGGACAGCGGTGTGCCGCTGGCGATCCACTCGGATGCGCCGGTCACGCCGCTGGGGCCGCTGTTCACCGCCTGGTGCGCGGTGAACCGGCTCACCTCGGCCGGCCGGCAGCTGGGGGCCCATGAACGCATCTCGGTGCACGACGCGCTGCGCGCGATCACGCTCGGAGCGGCCTACACGCTCAAGCTCGACGGCGAGATCGGCTCCATCGAAGCCGGCAAGCGCGCCGATTTCGCGGTCCTGGAGGACGACCCGATCGCGGCGGGCGCCGACGGGCTGAAGGACGTTCGGATCTGGGGCGTCGTGCAGGGCGGCCGGGTGTTCGCGGCGGGCGCGCACTAGCGTCGATGCGCGCAATTCCGGTCAGCGTGCTGGGCGGCTATCTCGGCGCGGGCAAGACCACACTGGTCAACCATGTCCTTCGGTGCGCGGGCGGCCGGCGCATCGCGGTGCTCGTCAACGACTTCGGCGACGTCGGCATCGACGCCGACCTGATCGAGTCGCGCGACGGCGACGTGATCAACCTCGCCGGTGGCTGCATTTGCTGCAGCTATGGCAGCGACCTGATGGCCGCGCTGATGCGCCTGCCGCAGATGGAACCGACACCGGATCGCGTGCTGATCGAGACCAGCGGTGTCGCGCTCCCGCGCTCGGTGGCACGCACCACGACGCTGGTCTCGGGACTCGCAGTGGACGCGGTGCTCGTCGTCGCCGACGCCGAAACGGTGCGCGAGCAGGCGGCGGATCGCTACGTCGGCGACACGGTGCTCGCGCAGCTGCGCGAAGCCGACCTGGTGCTGCTGAACAAGATCGACCTCTGCGCCGACGAGGACCTCGCGCAGCTGCACCGCTGGCTGCGTGAAACCGCGCCCCGCGCCGCGGTGATCGACAGCGAACGCGGCGCCGTCGCGATCGAACTCCTGTTCGCCGACGACGCGACCGGGCGTGACGAGCGTGACGGGCGTGACGAACGCGACGGACGCGACGGGCGCGACGGGCGCGACGGGCGCGACGGGCGCGACGAACGCGACGGGCGCACCGGCACGCGACGGATCGCGCCGCTCGGCGGCCACCACGCCGCGGCCGTCTTCGACAGCCTCGGCTGGCGCTTCGCCGGACCGGTGGACGCCCGGGCGCTCGCCATGGCGCTCGAGTCGGCCGAGCTCGGCCTGGCGCGCGTCAAGGGATTCGTGAACGACCGCGACGGGCGCTGCTGGCTGCTGCAGGGGGTCGGGCGGCGCGTCGAACTCTCGCCGTGGAACGCGCCCCCGACCGACGGCGGGCGTCTGCTGTGCATCGGCGCCCGGGGCCGCTTCGATCGCGGCGCGGTCGTCGCGACCCTCGAGCGCGCGGGGGCCGGCGGCCCCGAGCGTCAGGCGTAGGTATCGGCCATCAGCTGCCGGAACCACTTGTTCATCTGCTCGAAGTTGTCCTTGGAGGCAGACGCGGCCTCGCCGGCCGCCAAGACGTTCGCGTCGTTCCTGAAGGTCTCCATCTTGCGTTCACCCGAGTTGTAGCGGTACACCGCGGTCAGCCAGGACGCGGTCTCGAACGTGATCGGCGAATAGCAGGCGGAGTTGGTCACCGGGTTCTGGTCGGGCAGGTCGCCGCGCAGCATCCGCGTGATCGCGTCGGCGCAGACCTTTGCCTCCTGGTTGGCGACGTGCCCCGCCTTGGGCAGGCCGTGGTTGGCCGGGTCCCCGATGATGTGCACGTCGGGCGCAGGGCCGGTGCCGGCGCCGTTGTCGATGAACTCGTAGGTCTTCGGGTCGACAAGGCTCCAGCGCACGTCGCCGACGGTCTGGCCAGGCACACCGGTGTCGTTGACCAGGCGGACGTCGTAGAGCAGCCTGGGCGCACGCTGGCGCGGGATCGGATTGATGACCTTGCCCTTGAATTCGCCCATCGCGGTGAACACCGTGCTGCTGCCGGGGTCGATGTGATTGACGATCGCGTTCGGCACATAGGTGATCACGCCCGCGTGGGTCTGGGTGAACGCGCGTTCGAACGACGCCGTCTCGGCGGTGATGGCGGCATTCTCGTCCAGCACGATGACCTGGGCGCCGCGGCGATTGCGCTTGAGCCAGTCGGCGACCACGCAGGCCCGCTCGTAGGGCCCTGGCGGGCAGCGATACGGCGCTTTCGGGATCGTCATCACGAAGGTGTCGCGCGACGTCATCGCGCGAATCTGGTCGCGCAGCGTCGTCGTCTGCGCGCCGGCCTTCCATGCGTGCGGAAACCGCGCCTGGAGCGCGTCAGTGTCGATGCCCGGGATCCTGTCGAAGTCGATGCCGGGCGCGATGACCAGCTTGTCGTAGCCGAGCTTCGCGCCTGTCGCGAGTACCACCTGGTGTTTGGTGCGGTCGACGCCCACCACTTCGCCCTGGACGCGGTCGATGCCGTAGTTGCTCGCGAGCTTGTCCCAGTTGTAGGTGAGCCCGCTGATCGTGCGCGAGCCGTTGAGCACCAGGTTGCTCATGATGTTGGACACGTAGACCGATTCGCGCTCGACGAGCGTGACCTTGACCTTGGCGCCGCCCCAGACCCTGAGGTACTTGGCGACCGTCGCGCCGGCCATTCCGCCGCCGATCACGACGACCTGCCCGGATGCGCCCGTGTCCGCGGGCACCGGCGCCACATACCCGGTGACCGAATCCTCACCGAAGGCACCACCCGCCGCGGCGAGTCCGATGGCCGATCCGCCGAGCGCTCTGAGAAATTCCCTGCGTTCCATGTTCATGCTCCTTTCGCTTGATCGTCGGACTCAGCGCTGGCTGGCGAAATAGCTGCCCAGCTGCCAGAGCTGCTCGTCGGTGTAGCCCATCGCATGGATGCGCATGATTCCGCCCTCGTCGGTCTTGGCGGCCATTTCCCTGAGGTCGTTGGCGATGTCGGAGGCCGACTTGCCGGCGAGCTGGTCGAAGCCGCCATTGGGGCGACCGTCGGTGCCGTGGCAGTTGAAGCAGTTGGAGGCCAGCAAGCGCCCGACGGGGGAGCCGGTCGGGCTCGCCGTGCCGACGGATCCGCCCGATCCGGTGCCCGGGGTCTGGGAGTAACGCCCTTCCCGGGACTTGGCGGTCACACTCGCCAGGGTGTCGGCGCCCGACTGGGCCGCGATCGGGTCGGAGCCGCCGCCGCAGCCGCCCAGTACGGCTGTGCAGAGGATCGTGAGGGACAAGAGTCTCGGGTTTCGCATGATGGCCTCCCCTATGGGTGGTGGGACGACCGGACCGCCTGCGAGTCAGCGTTTCGATCGATATGGGTATTTCGCCCATATTGTATGTGACGAATTCCTCGGCGGTGATAGGGGTAATCCATCAGGGGGGTCTCCGGCCGATGGGTGGCCTTGCGCGAGGACCGGACGGTCGATGCGCGGCCGCGTCCGGACGGTCGATGCGCGGCCGCGTCCGGACGTCGGTGACGGTCGGAACGCGCCGGAGTGCGCGAAGTAGGAAGAAAGGCCCGGGCTCAGCCGGGCGCCGTACCGCGGCGAAGGCGGCCGGCGGGCCCGCTGCCCCGGTTCGGGGCCGCGGGCGACGTGCCCGCGACTAGCGCGGCCGTCCCAGCCCGATCGGGGCAGGCGCTTCCGCGACGATCCGGTCGAAGAGATCCACGTACTCGTCCGACGGTTTGTGCCCGGTCAGCGGATCGCGGTTCTCTGCGAAGGCGAGGTTCACCGCCTGCCAGTCGTCCTCGGAGAGCTTGCGCTCGGCCAGCGGCAGCATCTCCGCCTCTTCGAGTTCCATGTGCTCGGTGTAGAAGGTGACGTACCGGCGCAGCGCGTCGAGGAAATCCTGCAGGCGCGGCTCACCGAGCTGTTCGTAGGCCAGCAGCAGGTGCTCCAGTTCGCGGATCGAGTCCTCACCCCGCTCATGCTGAGCGTCGAGGTGGTCGAGCACGTGCGCCGCCTCGGGCGCCCGCTCGCGAAGCCGCGGAAACAGCACCTCGGTTTCCTTCACATGGTGCATGCGCTCGGGAAACTCGTCGATGTAGAAGAGGATGGCGCGCATCAGGTGGATGTCCTCCGCCGTCCTGTCGCCCTTGCCGAATCGTTCGCCGATCAGGCGCAGCGACTCCAGCATCGCCGCCAGCGCCCGATGTTCTTCGTGGATGATCCTCATTGCAGCGTGTGTCATTTCGTCCCCCCTTCGATTCCGGCAGCCGGGATCGCCGCCGGATGGTCGTCACGCGCCCGGTCCGCGCCGTCCGCGGGCCGCCAGCGGCGCAGCAGCAGCGCATTGCTGACCACGCTGACGCTCGAGAACGCCATCGCGGCTCCTGCGACCACCGGGTCCAGCATGCCGAACGCGGCCAGCGGAATCCCGATCACGTTGTACACGAACGCCCAGAATAAATTCTGGCGAATCTTCGAATATGTGCGACGAGAAATCGCAATCGCATCCGCGACCAGCGACGGTTCGCCGCGCATCAGCGTGATCCCCGCGGTATGCATCGCGACGTCGGTGCCGGTGGACATCGCGATCCCGACATCCGCCGCCGCGAGGGCGGGCGCGTCGTTCACGCCGTCGCCGACCATCGCGACCACCGCGCCGCCCGCGCGCAGTTCCTCGATGACCGCGGCCTTGTGCTCGGGCAGCACCTGCGAGCGGACCTCATCGAGGCCGAGCCGGCGCGCAACATCGTTCGCCGCCCCTGCGTTGTCGCCGGTCAGCATCACGCACCGGATTCCGCCGGCGCGCAGGCGCGAGATCGCGCTCGCCGCGCCTGGCTTGACCTCGTCGCCGAAGGCCAGCAGCCCCGCGAGCTGCGGCGCATCCGCCTCGCGCAGCGCGACGAAGGAAACGGTTCGGCCCTGCGACTCGAGAACGGAGGCGTCCTGGCGCAGCGGTTCGACGGCGACGCCGATCTCCTGCATCAGTCGGTCGCTGCCGATCCACACCTGCGCGCCGTTCACCGTGGCACTCACTCCGCGCCCGGGAATCGCGCGCACGTCCTCGGCGCGCGTGCCGGCCACCGGCACCCCCGCTCGCTTCGCGGCATCGAGCACCGCGGCGGCGAGCGGGTGCTCGCTGCCCGTCTGCACCGAGACCGCGAGCCCGAGCAGCCAGCGCTCGTCGCGCCCCGGCACGGTCCGCGTCGCGACCACCGAGGGCCGTCCGCGGGTCAATGTGCCGGTCTTGTCGAAAGCGACGACGGTGACCGCGTGCGCCGTCTCGAGCGCCTGCGCGTCCTTGATCAGGATGCCGTAGCGGGCCGCGACGCCCGTGCCGGCCATGATGGCGGTCGGCGTCGCGAGCCCCAGCGCGCACGGGCACGCGATCACCAGCACCGCCACCGCGTCGAGCGTGGCGCGGGTCCAGTCCCCGACGGTCAGGCCCCAGCCCAGCAGCGTCAGCAGCGCGATCCCGATGACGACCGGAACGAACACCGCGCTGACGCGGTCCACCAGGCGCTGGATCGGCGCCTTGTTCGCCTGGGCTTCCTCGACCAGCCGGATGATTCTCGCCAGCACCGTCTCCGCGCCGACGGCGGTCACGCGGATCAGCAGCCGGCCCTCGCCGTTGATCGCGCCGCCGGTCACCTTGCCGCCCGGCTCTTTCGCGACCGGCCGGCTTTCGCCGGTGATGAAGGACTCGTCGACGTGGGTGCTGCCCTCGAACACCTGCCCGTCCACCGGCACCCGTTCGCCGGGGCGCACCACGACCGAGTCGCCGACCCGGACCATCGCGACGGGCACGGTCGTCTCGACGCCGTCGCGCAGCACGCAGGCTTCGTCGGGGCGCAGCGCCTGCAGCGCGCGGATGGCCTCGGTGGTCTTGCGCTTGGCGCGCGCTTCGAGCCACTTGCCGAACATCACCAGCGTGATCACCACCGCCGAGGCTTCGAAGTAATAGTGCGCACCGTGCTCGCCGCCGTGGGCCAGCAGCTGGTAGACCGACAGTCCGTAGGCGGCGCTGGTCCCGATCGAGACCAGCAGGTCCATGTTTCCGGAGCCGGCGCGCAGCGCGCTCCAGCCGGCGCGATAAAAGCGCGCCCCCAGCACGAACTGCACCGGGGTGGCGAGCAGCCACTGCACGACCGGGGGCAGCATCAGGTCGACGCCGAACGGCGCGGCGAGCATCGGCAGCACCAGCGGCAGCGAAAGCACCGCGGCGATCGCCACCGCGATCCAGCCTCGGTCGACCTTCTCGGCTTCCCGCCCGCCGTCCCGCGCGCGGGGCGCGGCCTCGTAGCCGGCCTTCTCGACGCTCGCGATCAGCGACGGAACTTCCACCGCGCCCGGCGCAAACGTGACCGTGGCGACCTCGGTGGCGAGGTTCACCACGGCATCGGTGACGCCGGGGACCTTCTTGAGGGATTTCTCCACCCGCGTGGCGCAGACGGCACAGGTCATGCCGGTGATCGACAGCGCAACCGCTTCCTGCGGCGGCGCCTGGTCAATCACGGTGGAATCGTTCATCTTCGTGGCCTCGTCCCTGGCCGGGCGAACGCGCGATTGACATCGGTCAACCGCGCCCGGCGCGCCAAAGCCTATCATTGCATCGATTCGTCGACTGGAGCGAAACGATGCTGACTCTGCAGGTGAAGGGCATGACGTGCAACCACTGCGCCAAAGCGGTGACGCAGGCGGTCAAGGAGATCGACCCGGCGGCCGAGGTCAAGGTGGATCTGCCCAGCGGGCGGGTCGAGGTCGAGACCTCGGCAGCGTCTGCCGCGGTGGCCGGCGCGGTCACCGAGGCCGGCTACGAAGTGCTTTCGGCGGCCTGACCTCTCAGGAACCCCGGTTCGAGGGGGCGCCGTGGCGCCCCCTGCCGGCGACGATCAGCTGATCGTCAGCTTCTTGCCGCCGACCACGGTCTTCTTGGGCAGCGTCAGCGTCAGCACACCGTTGTCGAACTTGGCCACCGACTTCGACTCGTCGATCTCGTTGGCCAGCACGAAGCTTCGGGCGACCGATCCGAAATAGCGCTCGCTGCGCAGCACGCGCTCGCCTTCCTTCTGCTCGCTCTCGCGCTTGACCTCTCCGGTGATCGAGACGCGATTGCCGTCGATCTCGACGTGGATGTCGTCCCTGGCGACGCCCGGCAGCTCCGCGTGCACCGTGTAGTCGGCCGGCGATTCCTTCACGTCGACCTTGATTTCGAGCGCCTGGGACTCCCTGCCGCGCACCGGGGCCATCATGCCGCGGAACAGTTCGGGAAAGACTTCGGCAAACGGATCGTAAACAGACAGTCGGTCCATGATTTCACTCCATTCGTAGATTGTTCAACCTTGTGACCCCTATCTAGGAACGGAACAACCGCTTTCAAGCCCCCCGCAGCGCGTCCCAGAGCAGCTTCGTGCCGGTCAGCAGCAGGCCGATGCTCGCCACCCGGATGAAGACCGCGGGGGACACGACCTTCAGGAATCGCAAGCCCAGCAGGTAGCCCACGGGAACCACCGGCAGCAGCGCGAGCGCGGTTCCCAGGTTCGTCAGGTCGAGCAGGCCGAGCTGGCCGTAGGGCAGGATCTTGCTGAGGTTGATCGCGGCGAAGAACCACGCGAGCGTGCCGACGAAGATCTCGCGGTGCAGCTTCAGCGGCATCATCATCTGCATGATCGGCGGGCCTCCCGCATGCGAGACGAAACTGGTGAAGCCCGAGACGGCCGACCAGAACCGGGCGACGCGAGGCCGAAGCGGCCTGGCCGGGCCCGACCAGGCCGCACTGCCCTCGAGCAGCTTCTGCAGGCCGAAGGCGACCGCCTCCGCGCCGACGAGCGCCTTGATCCACCGGTCGTCCAGCACCCGGAAGAACAGCCACCCCAGGCCGATGCCCACCAGACCCGCCGGCACCGCCAGCCGCAGGATCGTCCAGTCGACGCGGCCGCGGAACGCGACCAGTCCCATCGTGTCCATCAGCAGCAGGATCGGCAGCATGATCGCGACCGCCTGCGGCGCCGCGATCGTGAGCGACATCAGCGGCACCGACAGCGACCCGACCGCACCGCCGAAGCCCGCCTTGGAGACCCCGGTCAGGATCACCGCCGGGATCGCGGCCGCGTAGAACCAGGGGTCGGAGACGAAGGTCAGCACGGGTGCCTGCCCGGCACTCAGAGCACCTGGCAGATCTCGTCGAAATCGAAGCGCGGGCTGCGCGCGAACACCTTGGACGGGTCGCCGACGCCGAGGTTGCACAGGAAGTTGCTGCGGAACCTGCCGTCGGGGAAGAACTCGGCGTCGACCTTCGCGTTGTCGAACCCCGACATCGGCCCGCAATCCAGGCCGATCGCGCGCGCGGCGAGGATCAAGTAGCCGCCCTGCAGCGTCCCGTTGCGAAACGCCGCTGTCTCGCGCCCGGCCTTCTTCGCATCGCCGTCGAACCACGACTTGGCGGCCTGGTTGTGCGGGAACATGCGCGGCAGGTGCTCGTGGAACAGCGTGTCGAACGCGATGATCGCGCAGACCGGGGCGTTGAGCGTCTTCTCGAGATTGCCCGCCGAGAGCGCCGGGCGCAGCCGCTCCTTGGACTGCGCGGAGCGCAGGAACACGAAACGGGCAGGCTGCGAGTTCGACGAAGTGGGAGCCATCTTCATCAGGTCGATCAGCTGGCGAAGCTGCGCGTCGGTCACCGGCGCGCCGGTGAAACCGTTGGCGGTGCGGGCATTGCGAAAGAGGGCGTCGAGCGCCTTGTCGTCGATCATTCAGGCTCCTGCTGGGGAAGGCGATTCTGGAAAAGGGAAACCTCGGGTCGCCGCGGATTGCGCGGCGCCCCGAGGCGCGGGGGCACGGCGGGTCTCGCGCGAGCGCCGGGCGCGCGCGGGCGCCGCTCTCAGGCCGGGATCGGCGTCGACTGCCAGGCGGCCATGCGCCACACGCCGCCCTGGCGCATCCATACCGCCAGATACCGGCTCGTGATCTTCTTCACGGTGCCCTTGACCGTGACGTCGATCTGCACGTCGCCGTAGACCAGCGCGGTGTCGCCGTGGACCTCGCACTCGCGCTTCAGGTTCGTGAAGCCCTGGTAGACGTAGAAGCCGCTGCGCAGTTTCTCGAGGTAGCTGGCCTTCGTGTCGACCGACGCCGACGAGTGCGTGTAGCGCAGCGTGTCGGCGAAGCAGTCGGCGAGCGTTTCGAGGTCGCCGGCGATGGTCGCCTTCGCACGGACGGCGTCGCGCGCCTCGATGTCGCGGATCGTGTCAGCGTTCATGTTCATCGTCCTGTCTCTGAGTCGATTGAAAAGGAGTTGGCGCGGCCGGTCAGGCGCGCGCCAGCACGAAATCGTAGGTCGCCGTCACGAACGGCTCGTTCATCGTCGATCCGTCCGGCGCCTTGCCCGCGGGATGCGTGACGAAGTCGACGACCAGCGAGTCCTTGACGCCGAATACCGCGTCGGAATCGAGGTACTTGTCGCCGGCGACGAACAGGTGCGTGGTCAGCGGCGCGAACCCTTCGCGCTGGATCATCGTGTGGATGTGCGCGGGACGGTACGGGTGCCTGCCCATCGTCAGCAGCATCCCGCCCACCGGGCCGTCGGTGGGCACCGGATAGCTGATCGGCTTGACCGTCAGGAACCCGAAACGCCCGGACGCGTCGGTGTGGATCTTCGCGCGGCAGTAGGGCTCGGCGCCCGGCTTCTGCACGTCGTAAAAGCCCTCTTCACCGTCGCTCTGCCAGACGTCGATCACCGCGTCCGCGACCGGTGCGCCATCGATGTCCCTGACGGTGCCGGACACGAAACAGGGGGCGCCCCTGGCGCCGCCGCGGATGTCGGCCCATTGCGCGACATGCGGCGCGCCCTCGACGAAGAACGGACCGAACACGGTTGTCTCGGTGACGCCTTTCGCAAAACGATGGTTGATCGCGTCGACCAGCATCGAGACGCCGAGCGTGTCCGAGAGCAGGATGAACTCCTGGCGCTTGTCATCGCACTTCTGGCCGGTGGCGGTCAGGAAGCGGATGCCCTCCATCCACTCGGCCTCGGTCAGCTCGACCTCGCGCACGAAATCGTGCAGGTGGCGCACCAGGCTGGTCATGATCGTCACGAAGCGCGCGTCCTTGCAGCCGTCCATGCGCGCGAGCACCGCGTCGGTCAGGGTCCGTTCGTCGAAGTTCATTCCGGCTCCCGCGCTCTCAGACCCGCTCGAACAGCGACGCGATGCCCTGGCCCACGCCGATGCACATCGTGGCCACGCCGTAGCGCCCGCCCGTGCGGTGCAGCTGGCTGATCGCGGTGAGCACCAGCCGCGCGCCCGAGGCGCCCAGCGGATGGCCCAGCGCAATCGCGCCGCCGTTCGGATTCACGTGGTCCGCGTCGTCGGGCAGGCCGAGCAGGCGAAGCGTTGCGAGCCCCTGCGCGGCGAACGCCTCGTTCAGCTCGATCACGTCGATGTCCTTCAGGGCGACGCCGGTCTTCGCGAGCAGCTTCTGCGTTGCCGGCGCCGGGCCGATGCCCATGATGCGCGGCGCGACGCCCGCCGTGGCCATCGCGATGAAGCGCGCCCGCGGCGTGAGGCCGTACTTCTTCACCGCCGCCTCGGAGGCGACGATCATCGCTGCCGATCCGTCGTTGACGCCCGACGCGTTGCCCGCGGTCACCGTGCCGTCCGGGCGCACCACGCCCTTCAGCTTCGCCAGCGCCTCGATCGTCGTTTCGCGCGGGTGCTCGTCGCGATTCACCAC
>Ga0316195_10001022_pt1 | contig 12171 bp, 10 predicted proteins | sample Phised1_MG_FD_204937 | JGI IMG/M metagenome (GOLD analysis project Ga0316195, IMG submission 204937) | Coastal sediment microbial communities from Maine, United States - Phippsburg sediment 1 | ecosystem: Environmental > Aquatic > Marine > Coastal > Sediment | place: USA: Maine | collected... | reverse complement strand
GGCCTGCTCGGGGTCCAATGCCGGTAAAAACCGCAAAGCCATGGCCAACCTGGACTGGATGGTCAACGTCAACCTCTTCGACAACGAAACCGGTTCTTTCTGGAAAGGCCCGGGCATGAACCCCGCCGCGGTCAAGACCGAAGTCTTCATGCTGCCGGCGGCGGCCTCCATCGAAAAGGAAGGCAGCATCACCAACAGCGGCCGCTGGATGCAGTGGCGCTACCAGGGCCCCAAACCCCTGGGCAACAGCCGGCCCGACGGGGACATCATCCTGGAATTCGGCCGCAAACTGAAAGAAATATATGCCGAGGGCGGCACCTTCCCCGAGCCCATTGCCAACCTGAAATGGGATTACCTCACGGACGGCGCCTACGATTCCCACAAGGTGGCCAAAGAGATCAACGGCTATTTCGTGAAAGACGTCACCATCAAGGACCAACTCTACAAAGCCGGCACGCTGGTGCCGAGCTTCGCCTTTCTCCAAGCCGACGGTTCCACCTCGTCAGGCAACTGGCTCTACTGCAACAGCTACACGGAAAAGGGCAACATGGCGGCCCGTCGCGGCCAGAAGGACGCCCCCAACGAGATCGGCCTCTATCCGGAATTCTCCTGGTGCTGGCCGGTCAACCGGCGCATCATCTACAATCGCGCGTCCGTGGATCCCACGGGCAAGCCCTGGAACAAAGACCGCTGGGTCATCGAGTGGACCGGCGAAAAATGGATCGGCGACGTGCCCGACGGGGGCTGGCCACCGCTGGTCGGCGCCGACGGCAAACCCAACCCCAAGAGCAAGTACGCATTTATCATGCGCAAACACGGCCACGCCCAGATCTTCGGCCCCGGCCTCAACGACGGTCCTTTTCCCGAACACTACGAACCCCTGGAGTGTCCGGTGGAAGAAAACGCCATGAACAAGCAGCGCATCAACCCCACGGCACCGGTGTTTTCCGGCCAGGCGGACGAGTACGCTTCCTGCGACCCGCGCTTCCCCTTCGTGGCCACCACCTACCGGGTGAGCGAGCACTGGCAGACCGGCGTGATGACCCGCAACCAGCCCTATCTCATGGAACTCCAGCCTCAGATGTTCGTGGAAATGAGCGAAGAGTTGGCCAAACTGAAAGGGATCGCCAACGGTGAGCGGGTCATGGCCAGCTCCGCCCGCGGCAAGGTGGAATGTACGGCCATCGTCACCAAGCGTTTCAAGCCGTTTAAAATCGGCAAGAACGTCATTCACCAGGTGGGCATGCCCTGGCACTACGGATGGCGAACGCCCGTCAGCGGCAAGGAGGACAGCGCCAACCTGCTGACACCTTCCACGGGCGATCCCAACACCCGTATTCCGGAAACCAAGGCCTTCATGGTCAATGTCAGCAAGATATGAGAAAGGCGGTGATCTTTCATGAGTAAATCATTTTTGATCGATACCACATTGTGTATGGCTTGCCGGGGCTGTCAAGTGGCCTGCAAGCAATGGCATGACCTTCCGGCCGAAGAAACGGTGAATCGCGGCAGTTATCAGAATCCGGAAGATCTTTCCTTTGATACCTACAAACTCGTTCGCATGAAGGAAGAGGAAATCGACGGGCGACTGGAGTGGCTCTTTTTCCCGGATCAGTGCCGCCACTGCATAGAACCGCCCTGCCGCGATGTGGCCAACGACCCCAAGGGGATCTTTTCAGATCCGGCCACGGGAGCGGTGCTCTACACCGCCTTCACCAAGGAACTGGACCGTGATGAAATCATCGCCGCCTGTCCCTACAACATTCCCCGGGCCGCGACCAACGGCGTCCTGGCCAAGTGCGACATGTGCCTGGACCGGGTGCAGAACGGGCTGGAGCCGGCCTGTGTCAAGACGTGCCCGACCGGTGCCATGGCCTTCGGCGAGCGGGATGCCATCCTGCAACAAGCCCAAGCCCACCTGGCTGCGGCCAAAAAGAAATACCCCAAAGCACAACTGCTGGACCCGGATGACGTTCGCGTCATTTACCTGGTGGGCAATGATCCTTTGCTGTATCATTCGAACGCCATCGCCTCGACGACATCGTTCGACGTAACGCGCCAGGTTGCCTTGCAACGGATGATACGCCCATTGCGCAATGTCTTAGCACGCTTGGCCTGACCCACGAAAAAACCGAGCAATCGCCAAACAGCGGGGGGAAGAAAACGGTAACGCTTCCCCCCGCATCTTTTGTTAACGGGCGCTAACGGGCACGGATGCGTACTTTTGGCCCGATTGCGAAATGACGACCAAACCCGCCCGGGGGTTGAAACGCGTCAACGACTGTCTATCTTTACCCTTAACCATCCTGCAGGAGCGCGCATGTCGACAAAACCGCCGCTAACCATTGAACAGATCAGCAAAGCCGCCCGCCGCCTGTCCCAAAGGCGTCCGGCCTATACCGCCTTGCTGGCCTTTTATGAAAACCTCTTCACGGCACAGGAAGCGGCTAAAAGTGATCTTGACCCGGAGCCGATTCAGTTGTCACCGGAGCAACTGGAATCCAGACGCCGGGAAGGACAGCCCCTGATCGGCGTATCCGACTTTAGATTCGACAGCGAGGCCGGCGCGCGCCTGCTAAACGAACTTTGCGTCCAGATCACGCGCCATGGCACGCAAATGAAAGCCTCCGCCGCCGCCGTTTCCGAAGCGCTGACCCAGGGGGTTCTCCAGGCCCAGGATCTTTTTGAAAATCTCCTAAAAGGCGCTGACCATTATTTCCAGGCGACGGCCGACGCGATCGGGGCGGATCAGAATGCGCTGGCCTTTCTGGCTTACCACAGCATTCAGCCGTCCATCGAATTGTGCGCAACGCAGCTGGCCCACTACCTCGATACCGAGGCCATCTGGCGCAAAGGCCATTGCCCGGTCTGCGGCAGTGCGCCCGGATTGGCGGTGCTGGGTAAGGAGGGCCGGCGGGTCCTGTCCTGCAGTTTTTGCCGGCACCAATGGCGGGCGCCCCGGATTTTCTGTGCCTTCTGTGAAAATACCAAGACCGACGAGCTGCGTTATTTTTTTGCAGAAGAAGAAAAAGACCTGCGCGTCGACGTGTGCGATCGCTGCCGCAAATACCTCAAATCGGTCGATGACCGGGAGGCCTCGCGACCCGTCTTCCCGCCGCTGGAACAGGTCGCCTCGCTCCACCTGGACATGCTTGCGGCTGAAAAGGGATTCACCGGCGGTGTCCATTTACACCTTGAAAACTGAAACGCCCAACACCGCAAGGCATCCGCCCAGGCTCAGCGCCCTTCGCCCCAAAAAAACGGGCCGGGGTTTAATAAGGCTGGGCGGGATGCTGTTATTACTGCTGCTCGTTTCAGCGCCAACGCATGCCGGAAACGACCAGCGCCCCTCCCCGGTCGATGCTGAGAAGGCCGTGCTCAGCGCCGCCACCGTCTGGTCGGTGGACAGGGCGCGACCCGGCGATCAGATCGGACTGGCGGTCGTCATGCAGATCGCCAAGGGTTTTCACATCAATGCGGATCGCGACCAGTTATCCCCGGATCCGCTTTTTACCCCCTATCCGACCCAGGTGCGTATCCTGGAAATCGTCCCGCGCATTGCGGTCGCCCCCCCCCGGTTTCCCCAAGCGCATGCCATCAAATTCGGCTTTGCCAAGGAAGCCCTGACGGTTTTTGATGGAAAGACGGTTGTCTATCTCCCGATGGTCTTGCCGTCCGACTTTGCGGCAGACTTCCTCCGGATCAACCTCGCCCTGAGCTATCAAGCCTGCGATGCAACCGCCTGTCTGCTGCCCCAAACCGTGGAATTGACGGCCGAACTGCCGCTCGCGGCCGACGGCGCCGCGCCCCTGCCCGTGGCGCCCGATCTGTTCCAGGGCATGGTATGGGCGGGGGATACCCCGCAACACGATTTTTCCTTCTCGCTTTTAGGTTGGGATATGGCCTGGGGAACGGCATCGGCCTCCGGGCTCGGGCTGCTTCTTCTGATAGCCGCCCTGGGCGGGTTGCTGCTCAACTTTACCCCCTGCGTCCTGCCCCTGATCCCGGTGAAGATTATGAGCCTTACCAATGCCGCGCAGAACCGGTTGCGATGTCTGGCATTGGGTTTGGCAACCTTCCTGGGTGTGCTGACCTTCTGGTTGGTGCTAGGCTTGGCGATTGCGGCCTTCAGCGCGGTTACGGCCGCCAATCAATTATTCCAGTATCCACCCTTCACGATTCTGATCGGCATGCTCATCGCGGCTATGGCCATCAGCATGTCGGGTTCGTTTGCCCTGCCGCTGCCGCAGTTCATGTATCGTTTCAATCCCGATCAGGGCACGCTGGTCGGCGCTTTCGGGATCGGCCTGCTCGCCGCCATTCTTTCAACCCCGTGCACCGCGCCGGTCATGGGCGCAGCCGCGGCCTGGGCGGCAACCCAGAAACCACACCTCACATTGGCGGTCTTTGCCGCCATCGGCACCGGCATGGCCCTTCCCTATCTGCTGCTATCCGCCATCCCGGGCCTGGTTAACCGGATGCCCCGCAGCGGGCCGGCCGGCGCCTTGATCAAGCAGACCATGGGGCTCTGCATGCTGGCCGCCGCGGCCTATTTCATCGGCGCCGGTCTGAGTGCGCTGGCGGTTACGGCACCGGATCCGCCATCCCGGATCTATTGGTGGGGGGTCATGGGGTGCACCGCCGCTGCCGGGTTCTGGACCGCCTATCGCACGCTGCGGATCACGAAGCGTAAATCGGTCAGATCCATCTGCGTCGTTTTAGGACTGCTGGTTTTTGCGACATCGATCTATGGGGGGCTTCGCTTCACCGACAAGGGGCCGGTCGATTGGATCTACTATACGGAAGATCGCTTCCAGAGTGCGCTGGAGGAGGACCGGGCGGTGGTCATGGTGTTTACGGCGGCGTGGTGCTTGAACTGCAAGGCTTTGGAGCATAGTGTGCTGCGCAGCAACGCCGTGGCGGAACGCTTGCGGCAGAAAGATGTGGTGCCGATCAAGGTGGACATCACCGGCAACAACCCGGCCGGCAAAGAGCGTCTCAGGCGCACCGGCTATCTGACCATACCCCTGCTCGTGGTTTATGCTCCCGACGGTCGGGAAACGTGGAAAAGATCCTTCTATACGGCGGCGGAAGTCGTTCAGGCCGTTGAAAAAGCGACCGCGGGCATGTGATTGGCCGGATTCCGTCCGCACACCCCGAAGAAAGCGCTCCCGCCCCGCCTGGCCAAAAGACAGACGTCAACCTATGGTCACTGGCCTCCCAAAAAAACGACGATTTCCTTTTCGAAGGCCGCCTTGTCGCGGGCCCCTTGCAACCTGTGAACGATTTGCCCGTCGCGGACGAATAATAGAAGCGGGATCTTGGTGATCGCGTAGGGGGCAATCGCCGCCTCGCCGGCCCAGTAGACCGGGAATCCGATCTTGAGTTTATCGATAAGCGGCTGCATGGCTTCGGGTCCGGCATAGTCCAGACTTATCCCCAGCGTTCGCAAGCCTTGGCTGCGGTACTTTTGATCAAGGGCATTCAGGCTGGGAAGCTCTTCGATACAGGGATGGCACCAGGCCGCCATGACCACCACCAACGTGTATCCGGGCCGGCGCACGATGTCATCCACCTGTTGGAAAGGAAGGGATTGGACCGGGTTGATGCTCTGGGCAAACCCGGGCACCCCTGTCAGAACCAGGCTGACCCACATGCAAAAGAAACCGCAACGGTAAACATGGGGCATCGCGGACCATCCCTATCTGGTGCCGGTGTTCTGCATGCGTCACCCCCGGCACCATGGGAAAATGAAGGCCCCCGCGCACTGCGCCGCGAGCGTCGGCGGGAGGGGGGTCAGGGCTCGATTTTTTCAAGCTCGATGGCACACCATTCCAGGTCCGGGCGCACATTGATGTCGGCCACATGAATGGCGCGCAGCACACCCGCCTTGTCGATCACGAACAGGGCGCGTTCGGAAACCCCGTCGGATCGGAGCACACCATAGCGATTGGCCACCTCACCGTGAGGCCAGAAATCTGAGAGCACCGGAAACCAGAGTTCGCCCATCTGTTGCGTCCAGGCGAAAAGGGTGGGGATATTGTCAACGGTGATTCCCAGCAGAATCGCTTCATTTTCGTCAAACAGCCCCTTGACAATGTTGTAACCCGGCCATTGATCGGAGCAGACCGGTGTCCAGGCCGCCGGGACAAAAGACAGCACCACGTTTTTCTTACCGCGGTACTGGCTCAGGGTAACCGGCCCTCCGGATACCGAGGGAAGTGTAAAATCCGGTGCGGGCTCCCCCACCCGAACCTTCAGCGTGCTGTCGGTCGGTTTCAGCTGCCCGGGGTTATAGACTTTTTCCTTGAAGGCTTCGGAAAGGCTCCATGCGGGCACACTGAAACAAAAGAAAAACAAGACGCCAGCAACTAGGGCACTACAGTAGGATCTCACGAAGACCACCTCCTGTTCTATTCGGCCAGTCCGGATTTTTTGATGAGTTCTTCAAGCATGGCGCCGGCATCCCGCGGACCGCCAAGCTTGGAGTAAAAAACCACGTGGCTGCCGTCGCTTTGGATGCGGATACCTATGAAATATGGGGTTCGCACCTCACCCAGTTGTTTGTGAATCGCGAAATTGCCGTCCTCAAAGAGCGGAAAGGGGACATCGTATGTCTTGCGGAAGTGGTTCACTTCATAGGTCGAATTGCCAACGCCGATCCCGATGATTTTGACCGCGTTCCTGAGCTTCGGATCCCCTTCGATTTTCTGGTAGAGCTTGTTGATGGTGGGGGCCTCTTTCTGGCAATAGGGACAATACATGCTAAACAGTTCGACGATAACGACATCGGCTTTGATTTCCGGGATCTTGAATGCGTCGCCCCCTTGCAAACCGAGATAGGCGCGCTGGATCTGATCCTGCGGCATGGCCAGGCTGATATCGGGAAGCACTTCGCCCGCCGCCGGTGTGGCCGTCGCGGCGGCCGATGGAAGGCTGAAGGCGACGAGAAGCGCGAAAACGCCAGCGAAAATGAAACCTCTGTTTTCCATTGGAGCCCTCTCTCAAATTTGGGTTGACGATGGTTGCGTTTCGATGCCTCGCCGAAATCATGCTGCGGCAGGCACGCGATCAGACGCACGCGACAGATAATGATGAAATGCGGGGCAATCGGCCGCCATTCCGCAATAGTTAAGGATAAGAATCATGAATCCATTTTCAAGTCCGGCGCTTGGTCCCCACCCGCAGCATTCGCGATCATCCGGTTATGCTGCGACCGGAAAGGTCAATCGGAAACGGGTGCCCTCCCCGTCTTTGCTTTGGACATCGATGACGCCGCCGTAGTCTTCCACGATTCCCAGCGAGATGGCCAGCCCCAGTCCCATACCTTCGCCCATTTCCTTGGTCGTGAAGAAGGATTCGAAGATGCGGTCATGCAAATCTTCGGGGATTCCCGTCCCGTTATCGGAAACGGTCAATACCACCCTACCGTCTTCGCTGATGGTTCGAACGCGAATAGCGCGCTGTTCGCCATCACCCTCGTCGCTGTCCGTTTTCTGGCTGAGGGCATCCCGGGCATTGGTCAGGAGGTTGAAGATAACCTGTTCGAGGCGATTGGTATGCGCTTGAATGCGTGGCAGGTCTTCGGACAGATGGGTTTCCACCACAATGTTCTGTAGTTTCATCTGGCGGCCCAGGATGGCCATCACGCTGCGAACCGCGTCGTTGAGGTTCACGGTTTTTTTGCTCATGTCGGATTTGCGCCCGAAATCCCTCAGCCGGTTGATGATCTGGGTGGCACGATCAACCTGCCGACTTATTTCAACAATCACCTTGGTGAGATCCTGTTCCGGCACGGCCCGGTCCTTTTCGTTCATCATCTCCAGGTATTCACTGCCCATTTTGATGGCATTCAACGGCTGGTTGAGCTCGTGCGCAATGCTGGCCGACATCTCGCCCAGATTTTTCATTTTGCTGGCCTGGATCAGCAGACTGTCCTTTTCGACCATTTCCGTGATGTCGGTGGTCGCGATAATCAGAACCTCGCGTGTCATGTAGTGCGAAGAACAGGCGTGCACATTGACATACAGCGAACTCCCATTCTTGCGGTAGTATTGGCGTTTGAAACTGAGGCTGTGCGCCTTGCCGACATCCGCCAAGGGTTCCAGGTCGAGGGGGCCGAGATCGGTAAAGGGGCGTCCCACAATTTCTTCTCGTCGGTAACCGTAGGTCTCTTCCGCAATGGGATTGGCATCCAGGATTTCCTTGGTGCGGCAGTCCAGGACAAAAATCGGGTTAGGGCCGCTGGCAAACAGGGAGCGATATTTCTCTTCGGATTCCTTCAGTTTGGCCTGGGAAGCCTTGATGTGGTAGGTCATGTTGATGAACGAATTGGCCAATTGACGGACCTCGTCCTTGACGCCTTCGCGGTAAACGGGACAGACCATGCATTCCGGTGACAGATCGGTGATGGTGTGCGGCGGGGATACCCCCTGGATGGTGACACGCTTGTCGATATACCAGCAGGGCAGCTCCGTTTCCTCGTACGCCCGGCAATCTTCCTTAGCGCAGTTTTTCATCTGCCAGCAGCGATTATACCGGCTCAGTTCGGGTGTGATATCGAAGTTGCCGCGGCTGATATCGTCCGAGAGACGGGTGAGCTGTGTGATGGGTCTTGTGATGTAGCGCGCCAGAACGTGGCTGATCGCAAAGAAGATGACCACCACGACCGAGATAAAGCCTAAAAAGGTGATCCGTAATTTTCCGATCAACTTGTCGATATGCTCTTTATACAAACCGATATGGACACTGCCGATCTGATAGATCCCCTCTAATACAGGAACGGCCACATCATAGATATCTTTCCGCCCGGTATGAATCAGTTCGACGGCATAGGGCTCTCCCGCTTGAAGGGCATTGACCTGGCGGAGCATTTCAGGAAAGGGGCGTGTAAAGGTGTGGGATATCACGACCCCCTCCTTGTCGGTAATAAACACATAGTTGATCAGGAAGCGGCGCTCGCCGAGACGGGCATCAAAGATGAGACTGGTCAGATTGGGGATATCCCGGGTCAGCAGATAGCCGCGGCTGCTCTCGGCAATGCTCTGGGCAATCCCCAGGCCCCTGAGCTTCTGCTCGCCGGTCAGGCTGGAGATGAGAATCCACCGGGTAAACAAGGCGATGAACACGCTGATCAGGACGATAACGGCGGTGGTTGAGAAATAGATTTTGTTTTTGAGGCTGATGTTGTTGAGCCGTTCCAGAATCGTTCTGTGCGCCATACGATTACCTTTATTCATTGATCAGGATGAAGCGGCCATTCTTGAATTGGGTGAAGTAAACCCGATCGAGGCCCTGATGATCCTGGGAACTGAAAGCCAGCGCGTTATCGATACCGAGGTCGTAGTCCTCTACCGACTCGAGTGCGGTAATAAAACGCTCGCGGGTCAGATTGGAACCCGTGCGCTGCAGTCCTTCCACTAGCACACGGGCATTGAGGTAGCCTTCCAAACTCACGAAATTGGGGTGATCCTGCGGGTAGTATTGCTGCAGCAGGCGCGTGTATTCATCCACCCCCCACAAGCTTTCACCCTCGGGCCGCGAGCTTGGCAGGGGCACGACTTGGGTGACAATGACGCCTTCGGCCTGATCCCCCAGTATACGGACCAGTTCGTCGGCGCCCACGAAAGAAACATTGCTGAAGACGGGATGATAGCCTTTGCTTTTGGCTTGGCGGATGAATTTGGCACAGGGTTCATAGGTTCCGATCATCACGACCGCTTCGGCCCCGGCGTCCATGATGCGTTGCAGCCCCTCTTCGACGGCAAGCGTGCCGCGGATATACGTACCAGTGGCCACCGGAAGGAGATTGTACTTGCGCAGGGCCAGTTCGGTACCCCGTAACCCGTCGAATCCGTACGTATCGTACTGGTAAAAAACGCCAATACGCGTAATTCCCTGGTCTTCGACCAGATGCTGCACCATGGCGCCGGTTTCCTGGTAGTAGGAGGCACGAATATTGATCAGGTAGCGGTTCACGGGGTCCCGCAGGGCGTTGGCGCCGGTGAACATCCCCACCAGTGGTATGCGGGCTTCGCTGACCAGAGGAATGATCTTGACGGTCGTCGGGGTGCCGACGTAACAAAAAAGGGCAAATATATTGTCTTCGATTAACAGGCGTTGGGTGTTGTAAAGACAGCGGGGCGGGTCATATCCATCGTCATAGGCGATCACCTTGATTTGACGGCCGTGCACGCCACCGCGGGTGTTGACATGTTGAATGTATGACATGGCCCCGTGCAGCATCTGGGTGCCGAGGTAACCGGCATGCCCTTCCAGGGCCAGCGATGCCCCGATCCGGATTTCGGTATCGCTGACACCCGGGGGTTTGGCCTGAATCGCAGCGGTTTCCGGCGCTGGTTGGCAGCCCGCGCTGGTGGCGGCCGCCACCACGAACATCCACACAAGCAGTCTGATCCCCATGGGATACAACCGGCGTTGGTCGGTGAAGGTCGGATTCCTGGTCATGGAATACCTGCCTTTGTGATGCGTTTTGGGAGAAGGAATTCTTTCCCGTATTCGTAGACCATGTAACGCTTTTCTTCAATCCCCGGACCGGTTAAATGTGGGCCCGATGCTCGCTGCCACCCCTAGCGCAACCCCGCGGAATGAAATGCCATGCCGGATCTGAGGGGCGGGTCCGGATTTGCCCCCGCCCCACATATCTGCTACAAATCATCATTGTCCAAGCCACCGCCTCGAAAGTGATACCGAATGGATCAAGAATACCACACCCTGACCATGCTCGTGGAGAATGAACCAGGCGTGACGGCCCGCGTCTCGGGGCTGTTTGCCAGCCGCAACTACAACATCGAAACCATTTGCGGGGCCCCCACGGCTAATCCCCGGATGTCCCGCATCACGATTACCACCCGGACCAATCCGGACCAGCTGGAGCAGATCATGAAACAGCTGCGACGGCTGGTCAACGTCATCAAAGTACGCGACATGACCGGTGAAACAGCCGTGCGACGGGAAATGGCCCTGATCTGCGTCAAGGCCGCGCCGGCGGATCGGCCTGAAATACGCAGCATTGTGGCATCCTTCCGTGGCCGCATCGTCGATACCGGGACGAATCATTATATTATCGAGGCCACGGGCCGTCACGATAAAATCAATGCCCTCGTTCGTCTGCTGGAACCCATGGGGATCAAGAAGCTGGCCCGCTCCGGCATTCTGGCCTTGTATCGCGAAGCCGATTGAACAAGGTGCCAACATTTCTCCGCCGATCGAAAACCCACACGAAACCACCCGTGGGATATCGGATCGGCGGTTTGCCCATCGGTCCAATCCACCCGCGGTCCGTTTTCCAAATCACACAAACATCCCCGCCTGTGTAAAATATTTGTAAAACGCCGGTTCGGCGTTCCCCCTGCCGATGATTTCGCATAGAAAAGCAGAACTTTAAAGGGGCACGCAAAAGGAAAATATGATGACCATTCATGAAACCATGATCATTCGACCCATGATGCGCTGGCTGGCGCTGGGCGTTTTAAAGTTTACCGGATGGAAAACCGAGGGGAACAAACCGGACCTGGACCGCTACATCATCATCGCGGCCCCGCATACCTCCAACTGGGATTTTATCTACACGCTGTGTTTTGCTTTCGTCTACAAGCTGAGGCCGCAGATCATGATGAAAGACGCCTGGTTTCGCTGGCCGCTGGGGCCATTGTTCCGGTGGTTGGGTGCCCTTCCCATCGACCGCACCCGCTCCCGCAACGTGGTGGCCCAGTCCATCGCAATGTTCCAGCAGCACCCGGAAATGGCGTTGGTCGTCCCGCCGTCCGGGACCCGTAAAAAGGTTCAATACTGGAAAACCGGCTTTTACCATATCGCATGCGGGGCCGGTGTTCCCATCGCCCTCGGATTCCTGGACTACACGCGCAAGGCCGGCGGATTCGGCCCGCTCTTCTATCCCACCGGCGATATCGAGCAGGACATGATTGCCATTCGGGAATTCTACCACCCCATCAGCGGCAAATACCCCAAACAGGAAAGCCATGTTCTGGTCCGCTCCGAGCTGAAACCGCCCTGCTGAAAAAGGGCTTAAGCCCCTCTTCTAACGCCCCTTCGGAAATTGATGTCTTCGGATTCGGAATCGCTACCGGGATCGGTTCCTTTAGCGTGTCCCGCCCTCATCGCGTTCCGATTGCGCTATCAATTTCAATG
>Ga0316195_10001021_pt1 | contig 12173 bp, 10 predicted proteins | sample Phised1_MG_FD_204937 | JGI IMG/M metagenome (GOLD analysis project Ga0316195, IMG submission 204937) | Coastal sediment microbial communities from Maine, United States - Phippsburg sediment 1 | ecosystem: Environmental > Aquatic > Marine > Coastal > Sediment | place: USA: Maine | collected... | reverse complement strand
CCCCAGTTAAACGCAATATTTGTACTACTGGTAAAAAGAGGGTTTTGCTCGTCTTTAACAGTTATAATACTATCGAGTTTATAAATTCTTTCAGATCTCTTATTAATCCAATAGGCAATAGACAAACCAATGAAAATAGTAAGCAAAAATAATTTCCAATGATCTAAAATTTTAAATAGATACTCTTTTACATCAAAGGTATTTAGATCATTTATGTCAAAATTGTTTGTGGATTTCATCTAAGAATTAAAAATTTTTAACCAACAGTATTGTTGTAGTTACCAATGAAAGCAACGAAATAATAGTTGTCAAAGTTTGCGCACCCGTAGTCCCAGTTCCCCAAGATTTTTGTTTTAAAGGCTCAACATATACTACATCATTAGGTTTAATATAAAAATTGTCTTTATCAAATGCATTTACATCGGTCAAATCAACGGTAAATCGATCCGTTTTATCAATAGATTTACGAAAAATAGTGATGTTCTTTCTGTTACCTGTTATTGGAATATCACCAGCACTTGCAATAGCTTCAACGATGTTAATTTGATTTTGAAAGGCCACAATAGGACCTGGTCTAGCAACTTCGCCTAATACCGTAAATCTAATTCCTGCTAACTTAACTGTTATAAAAACATCTTCTTTATTTCTAAAAAAAGTTTCGAATTCGCTTTGAAGTTTTTCAGTTACTTCCCTTTCTGTATATCCCAATACATTTAGATCACCTAAATACGGTATCCGAATGTTACCGTGTTTGTCTATACTATATGATGTAAAGTATAAGATTTCCTGGCTAATATTTGTTGCCGTTCTTTCACTGGCTGTGTTTTTAAAAAGTGAAACCAAGCTAGCATCAGATGATTTGATATCAATGTAAAGCATATCATCAACTTGAAGTCTATAAGGTTCGTTTTGTATTTTGTAAATCGAATCTTTAACTGCTGCTTCGCCTTGAAAATAAACAAGTTCTTTTTTAGGTACACAAGAGAAAAAAAATAAAGTAGTTATTATCAGGACTAAAACCTTTCTCATTTTCATATTTTGTAAAGCGCAAATATAATTTTTAATCTCGTTTGATACAATTATTTTTCCCTTATTTTCGTGGTTCTAAAATGGTTTAAATGATCCATCAAGCTTACTATTTCTTTAAATTTTTATTTCAATCGAATAATGCCCACGGAATACATTCTCCTTTTGTCTTTGATTTTTACAATAATGCCTTAAAACCAGATTTAAAAAAAAATATGGATCTGTTTAAAAAACACGAGCTATTTCGATCTGAATTACTCAATAACGAGAAGACCATAGAAGTCGTTGATTTTGGAGCGGGATCAAAAAAAATTAAAGAGAATCATAGAAAAGTGAGCCAAATTGCCAGAACAGCCGGACTTTCTCAAAGAAGTGCGAAGCAATTAATTCAAGTAACACAATTTTTACAACCTTCAAATATCTTAGAACTTGGCACTTCTCTGGGTCTTGGAACGGCAGCACTCTCCTTGGGAAATAGCAATGCAAACATCAAAACATTAGAAGGATGTCCCGCTACTTCGCATATCGCACAAAAAATGTTCGAGACATATAAATTGGACAATATTTCAATGATAACCGGTGATTTTAAGGAAACTTTGCCGGCAACACTTAAAGATCAGAGATTTGACATGATCTATTTTGACGGTAACCATCAAAAAGAACCCACCCTGGCGTATTTTAACCTTTGTTTGTCGCACAGATCAGATCAAAGTGTTTTTATTTTTGACGATATTCATTGGTCTAAAGAAATGAATGAAGCCTGGACTGAAATAAAAAATCATCCTGAAAGTACAGTTATTATCGATAACTTTCAATGGGGTATCGTGTTTTTTAGAAAAGAACAAACGAAACAGCATTTTATTTTAAGAGTTTAGTGATTACAATCCTTTTAAATTCTTACTTTTGTTGAACTTTTTTACATTTAAGATTAAACAAAAATGAAAATATATACAAAAACAGGTGACGCCGGTGAAACTTCCCTTTTTGGAGGAGAAAGAGTTAAAAAATACAATCAGCGCTTGGAGGCGTATGGCACTATTGATGAACTGAATTGCCATATAGGATTGATCTCAGTTCAGAATATTCCGCAAAATTACAAGCATGAATTAGTTCAAATTCAAAATTTACTTTTTACGATTGGAGCGATGCTTGCAACTCCACCCTCTAAAGAAAAACTAAAAAGTGGTGAAGATCGACTGCAAATTGAAAAGCTGTCAGACAAAGACGTTCTTCAACTCGAATATTCTATGGACCATATGAACGAAGTGCTGCCTGAAATGACACATTTCATACTACCAGGGGGAAACAGTGCCGTGTCATTTTGTCATATAGCCCGCACAGTATGCAGAAGAGCAGAAAGAATGATCGTAAAATTAGCCGACGAAGAACCCGTTTTACCCATAATTATTACCTACATAAATCGATTATCTGATTACTTGTTTGTACTGGCACGAAAATTGACATTTGATCAACATGCCGAAGAGATCAAATGGATATCTCGGTAAACAATTAAATCAAGTTCTTTAACACATTGAAATTGTTTTAAAAAAAAACATTAAAAACCTTGACTATTTGCGCAATAAAATTATTTTTGCAAAAAATTATAAATTATGTACTGGACTTTAGAACTTGCATCTTATTTAAGCGATGCTCCTTGGCCTGCTACCAAAGATGAATTAATCGATTATTCTATTCGAACAGGCGCTCCTTTAGAAGTGGTTGAAAATTTGCAAGCGATGGAAGATGAGGGTGAACAATACGAAACAATTCAAGAGATTTGGGAAGACTATCCCTCAGATGAAGATTATCTTTGGAATGAGGATGAATATTAAAAAAACAAAAAGTCTCTATTGAGGCTTTTTTTTTGCTTAATTTTGACCGCCCGAATCTCAAAAAATAACATATAATACTTATTATGAGTTTAGTAAATTCTATACTAAAAGCCTTTGTTGGCGACAAGAAAAAGAAGGATTTAAAACAGTTAAACCCTTTAGTGCAAGAGGTTAGAGCCTTTGATGAAGAAATGAATCATCTAAGTTTAGATGAACTCAGAGCGAAAACCACGGGTTTCAAACAAAAAATTAAGGATGCTGTAAAGGATCATGAAGCACAAATTGTAAAACTTAAAAGCGAAGTAGAAACTGCTCATATCGATAGAAAAGAAGAAATCTATAAAGAAATAGATGATTTGGAAAATCAGATCTATGAGGTTACAGAGGGCAAACTTAAAGAAATTCAAGCCGAGGCTTTTGCTGTTGTCAAAGAAACTGCCAAACGCTTTGCAAATAACACTGAACTATCGGTTATAGCAACTCCATATGATCGCGAAATTTCGGGTAAAAAGGACTATGTTACGCTAAATGGAGAAAAAGCGATCTGGAGTAATTCTTGGGATGCCGCAGGTAAACCAATCGTTTGGGATATGGTGCATTACGATGTACAGCTAATTGGTGGTGCTGTCCTGCATCAAGGTAAAATTGCCGAAATGATGACAGGGGAAGGAAAAACTCTTGTAGCTACACTACCTATTTATCTCAATGCCCTAACCGGAAAAGGTGTTCATGTAGTAACTGTCAACGATTATTTAGCGAAACGGGATGCTGCCTGGATGGGCCCCATTTTTGAATTTCACGGCCTCACCATAGATTGTATTGACGTCCATCAACCAAATTCTGATGCCCGAAGAAATGCATATAACGCTGATATTACTTACGGTACAAATAATGAGTTTGGTTTCGATTATTTGAGGGATAATATGTCGCACACACCTAAAGACCTCGTGCAAAGACCTCATAACTATGCTATTATTGACGAGGTGGATTCTGTTTTAATTGATGATGCACGAACTCCTTTAATTATTTCGGGTGCAACACCACATGGCGATCGTCATGAGTTCAATGAATTAAGACCAAAAGTAGATGAAATCGTTCGTATTCAGAATAAATTACTCACAGGTGTATTGGCTGATGCTAAAAAATTAATTGCTGAGGGAAATACCAAAGATGGAGGTTTGTTGCTCTATCGAGTTTACAGAGGTTTACCGAAAAACAAAGCACTTATCAAATTTTTAAGTCAGGAGGGAATTAAGCAACTTCTTCAAAAGACTGAAAATTTCTATATGCAGGACAACAATCGCGAAATGCCTAAGGTTGATGCAGAATTGTATTTTGTGATTGAAGAAAAAAACAACTCTGTTGATCTTACCGATAAAGGAATTGCATTCTTGGGTGGTGAAAAGGCCGAAGACAATTTCTTTGTACTTCCTGATATCGGAATGGAAATTGCAAAAATTGACGGAACTGATAAAAGTGTTGAAGAAAAAGCAAAACTGAAAGAAGAACTCTACCGCGATTTTAGTATTAAAAGTGAGCGAATCCATACCTTAAGTCAACTTTTAAAAGCATATACTGTTTTTGAAAAAGATGTTGAATATGTGATTATTGAGGGGCAAATCAAAATTGTTGATGAGCAAACCGGTCGTATCATGGAAGGTAGAAGATACAGTGATGGTCTTCACCAGGCAATTGAAGCAAAAGAGAATGTAAAAATTGAAGCTGCCACACAAACCTACGCCACCATTACATTGCAGAATTATTTTAGAATGTACCGAAAACTTTCGGGTATGACAGGTACTGCAGTAACCGAGGCAGGTGAATTTTGGGAAATTTACAAATTAGACGTGGTAGAGATCCCAACAAATGTACCTCTGTTAAGAGATGATAGAGAGGATTTGATCTACAAGACTAAACGCGAAAAATACAATGCTGTTATTGAAGAAATCGCTAGTCTGGTAGCGCAAAAAAGACCTGTTTTGGTAGGTACTACCTCGGTAGAAATTTCCGAGTTGTTATCTCGAATGTTGAGTATAAGAAAAATTGAGCACAACGTATTAAACGCCAAGCTTCATAAAAAAGAAGCTGATATCGTCGCTCATGCGGGTGAGCCTGGAGTGGTTACTATTGCCACGAACATGGCCGGTAGGGGTACCGATATCAAATTGACGAATGATGTTAAAAACGCCGGTGGATTAGCTATTATTGGTACAGAAAGACATGATTCTCGAAGAGTTGACCGTCAGTTGCGCGGTAGAGCAGGTAGACAAGGGGATCCAGGCACATCGCAATTTTATGTTTCTTTAGAAGATAATTTAATGCGTCTTTTTGGTTCAGAAAGAATTGCCAAAATGATGGATAAGATGGGACTCAAAGAGGGTGAAGTCATACAGCATTCCATGATCTCTAAATCGATAGAAAGAGCGCAAAAGAAAGTTGAAGAAAATAACTTTGGTATCCGTAAGCGTCTATTGGAATATGACGATATCATGAATGCTCAAAGAGAGGTTGTTTACAAAAGAAGAAAACATGCACTTTATGGTGAGCGATTACAAGTGGATATCGTAAATATGATCTATGATACCTGCGCATTAATCGTTTCAGAAAATAAAGCGACAAACAATTATTCCAATTTTGAGTTTGAATTAATTCGTTTCTCCTCAACTGCTTCACCGTTTAGCAGAGAGGAGTTTGAATCTAAAGATGAGCAATCAATTACCGATGAATTGTTTGATATCGTTTATGCACATTATCAAAAAAGAATTGAGCAGAATGCGCTGGCCGCTTATCCTGTGATCAAAGATGTGTATGAAAAACAAGGTGATCGTTATGAAAGAATAATGGTTCCTTTTACGGATGGCATTAAAACATTGCAAATTGTTACCAATTTAAAAGAAGCATACGATTCTAACGGTAAACAATTAATGACCGACTTTGAAAAGAACGTCACTTTGGCAATAATCGATGATTCTTGGAAGAACCATTTACGTCAGATGGATGATCTTAAACAATCTGTACAAAATGCCACCTACGAACAAAAAGATCCGCTTCTGATATACAAGTTTGAAGCTTTTGAATTATTCAAAAAAATGTTGGACAGCGTAAATAAAGAGGTGCTTTCTTTCTTATTCAAAGGAGAATTACCAAGTCAAAGTCCACAACAAGTTTCTCAAGCGAAAGAACAGAAAAGAGAAAAAGTCCAGCTGTCTAAAGCTGATTTTGAAAGTCCAACAAGAGAAACGAGTACAAATCAAACCCAGCCTCAACAGGTTACTGAAACAATTGTAAGAACCGAGCGCAAAGTGGGCAGGAATGAGAAAGTAACCATTAAGAATATAAAAACAGGTGAGTCAAAATCATTAAAATTTAAACAAGCCTTGCCATTAATTAGCAATGGAACCTGGGTAATTATTGAGGAAGCTTAATGATTATTTTAATATAACAGAAAAATCTTCACGAAAGTGAGGATTTTTTTTTGCTCTGATCTTTCAAGAAAACAGATATCGTATCTTTTCTATTTAATTTACCTGTAGCCGTAAAAGAAAAAAATGGAATAGAAATAATCTCTTTAGGTATTTCAAATTTTTCTAGAAACATTGATAAATCGGTTGGTTCAAAACTCACTTTTCCCTGAACGAAAAGAACCAATCGTTCTCCAAGTCTATCATCCGAAAATGAAGAAACAAAAAAGGGTTGCTGAATCAACTTGCCCAATTTTAATTCAATATTTTCAGGAAGCAATTTAATTCCACCCGAATTAATGACATGATCAAATCGTCCTAACCATTTAAAAGTAAAACCTGAAGTAATATCCACTATATCATTAGTTACTAATTCTTTATCCGCAATATTTTTAGCATCTATCACGAGACAATTTCTTTCGTCCTGAGAAATAAAAACATCAGGCAGTAAGGTAAATTCACCCTCATTAAATGGATAACCAGATGATCTAAAAAAATCCTTTGCTGACTGGTTTACTGGCTGAATAGCTACATGACTAACTGTTTCGGTCATCCCGTAGCTCAAAAAAACTTTTGTCTTTAACTTGTTTAGCCGGCTCTGTATCATTTCAGAAATCCCTCCTCCACCAATTAAAAGTTTTTCAATGTGTTCTAATTTTTCAAAAGAATTAGCCACCTGATAAGTTGTCATCGCGGCAAAATCGTAATCTTTTTGAATATTTTCTGTGAGATTGCCCTTTGGTTCAACGAAGTCAATATGCCAACCCAGAACCAATGCGCGAACCCACATCATTTTCCCAGCAATAAACTGAGTGGGTAAACAATGAAGGGCCTTTGTACCCTCTGCTAAATAAAAGAATTGACCTGTATTTATGGCCGAATTAACCATATGCTTTTTCGAAACAGGAATCAATTTCGGCGAACCCGTAGAACCAGAGGTATTTACTTCAATTAACTCACTTTCAGAAAACCAATTGCTTAGAAATATTTGCACATCATTTGGCAAACATTGAACATATGTCATTAGCTCTTCTATCGTGCTAATCTGTTGATCATTTAACCTAAAATTTTTGTGGAACATAGAATTCATCTGGCAAACATGTTTGGAAAAGCAGTTTGGTTATCTTGACCTAAAACATTCTTTCTGAAGGTCGTGCGTAAAAAACCTAATCCATATCCAAAAAATTGAATCAGGGTTGTCAGCACCGACAATAATCCTGTCAACATGTTTTTGTTCTCAAAAGTAGAATCAAAAAAGATCAAAAGTAAATAACCTAAAGTCAATTTTAAAGGGAGCTCTATACCAAAAAGATATACAATGACAGAGCTCAAAGAAAACAGTACAAATAAACTTGGGAACCAATAAGTTATTTTCTTTGATTTAGGATATAATTCATTAAGAATGGGCCTTGCAGCGCCAAAATTATTCGTTTGCTTAAAAAACTGTTTAAAATTCGTTCTCCTTTTATGGTATAAAAATGCATCCGGGATAAACTGAGTAGTGAATCCCATATTCCAGATCCGCATAGTCAATTCTATATCCTCGCCGATATATTGATTTGAGAAACCTCCTGTTTTTTCAAAAACAGTTTTTGAAATTCCCATATTAAAACTTCGCAGTTGAAATTTTCTATTTTTAGATTCTTCATTTCTTAAACCACCTGTAGTGATAAAGGATGTCATTGAAAAATTGATCGCTTTCTGAATTCTCGTAAAACTAGGGTGAGCTGTATCAGGTGCACCAAAGGCATCTGTATACCTTTTTTCCAAAGTTTCACTGACAACAGTGAGGTAATTTTCCGGTAATAAACAATCGGAATCGAGTATGATAAAATAATTGCCCTTAGCCTTTTTCATTCCGAAATTTCTGCTGTCTCCAGGGCCACTATTTTCTTTGTAATAATAGGATAAATCCAGCCTTTCGGTAAAAGAATCTACTAGGTCTTTGGAACGCACTGTCGAACCATCGTCTACAATAATTACTTCAAATGGCTCTTTGAAATCTTGATTTGAAATTGTAGAAAGCAGCTCTCCTAATTCCTCTTTTCTATTATAGACAGGGACAATAAATGAAAAATATAAATTTGTAGACATGCCTTAGTAAAAAGGCTTCTTAAAGAAGCCTTTTTTTATTCATTAAATTTATCCATGATCACATCACTGATTCCCATATTCGAAAATCCTCCATCGTGATAAAGGTTTTGTAAGGTGACTTTTTTAGTGAGATCTGAAAATAAAGAAATGGTATAGTCGGCACATTCTAATGCTGTGGCATTCCCTAATGGCGACATTTTTTCAGCATACGCTAAAAATCCGCTAAAACCTTTCACCCCTGATCCGGCGGTGGTTTTAGTAGGTGATTGTGAAATGGTATTCACACGTACCTTAAAGTCTCTTCCAAAGAAATAACCAAAACTCCTGGCAATAGATTCTAAATAGGCTTTATTATCTGCCATATCGTTGTAATCAGGAAAAACTCTTTGAGCCGCCATATAAGAAAGCGCTACGATAGAACCCCATTCATTCATGGCCTTCTTATGGTATAATACGTTCATTACTTTGTGAAAAGAAACAGCAGATACGTCCCAACCCTTTGTGGTAAAGTCGTAACTAGGATCTGTATAATGTTTTCCCTTTCTGACATTTACTGACATACCAATAGAGTGTAAAACAAAGTCGATTTTACCTCCTAAAATTTCCAAGGATTTTTCGACTAAATTTTGAAGATCCTCCATCGATGTTGCATCAGCCGGAATCACCTGTGAATTCGTTTTCGCCGCCAGTTCATTAATTTCACCCATCCTCATCGCGATTGGTGCATTTGTCAAAACAAATGTTGCCCCCTCTTCATGAGCTCTTTCAGCGACTTTCCATGCGATAGAATTGTTATCTAGTGCACCGAAAATGATGCCTCTTTTTCCTTTCAGTAAATTGTACATATTTAATAAGTTAGATTTATTTCAAAATATTTGTTCTCAAACAAATTTAGTATTTTTTTTATGAAAGTGCTTTAGATACTTAACAGCTCCTTGGCATGTGCTAAGGCGGATGCTGTCAATTCTTTACCGCCCAACATTTCTGCCAGCTCCTCCACTCTTTCACTCTTATTTAATTCTTTGATGTTTGAAGTGACTCCTTCTTTTGAAACTTCTTTAAATACCTTAAAATGGTGTTCCCCATAAGCAGCAATTTGAGGTAAATGCGTAATGGCAAATACCTGCATGTAATTACTCATTTCATTCATTAAAAGGGCTACTTTTTTAGAAACTTCGCCTGACACGCCAGTATCAATTTCATCAAAAATAATGGTAGGTAGCTGCGACATTTGTGATAAAATGTTCTTTACGGCGAGCATAATTCGAGACATTTCTCCACCACTTGCAATTTTCTTTACAAGATCAAAAGTTTTTCCTGCATCACTCGAAATATAAAAATCCATTTGATCTATCCCATTGGACAAGAAAATGGCCGATTCCTGGAACTCTATATTTATCCGAGTATTTTTCATTTCCAAAAAGGAAAGCTTCTCGTGTAAATTTCTAGTGAATTGTTCAGCTGCTTTTTTCCGATTATTTGAAATTTCAGAGGCTGTATTCCGCAATTCATTTTCAACAGAATGAATTTCTTTTTCTTTCATCTCAAGTAAATCGGTTGCCTGCTGCGTTAAATTTACTTTTGATAAATAATCATTTTCTATTTCTAACAATTCTTCAATATCCGAAACTCTGTGCTTTTTAAGTAAGTCGTATAATAACTGTAATCTGTCATTTGTCTTTTGCAATTCTCCAGGATCAGCCTCTACCCTATCTATTTCACTTCTCAATTCATCAATAATATCCTGAAATTCAATCAAACTACTTTGAAAACGCTCATATAGTACCAGAAAATTTTTATCGTACTTCGCATTTCTTTCAAGGAACGATTTAAATAAAATAAGGTTTGAATTTAAGCCGATCTGTTCATCATCAGCCAAATCCACCGCATTTATCAAATTGTTCTGAATCTCCTCAGCATGAGATAATTTGTTTAAAACTTCTTCCAATTGTTCAATTTCTCCTGCCCTTAAATTAGCTGAACTTAATTCATCGAACATAAACTGATTATAATTTTGGTTCTCCTTTTCTTTTTCAATTTGATCCTGCAGCTCCTTCAGCTCTTTTCTTAAAATTTTTAGTTTTCTAAAACCTTTTTGATAAGTAGTTAGGAGTAATTTATTGGCACCGACAGTATCGATGATCTCAAATTGAAATTGCTGATCGGCTAATTGAAGTGTTTCGTGCTGAGAATGAATATCGATTAATTTCTGACTTAGTTCATTTAAAACTGACAGATTTGTGGGCGTATCGTTGACAAATGCCCTTGATTTTCCACTAGGCAAAATTTCCCTTCGGATGGTCGTAATATCTTCGAAATCCAGATCGTTCTTCTCGAAAAATAATTTTAAGTCATAATCCTTCACATTGAAGATCGCCTCAACAACACATTTCTGGTTTTTGTCGTATACAACGCTTAGATCTGCTCTCTTGCCCAACACTAAGCCTAAAGCTCCTAAAAGGATAGATTTTCCTGCACCAGTTTCACCCGTAATCACACTCATTCCCGGAAAAAAATTTGTCTCCAGAGATTGTATTAAAGCATAGTTTTTTACAGTTAAACTACTCAGCATCAGGTACTTTAGATTAATTTTATTATTCGTTTATTCGACAAACAAACTTAGTAAAAAAGAATATTTAAAAGGATGCTAAATTTTAATTTGCTTCCATTTGGGTTCGAACGAAGGGAATATTTTTAATAAAACTTCCCTTAATTTATTGGTATCAACTATGTTCCCGTCAGAAAAAATATCGACAATTTCATCGCTTTTCGTGTCCATAAATACCCTGATCAGAAAAGTATTAGGTCGGTCATTATAAATTTGTTCCAGAGAAATAACCGAATTTGCAATGACTTCCTTCGCCTCTTTGGGTTGTTCGGCCATGCTATCCAAACCGAGCAAATGATATTCATACATCGCTTTTCTGAAATTGATAAATACGGGAGAAAGTAAATTGTCGTTTAACATAAATCTGGTAAAATTCCCGTCTGCCTGATTCCATCCCTTAGCCCCACCTTGCTGTGCCTGGTTTACGACATTTTGTGCTTCTCTAAAATAATTTTCGCCACCTTTAAAAGCAAAAGTATCTGCATGAAAACCCAAAATTGTGTAAACGTAGAAGGTCAATATCGACACCAAGTTAGAAGTATAACTATTGGGATTAAACAAAAGAGGTTCGTATTCCTGATAATTGAATGAAATATCGCTATCATTAAAGCTTAGGACTGGCGTCTTGTAATTCGAATTGAACACGGGTCTGGACACCTGCAGTTGTAAAGTTCCTTTAAATAAACCCGGTTCAGGATAATCAAGAATATTTATGGCCAGTGAGCAATCTATTTTTTCTTGATTCTGAAAATTAATATTCGTCCATTTCGTATTATTCATGAACTCATAGACGGCGTTTTTCAAAGTCGTAAATATCTGCCTGTTAGATATCCCTACTTCGGCATCATTAATTGTTACAACACAATTAAGTTCTTGAGCTTTGACTAAAAAGGACGAAAAAAAAATAAAAAATAAGAGTAATTTACGCATGAATTTGCTTCATAATTTCATCAAAAATATCTTTGGCCACCTCAGACTTTTCTTTGAGTTCAAAAGATAAAATTCGTTCATTTTTATCAATAATCGTAATTTTATTGGTGTTTTTTCTAAAACCAGCTCCCTCGTCCTGCAATGAATTGAGAACGATCATATCTAAATTTTTCTTTCTCAATTTTATTTTGGCATTTTCCAACTCATTATCTGTCTCTAATG
>Ga0316195_10001020_pt1 | contig 12174 bp, 1 predicted proteins | sample Phised1_MG_FD_204937 | JGI IMG/M metagenome (GOLD analysis project Ga0316195, IMG submission 204937) | Coastal sediment microbial communities from Maine, United States - Phippsburg sediment 1 | ecosystem: Environmental > Aquatic > Marine > Coastal > Sediment | place: USA: Maine | collected... | reverse complement strand
GCAGACGCCGCTCGGCGCTACCGGCCTGCGGCAGGTTCGTATCAGCGATACCCGCTGTGATCTGCCGGAATCGGCAAAGGACCATTACACGGTCATGCTGGACTGGGAATCGCCCGGGGCGGGCGTCGCCTCGGACCGCATCGCCGCACAGTCCTACATTGCCGGTTTCGACCTGTATCGCAGCACCGAGAATATCGTCGGTGACGTGTGGAATGCGCCCGCCGTTGATATTGCCGCGCTGGCGGCAGGGGCAGGGCATGACAGTCGCGGCCGGCCGCAGCTCACGGGCCTGGAGCAGGTGAATGTTTCGCTCATTATCGATCCGGGTCGCGACGCGGTTGATCAGGACTGGCTATTGGCAAAACAGGCCCTGGAACAGGAGCTCTCCGCTGCGCTGCCGAGTGTTCCGCCAGAGCGGATTCCCACGGCACCGCGCTGGGTAGAAGCCCGCGACCTGCTGGCTCGAGCGGGCCTGAAGCCAGGTGACCGGCGCTATTACTACCTGGTGCCGCGCGACTTTACCGGAAACTACGGCCCAACTGTGGGTGCCGTGGTGGAGGTGCCGAACATGACCCGACCCCCGGCGCCCTGGAACCTGCGCGATTTTGCCGATCAGACGAATCCGCCAGAGTCGATGGCGATCCGCTGGGACGAGGTGCGGCTGGATACCTATATGAACATGTACCAGGGTAGCCGGCTGTTCTGTAATCAATACGAAGCAGCATCTAGCAATATCCTCGAGTATGTGCCGCTCGGGCGCAGTTGTAGCGGTGATCTGCGCAACGCCGTGCGCATGGATGTCAGTAACTACCGGATCTATCGCTTTACCGATTTTGACAAAGCCGGGCGCTTCAAGGATAGTGACGGCGACGGCGTTGCCGACAGTGATGAAGTCGTCGACCTCAATGGAGATAACCTGCGGGATGCCTATGAACGCAGCCTGGGAACACAGTGTGACGCAGGTGTTAAGCCGGCTGACGCGGTAAATTATCTGATCTGGCCGAAAGCGGGTTCGGCCTGCCCGCAGCAGGTTGACCCTGACTGCCCGCCCGACGTCGAGCTGGTGGTCGAGAGCGATTTCAACCCCAATAAATTTGCGGTGTGGATGCGCGACCAGGTGCCGGCCGGCGCTAATAAGGACGCGGTGTTCTGGTATCGTGTGGTAGCGGAAGCGACCCGCGCTAGTAACGAACAGGTTGGTCGGCTGAGCAACATGAGCGCGCCTCAGCGCGCGTTGTTCCCGGATCGCGAACCCCCGGATCCACCGGTTGTCAGCGTGACTGGGCCTGGAATCGTGCCGAAGGGCTGCGCGTTCGAAGTGGTGCAGGGTGGTGAGTGGACCTTCAACGAAGAAGTTCAGGATGACCCCGCAACGCAGTCTTTTACAATCAATGGCTGCCCCGCGGGGTCGTTTTCCGTGAGCACATCCGATTTGCAGGGCTGCAAGCCGTTCTTTAATTCGCAATGCGATCAGCCGTCGGCATCACCTGTTCTGACATTCTCCGGTAGTGACGCCACGGGCGGCGCCTGCCAGGCCGCAATACCCGCGGATTTCTGCCAGTCAGGTACGGCCACGCTGGTGCCGACCTACGGCCAGGGCGACGTGGACCTTAACCCGGGTGAGCTCGTGCTCGGCGGACCCGAGATTATGGTGCTGCCGCCGGACGACCCGGATGGCGGGCGTATTTGTATCGCCCTGTACGAATCCATCGATGGCACCGCCTCCCGTGTCGGCAGTACCTGTGACCCCGGTGGCCTGGTCTGGCGACCCGGTAGTGGCCAGTTCTGCGGTTACGCGGTGGCGACTGACGAGAACAATAACGTGTCCAGGACCGTGCAGATTCCCTGCACGATATCACCCTCCAGTGTCAAGGCGCCCAGCCCGCCGCAGATTCTCGAATTTACGGTTGACGATCAGCAGGCGCGCTTTACTTTTCGCTTGCCCGCCGAACAGGTCGCGGTCGCGTTGGCGAGGCTCGATCACGAACCGGGCGATGGTGGCAGCAATCGCTCCATTGAAACGATTTCGGTAATCGATAACGAGCCGGGTGTCTCGATTTCCTATGCCCTGCCAGTGGAGGCTCTGCAGGCGCCGAGGGATCGCTTCTGTCTGAGTATGCTGTCGCTGGGACGCGATCCGGGCAATGGCAAATCGCTGAGCTCCGACTGGAGCGTGCAACGCTGTTTTACACGCAGCCCGGATGGCGAAGACCTTCCCGATTACATGCCCTGGCCCAGGGTGCAGGGTGCAAGCTTCGACCCGCGACCGCTGCAGGCGGGCCTGGTATCCGGCTACCGGGCGTTGCCCCCGTTTCTCGCGATCAAACTACTCGAGGAAGATGGTTTGATGGAAAACTGCCAGTCGCTTCAGCCCGGGCAAAGCAACCCGTCGACGCCGTCGACCATTCCCGAAAATCAAATGCGCGATTTCGATTTGTTTGCGTGCCTCGACCCGGGTATTTCGAAGCTGCGCTCGGTATTGATACCGCAACTCAATTTCCTGGTCTACCGGCAGAGCCGAATTAATGGCGGCGCGCCATCCGACTGGATCCAGGTGTCACCGCTGATCGATTATGCGCATTTCGACCGGCGCGTCGAACAGATCAGTGACCGGGATATCGCGGTCTGGACTCTGAACGACCCGTTTATTCGCACGATGCTTTTCAACCCTGTCGGGATTGGCGGCGGTCGCTTATCCGTATTGTTCCTCGACAACTACCCCTACGTCGTGGCCGCTGATTTGCTCGGGACCCAGTTGTATGAGTGGCGTTACCAGGTCGTCTATTTCGACCAGCAACATCGTCCCGTCAAGTGGCGGGCCAGCGACTGGTTCCGGGAGGTGGATTGATGCCTTGCCGTTATGCTTGTTTCGGATTTCTGGTCGGATTGGTGTTGTCCGCAGGCGCGCTCGCGCAGGATCGCTCCCTGTTCGAAGGGACGACGGCGGACCTGTGGCTGCTTGACCAGGAGACCGGCCAGGTTACCGGCTATAACAACAATGCCTGGACGACCGACGGTAACCCGGCCAATTTCCCGTTTTTGTCACTGGATGGCAGCGATGCGCTATTGATCAACAGGGTGCCTTACAGCTCTACGCCCATGACCCCGGGACAGCCTGCTATATCCCTGGTCGGTATCGGCGCCGCGGCAATCTCACTGGGTGAAGGTGGCGTTGGTGGGCATCGTAATCTTACGATTTCGCCTGACAACTCCGGGCCCTATACGGATACGATTGCGGTAAATATTAATGTGAGCTCCGCATTGCTTGAGACAGATGAGCACGAACTGCAGATCGTCGTCACTCAATCGGGCGCTGGGGTGATTCAGGACCAGGTTGTGACGCTGGCCATCAGCTCGGGTGAGACCGGCCAGAATGGCTATGTTACTCAAACCATTTACCTCGTTGACAACGGCAATTACACGGTCGATGCAATCCTGCGCAAGGGTCCGGTCGAGGTGGCATCTGAGGCGGCTGCCTACGAGCTTGTCATCGACCCGACACGGATGCGGCGCGATACCGACGGCGACGGCATACCGGATGCGGTCGAGCTGGATATTGGCCTGAACCCCCTAGGTGCTGACTGGGACGCTGACCTGGACAATAATGGCTGGTCCGAGTTTGACGAATGGTTGCGCCGTTATTGTCTCGATCCCAACACGCTGGAACCGCTCGACACGGCTGCCAGGTGTCTGGATGGTAACGAGTTACCAATTGATTCTGATAAGGATGACTGGACAGATTTCGATGAGATTCTGCGGGGTACCAATCACCTGGACCCCGAGCCTGAGCTGATTCCGGGATCGACCGGCGTTGGTACAGGTGGCGAGCTACCCGTTTATACGAAAGATTTTACCGAATTCGGCGACATCAATTTTTGCACGGACGGTACGACCTTTTATTTCGACCTCAAGTTTTATGCAGAGGCCACGTGGTTCGGCGATCCCCGGTACGACATTATTTTTGGAATTGGCGGCGACAGGTTTCCGTTTGGCGCACCGGTCGAAGTGATTCGGGCGAACTGGGACGAAAATGGTGCAATCACCCGGGCCAGCCCCGCAGTGAATTCGTTTCCGGACAACAGCGTCAATCCCCCGGTAGTGCCACCAGACCGGTGGCTGGACGGCCCGATATCCGATTTTACGATTGAACAGCTGGAGCCATCCTCGTGGCACGTTTATGGCAGTGTTGCGGTTGGAACAGAGCCATTTGCGCCCGGCGATGAATTGTCCACGGTCGCCATCCGTTCCGGAGCGAGTGGTGATCGTTCGATTGGCTCATTCGTCGTGTCCGCCGATCCGGGCGATTGCTCGGGAAATATAGCGTCGCCATCGAATGGGCGAACGGAATTCGAAGCGTTGCAAATGGCCAGGTTTAAAGACTTCCCCGCGGCCAATCGTTTGTACGAAGTGGAATACGTGGTTGCCGCGGGTATGGGCAACCTGGTCGTGCCAGGGTCGGCTAATCTCGGCAGCGTATCCTGGATCGGTAGCGGTGCCGTGGAGTCGGTCGCCGAGGCCGTCGTGGTACAGAGTTTTGTCCCGGTTGAAGACAACCTGGCCGGGATCGACGTGATGCTGGCGCCGGGTGAAGAGGCGGGTAAGATTACGTTCAGGGTATGGGGTGGTGCGTTACGCGACGGCGAGTTGCTGGTTGATCAGACCCTGGGGAAAGTCCGGCCTGACTCGAGCGCAAACCGGCTCGTGGAATTTCGCTTTGAACCGGTTGCCGTGCAGCCGGGCCAACCGGTGTTCCTCGAGTTTCGTCAATCCGTTACCGGGTTGGTGACAACGGGTGAAGACTCCTACCCTGCAGGCGCGCTCATCGAGGAGGGCGGTAACGCCGGTTTGAATGACCCTGATCTGGTGATGGTCGTTTTTCACGATACCAACTTCGCGAACGGAACAGGTGGCACGCGTCTGGGTATGCAGTGGTGGAACCTGGCCGTCGGTGACCTGGGCGGTGGTAAGGTTTACGAGGGGGATAGCCTGCTGCGGGACGAAGAAATTACCGCCGCCGGGCTTACGCCAGCGGATATCGCTTCTCGTCGGCAGATGAGTCAGTTACAAGCCGCATTGCTGAACGACAAGTTGCCAGAAATGCGGCTGCCGGCAAGCCAGAGCCTTGTGATCAATGCAGCACATCGCTTCGAGCCGGCGGTTGCGGATTTCTGGGAACTACCGGCTGGCTACACTCGTATGTATAAGGGATGGTTGCCCCGGCGTAGGGACGTCACGCCGATAGATATGCTGGTTGAGCAGGGCGAGGGCACCTGGGATACACCCGACCAGTGGCGCCGAGAGTTTGTCGCTTACCTGGTACCGCGCCTGGTCGTGCCGGCAGCGCCATCCCTGGATATCGACAGCACCATAAATGTCGCTGTCATCGAGGCTGGACTCAGCCAGGAATCACGCATCGAAGGCGCGGCCGACCTGCAATTGTTTACCCAGGTATTCCAGCCCGGCCAGCCGGTTTTCCTGTTGCAGTCGGGGTTACCGCAGTATTATCCCCAGACCGACGTATTCTATCCCGGCACGGATATCTTCTATCCGCCCTCTAATGTGTTCTACCCCGGCACCGATGTGTTCTATCCGGGTCAACCGGTGTTTTATCCGCAGACCGATGTTTTCGTGAAGCAATGGGAAGAAAACCTGGAACGGCTTGCGCGAGCTGACAGGAACCTCGACCAAAGCATTCTCGATGCCGGTATCGCCCTGGGCCAAGGTATGCCGCTGGAGCAATTGGGCGTATGGATGAAACGGCAGTTTTATGCGGCAGAACCGGGTTCGCAGTCCGATATTTACCTGGGCCAGCAATTGTTGCGCAGCTTCGATGACGGTTGCCAGGTCTACGAGGCATTCCTGCCCGACTTGCAGGCCAACACAAATGGCTGGAATGAATTCCTCGATCGTTGCCCGGTATGGTTTACCGAAAACGAGCTGTCCACGAAAGTGGCACAGGACGCCGACCGGCAGTACCAGGTAAGGTTGAGTTTATTGCCCGGTGCGGCGGTAGCAATTGCAAATACTCCAACTCTGCTTGACCGGGCCATTGATTCCGATGCAGATGGCATTGTGAACAATGCCGAGGTGAATCGTTCGATACGTATCCTGACGCTACCCTGGGTGGAGGATGCAGACGGCGACCTGATTGTAGATGGAAACGATCTTTGCCCGAATGATCCGTTGGACGAGTGCAGCTCGAATCCGGTTTTACCGTTACTCACAACCGACATCGATTTCCAGGTGTACGAGCCAGAAAGCGCCAGCGAGCCAGCACTGATCGCAATCCAGCTTGAGCGAATTTACGATAAACCGGTAGAGGTCTTTTACCAGGCGGTTGTCGCCAATGGCGACAGCGCCACGGCTGGAGAGGATTTTGAACCGATTAGCGGCAGTGTCATTATTGCGCCCGGCCAGCTGAGTGCATTGATTGCCGTTCCCGTTTTTGCCGATGCCCTGGATGAAGGCGCCGAGACTTTCAGCCTGATTGTTTCGGGGGCTGATTATGCGGTGGTCGGCGACGACGGCATTATCCAGATTAGCCTCAACGACACGCTACCCGTGGGGGCCCCGCCCAGCGCAATACTCGCTCAGTCGTCCTTTGTGGTCGATGAAAGAACTTCGGTGCAATTTGATGCATCGCCGAGTTTCGACCCCGCCGGCCAGAACCTGAACTTTAGCTGGCAACAGGTCGATAGCAGTGGTGTCCTCGTTAGCTTGCTTAATCCGGCTACAGCTCAGCCCTCGTTCGATGCGCCAGAAACCTTGAATTCACTGTCGTTAAGATTCGAGGTAACCGTTACCAACGAAGATAGTCAAACAGCAGTTGCCGAGGCAACGGTACAGGTCAATCCAATAAATGACCCGCCAGTCCTGACCGGATTGCCGTCGTACCAGGTCATTATCGGCAATACGCTAACACTCGCCGATGCGGCATTGCTCGCGTTCGTCGATGATCCGGAAAGCGATCCGTTAGCGATCGGTGCCATCGTCGTTCAACCCGCTTTCGGCACGCTGACAGACACTGGCAGTGGCTTTGACTACACGTCGAATAGCAGCTTGCCTGCACTTGCAGCGGACCAGGTCAGCACCGGCGCGGTTACGGGTGGTTATAATTCGCCGGTGGTGCAGACCTTTATCCCGCAGGCGATCAATACTTCAGGAATTGATAATCTGGCGGGTGTTGATGCCCGCTTGATCGGGACTGGCGCATTCAGCTCTGACGTTACCCTGAACGTCTGGATCAATACTGCCCTGCGCCTGGGTGATCCGCTTGTCAGCGTAACCTTGCAGGACGTACCGCGTAACACCGACCTGGAATTCAGGTTCGCCCCTGTTTTTGTCGTACCCGGAGTTGAGTACGCGCTCGAATTCGTGATCGCCGATGCGCTGGTCATGGGTGCAATTATTCCCGGTAACTATGCAAATGGTGCCGTCACGGAAGGCGGGGGCAACCTGTTCAACGGTGCCGCTGACTTGTTATTTACCACCTACAGCGATCCAGACTTCGACGGCACACCCGATAACGTCGATGTTTTGCAGCTTTCCAGTCCAAGAGTCGTGGACTGGGCTGTTTCAGGTGACGGTAGGACGGTGATTCTGCAGGAGATCGACGATAGCCCGCAGCCGGCAGAGCATCGCGTCGTGGCCTTTTCGCTGCAGACCGGTCAGCGCACGGTGCTTCTCAACAAAGAACTCAGTGGTTTCTTCCCGAGTCCGCAGGAAGCCTCAGCTGTCTGGTTCAATACCGGCACGCCCGGCGTCGACGAACAACTTCATCGCTATGACCCTGACGCAGCGCAACCTTTTGCATCGATACCGATGCCGGAAACGATGCCGACTTTCCTTTACTGGGATACGGCTGTCGATCCACGCTTTGGTGACCTGCATTACTGTAGCCGGGAAACCGGATCGGATACCGAGCAGTGGTATCGTATCAACAACGACGACCTGTCAACTGCGACCTATGGTTTTGATACGTGCAGGGGAAGCAACAACATGGCACCTGTGCGTATCGGCCAGCGCTTCTGTGTACTGTTTGGCTTTGACGAGATCCGGTGTACGGACCCGGGATCGGGAGGCAGGGAACTGGGGATTTCGGCCGATCCATTCACCGGCAACAGTTGGGGCAACATTTTCAGCGCCCTGGGTCTCAACGGTGACAGTCCACAATCCGGCATCGAGCAGGTCGGAGACTCGGCGTTGCTCTTTATGTCTCGCGATCAATTCGCCACCCCGGTCGAAGTCGAGGTCTACCTGATCACCGAGGATTCGTGGACAACCGAAATTCTGCCAGGCCCCGGCGGCGATGAGATTTACACTTTCCTCGCCCCGACCGTACTGATGAACCGATCGATAGTGGACATTTTCACCGACGAGGACAGGCTGTTCCGCAGACCGCCCGAGGTGCAGGCGTTGCCGGGCGGCGGAGCGGCGATCACGTTTGCAACAGCCGGGTTGCCCGCCACGGGTGACGAATTCATCGAAATGTGGAAATGGGACGGTAATCCTAACGCAACCGGACTGGAGCCAATCGACATCGGCGTCATACCCGGTGCCCTTGATAGCGGGGGTTATGCATCCAGTCACGCCGGCAAGATGCAGAACGTCGGTGGCAAGCTTTACTGGCAGGTGCAGGGTGTCGTGAATGATCAGGAGCGCTATATCTACGAGGTCGACACTTCGGGTGCGCCGAACGCGCTAACACTGCTGCAGACAGTCTCCGGCACATTGAATGATGTGCCGCCGCATCAGAATGAGCGCGCGCCCTACGATATCCTGGTGGCCGGGCCGAATACGGCCGGCGTATTGATCGACGGCGCGTTTCCGGACGTCTGCAAAATCGTGAATATCGTCGATGCCAGCGTTGCGCAGGAAAACGTTGAATGTTCCAACCATGAGACCGTAGATGGAGCGGGATTGTTATTCGAGGACAGCCTGGAGCAAAACCTGTTCTTCCTCGGTATCGGTATTCCGCGGACGGGCATTACGTCATTTTCTGTCGAAGTGACCGATACGGGGGGGAATAGCGTCGAGTTACCTGTCCAGGTTGAAGTGCTGCCACCGCTATGATGAACAGCCTTCGTAAACTATTTTTTTCGGGCCGATTCGTTTTGGTATTGGTCTTACTCCTCGTCGCTGGCTGTGGAGAAGGGACTGATTCCGGCTTTCCGGTTGCTGGTGATTCCCCGTCTACGCTTACAGGGTCCGGTGGGGATGCGTCACCGGAGGTCATTCCGAGTCGCCTGTCAGATTCGAATATCGAGTGGAATGCCTGGATTTTCGATCAAGCGGAAGCGGGCCTGGTTTATCTCGACCGGGACGGTGACGGAATCGCGGATAGTGACGATTCCTGGCCCGACCAGCCACCTTATCTGCGAGACTTGGATGCCGGGGTAACGCTCGAAATCGCCAGCGCCCGAACCGAGATCGGCCCCAATTTCGTGAGCGGAGTGGCCGTTGCCAGCGAACGACTGGCAGTCGATGTCCCGGGTTTGAGCCTGGAGTCGGGGGCAAAAACCTGGCTGGTTTTCACGACGCCGGCAGGTTTGCGCGCATTGCCGGTAGTGCGTGACGGAACGGATCGCATCGAGATGCGGCCGCCGCGCGATGTGAGCGCGGTGCACCTGGTCGTTGGCAGCTCGCGCGGGCCCGATTACCCGTTGCAGTACCTGGGCTCCACAGACCCCGTCCTGTTCGATCACGACGACAGGGTGCGTCCGGGGGAAGAGATCCGGCTGGTCGGTAGAAATCTGTCAAACCTGACCACGGTACTTCTGGGTGACCGTCTGGTGGCGCCAATCTTTAGTGGCGAGGAATTCTTGCGACTGCGGATTCCGGACTCTGTCTATGGTGACGAATTCATTGTGGTCTCGCCGGTGGGGCGCTCTAACAGGCTGCAACTCGATATACGTCGGCTGGTGACAGTCAATCTTGGCATCGAGCCGCGGCTCGGGATCGGTGAGGAGTTGGTCTTCTGGTTCGAGGGCGCGCGCCATGCCATCGACCACTATCGGTCGACGGTGATCGATACCCCTGCTGACCAGGTATTGACCGTACACTTCGACCTGGCAACGGCGGAAAAGACCCTGGTTTATAGCATCCTGGCCGATGTCATCTGGCCAGGCGAGGATTCGATAGTGGTCTCTTCGAGCGGATTGCTTATGGCGCACTTGCTCAGCATCCGTGAAGACCTGCCGCGGACGAATATCAACAGCTGGGAATTCACCAGGCAATCGCTTTCCCGCGGGCTGGATACACCGCAGGCGATTGCAATCGGCGCTGCGGTTTCCGAATGGGTGTCTACCGGTCGGATGGGCGCAAAGGGTGCACTGTTAGCGGCGGCGACCGAGGCTTATGTGCAGATTGCCGGAGCTGAAATTGCCGGACAGACCGCGACCATAGCGGCTGAAATGACCACACCTGCCTCGACTGTAGATGCTGAAATGACCACACCTGCCTCGACGGTAGATGCTGAAATTGCCGCACGGGCCCCGCCAACAACCGCCGCGCGGATCTATCCTTTGCCCAACAGGGACCTTGACGATTACCTCGGCTCGGTATTGAGCTGGGACCTGAAAGGGCCGAAATCGAGCTGGGATCTAACGCAAAGAGCGGACCCGGTTGATCCAGCTGGTACGGACTATGTATTTCCACGCGAGACGCCTGGAAACGGATATTCACAAATCGTCATTGTGCCTCACACTGATTTCCGTGGTTTGACCGTGCTCGGCAACCCGTTCTCGGTTACCTGTGAATTTATGCCGAGGGAAGTCACCTGGGCCGTCGGTAAAAACCTGTGGAATTCCGACCTTTGTATCCAGATCGATGGCAAGGTTTTCATCAGCGCATCGGTGGTGAAGGGCGGTTTTGATGATTTCAGCTCGGTTGAACAAACCCTGGGCAATGCCGCGCTTTCCAGGTTGAGAGACCATGCGCAGCCCGAAAAGCTCCTCGGGGACAATGACCAGAGTCCGGGTGCGCCTTATATCATGGGACCCGGCGGCCACTACCTGAAAGATAAAAATGGCCAGCCGTTGTGCCGGATGGTGACTTGCTATGTCGAACTCATCACCAGTGGCTATGGCGACCCCATTGCCAATGCGCCATTGTCTAACAGTGAAGAAAAAATCAGGGAAACCCTGCAGGCGAAAATGTGGGCCGATATCCTGACCAAAATCATGGTCGGCCTCGCCGGGGTGACGATTCCCGGTATCGATACGGATGCCGACAACGAGGTCGTCAAATGCATACAGGATCACTTCGTCCAGAAGGCGGTGACCGCCGGTTTGATGGCCAAGCTGTATGCAGTAATCAAGGGTGTTGGTGTGGGCAGCCGCGACGAGATCGCACGGCAGGCGAGCGATTTTTTCGACCAGGAGATGGGCAACTGGCTGAAAAGCTATCTGAAAGGCCAGCTGGGCGATCCGTTTTTCAAAAGCTGTATCACCGACAAACCGCAGGAGCAGATGATAGCGGCGATCGAAGCCAATCTCGAACTCACCCCCGGGGGTACAAAACTGGTCGGGGAAGGGCTTAAGGGGCTGGAGATTTTCAACCAGATTTACTCGGGTCTCAGGGCGGTGGGTAGTGTTCTGCTAACCCCGCAGAAGATTCTTTTCAAGATGGATCCGCGCGCCCGCGTTACCGGGCTAGGCCCCAGGTTAATCGATCTCAACGATGTCGAGGGGGAAACACTGACCATTGACGGTAACTGGATTGCGAGCAAGGAGGACCTTAACGCTGGTCTCCAGGGCTGGACGCCGGCGCTGGTGTTTGAAGACCGTTTTGGTAGACGTCGCGAAGTGCCCGTTATGGAGTCTTATATCGGCCAGGTGCCGGCCGCTAGTCAGACCAATCAGGGGTTGGGTTCGATCCGGTTACAAATCCCATTTAACGATTTTTCCGGACGGATGCAAAACCTGGCCAGCGGTGAGCTGCAGGCCTGGCTGGAACTGCCCGCAGATTACGATTATCGCAGTTATCCTGACAGCAAGCTGCGAATGCCGGTTCCGGATGGCACCCTGTCGCTGTTAACGCAGCCAAAAATCAGTGGTTTCAAGCCACCAGTCATAGAACCTGGCGGTACCCTGACCGCGCTCGGTACCAGGCTGGACGTTTACGGTGATACCGGTGGTCGTTTTACGCTGGTAAAAACAGGTCCGACTACCACCC
>Ga0316195_10001019_pt1 | contig 12182 bp, 4 predicted proteins | sample Phised1_MG_FD_204937 | JGI IMG/M metagenome (GOLD analysis project Ga0316195, IMG submission 204937) | Coastal sediment microbial communities from Maine, United States - Phippsburg sediment 1 | ecosystem: Environmental > Aquatic > Marine > Coastal > Sediment | place: USA: Maine | collected... | reverse complement strand
AGCGGCGAACTGGATCCGGTACATCCTTCCGCTTTTCCAAAAAAACTGGCCGGCTGGATGGAGCCGGTCGTGCTCGACCACGCCGGCACCGGGTTGGTCGCCACGAGCGGCAACAATTCCGGCTACATCATCCCGCATCCGGATCCCACGATAACGAAAGAGTATTTTCTCGTCGAAAACCGTCAGGAAACCGGCCGCGACGACAGGATCGACGATTCCGGCCTGGCGGTTTTTCACGTCGACGAGAACCAGTCGTACCAGAGTTATTCGAACCACTACATGGTTCACCTGGTCCAGGCCGACGGGCTGTGGCAACTCGAGAACGGGCAAAGTTTGGGGAACGCGACGGATCTCTATGCCGCCCCGGACTATCCGGACTACGACCCCTACAGCGATCCGCGCGCCACCTGGTGGAACGGCGATCTCATCGAATCCTACATTCAGAACGTGAGTACTAGCGGCCCCGTCATGACGTTCGACTACCCGGGATGCGCACAACTGGTCAGCGTCACCGTCACGCCACCGGGTCTCGGGTTCGAATGGACCATGACCGGACCCGGCGGCTTCTCCTATTCCGGCACGGTTTCCAGGGAGTTCATCGTGCCGACCTGTGGGGAGTACACGGTCAGCTTCGAAAACATACCTCTGTACAATACCCCTTCGCCCGTCACCCAGTATGTCGGCGCAACCGGCGATCCGGTAATCGACTTCCCGGCCAACTACGCACTTTTCATCAATCACGGCGGGCCGAACGACCTGGGTGATACCGGCAATGCCCTTGCCTTGTCCGCCGTGGATTTCGACAACGACGGCGATGACGACCTGTTCATCGCCAACCAGGGCACTTCTAACCGGCTCCTGATCAACGCGGGAACTTCCGGATTCATCGATATCGCACCCCCGAACCTGGCCGCCCCCGCCGGGATTGTCGATGCATCCTGGGCGGACGGCGACAACGACGGTGATCAGGATCTGTTCCTGGTTCGGGCGTGGGGGCCACACCTGGTACTCGAAAACCAGGGCGCGACGCTGGCCGACATCTCCTCGTACTCCGCCGATCTCTGTTCAACGCCGGGCGCGACGGCCGGCAACTGGGGCGACATCGACAACGACGGGACGCTGGACCTCTTTCTGACCCGGTTCGACGATCCCAACAAGGTTTACGAGGGGGTAGTGGGTTCGCCTATCCAGCTCCTGCCCGGCGCAATCTCGGGATCCGCCAGCGCCGGCAACGCCACATCCGGGGTCCACTGGGGGGACATCAACAACGACGGCTGGAACGATCTGCTGCTGAGCGCACCGAGCCCAATCCCGAGTGATCTCACGCGGATTCTCGAGAACGTCTTCGGGGACTATCGCTTCTGGAGCGGCAGGGTGAATGCGGTTCGCGAAGGCATTGATGCTGCGTGGGCCGACTTCAACAACGATGGAATCCTGGATATCGTGGTACTGACCAGCGAGGGTTCTGATGCGTGTTATATCATCGATGCAGGCGGCTTCGTAAACTACAGCACCGCCTTCCCGCCCCACGCGGGCGTCACTTCCCTCACTACCGGAGACTTCAACAACGACGGGTGGGTCGATCTCTACGCTACGCGAAGCGTCGGGTCGGACATTCTGGCGATCAACCAGTTGCGGATCCCCGGCGGATTGGCCCCTTTCACCAAGATCCTGACCTTCACCGATGACGATATGCTGGGGGCCAACCGGGTCGCCGTGACGGGTGACTTCAACGCCGACGGCAAACTCGACCTGTACGTCGCGCGCGATGGCGCTCCGAACTTCCTGATCGAAAACCAGGCTGGAGGCGGCAACCATTGGCTCGAAGTGGAGCTGACAGGGGTCTCCTGCAACCGCGATGCCCTCGGAGCGCGGATCACGGTCGTAGCAGGCGGTCTTTCCCAGATCCGCGAAGTGCAGTCCGACGGCGGGCCCGGTCAGAATTCCAAGGTCGCCCACTTCGGACTCGGCTCCGCCACCGAGGTGGATCTCGTCAAGGTGCGCTGGCCCGGCGTGGGTCCGGTGGAGGTCTATCCCGGCCCAGTGGCCGTGGATTCACGGATCTCGGTCACCCAGAGGTACGGGTATCCGGTGATCTCCTCGTACATCGAACGGGACGGGCAACAGCTGCCGATCCCCGACAACAATCTGCGAGGGTGCCCCTTCGGCGACGGCGATACGCTGGTCATCCAACTCGACTTCGACGACGGCGGCATGGCGGGCGCCCCGTTGATCCATCCGGGCCAGGTTTCCCTGATTACCAACGGCCTCGGCTACCAGTTCTTCGATGATACGTCGCTCGACACCCCGGGCACGCCGTCAAACGGCTATACGGTCACGCTCAGGCGTTCGCAGGTCGGCGGCTGTGGTCTATGCGTCGATGACGGTTGCAACGATCCAGCCAATGACCCGCTTCCCCTGGAAATCCGCTTCAACGGATTTCCCGTCGGTTCGATTGCCGACCTGAGAGTGCAAAGCGTGGATATCACCGGCGACGGGAGGGTCAACCTGAGGGATATCGTCGAACTGGCTCAGGCGGTGTTCGGTAATCCGGAGGACTTTTTCCATTTCTATTGTGGGGACTTCGTCCACGACGGAGCCGTGGACCTTATAGATATTGCCTATTTCACGGGTCACTTCGGCCACGGGAACCCGGGCGCTTCGGCCCGTTCGGGCGCGGAGATCGTTTCCGACGCCAGGATACGCTTTCTGCCCGAACCCTCCGAACGAGCCGGTAACGGCGAGATCCGCGTGCAGGTTCGGCTCGAAAGCGACACTCCCATCAGCCCGGCTGCGGTCGCGGTCCTTCTGGACGGGAGGGTCGGAGCCTACACCGTTGTCGGCTGGGAAGTCGGCGCGGTCCTGGAAGATCGCTCGCTTCTGACCGTAAATGAAAAGAGCGCGAACAGGGAGTGGATCCTCACGGGCGTAAATCTGGAGAAGGAGAACACCCGCTCTCTGGATATGGGCACACTGGTTCTGGCGCCTTCTCCGCAAACCGGCCTGCCTGCGACGACGCCGGCCGCAGGAGACTTCAATCTCCTGGCGGGCGAGATCATGACTACCGCAGGAGTTGTCGAGTCCCTCGTGGAAACCGGCGGCGGCGATCAGATTCCCGCCAAGCGCAACGGAATCCAGCGGGTCTTCCCGAATCCCTTCAATCCGTCGGTGACCATCGAGTATACACTCGATCATCCCGCCCAGGTGACCCTCCAGGTCCACGATCTGGCCGGGCGCCTGGTCGCCACGCTCGTGAATAAGCACCTGACACCGAGCGGCGGGACCCTATCCGCGGTTTGGACCGGAAGGAACAGCCACGGCAGGAAGACCCCCAGTGGGGTCTACTTCTGGCGCCTGAAGATCGGGGAGCAGGTCGAAACCGGCCGCATGATGCTCATCAAATAGCGGCAAGTTACATCTTTACAAGTTTTTCGAAACAAATCCGGGAGAAATCGGACCAACCGTAAAAAATTTAAATATATTTTGACAAATACGACAATAGCTTGATAGAATCGATTCAGCTCCAAACCTTGGAGAATAGACCCAACGAGAGTCTTCGCAATCAGCTTAGGGTCTCGGTCAGTCAACTCAGGCCGCCAAGAATCGGGCAGGTCTGACCAATCCAATAGGGGGTCCGAAAATGAAGAAGTTATTGGTGGTCATTGGTGTCCTCGCGCTGGCGACTTGTGCTTTTGCGGCCAAGCCCGTCCTCGAACTGGAGGGTGGCCCGACGACGCGCATCGCCTGCGATCTGAACAGCGTCATGTACGACTGGAACTTCGCCGATGGGGATCACGGCTTCATGCCGACGATCTGCGAAGACGGTGCCGTGGCGACTTGGGCATACGGTGTCGATGGGATTTACGGCTCCGTCTGGGCAACCGGCCTCAACGGCTCTTACCCGAACAATTCGGGTGAAGCCCTCGTGTCTCCGACCTTCCTGGTCGATCCCAGCACACAGTTCGTGGAAGTCGTCCACTACTACGACATCGAGACCAACTACGACGGGTGCAACCTGTCGGTCAATGGCCAGGTCGTAGAGCCCCTCGAGGGCTATGACGTCGCGGCACTGTCGCCGAGCACTTCCTTCTACGCATTTTGCGTCGACCTGGAACCCGGCAACACGGGTCACAACCTGAACGACTTCATCACCTCCTGCTTCGACCTCGGCGCCTTCACGGGCCAGGATGTCGCACTCGAGTTCACCTTCGGCTCCGACAGCAGCGTAACCTACCCCGGCTGGTATCTCGCCAGTGTGATGGTGGGCTCCAACGTCGTGAGTGTCGAGGCGAAGTCCTTTAGCACGGTGAAGGCGCTGTACCGGTAGGTACTGACAGGAACGAGTCCACTGGAATGTAAGGAACCGGGGGCGACCTGCGCCCCCGGTTCTCTTTGTCTAGTTCTGCAAGCGCGGAAAACTGGAGACTGGACTTTCCTGACCTTTTCGGACATCTCGAATGTGCGGCATGGTAATTCGCGTAGATTTCTCTTCCCAAACGATTTCCAATCACCGCGAAAGCGCCCGAGGCCAGTTCTGAATCAGTCTTGCACCGACCTTGCTAGGATCCGAGGGTGGAAGCTCGTTGGTCAGGATTCGCTGCCCGTCTTTGCTTACCGCATATTCAGCACTCGCGGATGTGACACTCACGCTGAACAGGGTCTTCGGCGCACCGTATGAGAATGTCGCATCCCCCGTCACCGGGACGGCCACGATCGCGCCGCCTCTCAGGAAGTATAGTTCACGACCGTCGTTGCGCCATGCAGGATGAGATGCAGGGGTGGGTGCGGCATCGCTGGAAACCATCCACCGCCCGGTGGCTTCCGGAAAGGACTGGACATAGATTTCAGATTTCCCGGACTCGAATGAGAGGAATGCCAGCCATCTGCCGTCAGGGGATAGCCTGGCGTCTTCTTTCCAGCCACCCTCCAACAACACAGGCGTCGCTTCGGACGTCTGCACGTCATATGTCCAGATGTCGGAGTTACCCCCGACGGGATCCAGGCGTTCAAAGAAAATCAGGCGGCCATCGCTGGACCAATCCGTCAGCTCGATGGTCCCGTTGGCGGTGAAAAGCAACTGGGCATCACCCTGTCCGGACGTCGGACGCAGGTAGATCTGTCCCTCGGCGTCCCGCGACGACGCAAACGCCAATTGGCTGTCGTCGGGCGACCACAAGGGAGTTCTGTCGTCGGCAGCGTGGAACGTGAAGCGGGTCCGAAGATCGCGTTCCAGGTCATATATCCATATGTCGCCCACATTCTGTCCAACCGAAACCGCAATGCGGGTGCCGTCATGCGAGAGGGCAGGTTCCCAGTGACCGGCTGGATTGCCGAGGGTGCCCAATAATGTCCCGCTGCGGTCCCGCCAGGTGAGGAGGGTCCTGGCGGCACCGGCACCTCGCATGTGGACCAGCACGCCGGCCTCTGAAGTGCCGAATTGCGCGCCGCCCCAGGAAATGCCGCCGCCCGGAATGTCGATCGCCACCGGGGTGGGGTCGCCCGTGAACTGTTGACTGGAAGTGTCGAAGGGGTGGGCCATGAGCGTTGATCCGGCCCGGTATAATAGATGTCCAAGCGCAAAAAGGGCGCGGGATTCGGATTTGAGCAGGAGCCGCGACTCGTTCGAGTCGAGCGACCCGATGTAGATGCCGCTGTATTCGCTCGAAACCGGGTTGGTGGTGCTGACCACGTAGAACAGAAAATGCCGGTCATCCGGCAAGAAAAACGGCCACCGGTGCGCGACTTCAAATCGATCCTTGTTCAAGGTTGTCACCGGCGCGGGTGTTCCGCCACCGGCCGGGACCTTCATCAAGCCTTCGCTCCACCCTCTTTGGAAGATGATGATTCCGGCGTCGTTCCATGAGCCGCCGCGGCCGTCAGTGCCTTCACAAAGCGGCACCACCGGCCCACCGCGTGCTTCTATTTTATTGAGTTTACGATCGGAAAAGAAACCGAGCCAGCGGCCGTCTGGTGACCAGAAAGGGTAGGCGTCCCCATCGACCCTGGTCAGCAGACGTGGTTCCGGCAAGGTCAGGTCGTGAATCCAGATACTGTTGGATCCGGCGGCGGTCGCCTCGTTTTCAGGTCTCGCGATGGCTACGTAGGCGATCTGACTCCCGTCGGGACTCACGGCGAAGGGAGCCGCCGGCGCAAAGTCCCACCCTTCCGGAGGCATGAGGGTCGACTGGACCAATGGCTGGTCCGGAGCTGCTTCGCGCAGGAACGTTATTCCCGCCACCGCAGCCAACAAGGTGACGACGGCCATGATCCAGACCAATCGTTCGCGTCCGAAACGGGAATGGCCCTGGGTTGTGGTTGCTGGTGCCGATTCATCGCTGCGCCCGGCTTTCAGATCCTCGAGGGCGATGCGTGCTTCGGCGATGGCCTGGAGGCGGCGCGAGTTGTCGCGTTCAAGGCAACGTTTGAGCAACCGTCGGATGGTGGGCGGTGTGTTCTTGGGGAGTTGGTCCAACGGAAGTTCGGCGCGCAGAACGCCGGCAAGCGTATCGGACACGGTCTCACCCTCGAAGACACGGCGGCCGGTCACCATCTCGAAAAGAACGGCGCCAAATGCCCAAATGTCGGTTCGCTGATCCACGCTACGACCGCGAGCCTGCTCCGGGCTCATGTAGGCCGCCGTGCCGAGGATGGTGCCTGCCTGGGTCATGGCGGCCGTGATGGTCGGCGAAAACTCCATGCCCGTGTCGTCGGTCGCATCGCCGAACCACGCGCGCGCCAGGCCGAAGTCGAGGATCTTGGCCTCGCCCGCGTCGTTCAGAATGATGTTGGCAGGCTTGAGGTCGCGATGGACGATGCCCCGCTCGTGGGCGGCCTCGAGGCCGGTGGCGATCTGCAACGCGATGTTCACGGCTTCCTCGATCGGAAGCTCGCCAGCGCCGATTCGAGAACTCAGATCCCTGCCTTCGACGAGTTCCATGACGAGGAAGCGGGTGCCGGCCACTTCCTCGAATCCGTAGATCGAAGCCACGTTGGGATGCTGAAGACTCGCCAGCGTTCGCGCCTCGCGGTCGAAGCGGGCCGTGCGCTCGGGGTCGCCCGAAAGTTCGGTCGGGAGGATCTTGATGGCCACCTCGCGCCCGAGTTTGCCGTCACGGGCCCGATACACCTCACCCATCCCGCCCTTGCCGAGCAGACCAGTGATCTCATAGTGGGCCAGCGTCTTGCCTATCATCCCTGGACTTTCGAAGGGGTTCCTAAATAGGAGGAAGAGGGTGGCATATTACACCATATGGGGTGGACCGTAAAGGGTGGGATGTGGGCCCATCCCGGTGCGAACGGGGGCGAGGTAAGGATGACATGATGGCCCTCCGTTGAAAACGGAACGCCATTTGTGGTATCCTCTTGTGGCTTGGAATCCACAGGCCTGAACGGGAGGGGGCTGGCATGCGGAACCCAAAGGCATTCCTCATCGGTTTCTTCACGATTTTTCTGCTTATCCCGGCAACATCTGGAGCCCTTGATTTTGGCGGACCCATCGAGGCGGACCTCACCTGGTCCGTGAGTGACAGTCCGGTCACTTTGACAAGCGACGTCAGGATCAGCGGGGGAGCCACCCTCACGATTGAATATGGAGTCGAGGTTCACCAGAACGGTCATGTCATTTCATCCCACTGGCCGGGATATCCATGGGGCTTCCTGTCGGCCATCGGCGCCTTTTTTATTGGCTCCGGCATTGCCACCGAAAACATCTTCATCAAGCCGGATGATTATGTCGAGTACTGCAGTTTTTGGGGAGTTCGTCTGTTGCTGGACGGCAACGGGGGCACTCTCCGGAATTGCAATTTCAATACAAGTTATTACGGCATCATGGTGCAGGGCGAGTGGGCAATAAAAACCTGCGCCTTCGAGGACTGCGCGGTGGGAATCTGGCTGCAGATCAACGTCCCGGTGAGCGTGCGCAACTGTGATTTCATCGGAGGAGACGAGGGGTTTCACTTCGTGGATCTCCAGGGATTCCCCGAACTCGACATCCGTTTCAATAATTTCTATTCGATCGGGTACGGCATCTTTGTCGACGGCAGTCCCACGACTGATTTCATTGACGCCATGCAGAACTACTGGGGCAATCCCAGTGGTCCGGCCCATCCCTCCAATCCCGACGGCACCGGCGCCCCGGTCGGTGATGGTGTCCTGTTCGTTCCGTGGTTGACCGAAAGCGCCTGGCCGATTTCCGGCGTGCCTGACGGTATGCCGGCCGCGGGGACCGTTCTTCATCAAAACAGTCCCAACCCGTTCAATCCGGTCACGACGATTGCCTTTGATCTTCCTGGTGTGCGTAAGGTGAAGCTGGAAGTCTATTCGCTCTCCGGTCGGCGCATCGCCACCCTGGTCAACGGACCCCTGGGCGCGGGACATCACGAGGTGATCTGGAAAGGCCAAGATGACTCCGGCTTTGAGGTAGCTTCCGGCACCTACTTCTACCGCCTTGATGCCGGCAGCCATGCCGAGACAAAGATGATGGTTCTGATAAGGTGATATGGAAGGGCTCTATCCTGGTCATCCTGGCCATCGGCCCGACCTGATTTACGGCCGCCAGGAGATTTCAACTGCACATCCGGATTTCCCGGGGCGGTTCAAGTGTACCCGGTTCCATTTGCACAGGGCGGATGCTGTCACGCCTCCCGGTTAATTTCGTAGATCAAGTATGGAGATCATAAAAATCGGTCCTGCGCCAGAGGACCCTGTTTTCTGCTGCCTCAAGTCGGAGCTGAGTTTAGGGGTGGTCGGTGGCATCAACTCGCCATTTTGACAATACTGTACCAAGGCACTGGGATTTGTCGGGCGCAACGATGCCCCGATTATGGAAACGACATAGGGGGTTGTTGACCATGACCGATCCAAAAGAAAAACAACAATTCGTACACCCCGTTGATGGGCTGACGAGGATCTCCGGGGCCGGAGCCATTCTCCTGGCTCTTTTTTTTGCTGGATTGGCCTTCGCCGATCCCCCGCCGGAACCTCTGGCGGCCTACCAGTTGCCCGGCGACACGGTAACCGCCCCTGCAGCGGGTGATCAAGTATCCCCGGCAATCGCCAGGGGTGGAAACCAGTATCTGACTGTTTGGACCGACACTCGTACCAGTTTCTTCGATGCCTCCGGCGAGGCCGGCAGCGGCCGCGACATCTATGCAGCGCGCCTGGATGAAGGCGGGAATCTCATCGACACGATACCCATCGTTATCAATCAGGATGAGGCTGATCAGTTCGACCCGGTGGTGGTCTGGAACGGCCAGAGCTGGCTGGTGCTTTGGACCGGGACCGTCCCTTACGGCCCGCTCTATCACAGAACCATCGAGGCTGCCAGGGTATCGGCCGACGGCCAGGTTCTCGACCCCGAACCCATCCTGATCTGGACCGGCGGCACCACCCTCGGCACCTCCGGCGAACACCTGTTCGGTGCGGCCAGCGACGGGACCGACTGGGCCCTGGTCATCGTCGACGTTTACGTCTCGGGGCTGGCCACGAAAACCCGTCTGGTGGGCAGGCGCGTCACCAATGAAGGGACCCTGATCGAAGCCCCCTATTACCTGTATTCACCCTCTTGCTGTTACTTCTTCTACAAGGGCGGCCTGGCCTACGCAAACGGGGTCTACATGGCCGTGTTCGAGGGTTACGTTTCCGGCAGCGAATATGGAATCTTTGGCCTGAGGATGTCGCCCACCCTGACCACGCTGGACAGCTATCCAGTGGAACTGACCACGATTCCGATGCAGGGGGAAACTCATTTTTACCGGACTCCCAACATTGCCGGTGGAAACGGCATGTTCTACGTCGGCTGGCAACTTTACATCAGCGGCGGCGGCAGCCAGATCTACGGCGCCCGGGTCGATGTAACGGGACAGTCCCTCGACGGCAACGGTGGGCCCATTTCGGACCCCGGTCCGCTTTCCCTGTACCTCTCTCCGGATCTGGTTTGGGATGGCACGCAGTGGATCGCCAGCTGGGAAAGCGGTGGTCTGTCCATGGCCCGCATCGACCAGACCGGAGTCGTGTTGAATCCGGGCGGGGTGGAGCTGGACGTGGCGGCCGGCGCCTTTGCCCCTGCCGCAAATGGCGGGTTGCAGTACGTGCGATCCGAGGCCGTAGGCACCGGGACAGCGCCGTATGACGTCATCCAAACCACCATTTCGGCTTTTCTCGCCCTTGGTCCCGACCAGCGCATCAGCCTGGGAGCGCCAGGTCAGATCCAACCCGATCTGACCTTGGGTGACGAAGGATACCTGCTGGCCTATCGCAGCGTCACGTCCGACGAATCCCGGATCATGGCCCACGTGCTGGACTCGAGCGCGATACCTGTCGCCCCGGAACCGGTCCAGTTGGCGGCCGGAGCCGTGGACCTGCCCCGGGTGGCCTTCGACGGTGACAACTACCTGGTGGTCTGGAGCGATGTGGATGCGGGTGAAATTCACGGCCGGCGCCTGGACCAGGATGGGACGGTGCTGGATACCGAGGACCTTGTTTTGCTGAACGGTTCCGAACCGGACATCGCCGGACGGGGCAGCCACTTTTTCGTCACCGCTTCCCAAGCCGCAGGGGTTTTTGGTGCGCGGGTGGCCGGCGACGGTACGGTGATCGACAGTCCCCCGCTGCTTTTGGGATCCGGCAGCCATGTCGGACCGCGGGTGGACAGCCTGGGTGACTACTTCGCGGCTGTTTGGGAGAAGACAAACGTCCCGGACGGCAGCGAAATCGTCATGAGCCTGACCAACATGGCCGGCACGGTCGTCGGTCCCCTTGATGTGACCCTGACGGGCGACGGCCTGGCCCATCACCGGCCCAACATCGCCGCCGGCGACACGGCGCTGATCGTCTGGGAAGACCCAAGGGCCGGAAACGGCGACATTTACGGTCGGCGTCTGACGTCCTCGGTGATGTTTCTGGATCCAGCCATCGGTTTTGCCATCACGGATGCGGCCAGCGACCAAAACGATGTCGCAGTGGCGTGGGACGGTGTGCGGTACCTGACCTGCTTCACCGACAACCGCAATGCGGTCCACGATTTTGATATGCGCACCGACGTTTTCCGCAACTGGGTAACGAGAATGGGCGACGTGGATCAGCCCGATGGGGTGGCCTTACTGACCGAGACGGTGCCCGAAATCCAGCCTACCGTGAGCGGACGCCAGGGCAACGGGTTGTATGCTGCGGCCAAGTTTGTCGACCTCGCTCCATTCACCGCCTACCGGATCTGGGTCCGGTATGCTCCCGAACCGACGGCAGTGGACGATGGGGCGAACGGGTTGCTGGGCGCACGAGGTCTCATATCGCTTTACCCGAACCCCGCCAATCCAGCCGTGACCATCAGCTTCCGGTTGGAGCGGTCCGGGACGGCGCAGGTGGACATTTTTGATCTGAAGGGGGCCAGGGTTCGCGTCCTGCAGACCGAACGAGTGAACCCCGGTGAGCATGTTCTTTTTTGGGACGGCCGCGATTCGGCCGGAAAGCAAGCCCCTTCTGGCACATACCTGTTCCGGTTCCGGGGGGATGATCTCCAGGAAACCCGCAAGGTTACCCTGGTCCGTTAGGAGCTTTGTCGTTGATGGTTCCGGCCAGATCGACACCTGGGCTTGGACCAGTCTGTCCTGTTCCTACACCTCGAATGTGTGACATCTCACCCCAACGCAACCCACAGGAAGATTTTGAACATCAACAAATGCTATACTTGAGTCCCCTCCAATCGGTTATGATAAAGAGGAAGCCGCAATTTTGGTAGGGCAGGAGATTCCTTGAACGTCCAAAATATTTTCTCTACCTCGGCCAGATCGGTGATCCGGCAAGCGGGAATCGCTGCCGTCTTGATCGTTTTATTGTCCAGTTGCTCTGAAGATCCCACCGAGTCTCCCAATTTGCTTGATATCCTTTTCCCGTCAATCGAACTCGACAGCGGCGCCTGGGTTACTTCGAGCGACACGGTGACCGTGGCGGTTTCGGCCTACAGGGCCACCGACTTCATGCTCAGCAATTCACCCAATTTCGAAGGCGGCACGTGGCAGCCCATGGACGCGCCGTCTGTCGATTGGGCGTTGATACCTGGTGACGGTGAAAAGCGGGTTTACGTCAAGTTTACCGGAGCCGGCACGGCAGGGGATGTCGTTGAGAGCGAAGCGATCCTCCTGGACACCACACCCCCGGAGGTGTCGACCGTCATGCCGGATCCGCCC
>Ga0316195_10001018_pt1 | contig 12182 bp, 12 predicted proteins | sample Phised1_MG_FD_204937 | JGI IMG/M metagenome (GOLD analysis project Ga0316195, IMG submission 204937) | Coastal sediment microbial communities from Maine, United States - Phippsburg sediment 1 | ecosystem: Environmental > Aquatic > Marine > Coastal > Sediment | place: USA: Maine | collected... | reverse complement strand
AAGTTACACATACCGAACCCGGGCTTAAAGGAAATACTGCAACAAACGCCTCTAAACCTGCGGTTGTTGAGACTGGAGCTAAAGTAAATGTACCGCTGTTTATAAATGAAGGCGATAAAATTAAAATTGACACTGAAAAGGGCACTTATATGGAAAGAGCTAAAGAATAGATATACATAATATGTTTAAATACAGTATATTATGATATTCTATCTTCATTGTTAATGGATGTCTATTAAATTTTAAACTTGATCAACTTTTTGTGAAATTTCCAAAGCCATATACTTTAAAGCAAATTGCGGCTATCATCAATTCTGAATATATAGGAGAAGATGATTTTTCAATATTAGGGATGAATGAAATCCATGTAGTGGAAGAAGGAGACATTGTTTTTGTAGATCATCCTAAGTATTATGAAAAAGCATTGAATTCTAAAGCCACGGTGATTTTAATAAACAAAAAGGTGGATTGCCCTATTGGCAAGGCCCTGTTGATATCCGAGGATCCATTTAGGGATTTTAATACCCTTACTGCTTTTTTCAAACCTTTCGAAAAAGCCGAGTCGTTGATTTCAAAATCTGCGAAAATCGGAAAAAACACTCATATTCAACCTAATGTTTTTATTGGCAACAATGTTAGCATAGGAGATCATTGTATTATTCATTCCAATGTTTCCATATATGACAATTGTATTATAGGAAACCATGTTACTATTCATTCAGGAACAGTGCTGGGCGCTGAGGCTTTCTATTATAAAAACAGACCGGAAGGATTTGATAAGTTGCTTTCAGGAGGACGTGTGGTAATAGAAGACCATGTAGACATTGGTGCACTTTGCTCAATAGACAGGGGAGTTACAGGGGACACAACAATTAAAAGGGGAAGCAAGCTGGACAACCAGATTCAGGTAGGGCATGATACTGTAATCGGTGAAAAGTGTCTGATTGCCTCACAAACGGGAATTGCAGGCTGTGTGATAATCGAGGATGAAGTTACTATTTGGGGGCAGGTAGGCATAATAAGCGGAATTACAATTGGAAAAAAAGCAGTTATAATGGCGCAGGCCGGCATTGGCAGGTCTCTTGAAGGTGGTAAGAGCTATTTGGGAAGTCCGGCCGGTGAATCGCGTGAAAAATTCAGGGAATTAGCACATCTGCGCAACCTTTCAACAATTTTAAAAGATTTAAACAAAGAATAGGCGGTTTACGACCTAATAATAATTTTCAAAAATATATTTTTGCATATCTAAAAAACAAATTGACCATGAGTGTATTAGTTAATAAGGATTCCAGGATAATTGTTCAAGGCTTTACCGGTAGTGAAGGTACTTTTCATTCAGAACAGATGATAGACTATGGAACTAATGTGGTAGGAGGAGTAACCCCCGGAAAAGGTGGTCAAAAGCATCTTGGAAAACCTGTTTTTAATACTGTTGAGGAAGCTGTCAAAAGTGCTGGTGCTGATACGTCAATCATTTTTGTGCCGCCGGCATTTGCCGCAGATGCAATAATGGAAGCTGCAAGCGCCGGAATTAAAGTCATTATAACCATTACTGAAGGTATACCTATTGCCGATATGGTTAAAGTCAATAATTATATAAAAGATAGAGATTGTACCTTAATAGGACCGAATTGCCCCGGAGTAATTACGCCTGGTGAGGCCAAGGTAGGCATTATGCCTGGGTTTGTTTTTAAGAAAGGAACTGTTGGTATTGTGTCTAAATCAGGTACTTTAACTTACGAAGCGGCGGATCAGGTTGTGCGCCAGGGATTGGGTATTACAACAGCCATTGGTATTGGTGGGGATCCTATAATTGGGACCACAACCAAAGAGGCAGTAGAATTGCTGATTAATGATCCTGAAACTGAATGCGTTGTTATGATTGGAGAAATAGGAGGACAATTAGAAGCCGATGCAGCTAAGTGGTATAAAGCCAGTGGCAGTAAAAAACCAATTGTTGGTTTTATCGCAGGGGAAACCGCACCAGCAGGAAGAACTATGGGGCATGCCGGAGCTATAGTGGGAGGGACCGATGATACTGCTCAGGCCAAGAAACGAATTATGCGTGAATGTGGAATAAACGTGGTAGACTCTCCTGCGGAGATAGGAAAGAAAGTTAAAGAAGTCGTTGGTTAGCTTAAAAAAACAAAAAGAATCCTCGGTATATCTGAGTGGAAAATCCCGGATTAGTCGGGATTTTTTTTAGCCTTTATGTGAAACAAAACTTATCTTTGGAATACAAGTGATGAAACAAAACAATGATATGAAATTATTAGAAGGAAAGAATGTTATTATTACCGGCGCAAGTAGAGGTATAGGTATGGGTATTGCCAGGGTTTTTGCAGAACATGGTGCCAATGTGGCTTTTACCTATAGTTCCAGTGAAGCTCCTGCCCTGGAATTAGAAAAAGAACTGACTTCTAAAGGCGTTAAGTCCAAAGCATACAAAAGCAATGCAGCAAGTTTTGCAGATTCTGAGAAGCTGGTTGCGCAGGTACTGGAGGATTTCGGGGGAATAGACGTATTAATAAACAATGCAGGCATCACAAAAGACAACTTGCTAATACGAATGAGAGAAGAAGATTTTGATACCGTTATTGAGATCAATTTAAAATCTGTTTTTAACATGACCAAGGCGGTACAGCGGACAATGTTAAAACAACGCAAAGGCTCTATTATTAATATGAGTAGCGTGGTTGGCGTGAAAGGGAATGCAGGTCAAACAAATTATGCGGCTTCAAAGGCGGGGATTATAGGATTTACCAAATCCGTTGCCCTTGAACTTGGATCCAGGAATATCCGTTGTAACGCTATTGCTCCGGGGTTTATTGAAACAGAAATGACCGATAAATTAGATGAAAAAACGGTCGAGGAGTGGCGGCAGGCAGTGCCATTAAAACGAGGGGGTTCTCCCGAAGATGTAGCAAATGCATGTTTGTTTCTTGCTTCAGATCTGTCTGATTATATTACCGGACAAGTTTTAAATGTTGATGGCGGAATGTTAACATAACATCAAAATATACTATTTATTAATCCCAGCGTAAGACTCCTGACTGGAATAGGCTTCAGCAGTTTGGTGCTATCCAAAAAGTTTCATGCAATTACAAACGGTATTCCTGATATTACTCACGGTTATCATAGCCATTGGATTGGTTGTATTTCAATACCTTTATAAATCCAGGAGTACAGGTTTGTTGAATATTGGGCTCTCCATTTTAAGATTTATAGCATTATTTTGCGTGTTGTTGTTGTTAATAAACCCAAAAGTCACAAAAGAGCAATATTCTTTAGAAAAAGCGAATCTTATTATTTTATCAGATAATACCGCTTCAATTAACCAGGCAAATGGGATTAATCAACTCCTCAGTGCCAAATCTCAGATTGAGAATGATTATGATATTAATGAAAGGTTTAAACTGGGGGCATATGCATTCGGAACAGAATTAAATTCCTCAGACAGTTTATCGTTTCAAGAGAAAGCTACGAATATTGGACGAGCCCTTTCATCACTAAATGAGATTTATGCAGGAACCACTTCTGCAATACTGCTTCTTACCGATGGAAACCAGACTTTAGGGGAAGATTATGAGTTTTACGGACGACGGCAGAAATTCCCGATTTTCCCAATGGTGGTAGGGGATACAACAAGCTATCAGGATATCAGAATAGATCAGGTAAATACCAACAAATATGCATTTTTAAAGAATAAATATCCTATTGAAATTTTTGTTTCCTATCAGGGTAAAAATACCGTATCAACTACTTTATCTATTTCGGAAGCCGGCCAAAATCTATACAAAGAACAAATTGAACTAAGCGAAATCGGGAACTCCAAAATTATTAACACCCTGCTGGATGCAACTACTGTTGGTCCGAAAAACATAAAGATATCTCTTAGTCCTTTGGAAAATGAAAGAAATATCGCCAATAATTCCAGGCAGATTGGTGTAGAAGTAATTGATGAAAAAACCAATATTGCCTTAGTCTCGCAAATACTACATCCGGATCTTGGTGCTTTGAAAAAGGCAATTGAAAGTAATGAACAGCGTTCAGTATCAATTATAAAGCCTTCACTGGCTCCCAGTCAACTGGAGCAATTTGATCTTTTCATTATATATCAGCCAGATTCTTATTTTGAGGGATTATATACTTATATACAAAGCAAAGGCGCAAACATTTTTACCATTACGGGCCCTAAAACCGATTGGACATTTCTGAATAAAGTTCAGAATAGTTTTCAAAAGAAAAGTTTTGATCAGAAAGAAGAAGTGACACCTATTTTAAATCCGGGATATACACATTTTGATATCACAGATTTGGATGTATCTGAATTTCCCCCACTTGAAACCACTTTGGGAGAATTGCTTATTACTACCTCCTATGAAAATATGCTAACTCAACGCATAAAGGGAATGGATATGAATGAACCTCTTTTTTCCACCCTTGAAACCAACTTACGCCGCGAGGCAGTCCTTTTTGGTGAAAACATTTGGAAATGGCGCGTAGAGAGTTACAGGGAAGACCAGGAATTTAAAAAATTTGACGATTTTATTTCCAAAGTTATTTTTTACCTGGCCAACAGCAAGCCCAGAACCCGGCTTACTTTGGCTTATGAGAATATCTATCAGGGAATAAATGAAGCTATTATAAGGGCTACATATTTTGACGAGACCTTTGTTTTTGACTCTAATGCAACCATAAAACTCTCCATAAATGGTGTTGGAAATTCTATTGCAAGGCAAATTCCAATGTTGCTGAAGAACGGGTATTATGAAGCTGACATTCGTACGCTTCCTTCCGGTGAATACAGTTTTACTGCGAGCGTAGAGAATGAAAACCTAAAAAAAGCAGGAAGATTTACCATACTGGACTACGATTTGGAACAGCAGCAGTTATCCAGTAATTATAAAAAATTGGATAGGTTGGCAAAAAGCACCAATGCTGCGCTATATTTTCCTTCACAGGTGTCTGAATTCGCGGAGGATTTAATAAACGACAATAGGTTCTTACCCGTCCAGAAAAGCAATCAAAATGTCGTATCTTTGATAGATTTTAAAATTCTCTTGGGAATCATTGCAGCCGCTTTGACCGCCGAGTGGTTTATCAGAAAATTTAACGGACTAATTTAATATTATATCTAATGGATAAATTACCAAAAATTGCACTGCCAGCAGTGTTTATTATTATTGTATTGATTATACTAATTTCCAAATCAGCGATTACCATAGGCTCTGGTGAAGCAGGGGTTCTATATAGAACTTTTGGGAACGGCGTAGTGACAGATGAACCGCCCCTTAATGAAGGTTTTCACATTGTTGCTCCCTGGAATAAAGTTTTTGTTTACGAAGTAAGACAGCAGGAAGTTTTTGAGAAGATGAAAGTGCTTTCCAGTAATGGATTGGACATCCTGCTCGATGCCTCTGCCTGGTTTCAACCCGATTATTTGAATCTAGGTAAGTTACATCAGGAAAAGAGTGAGCAATATAAAGAACGTATTCTTCTTCCTGCTATAAGGTCGGCTGCACGTAGCGTAGTCGGGAGATATACTCCTGAACAATTGTACTCCAGTAAACGAGACGCTATTCAGGTCGAGATTTTTGAGGAAACCAAGGAAATCGTAGAAGATCAGTATATACAATTGAATGAAATCCTTATCCGTGATGTTACTCTTCCCGCTACAATTAAAGAGGCCATCGAAAGAAAGCTAAAACAGGAGCAGGAATCACTGGAGTATGAATTCCTTTTGATAACTGCAGCAAAGGAGGCCGAAAAAGTGCGAATTGAGGCTCAGGGAAAAGCCGATGCCAACAAAATACTTAGCGCATCCTTAACCGATAAAATCCTTAAAGATAAAGGGATAGATGCTACCTTAAAAATGGCAGAATCTCCAAATACCAAAGTCGTAGTCATAGGCTCAGGTGGGGACGGCCTGCCTCTTATTTTAGGAAATAATTAAGTGCAATAAATTTTGTGAAATAAAAATAAATTCTATTTTTACAACTTCATGAGAAAAAATAATACACACCATCATTTATACACTTGCACTCAGGCGAGGTAGAAATGTATTGTTGTATTCCAAAATATATCTAACCCGTTTGAGAAATCAAACGGGTTTTTTTTTAACCTTTTAGATTGCTTGCAAAAGAATTTTAAAAAAATGGAAAAATTAAGAATAGCCATACAAAAGTCGGGAAGGCTGAACGAAGATTCTATAAAAATGCTTAAAGATTGTGGTATATCCATTGATAATGGGAAGGACCAATTGAAAGCATCAGCCAGTAACTTTCCTATGGAAGTATTTTACCTCAGAAATGGGGATATTCCACAATACCTAAAAGATGGCGTAGTGGATATAGCGATCATTGGAGAGAACGTACTGGAAGAAAAAGGAAGAAACATTGTTGTGGCCGAAAAGCTGGGTTTTTCCAAATGCAGGGTGTCGCTTGCTGTTCCAAAATCCAGTTCTTATAGAAAGATCAACGATCTAGAAGGAAAACGTATTGCAACCTCGTATCCAAATACATTAAATACTTATTTACAGGGAAAAGGAGTCCAGGCGGAGCTACACATAATTAACGGGTCTGTTGAAATTGCTCCAAACATTGGACTGGCCGATGCCGTTTGTGATATTGTATCCAGTGGCAGCACCCTATTTAAGAACAACCTTAAAGAGGTTGAAGTGATGCTTAAGAGTGAAGCCGTATTGGCTGTTTCACCGCTAATAGCAGAAAAGCAAAGGAAAATTCTGGATGATCTTAGGTTTAGAATAAAGTCCGTGCTGGTCGCAAGGCAATCCAAGTATATTTTGATGAATGTCCCTAATGACAAATTGCAGGATATAATTAAGATTTTACCCGGAATGCGAAGTCCAACCGTATTGCCGCTGGCAGAAGAAGGGTGGAGTTCTGTACATACCGTAATCAATAAAGATAAATTCTGGGAGGTAATAAATGAATTGAAGCAGGCAGGTGCTGAAGGGATTCTGGTATGCCCGATAGAGAAAATGGTGTTATGAAAAAAGTATTTAATCCAAAAAAACAGGATTGGCCGGATCTTTTAAGACGTCCAACTCAATCTGTCGCAGATATGGAACATACTGTAATACAGATTTTTAATGAACTGGAGTCAGAAGGGGATAAGGTTTTAAAGAAATATACAAAACAGTTTGATGGAGTTATAATAGACAACTTAACTGTAAGTCCCGATGAGTTTCTTGAAGCTTCCGCTTTGGTTCCTGCCGATCTGAAAGAGGCCATTGCCAGCGCAAAATCTAATATCGAAAAATTTCACAAGGCACAACTAACGCCCAAAGTTGAAATTGAAACTACACCCGGCGTGATATGCTGGCAGGAAAAGAGGGCAATTCAAAAAGTGGGACTTTATATCCCGGGGGGTACGGCACCATTATTTTCTACTATTTTAATGCTGGCCATACCCGCAAATATTGCCGGTTGCTCGGAGGTGGTACTGTGTTCTCCCCCGGCTAAAAATGGTAAAATTAATCCGGCTATCCTTTACACAGCCAAACTTTGTGGCATTACTCAGGTTTTTAAGGTTGGAGGAATTCAGGCCATTGGGGCCATGACCTTCGGAACAGAAAGTATATCGAGGGTTTATAAAATATTTGGGCCGGGCAATCAATTTGTTACGGTAGCCAAGCAAATAGCCACCAAATTTGGGGTAGCAATAGACATGCCGGCAGGACCAAGTGAACTTTTAGTGGTTGCTGATGATTCTGCCAATGTAACTTTTGTAGCCTCTGATCTTTTAAGTCAGGCAGAACATGGACAGGACAGTCAGGTAATACTGGTTTCAACATCCAGATTATTTTTGGAAAAAGTAGAAGAAGAATTGCTAAAACAAATAGCCAGCCTGCCCCGGGCTGTCATCGCTAAAAAAGCAATCGAGAATAGTAAGTTAATTTTTGTGGAAAATGATAAGACGGCTATTGAATTAATAAATGAATACGCCCCTGAGCATTTTATTGTCTGTTGCAAGGATGAGGAATATTATATTAGAAATGTGATCAATGCAGGTTCTGTTTTTCTGGGTAATTACACCCCGGAAAGTGCAGGGGATTATGCTTCCGGAACCAATCATACTTTACCTACAAATGGTTATGCCAAACAATACAGTGGCGTAAATCTGGATAGTTTTATGAAGAGTATTACTTTTCAAAGAATATCCGAAACAGGAATTAGGAATATTGGAAATACTATTGAAGTCATGGCGGAGGCTGAGGGGCTAATGGCTCATAAAAATGCGGTTTCTCTCCGACTTCAGAGTTTAAAAACAAGCCATAACAATGATTAAATAGATACGGCTTATGAAATTTGAACTTTTTAAATTAATAAGAGAAAATGTGAAGGGATTAAAGCCTTACTCTTCTGCCAGGGATGAATACGTCTCCGACGGTTCAGAAATGGTATTTATGGATGCTAACGAGAGCCCTTATTCTAATGGTGTTAATCGTTATCCTGATCCCCATCAGCGCCAGTTAAAATTGCTTTTGGCCAGAAGGAATTCTCTTTCCGTAGGAAACATTCTTCTTGGTAATGGAAGTGACGAGGTATTGGATCTTATTTTTCGGGCCTTTTGCGAACCACAGAAAGATAATATTATTACCATGCCGCCAACCTATGGCATGTATAATGTATTGGCCGGTATTAATGCGATTGAAAACAGGGAGGTTTTACTAACGAAAAATTTTGAGCTGGATGTAGAGGAGATTCTGAGTGCTGTAGACAGGAATACCAAACTCATTTTACTTTGTTCGCCTAATAATCCTACCGGTAATAGTTTTTCGGCAGCACATATAGAAACTCTGTTGACTAACTTTCAAGGATTGCTGGTAATAGATGAAGCGTATATTGATTTTTCGGACCAGAAGAGCTGGCTTAATAAACTTCAACAGTTCCCGAACCTGATAGTGACGAGAACATTCTCTAAAGCTTATGGAATGGCCGGATTGCGCTTAGGGGTCGGATATGCGTCTGAAGATGTAATAGCCATTTTAAACCGGATAAAACCGCCATATAATGTAAATGAACTTACCCAAAGCAAAGCATTTAAAATGCTTCAGAATGTTGATGTGATAGAAGAGCAGATTAAAGAAATTCTCGTAGAAAGGAATTGCCTGGCACAGAATTTAGCCCAAATTGAATTTATACGGGAAATATACCCAACAGATGCCAACTTTATATTGGTAAAGGTAGATGACGCAGATAGAAGATACCGGGAAATATTGGATTCAGGAGTAGTGGTCCGTAACAGGTCTTCTCAGGCGCTGTGTGCAAATACCCTCAGGTTTACTGTAGGAACCCCCGAAGAAAATGAATCATTGTTAAGATTTTTAAACACTTTGTAATGGAATCAAAAGCGACAAAGAAAAAGGTGTTGTTCATAGATCGTGACGGCACGTTGATAGCTGAGCCTGCAGATGAACAGATAGATAGTTTTGATAAAATAGCATTTTATCCCCATGTCTTTACCTATCTGAGCAGAATAGCCGAAGAATTGGAGTTTGAATTGGTCATGGTGACCAATCAGGATGGTCTCGGGTCGGAGAAATTTCCGGAAATAACATTTTGGCCGGTACATAATTTTATTCTCAAGTGTTTTGAAAATGAAGGGATTGTTTTTTCAGAAATTCTTATAGACAGGACTTTCCCGCATGAAAATGCCGACACCAGAAAACCCGGTACAGGTTTATTAAAAAGGTATTTCAGCGAGGAATATGATCTTGAAAATTCATATGTGATTGGTGATCGGTTGACTGATATGGAGCTTGCAAAAAATTTAGGCTCCCGGGGTATATTTATAAATACGAATACCAATTTAGGTACCGATGAGATCACGGTTAAAAAAGATGAATTGCAACAATTAATTGCCCTTGAAACGGCTGACTGGAAGGCTGTTTATGATTACTTAAAATTAAATAACAGAATAGCCGAAATCTCGAGAAAAACCAAAGAAACCGATATTCGTATTCGGGTGAATTTGGATGGGACCGGGAATAGTGCAATTTCAACAGGTATTCTGTTTTTTGATCATATGCTGGATCAGCTTGCCCGTCATGGTCAGATGGACCTTGATATCAATGTGAAGGGAGATTTAGGAGTAGATGAGCACCATACCATTGAGGATACCGGAATTGCCCTGGGTGAAGTATTCAATAAGGCCCTAGGGAACAAGTTAGGAATGGAACGCTATGGGTTTTGTCTCCCTATGGATGATTGTCTTGCGCATGTGGCACTTGACTTTGGCGGACGTAACTGGCTGGTTTGGGAGGCGGAGTTTAAAAGAGAAATGATTGGCAAGATGCCAACAGAAATGTTTTACCATTTCTTTAAATCATTTTCAGACGGAGCGAAAGCCAATTTGAATATAAAAGCCGAAGGAACGAACGAACATCATAAGATTGAAGCAATTTTTAAGGCATTTGCCAAAGCAATCAAAATGGCCGTAAAACGCGATGTGGATAAAATGTTATTGCCAACAACAAAGGGAATACTCTAGAAATAAACTCAGAATATCTGAATGTAAAAATCACCAAAGTATTAAAATACATGAAATTGGTTATAGTAAATTATGGTGCCGGTAATATCCAAAGTATAAAGTTTGCTTTCAAACGCCTTGGGCATGAGGCGGTATTGAGTGATAAAACCGAAGAAATAATGGCCGCTGACCGTGTTGTATTTCCGGGTGTTGGGGAAGCAAGTAGTGCTATGCGCAAATTGAAGGCCAGCGGTTTAGATCAGATAATTCCTGCATTACAACAGCCTGTTTTAGGTATTTGTCTCGGGATGCAGTTAATGTGCCATAGTTCTGAAGAAGGTAATACAATGGGCTTGGGTATTTTTGATACCGATGTAGTCAGATTTACCAACAGAGTTAAAGTTCCGCAAATTGGATGGAATCAGATAACAAATCTTAAATCTGATTTATTTAAGGATGTGATTGAAAAAGATCATATTTACCTCGTACATAGTTATTACGCGCCAATTTGTGCTGAAACCATAGCAGTCTCAGACTATGAAATCCCCTATAGCAGTGCTTTACAGAAAGATAATTTTTATGGCGTACAATTTCATCCTGAAAAAAGCAGCAAAGTTGGAGCACGGATTTTAAAAAACTTTCTGGAATTATAAAAGAGTATGAAAGAAATAAGTAACAGTAAGCATAGGCTTGAATCGGAAGTTAATTTTCATTGTGATTTTGTTAAAGATAAGGGGTTGTATGAATTCCTGATCTGGAAAGGTGAATGTAATAAAACAGTTATATGAGGGTAATCCCGGCAATAGATATTATAGGCGGAAAATGTGTCAGGCTTTCACAGGGGGACTACAATACCAAAAAAGTTTATAGTGAAAACCCTTTGGAAGTGGCGCTCGAATTTGAGGCTCATGGTATTAGGTATGTTCACTTGGTATATCTTGATGGGGCAAAAGCAAAACATATTGTGAATTATAAGGTTTTAGAAGCCATAGCGTCTAAAACAAACCTCAAAATTGATTTTGGCGGCGGGTTAAAAACCGATGAGGATTTAAAAATTGCCTTTGAATGTGGGGCCGGACAAATAACAGGAGGTAGCATCGCAGTGAATGATCCGGACACCTTCCTGGGGTGGATTGAAACCTTTGGTGCAGACCGGATCATCCTCGGAGCCGATGTCAAAGACGAACGAATCGCTATTGCAGGGTGGCAGGAAGAATCGGATAAAAAATTGATCCCTTTTGTTAAGGAATACCAAAAGAAAGGGATCCGATATATCATTTGCACGGATATCAATAAAGACGGGATGCTTAAAGGACCGGCAACGGAGTTGTATAAACGACTTCTTGAGGAAACGAAAATCAACAAAACCGTTGTAAGTATGAGCGGCGTGGAGGACGTAAAACTCCCGGGTATCTGCCTTATAGCTAGTGGCGGTATTGCCCGCCTTGAAGATTTACCAGCCTTAAAAGAAGTTGGTTGCGAAGGAGCTATAATTGGTAAAGCTATTTATGAAAACAGGATTAGTTTAAAACAATTGGAACATTTTATACTATCAGCATGAATCAATTAAAGGATAAATGGATGTTGGAATTTTTAGATAATGCCATGTACAGACTGGATGCGAGTACCAGAATGGTGAAAATTTGCCTGGAACGGGTTGAAGAATCAAAAATCTGGGAAAAACC
>Ga0316195_10001017_pt1 | contig 12191 bp, 10 predicted proteins | sample Phised1_MG_FD_204937 | JGI IMG/M metagenome (GOLD analysis project Ga0316195, IMG submission 204937) | Coastal sediment microbial communities from Maine, United States - Phippsburg sediment 1 | ecosystem: Environmental > Aquatic > Marine > Coastal > Sediment | place: USA: Maine | collected... | reverse complement strand
TCGACTTTTCCGCCAAGCCCACCGGTCAGCTTGCCGATGACCTCGTCCTTCCAGGTGCGCACCTGCGCCAGGTCGATCTGTGGCTTGGCAAAGCGCACTCCGATGGCCGCTGACTCCTCCGCTTCATTGACCAGCTTGGCGACGTGCAGCAGCGCCTTGGAGGGGATGCAGCCACGGTGCAGGCAAACGCCACCGGGGTTGACCTCGGGATCGATCAAGGTGACCTCGCAGCCGAGCTCGGCAGCCCTGAAGGCCGCAGCATAGCCGCCCGGTCCGGCGCCGATGATGACCAACCGTGCGGTGGCAGGGATTTGATCGTGACTGCTCACGGCATTATCCTTTCATAACCAGTTGCAGTGGGTTCTCGAGAGCTTTGCAGATCCAGCGCAGGAAGCGGGCGCCATCGGCACCGTCGATGACCCGGTGATCGTAGGTCAAAGAAAGCGGCAGCACCAGTTCCGGCGCAAATTTACGGCCGTTCCAGACCGGCTGCATCTCGGCCGTGGACACTCCGAGGATGGCGACCTGGGGGGCATAAACGATCGGCGTGAAAGCAGTGCCGCCGACCCCGCCCAGGTTGCTGATAGTAAAGGTCCCCCCCTCCATATCGGCAGGGCTGATCTTGCGCTCGCGGGTCTTTTCAGCAATCGCATTTAATTCGACAGCGAGGCGCTCGACGCCCTTGTCATCGGCATCGCGCAGCACCGGCACGAGCAGCCCACCGGGAGTATCCACGGCGACACCGATGTGCACATACTGCTTGAGGATCAGCTCCTTGCTCGCCAGATCGAGGCTGCTGTTGAAGCGAGGGAATTCCCGCAATGCGGCGGAGCAAATCTTGACCAGGATAGCGGTCATGGTCAGGCGGCTCTCGCTGATCGCCTGCTGATTATACTCTTTTCGAAACTTCTCGATCTCGGTGACCCTGGCATGGTCGTACTGGGTGACCATGGGGATGGTCGACCAGGCGTAACCCATGGCATCGGCCGTCAGTTCACGCACCCGGGAGAGGGGTTCGCGGGACACCTCTCCCCACCTGGAAAAGTCGGGCAGAGGCCGCTGGGCATGCAACCCAGGGAATTCGCCATGCACTACTGGGACCGGGCCGCCGCCGGTGATGCGCTGCATGGTGTCGCGCACGAAGTTGCGCACGTCTGTCTGGCTGATGCGGCCACCCGGACCGGTGCCCTGGACCTGGTAGATATCGACGCCGAGGTCGCGGGCCAGACGGCGCACTGATGGTGCCGCCGGCGCAACCCGGTCGCCGCGCCGCACCGGGGTCAGATCGACTTCCGGCAGTGCTTTGGCGGCACGAGCTTGCGGTGCAACTTTTGCCGGCGGTTCGGGTTCCGCTTCGGTCACTGCAGTCCTGGCCGGTTCTGGTGCCTTGTCTGGTTCGGGCTTTGCCTCTGTCGTACTTGCCGCTGCGGCGGGCTCTGCAGAGGAGTCCTCGCTTGCTTCGATTAGCATGATGACGGTACCGATCGGTACGCTGTCGCCCTGCGCCACCTTGATCGCGGTGATCTTGCCGGCGAACGGCGACGGAATGGCGATTACTGCCTTGTCGGTCTCCAGTTCCAGCAGGGTCTGGTCTTCTTCGACACGGTCCCCGACAGTAACGGCGATGTCGACAACGGTTCCCTCGAGCACTCCGTCTGACACTTCTGGAATTTTGATCTCGTGTGTCATGGCATTCCTTTAACCTGTTTCGGGTTTATTCCTATAGCTAAAGCCCTACAGCTTTACAGCATGTCCTAGTCTACATGCGGGTTGAGCTTGCCCGGATTGATCTCGAGCTTGGCTATCGCCCGAGCGACCGTGCCGCTGGCAACAGTCCCTGCGGACTCCAGGTGCCTGAGGGCTGCGACCACGATGTAACGGGCATCGACCTCGAAAAAGTCGCGCAGCCTTTCGCGGCTGTCGCTGCGGCCGAAGCCATCGGTGCCCAGGCAGTGCAGCGGCCCGGGGAACCACTGCGCCACTGCGGCCGGCAGAATCTTCATGTAATCGGAAGCGGCCACGAAGACACCCTGCTCTTTGGCCAGCAGACTGCTCACGTAGGGTTGGCGGGCTTTCTTCTGCGGATTGAGCAGGTTCCAGCGTTCGCACTCCACGGCGTCCTGGTAGAGCTCCTTGTAGCTGGTGACGCTCCACACATCGGCGGCGACCTTGTAGTCCTGCTCCAGGATCTCCTGCGCCTTGAGCGCTTCGTTGAGGATGGCGCCACTGCCCAGCAGGTGGGCCTTGGCCTTGCTCTTCTTGAGCCGGGCTGGCCGGAAGCGGTACATCCCCTTGATGATCCCTTCACGGACCCCTGCCCCTTTCGGCATCGGTGGCATCAGGTAGGTTTCGTTCATAACGGTCAGGTAATAGATCCAGTCTTCCTGATGACAGTACATGCGGGTCAGGCCGTCGTGGATGATGATCGCCAGCTCGAAGGCGAAGGCCGGGTCGTAGGCCTTGATCTTGGTCGGGGTCATCGCCAAGACGTGACTGTGGCCGTCCTGGTGCTGCAGCCCCTCGCCGGCCAGAGTGGTCCGGCCCGAAGTGGCACCGATCAGGAAACCTCGGGCGCGGCTGTCGCAGGCCTGCCAGATCAGGTCGCCGACCCGCTGGAAGCCGAACATGGAGTAGAAGGTGTAGAAGGGGATAGTCTGCACGCCGTTGTTGGAATAGGCCGTCCCGGCGGCGATGAAGCTGGCCATGGAGCCGGCCTCGCTCAGGCCTTCTTCGAGGATCGCGCCGGTCTTCTTCTCATTGTAGAAAAGCAGGCTGCCCTTGTCGACCGGATCGTAGAGCTGACCCACATGGCTGTAAATCCCGGCCTGGCGGAAGAGGGACTCCATGCCGAAGGTGCGCGCCTCGTCGGGTACGATCGGCACAATCAGTTTACCAAGTTCCGGATCGCGCAGCAGCTTGGCCAGCAGGTGCACGTGGGCCATGGTGGTCGACAGCTCGCGGTCGCCGGAACCGGCCAGGTATTCGCGGATCAGCTCTTCGGTCTGGCAGGCGATCGGCTGGCTGCCGCCGAAGCGCTTCGGCACCGAGCCGCCGAGTGCCGCGCGCCGTTCCTTGAGATACTTCATCTCCGGGCTGTCGTCGGAAGGCCGGTAGAAAGGTGCCTCGGCGATCTCGCTGTCGCTGATCGGGATGTTGAAGCGAGTGCGGAACTCCTTCAGCTCATCCTCGTTGAGTTTCTTCTGCGAGTGGGTGATGTTCTTCCCTTCACCGGCTTCACCCAACCCGTAGCCCTTGATGGTTTGGGCCATGATCACCGTCGGCGAGCCCTGGTGCTCGAAGGCCGCCTTGTAGGCGGCGTAGACCTTGTCCGGGTCGTGCCCGCCGCGGGTCAGGCTGCCGAGCTGGCCGTCGCTGTAATTTTCCACCAGTTTGAGCAGTTCCGGGTACTTGCCGAAGAAATGCTCACGCACGTAGGATCCGCTCTTCAGAGTGAAATGCTGCATTTCACCGTCGAGCACCTCGTCCATGCGTTTGACCAGCAGGCCGGTGTTGTCCATCTCGAGCAGCTTGTCCCAGTCGTCTCCCCAGATCACCTTGATGACGTTCCAGCCGGCGCCGCGGAAGGCCGCTTCCAGCTCCTGGATGATCTTGCCGTTGCCGCGCACCGGGCCATCGAGGCGCTGCAGGTTGCAGTTGATGACAAAGATCAGGTTATTGAGGTTTTCCCGGGCCGCCAGAGTGATGGCGCCCAGAGATTCCGGCTCGTCCATTTCGCCGTCGCCGAGCATTGCCCAGACCTTGCGGCCGCTTGATTTACGCAGGCCGCGATCGACCAGGTAGTGGTTGAAACGTGCCTGGTAGATCGCCGATAGGGCCGTCAGACCCATGGAGACGGTCGGAAACTCCCAGAAATCCTTCATTAGGAAGGGATGGGGATAAGAGGATAGGCCCCCTTCGGCGGCCAGCTCGTTGCGGAAGCGCTCCAGGTCTTGCTCGGACAGGCGCCCTTCGAGGAAGGCGCGGGCGTATGCACCCGGTGCGGCGTGCCCCTGGAAATAGACCATGTCGCCAAGGAAATCATCGGTGCGGCCGCGCCAGAAGTGGTTGAAGCCGACCTCCCAGAGGGTGGCGGCCGAGGCGTAGGTCGAGATGTGGCCGCCGATGCCGGAGCTTTCCCGGTTGGCCCGGACCACCATGGCCATGGCGTTCCAGCGGATAATCGACTTGATGCGCCGTTCGATCTCGCGGTTGCCGGGAAAAACAGGCTGCTGGTTGCGGGGAATGGTGTTGATGTAAGGGGTGTTGGCGGTAAAGGGAATGCTGACGCCCTGCTCCTGGGCGCGCACCTGCAGCAAGCGGAGCAGCTGACGAACTCGCTCCTCGCCTTGCGTCTGTAACACGTAATCGAGTGACTCGCGCCACTCGGCATTTTCGATGTCCAGCAGGTTATCTAAGGCTTTGCGATCATCTTTGGTCATGGGCAGCAACTCCTCTATGCGACGAAAGCGCTCGCGAGGGCGCTATCGGCAGAGTGACATCTAGGCACATCATTTTACCATTAAAATGTACCTGATATTTGCCGATTGACCATGTCAACGGGAAAAAAGTGCAACAGGCAACGCAACGCGGACAAAAGGGGCCCCGAACGGTTGTCCCTTTGCGTGTCACTACCGACAATGTGCCGGCGACGTCACAAGCAAAGCCCCCACCGGGTCCTCCCCTTCCCCTCGAGAGCAGAGAATACCCCCGCAAACCGTTATTTTCGCATGGCTTTATCGACATCCTCCGTCTTGCCGATGAGAATCAGGACATCGCTGTCCTTGATCAGGTAATCCGGCGGCGGCGCGGGGATGAACAGGTCGGTCAGCACATCCTTGATGGCGATGACGGTGACATGGAAGTTCTTGCGCAGGTCCAGTTCAACCAGGGTTTTGCCGATGAAATGTTTCGGCGGTTCGGTTTCTGACAGGGAGTATTCCTCGGCAAGCGGGATAAACTCCATGATGTTGGGGCTCGACATGCTGTGGGCGATCCTGATGGCCATGTCCTTTTCCGGGTAAATTACATCGGTCGCACCGACGCGCTCGAGGATGCGCCCGTGATCCTCGCTGATGGCCTTGACCAGGATGCGGCGGACCTTGAGTTCCTTCAGGAACAGCGTAATGAGCGTCGACAGATGCGAGCGGTCACCGGTGGAAACGACCACGGCATCGAACTCAGAGACGCCCTGGGCCGCCAGGAATTCCTTGTTCGCCGCGTCACCGAGGATCGCGTAAGCACAGCTATCCTTGACCGCCTGAATCTTTTCCTTGTCGGAATCGATAGCGACCACCTCGTGCCCGGTGTTATTCAGGGTCGTGACCACGTGAAAACCGAAGCTGCCCAGGCCGATGACGCAAAACTTTTTTTTCATAAGACGCTCCCCTAAAGATTTATCCGATCATGATGTTTTCTTCAGCATATCGCGGCGCATGGCGCCGGGTTCTTCCCGCAATCGCGAAGGCCATGGTCAGCAGGCCGACCCTGCCGGCAAACATCAGTAGGATGATGATCCACTTGCCCGACGCATTCAGCTTGGCCGTTGCCCCGGTCGACAGGCCGACCGTACCGAACGCCGAAAACGCCTCGAAGACATAATTCAGGAACTCACGCGGGCTTTCATGGTGCAGATCGGGGACCTGGACGACCAGCAGGGCGAACAGGGCGATACTGACCAGGGTGATGGCCAGTAAGACCAGGGCCAGCGCCTTGGTGATAACTTCCTCGGGGATGGCCCTGCGGAACAGGCTGGTGTGCGGGCTCCCCTTGAGGCGACTGTAGAAAATGGCGAAGAACAGCGCCAGGCTGGTAGTCTTGACGCCGCCGCCGGCGGAACCGGGGGAGGCACCGACAAACATTAGGAAGATCATAAGGAACAGGGTCGGCACCCGCAGGGCGTTGAAATCGATGCTGTTGAAACCGGCCGTCCGCGCGGTCACCGATTGGAAGAGCGCAGTCCAGACACTTTCCATGACCGGCATCCCAGCCAAGGCGTCATGGCTTTCCAGCCAGCCGAAGGCAACCGCGCCATAAACGACCAGGATCGCAGAGGTCACCAGCACGATCTTGGTATGCAGGGACAAGCGGACTTTTTTCACGCGCCCACGGCGGTATGTCAAGCCGTACTGCAGCAGTTCCCGGATCACCAGGAAACCGATGCCACCCAGGGTGATTAACCCGATCAGAGTCGTATTGACCAGGGGATTGTCACGGAAACCGACCATGCTGTCCGAGAAGAGCGAGAACCCGGCATTGCAAAACGCCGAGATGGAGTGGAAGACGGCACTGTACAGCCCCTGCCACAAGCCGAGCCTGGGGACAAAGGCGAAAGACAGCAGAACAGCACCGGCGGCTTCAATGACCAACGTCGTTATGAAGATCCCCTTGATCAGCTCGCGCCATGAACTCACGGGCGTATGCATCAGCGTCTCGTTGATGATCCAGCGTCCGCGCGCACTGACCCCCACACGCAGATAAATGAAGAGGTAGACCGAAAAGGTCATGATCCCCAGGCCGCCGACCTGGATGAGCAGCAGCAACACCCCCTGCCCGAACAGGCTTAGGCGGGTGCCGGTATCGATGACGCTCAACCCGGTGACACACTGGGCCGAGGTCGCTGTAAACAGCGCATCCAGAAAGGATAACGGCTCTGCCGTGGCCGCCAGCGGGGTTGCCAACAGCAGCGCACCGGCCAAGATGGCGGTTGCGTAGTAAGCCATCAGGACCTGGGCGGGTGAAAACTTTTTCAAGCGGGTCAAAAGTGCAGGGGAACTCATAGGGTCACTGGACCTTTGTTTCCAGACCGAAATCTGCACCGGAGAGAACCATGTCGCTTTTCAACGCCAACAGGTTGACCTTGTGCCCAAGCACCTCGAATTTTGCCGAAACCATCTTGGACAAGGACGCCTTGGACCGTGCGGTCATCGCCTGGGTCTCCTCGGCAAGCAGCATTTGCAGGTCAGAGATCATGGTTCTGAGCTCTTGGATGGCCTGCTGCACGGAGTTGCTGCCGTGCTGTTCAACCTCCAGCAAGACCTTGGCCGACCTGTCAAGCAGATTGAGCGCTTCCTGCTGGCGCTGCAGAGCGTGCATGCGCCCGGCATCGTAGATCAGTTGCCGGACCTCGGTGATCGGCACATCGTAGTACAGCAGGATGCGGGTGGCGTTTTCAGCATCAGCCAGGCTGGCCAGGGCCTCCACGGCATTGCCGGCAGCAAGTTCTTTTTGGCCGGCCTGCAGCGCGGCCTGGATGCGCCCTCCCGAGTCGCGCAGGTACTCGAAACCGGTTTGCTCAAGGGCCGGGACCCAGGATCCTCTTTCGACAGCGTCCTCGTGGCAGGCTCCCAGCAGGACCATCATGCCCAGGATCATCACGTGATAAAGTCTTCGTTGCATAGTTTGCACCCCTTCGGAACAGATGAATGCAGTACAGCTGTCTTCAACTTTATATCATTTACGCCAACTCTACAAAAACGTGAAACACCGCAAACGGGAAACCTTGCCAATTTGTAATGTTGCGGAAAGGCCACGGTAATGAGGGGTGTTTATAATAATCACAAGTTTAGCAGGTCACAAGCGTCGCGCCTTTTCTCAAACCAAAGGACAGCCCCTATGAAAAAGTTATCCAAAGCAGTCTGCTCGGTCCTGTTTGCAACATCCATGGCCTTGCCAACCAATGCATTGGCGAATCCGAACCCGGAGTTTGATGAGGCCACCGAGGAGCAGGTCGCGCAACCTTGCGAAGACGATCAGTACAACACGGCGTTTCTTACAGGTGATTTCGACATGTATTATGCCAAGGCTGAGATGACCGACCAAATCGGCACCATGGTCATGTTTCTCAGTGGCCCCGATGGCAAAATCATCAAAGATGCGCAGGTCGTCACCACCATTATTGCTTCCAATGGGACTCAGCAGATGCGCCGGGCGCGCCCCACGAAAGGGGGATACATCATTGAAACCGCGCATTTGTCACCCGGGCAGTATCGGCTGGAAGCTGAAATCATTACGGCCGGACGCTTGTTGACCGACGAAATCCATTTCCGGAAAGCTTGAGTGCTGGCCATGATCTGTCAGACTCTTACAACCTGCTATGTCGAACTCAGTATCAATGTCTGCACCGACCGCTACCTGACGGAGGTGAGCATTGACGGTGTGTTCAAGGAACAACTCGAGTTCCAGACGGAACACCAGCTGACGCATTGGGCGGGAGCAAATTTTCCCTTTGCCGGTGGGAACCTCTATGTTCACATCCAGCCGCGGGAGCCGTGTCACAATCAACAGGTCCTCGAACTGGCCGATAAACTCTCCCGTCATGGGTTGATGATCGGCATCTCCCGGCGGAGAACGGTTTGCCGATCACAGCACTGGCGTTTACAATAATCCTGTGAAGCCAATGTTCTCTGGACATCTTTGGAGTCGTAACATGCGCATTCTGTTAATCGAAGATGATGCCGATACAGCGGCATATCTGGCCAAAGGGCTCGATGAGTCAGGGCATGCCGTGCACGTAGCGCACAACGGTCGGGATGGGCTGTTCATGGCCCTCGATCAACCTCACGAGGTGCTGGTCGTCGATCGCATGCTGCCCGGCATGGACGGACTGGCGGTTATCCGCGCCCTGCGCACCTCGGGCAACCAGACCCCAGCACTCATTCTCAGCGCCCTCGGCGAAGTCGATGCGCGGGTCGAGGGGCTGCGCGCCGGGGGGGATGACTATCTGGTAAAACCTTTCGCTTTCTCGGAGCTGCTCGCACGGCTCGAAGCCCTCGTCCGGCGCACGGCGACTGCTACCGAGCAGACGACCCATCTCAAGGTCGGCGATCTCGAGATGGACCTGCTCTCCCGCGAGGTCAAGCGCGACGGCCAGGACATCGATCTACAGCCGCGGGAGTTCCGTCTCCTCGAGTTTCTCATGCGCAATAGCGGCCAGGTGGTCACCAGGACCATGCTGCTGGAAAACGTCTGGGACTACAATTTCGACCCCCAGACCAACGTCATCGACGTGCATATCAGCCGGCTGCGCGGCAAGATCGACAAGCAATTCGACCAACCCATGCTGCACACCATCCGCGGTGCCGGGTATGCTCTCCGTGCAAACGACTAAACTTTTCAAGAGCTCGACCTTCCGGCTGGCCCTGAGTTACATGGCCCTGTTCGGCTTGTCGGTGCTGTTGCTGCTCGGCTTCATCTACTGGTCCACCGCCGGCTACATGCTGCGCCAAACCGAGGCCACCATCGAAGCTGAAATCACCGGGCTTGCCGAGCGTTACGATTTATCGGGGTTGCCCGGCCTGAGCAAGGTGCTCAGCGAACGCCTGGCCCGCCAGAAAACCACGACCTCTATCTACCTGTTGACCGATCCGCAGTTCAAGCCGATCATCGGCAATCTCACTCAATGGCCGTCAGAACAGCCCTCGGAACAGGGGTGGATGTCGTTTGCCATCGATAGCGGAGCCGGAGACGACGCCGACCATCACAAGGGGCTGGCGCGCGTCTTCCTGCTACGCGGCGATTTTCACCTGCTGGTCGGCCGCGATGTCCACGATCTTGAGGAAATCCAACGGCTGATCCGTGAGGCCTTGTTCTGGGGCATTCTGATCACCATCGTCCTGGCCCTAGCCGGCGGCGTGATGATGAGCCGCACCGTGATGCACCGTATTGAAGTAATCAATGCCACCTGCCGGCAGATCATGCATGGCGACTTGGCCAAGCGCATACCACGCACCGGGGGAGATGATGATTTCGACCGGCTGGTCGACATCCTCAACCGCATGCTCGACCAGATCGAGGAACTGTTGCTGGGGGTCAAGCAGGTTACCAACAACATAGCCCACGACCTGAGAACTCCCTTGACCCGTCTGCGCCGGCGCCTCGACATGCTGCGACAGAACGATAATTCGATAGCGAACCATGATGATTTGCTCGATCAGGCCATCGGTGAAGCCGACGGTCTGCTGACGACCTTCAAAGCCCTGCTGCGCATCAGCGAGGTTGAATCCGGGGCACGCCGGGGTGATTTCAAGGACGTCGACATGACCGCGCTACTGCACGACCTGATGGAACTCTACGCGCCATTAAGCGAGGAAAAAGGCCAGTCGTTCTTCGCCGAGGTGGGCCCTTCCAGGCCGATCCAGGGTGACCGGGACCTGCTCTTTCAGGCCTTTGCCAACGTTCTGGACAACGCCATCAAGTACACTCCGGCATCGGGAACCATCCGACTGGACATCCACGACCAGGCGGAGCAGTTGCAGATCGCCATCGGCGACGATGGTCCGGGCATTCCTTGCGAAGCCTGGGAGAAAATCTTTGAACGGTTTTTCCGCCTCGAGGAGAGCCGCTCCTCACCCGGCAACGGGCTAGGCCTGAGCCTGGTCGCGGCCATCGTCAATCTACATCATGGTCGAATCGAACTGGCAGACAACCACCCCGGGCTCAATTTTACCATCACCCTGCCGCGATCGCCCTGAACTACCGCGAATAAGGCAAGCTCTCATAACCCTAACCTGATTACGCATATGGAGGATCACATGATGAACCGTTTCACCCCGGTTACGTTTCTGGCCCTGGGACTTTTTCTGGCCCTGAATGTTTGTGCCGTTGCCGCAGGGTTGCCCGATTTTGTCGAGCTTGCGCAACAGAACAAGCCGGCCGTCGTCAACATCAGCACGGCCAAGACCGTCACGCAAAAGCAAATGCCTCATATGGGCCCCGGCAACAGCCCGTTTGATGAGTTCTTCGACCGCTTCTTCAACGGGCAGCCCGGGCAACAGCACAAACAACGCTCCCTGGGATCAGGCTTCTTCATCTCCAAGGACGGTTACATCCTCACCAATGAACATGTCGTTGATGGCGCGGATGAAATCAATGTCAAGCTCAGTGATGGCCGGACGTTTTTGGCAACCATCAAGGGCGCAGACCAGAAGCTTGACCTGGCGCTGCTTAAAGTCGAAGCCGATGAGTCGCTTCCCGTTGTAGAACTCGGTGACAGCGATAATCTCAGGGTCGGCGAATGGGTGATGGCCATCGGCAACCCCTTCGGCCTTGAGCAGACGGTCACCGCCGGAATCGTCTCGGCCAAGGGGCGGGTTATCGGGGCAGGCCCCTACGATGATTTCATTCAGACTGACGCATCGATCAATCCGGGAAATTCCGGAGGGCCACTTTTTAATGCCAGTGGTCAGGTGATCGGCATCAACACCGCGATCGTCGCCAGCGGACAGGGGATCGGCTTCGCCATCCCGATCAATGCCGTCAAGGGCATTCTGGAACAGCTGCGCACCGACGGACGGGTGACCCGGGGCTGGCTCGGCGTCTCCGTGCAGCAGATGACGCCGGAGCTGGCCGAAAGTTTCGGCCTCGAGCAGGAGCACGGGGCGCTGGTCGCCGAAGTCATCAAGGGTTCGCCGGCCGAGGGGGCAGGCCTCAAACGCGGCGATGTCATCCTGACCTTCAATGGCCATGACATCAAGGATATGCGTGACTTGCCGCGCCTGGTGGCGGCAGCCCCGGTCAACGAAACGGCCAAGTTACAGATCCTGCGCGACGGCAAGACCCGCGAGGTCAAAATAACCATCGGCAAACTGGCAGAAACAGAGAATGAGAGCCAGGTCGCTGCCGTCAGCGGCAATTATGACAAACTGGGGTTGGCACTCGAGGAGCTCGACAGCGCCACGGCGCAGAAGCTTGGGCTTGACACGACCGCAGGCGTGCTGGTCACGGCAATCAAACCGGCAAGTCCGGCCGAGGAAGCGGGGCTGCATCCCGGCGATGTGATTCTGGAAGTCAACGGTAAATCGACAGCAAATCTGCCGGCCTTTCGTGCCGCAACGGAACAGGTGTCCAAAGCTGCGATCCTGAGACTGCTGATCAAGCGCCAGGACAATGAATTGTACGTCGCCCTGAAGATAAATGAATAGAACGCCACGCAGTTGATGACCATAACTGTACGTCCCGGCAGATCGTACTGCCGGGACGTACGGTTTCTTGGGTACAACGAACGATATGACTGCATTTGTGTTCTGTGTTTATTATAGGTGTATCAAATATTCTGAGGACTTACAGAAATGCATTGCAGAATACGAATAAGAAGCCCCAAGATAAGAACTCCCCAATCCAGAAAAACCGAAAGGGGCTTATTTTTTTTTGGAATGGTTGTTTTTAAGAAAGATTAAAGAGGGTGTAACGAGGTG
>Ga0316195_10001015_pt1 | contig 12196 bp, 12 predicted proteins | sample Phised1_MG_FD_204937 | JGI IMG/M metagenome (GOLD analysis project Ga0316195, IMG submission 204937) | Coastal sediment microbial communities from Maine, United States - Phippsburg sediment 1 | ecosystem: Environmental > Aquatic > Marine > Coastal > Sediment | place: USA: Maine | collected... | reverse complement strand
AGGAAGAACACGAACATCGTGACGGAATCGAAATAGACTTCGCCCTGGCCCGTCAGCGCGTTCCACACGCTCGCCACAAAGGCGATGACGATGCCGAGCGTGACGGGTACGTCCATGCTCACGCTGTGGGCCTTCAGTGCGTGCCACGCGCCCTGGTAGAACGGCCAGCCCGCATAGAGGGCGACCGGGATCGACACCAGCATGCTGACCAGGCGGAAGAACTCGCGCATGCCGGGCTCCATGCCCGAGGTGTGCGCCACGTAGAGCGGCAGCGCGAACATCATCACCTGCATCATGCCGAAGCCCGCCACCGCGAGCCGCTTCAGCGCGTTGCGTCGCTCGAGCAACGCGATCTGCTCGGCAGGTTCGCCCGCGAGCGGGTGTGGCCGCAGCCCGACGTGCTCGAGCACGCGCAGCAGGTCGCCCAGTTGCACCCTGGACGGATCCCATACCAGCCGCGCGCGTGCCGTGGCCGGATTCACGCTGACGTCGAGTACGCCGCTCTGCAGGTGCAGCGCCTTGTCGGCGAGCCAGCTGCAGGCCGAGCAGCGCAGGCCCTCCAGCAGCACGGTGATCGAGCGCGAGCCGTTCGCTTCGGCGCGGGTGAGTCGCTCGACGAGTTCGGGTCGGTCGTAGGCGGACCAGCGGTCGGGACGCGGCGGTTCATCCGCGCGTGCGCCGGAGCGGTCGCGGTACCTGTAGTAGTCGTCGAGTCCGGCGCCGGTAATGAACTCCGCCACGGCCTTGCAGCCGTGGCAGCAGACCGGTTCTTCCTTCGCATCGATGCGTGCGGCAATGCGCACGCCTGCCGGGATGGGCTCGCCGCAATGAAAGCAGGCAGAGCCCGGCCCCGCCGTCATGGGCTCCGCGGGGCGTCCTCGCCGCAGACGATCGTGACGCCGTCACGCACGCAGTCCCTGCGGACGAGCGCATCGGGGTGGGAGATTGCCAGGTACAGCGTGATGAACCCGCCGATCACTGCCGAAGCGGGCAGCGCGATCAGCATCCACGGATAGAACTGACGGTACCAGGGCCGCTCGGTCTGGGTGCTCATGGGTTCAAGCCTATCAGTTCGTGGGCGCAAGGAAACGGGCCTTGCCCGTCGCCTCGAGCGCGCGCTCGTCGCGCGTGCGGATCGTGAAATGGATGTCCGAGCCGCCCTGCAGCTGGCCGCGCGGCACGCGCAGGCGGACCGCGACGCTCTGCACCTCGCCGGGTCCGACCTCGACTTCGTCCTCGCCGTAGTCGATCTGCAGGCCTGGCAGGCCGTCTGCGCTGATCGAGAATTCGTGCTCTTCGTCGTCCTTGTTCAGGATCTTCACGTTGTACACGTTCTCGATCAGGCCGCCCGGCAGCTCGCGGAACAGCGCATTGCGGTCCCGAATGACGTCGATGGCGACGACGTTGCGATGCGTGATCGTGTAGGCGAAGCCGGCGATCAGCACGACGATCAGCGACGCATAGACGATCGTGCGCGGGCGGACGACCTGCTTCGGCTGGCCCTCGAGGCCGTGCTGCGTGTCGTAGCGGATCAGGCCCTTCGGGTAGCCGACCTTCTCCATGACCTCGTCGCAGGCGTCGATGCAGGCCGCGCACGCGATGCACTCGTACTGCAGGCCCTTGCGGATGTCGATGCCGGTCGGGCAGACCTGCACGCATACCGTGCAGTCGACGCAATCGCCGAGGTTCGCCGCCTTGTGGTCGGTGCCCTTCTTGCGCGCGCCGCGCGGTTCTCCGCGCTTCTCGTCATACGTGATGATCAGCGTGTCCTTGTCGAACATGGCGCTCTGGAAGCGCGCGTACGGGCACATGTACTTGCAGACCTGCTCGCGCATGAAGCCGGCGTTGACGTAGGTGGCGCCGCCGTAGAACAGCACCCAGAACGTTTCCCACGGGCCGGTCGAAAAGCTTGCCATCTTGCCGGCGAGCTCGGTGATCGGCGTGAAGTAGCCGACGAACGTGAAGCCGGTCCACAGCGCGAACGCGAACCAGAGGAAATATTTCGTGCCCTTGCGCAGGACCTTTGCGCCGCTCAGGGGCGCCTTGGCCAGTTTGATCTGCTGCGTGCGGCTGCCTTCCACCCAGCGCTCGATCCAGACGAAAGTCTCGGTCCAGACCGTCTGCGGGCATGCATAGCCGCAGAACAGCCGCCCGGCGAGCGCGGTGAAGAAGAACAGCGCGAGGGCCGCGATGATCAGCAGCCAGGTCAGGAAGTAGAAGTCCTGCGGCCAGAGCGTGAGCGCGAAAATGTGGAACTTGCGCGCGGGCAGGTCGAACAGCACCGCCTGGCGTTCGCCCCAGCGCAGCCACGGCAGCACGTAGTAGAGGCCGAGCAGCGCGAACACGGCGTAGACGCGGAGCCGCTGGAAGCGGCCCTTGATTTCACGCGGATAGATCTTCTGGCGGGCCGCGTACAGCTCGCCGCCGACGGGGGCCTGGACTTCGCTCATTCGGGGCTCCGCGTCCCGTCGTCAGTTCCCTCGTCTGCCGGTTCGGGATGCGCCGTTCGCACCAGGTACAGCGTCATCAGGCTGGACAGGGCCGCGATCAGCCAGAAAAAGAAAAACCCGACCGCGTAGCCCGTCATTCGTGTCTGGAAAGCCGGTGGCGGGTAATCGTCGTTGCCGATCAGCACCGGGTCGATGAACCCGAAGCAGACCATCGTCGCCACGCTCGCGACCAGAAACGACGGCCAGGCCACGATGGCGAGGTCCTGTCCGAGGCGTGGCCAGCGCAGCTTGCCGCTGTACTCGTAAGGGGCCTTCGACACGCCTTACTTGCCCGCCGCCAGTTTCGTGACGTAGGCGGCCAGCAGCTTCACGCGCTGTTCGCCGAGTTTGTCGCCCCAGGCCGGCATCTGGCCATTGCGGCCGTTCATGACGGTCTGCTTGAGCGTCGCGGCGTCGCCGCCATACAGCCAGACGTCGTCCGTCAGGTTGGGTGCGCCGAGCAGCGGGTTGCCCTTGCCGTCCATGCCATGGCACGCGGAGCAGAGCGTCTGGAAGTGCACCTGGCCCGCCGCCGCCTTCGTGGCATCGGCCTGCTGGCCGCTCAGCGTCTGCACGTACGCGACGACCTCGTCCACTCCCGGCTCGCCGATGACGGCCGCCCAGGGCGGCATCGCCGCAACGCGGCCACCCGCAATGGTCGCGACCACGGTGTCCGCGTCGCTGCCCCACTGCCAGTCGGCATTCCTGAGGTTCGGGAAACCGACAGCACCGCCGCCGTCCGAGCCGTGGCACTGGGCGCAGTTCTGCTGGAACAGGTTGTGCGCCGTCGACATCGCCTGGGCATTGTTCACGAGGTCGGCGACCGGTAACGCGGCGAGCGGGGCGAGCAGTTCGGCAGCGCGCTGTTCCACAGCCGCTTTCTCCTTCTCGTACTGGCCCGCCTGGGTCCAGCCGCCGAGGCCGGCGAAGTTGCCCAGTCCCGGATAGAACGCCAGGTACAGCAGGCCGAATGCCACGGTGATGTAGAACAGCCAGAGCCACCACTTCGGCAGCGGATTGTTGTACTCACGCAGGTCCTTGTCCCAGACGTGCCCCGTGTCGGCGCCGCCGCCGATCTTTTCGCTCGCCGTGCGCGGCTTCGACGTCCAGCGCAGCAGCCAGAGACAGGCCAGGATGTTTGCGATCGTCAGGATGATGACGAACAGGCTCCAACCACTAGTCATGGGGTCTTGCTCCCTGAGTCTTTTACGGGCGGGTCGTCCTCGAGCGGCATGCGCGCCAGCTCGTCGAAGTCCGCCTTGCGACGCTTGCTGTAGGCCCAGAACACCAGCGCGAGGAACGCGACGAACAGCGCAGCCGTGATCAATCCGCGTACCGTGCCGATGTCCATGCCTCAGGTTCCCGCCTTGAGGTTCGTACCGAGGCCCTGCAGGTAGGCCACGAGCGCGTCGAGTTCGGACTTGCCCTCGACCGCCGCCGCCGCGCCCGCGATGTCCGCGTCCGTGTACGGCACGCCGACCTTGCGCAGCGCGGTCATCTTCCTCGCCGTGAGCGCGCCGTCGAGCTTGCCGTCGGCGAGCCACGGGAAACGCGGCATGTTCGATTCCGGCACGACGTCGCGCGGGTTGAGCAAGTGGACGCGATGCCAGTCGTCCGAGTACCGCCCGCCGACGCGCGCGAGGTCGGGCCCGGTGCGCTTCGAGCCGAACTGGAACGGGTGGTCGTACACCGACTCGCCCGGCAGCGAGTACGGCCCGTAGCGCTCGGTCTCCGAGCGGAACGGCCGGATCATCTGCGAATGGCAGAGATAGCAGCCCTCGCGGATATAGACGTCGCGGCCCTCGAGCCGCAGCGCCTCGTAGGGCTTGATTCCCGGAGCCGGCTGGGTGACCGACGCCTGGAAATAGAGCGGGACGATTTCCACCAGGCCGCCCACGCTGATCACCAGCGCGATCAGCACGCCGAGCAGGCCGACTTTCTTTTCTACTGCATCGTGGTTCATGCGTGATTACCTTCAGGCGGGCTGCACGACGGGCGAGTCTTCGGTCGTCGTCCTGGCCGCAACCGTCTTCCAGACGTTCCAGGCCATGAGCAACATGCCCGCGAAGACCAGGGTGCCGCCGGCGAGGCGGACCGCGTAGTACGGGTAGGTCGACTTGATCGACTCGATGAAGGCGTAGGTGAGCGTGCCGTCCGCGTTCGTCGCGCGCCACATCAGGCCCTGCATCACGCCGGCGATCCACATCGAAGTGATGTAGAGCACCACGCCGATGGTCGTCGTCCAGAAGTGCACGTCGATGAGCTTGACGCTGTACATCTGCTCGCGCCCGAACAGCTTCGGGATCAGCGCGTACATCGTGCCGATCGAGATCATCGCCACCCAGCCGAGGGCGCCGGAATGCACGTGGCCGATGGTCCAGTCGGTGTAGTGCGACAGCGAGTTGACGGTCTTGATCGACATCATCGGGCCTTCGAAGGTCGACATGCCGTAGAACGAGAGCGACACGATCATGAACTTGAGGATCGGGTCGGTGCGCAGCTTATGCCAGGCGCCCGAGAGCGTCATGATGCCGTTGATCATGCCGCCCCACGACGGCGCGAGCAGGATCAGCGAGAACACCATGCCGAGCGACTGCGCCCAGTCGGGCAGCGTCGTGTAGTGCAGGTGGTGCGGGCCGGCCCACATGTAGGTGGAGATCAGCGCCCAGAAGTGCACCACGGAGAGCCTGTAGGAATAGACAGGGCGGCCCGCCTGCTTCGGCACGAAGTAATACATCATGCCGAGGAACGCGGCGGTCAGGAAGAAACCGACTGCATTGTGGCCATACCACCACTGCACCATCGCATCCACCACGCCGGGGTAGATGCTGTACGACTTGGTCAGCGTCACCGGGATGGCCAGGCTGTTGGTGATGTGCAGCACCGCGATCGTGATGATGTAGGCCGCGAAGAACCAGTTCGCGACGTAGATGTGCTTCACCTTGCGCTGCGCGACCGTACCGAAGAACACGATGGCGTAGGCGACCCACACGATGGCGATCAGGATGTCGATCGGCCACTCGAGTTCGGCGTACTCCTTCGAGGTGGTGATGCCGAGCGGCAGCGTGATCGCCGCCGAGAGGATGACCAGCTGCCAGCCCCAGAACGTGAACGCCGCGAGCTTGTCGAGGAACAGCCGCACGTGGCAGGTGCGCTGCACGATGTAGTACGAGGTGGCAAAGAGCGCCGACCCGCCGAACGCGAAGATCACCGCGTTGGTGTGCAGCGGGCGCAGCCGCGAGTAGGACAGGAACGAGTACGGGGGCAGCAGGTCGGGCCACAGCAGTTGCGCCGCGATCAGGACGCCGACGAGCATGCCGACGATTCCCCAGACCACGGTCATGATTGCGAACTGCCGGACCACCTTGTCGTTGTAGTGAGTGGCCGTCATTTTCTTCGGTCGCCTCGGAGAGGATGAGAATAAATGTCGTTCCGGCCCCGGGGCCGCAAGACGTCACGCGAATGCTAAAGACCGCGCGTGTGAAGCGGCAGTAGGGACAGGGATCAAAGCCCGTACGTATTTTCCGAAGCGACTTCCCCGCATTGCGGGCCGGGTGGCGTCGTCGCAAAGTAAATCCGCGGCAACGCGCGCGCCATCTGGAGGCATAGCATGCAACGCCTCGATCGAATCCTGGCCGTGATAGATCCCACAGTGGAGGTGCAGGTCGGTGCTGCCAAGGCCGCGCGCCTGGCCCGGTTGACCGGTGCCGCGCTGGAGCTGTTCGTGTGCGACTTCGACCCCGCGCTCACCGGGCAGCCATTCTTCGACACCGACGAGCTGCGCCGGCTGCGCGAGGAATTCCTGACCGAGCGGGCGGCGTACCTGGAAGACCTGGCCGACGAACTGCGCGCCGGCGGGCTCGACGTCACCACCCACGTGCACTGGGACAACCCGCTGTACGAGGGAATCCTGCGGCGCGTCGCGGAATTCGAACCCGACCTGATGGTCAAGGACACGCACTACCATTCCTTGCTCCGCCGTGCGCTCTTCACCAACACGGACTGGAACCTGATCCGGCGCTGCCCGGTGCCGCTGCTGTTGAGCCGGACCGCAGACTGGTCCGCGCGGCCGCGCATTCTCGCGGCGCTCGATCCGGGCCATCACGGCGACAAGCCGGCCGCGCTCGATCACGACATCCTCGACGCCGCGCAATTCCTGGCCCGACAGCTCGACGGGACCGTCGAGGCTGTCCATGCGTTCTTCCCTGCCGCGCTGCTCGCCGCAACCACCGGGTTCGCGGGTGTGCCGCTCGCCCAGGAGCTGAGCGTCGCAGACCTGCTCGAGTCCGAACGCACGCGCGTCGCCGCAGCGACGCGTGAGATCACCAGGGCACATGGGCTGGATCAAAAGTCCGTGCGCGTCCTGCAGGGGTCGGCCTCGGAGGTGCTGCCGCGTGTCGCGACCGAGGAACATGTCGACCTCGTCGTGATGGGCGCGGTGTCGCGCAGCCGGCTGCGCGAGGTGTTCATCGGCAGCACGGCCGAGCGCGTGCTGGACCGGCTGCCGTGCGACGTGCTGGTCATCCGCTCGGCGGACTACCGCGAGAAGCTTCCTTTCTAGCGCCGGTTCGCATTTCAGGTCGGCCGCGGCCGCTGCAAGGCGGCCGGACATCACAGTTCCGGCTCCCGCGCCGGTCGTATACTCGGCGCGTCATGTCCACTGCCACCGTCCTGCTCATCAGCGCCGACCCTGCCGACAAGGCGCACCTTGCCGACGCGCTGGCCGCGATCCGCGGCCAGCCATACCGGCTCGAGGTGGTGTCGTCGCTCGCGGAAGCGCTCAACCGCATCAAGCACGGCCGTATCGACGCGATCCTGCTGGAACTGCAGCTGCCCGACAGCGACGGTCTCACGACCTTCCTCCGCCTCCAGCCGAAAGCGACGCACGTGCCGATCGTGGTCCTGCTCGGCACGGGCGAGGAAGAGGTCGGCGCCGAGGCCGTTGCGCGCGGTGCGCTCGATTCCCTGCAGCGCGACCATCTCAGTGCAACGCTGGTCGAGCGCGTGCTGCGGTATGCGACCGAGCGCACGCACACGATGCTGGCCCTGAAGGCATCGGAGCAGCGCTATCGCGAACTCTTCCAGAATGTGACGGCGGGGGTGTTCCAGACGACCGCGGACGGCAAGTTCATGGCGGCAAATCCGGCGCTCGTGCGCATGCTCGGCTACGACTCCGAGGACGAGCTGCTCGAACTCGACGTCGCCCGCGACATCTACATGGACCCCGAGCATCGCGAAAACTGGACCAAGGCGATGCAGGAGACCGGCGAGGTCCGCAACGCCGAACTCGTGTTGAAGCGCAAGGACGGCTCGAAGATCGTCGTCCTGGAGAATTCCCGTGCAGTGCACGATGCGGATGGCCGCATCCTGTTCTACGAAGGCACCCTGACCGACATCACGGTCTCCCACGAAATCTCGCAGCAGCTGTCGTACGAGGCGAGTCACGACGCCCTGACGGGCCTTTCGAACCGTCGTGAATTCGAGTTGCGGCTGCAGCGCGCGCTCGAGATGTCGCAGGCGACGGGGGCGGAGCATGCGATGCTCTACCTCGATCTCGACCGCTTCAAGACGGTGAACGACACCAGCGGCCATGTCGCCGGCGACGAGCTGCTGCGCCAGCTCGGCGAGGTGCTGCAGAAGCGGGTTCGCGCCAACGACATCGTGGCGCGCCTCGGCGGCGACGAATTCGGCGTGCTGCTGCACAACTGCCAGCCTGCGGACGCGCAGCAGATCGCCAGCAACCTGCTGAAGACCGTCGATGAATTCGAGTTCATCTGGGGCACGAACAAGTTTTCGCTCGGCGTCAGCATCGGCCTCGTCTCGATCGACTCGCATTTCAAGCGCCTCACGCAGGTGATGAATGCGGCCGATTCCGCCTGCTACGCGGCGAAGGACGCGGGTCGACACCGGGTGGCCGTGTACCAGGAAGACACGCTGCTGCTCGAGCGCCGCAGCGGGGAAATGGAATGGGTGGCGCGCGCCAAGCGCGCGCTGGTCGAGAACCGGCTGTTTCTCGAGGCGCAGGAAATCCGTCCGCTGAGCCAGCCGCCCGGCACCGCGCCGCGCCTGCCCCATTACGAGTTGTTGCTGCGCATGCGCGACGAGTCGGGCCGTGTCGTGCCGCCCGGTGCGTTCCTGCCGGCCGTGGAGCGCTACAACCTGTCGGTCCGCTACGACCGCTGGGTGATCGCGACGGCGATCGATTGGGCGCGGACGCACTCGGAGGTCTTCAAGCGCATCTCGCGCATCTTCATCAACCTCTCGCGCGACAGCGTCGCCGATCCCGAGACCGGCGAGTTCATCCGCCAGAGCCTGGCGTCGAGCGGCGTGGATCCGCGCTGTGTCGGCTTCGAGACCGCCGAGAACATCGCGATTGGCAATCTCGGCAAGGCCAATGCGCTGATCATGGCGCTGCGGCGCATCGGGTGTTCGTTCGCGCTCGACGATTTCGGCAGCGGCGTGTCTTCGTTCGCCTACCTCAAGGCGCTGGGCGTCGACTATCTGAAGATCGACGGGATGTTCATCGGCAACATGTCGCAGGACCGCGTCGACTACGCCATGGTCCGCTCTATCAAGGAGATCGGGCACGTGATGGGCAAGATCGTGGTGGCCGAGTCGGTCGAAAGCGAAGCCGCGCTGCAGAACCTGCGCGAAATCGGCGTCGACTATGCCCAGGGATTCATCATCGGAGCGCCCAAGGCGCTGGAGGAGATCGGTTCCGTGAGCGTGGCCGACTTGCTCGCGTAGGGAGGAGGGGGAGGAAGGACAGGAAGGACAGGAAGGCAAGGAAGGTCAGGAAGGTCAGGAAGGTCAGGAAGGGGAGGAAGGTCAGGAAGGCCGGGAAGGTCGGGACGGGGTTGCGGGGTTGGTCGGAAAGAGAGGGCCGCAATGCGGCCATTTATTTGCTTGTTGTATTAATCAAATGATTGATTAATATTGATCGTGTGACTACTTCTGACCATACAGATGTCAGGACGTCCTCCCGTCGCCCAGGCAGGCCCACCGGTGGGGATGCGGCCGTCCGTGCGACCCTGCTCGAACGGGGCCGCGAACTGTTCCTGCGGCACGGCTTCGGCAACGTCAGCACCCGCAAGATCGCGGCAGCGGCGGGCACGACCCCCGCGATGATTCACTACTACTTCGGCGACAAGCTCGGCCTGTACCGGGCAATGATCGAGAGCGCCGTGCAGCCGCTGATCGACAGCGTGCAGCGACTGGAGCGAGCCGTTGGCGATGAGGCGCCCGGCCTTGAGGCCGTCATGCGCGCCTACATGCGGATGGTCGCCGCCAATCCCTGGTTTCCGGCGCTGATCATCCAGGAAGTGCTGGCCCGGAACGGGCGCATGCGGGGCGAGTTCATCGAGCGGTTCGCGGGGAGAACGGCGCCGGCGCTGGTCGCGGTGCTGCGGCGCGAACGCGAACAGGGGAAACTGCGCGTCGACCTCGATCCACGGTTTGCCGCAGTCTCGCTGCTGAGTCTCTGCGTCTTCCCGTTCGTTTCACTGCCGATCACGGGCCCGGTGCTCGGCTTCCGCCCGGAAGGCGATGAACTCGACCGCTTCATCAGCCACACCGCGCAGTTGTTCCGCGCGGGTGTCGCGGCACACGGAGACGGGAAATGACCAGATTCGCTCCGCTCGCACTGTCCACGCTGCTGCTCGTCGCCGGCTGCGCCAAGGAGCGACCGGTCGAAGTGCACGGCACCGTCGAGCGCGACCGGCTCGAACTGATTGCGGAGTCGAACGAGCGCATCGTGGAAATTTTCGTGCACGAGGGCGACCGCGTGCAGTCCGGGGCGTTGCTCGTGCGGCAGGAGGCCGGCACCGCGCAGCCCCGCATCGACCAGGCGCGCTCCTTGCTGGTCGAGGCGCAGCGCCGCCTCGCAGACCTGGAGCAGGGGCCGCGCCAACGCGAACTCGACGAGGCGCGCGCGTCACTCGGCGGCTCCGAGAGCGAGTTGCAGACCGCGCAGAGCGAATATGCCCGCGTGCAGACGCTGGTGCAGCGCGGGCTGATGAGCCAGTCGAACCTGGACCAGGCGCGCGCCGCGCGCGATTCCGCGCGCGCCGCACGGGACACGGCCCGCGCGCGCTACGAACTGCTCCAACAGGGAACGCGGACCGAGCAAGTGGCGGAAGCGCGCGCTGCCGTCCAGCGTGCGACTGCCTCGTTGGCGGAGGTCGAAACGGTTGCCTCGCGTTACACCGTGACCGCACCGCGCGATGGCCTGGTCGAGGCCTTGCCGTACAAGCTCGGTGAGCGTCCCGCCGCCGGCCGGCCGGTCGCCATCCTGCTCGCTGACGGCGTTCCCTACGCCCGCGTTTACGTCCCCGAACCGTTGCGTACGCAGTTCACGGCCGGCACGCACGTCCAAGCGGTGGTCGATGGCCACGCGGAAACAGTCAAAGGCACGGTGCGCTACGTTTCGGCGGAGGCGGCGTTCACGCCGTATTACGCCCTGACGCAGCAGGATCGTTCGCGCCTCGCCTACCTCGCCGAGATCACCCTCGATGATCCAGCCGCACAGGCGCTGCCCGCCGGTGTACCCATCCAGGTGTTCGTGCCGGCCGCGCAGCCGTGAGCGCCATGCCCCAGGCGAAGTTAGACGTCGGCAGCACGGAACCAGCGATCCGTGCGCGAGGCCTGACGCGGCGCTTCGGGCACGTCACCGCGGTCGACGGAATCGATCTCGATATCCCACGGGCGCGCATCTACGGCTTCCTCGGTCCCAACGGCTCGGGCAAGTCGACCACGATCCGCATGCTGTGTGGGCTGTTGCGGCCGAGCGCGGGCACCGTGAGCGTGCTCAGTCACGAAATGCCCCGCGACGCCGAGAAGCTGCGGACCCGGCTCGGCTACATGACGCAGAAGTTCTCGTTGTGGGACGACCTCACCGTGAGCGAGAACCTGGAGTTCATGGCGCAGGTCTTCGGGCTTGCGGCGCCTCGCCGGCGCGCGCGAGTGTCGGCCGTCGCCGAAGAATTCGACCTGACGTCCCTGTTCAGGCAGCGAGCCGGCACGCTGAGCGGCGGCCAGCGTCAGCGACTCGCGCTCGCGGCAGCGACGCTGCACCAGCCTGAGCTGCTGCTGCTCGACGAGCCCACCAGCGCGGTGGATCCCCAGAGTCGCCGGGAATTCTGGGAGAGCCTCTTCGAACTGGTCGCGCGTGGCGTGACGATCCTCGTCTCGACGCACTACATGGACGAGGCCGAGCGCTGTCACGAACTCGCGATTCTCGCGAGCGGCCGGATCGTCGCGCAGGGCGCGCCGCAGGAACTGATGGCCGCGATTCCGGCGGCCGTGGTGGAGGTCGAAGCGGCGGACACGGCCGCTGCCCGGCGTGCGCTCGTCGCGGATGAGACCGTGCTGAGCGTTGCGCAGCTCGGAACGCGACTGCACGTGCTGATCGATCCGGCGACCCCGGATCCCGCGCAACGCGTGCTGCAGCGGCTGGGCGCTGCGTCGGTCGAGGCGCAGTCCACGCTGGTGCGAGCCAGTCTCGAGGACGTCTTCGTCGCCGCCACCGGGTTCGGCCGCGCCGCCGGCGAGCAGCGGGACCGCTGAGCCACGCCATGCTGCTCCGGCTCCTCGCAATCACGACCAAGGAAGTCCGGCAGCTGGCTCGCGACCGGCTCACGTTCGGCATGATCATCGGTATCCCGCTGATGCAGATCCTGCTGTTCGGCTACGCGATCAATTTCGACGTG